>Ga0179593_1322550_pt1 | contig 10495 bp, 13 predicted proteins | sample CZODoug2_1_08_16_FD_185931 | JGI IMG/M metagenome (GOLD analysis project Ga0179593, IMG submission 185931) | Vadose zone soil fungal communities from Angelo Coast Range Reserve, California, USA - CZODoug2_1_08_16fungal (PacBio error correction) | ecosystem: Environmental > Terrestrial > Soil >... | reverse complement strand
GGCGTGATCTCCTCCTCCTCGTTGTTAGGGTTTTTTGAAGCATGAGGGCCGATGGATTTCCTCTACTTCCCCTTGGCTTTTGCCCCGATTTCTCCATCATGTACAACGGCCCCCTTTCTTCTTTTGTTCAAACCTTATGGTTTATTTTCGTCTTTGAGTTTTGGTTATGCTTCCGTTCTTCCTTCTCCCTTCTCGGGTGACTCGAAGACGGTCTTTTTCGCGTCAACCCATTGCCATCAGCGTTTTGTTTTTCCCGATCGAGATGACCTCCCGTTTCCTTTTTGCTGCGTTCCTTTTTTTGGCCCTCTTTATCTCGTTCTTCCGTTTGCGTTTCCCTTCTTACCGTTTCGAGCGAGGTCCGGTCTTCCTCCCCCCACACGGAAAAGGTGGGATTTCAAAACTATTCTGTGTTCCAGACGCATTCTATCCATGATGGTTGCGTGCCCCCCGCCCCCCTCTCCCTCCCCTCTAAACTCAGAGGAGATGCCGGTGATGTCCTTTTCCGCTGATACTCCTTTGGAGCTCCTCTTTCCTGGACGCTTTCACGTTTGTTTCTTCTCTTGCAGTACTCGACGATCCCGTTTTGCCTCTCCTGTCTAGAGATTTTTACGTGGTCCTTCTTTTTCTCATTGCAACCATTTTTGCCTTTATCTTTTTTGATTGGACTTTTCCTTTTTCTTCCTGCCTCCCGGTGGTCTTCCTCTCGTCCTCTAATTTTACGGACACCTCTCTTTCGCACACATTCTTGTTCTCCTTTTGTTGGCGAATTGCCTTTTCGCGTTTCTTACTCTGGTCCTAGCACATCCATTGGCGGCTTTCTCCCCTTTTCCCCATTCCACATGCACGTAAGACGCTTTTCTTCTGTGACAGCCCTCCCTTTTCTTCCGCAACGTTAGCAGCAGTATTCTTTGGTCTCCCCCTCCCCCAATTTTCCGAGAGAAAGTCTGACTAGTCTCACCTGATTTCACGCCTTTCCCCCCCCCTTTAAGTGAACGTAAAGTTTGGACTCCGGGAGCCTTTTCCACCCCCCTCTTTTTCCTTCTCGCACTTGGGCCCCAAGAATTTCCCCTTTGGATTCTAGACGTGGTGCTGCAATGTTTTTCCTCCATTTATCACGTATTGTCCCTTCCCCTTCCCGTGTTAGAAGGTTGAGTCCTCTTTTTTCTTCCTTGGTCGGTTCTCTTCTTCCTTTTGAGCAAGCGGAAGCATTTTTGGAGAGGAGCGCCCCCCCCACTTTGTATGGTTCATCTCTGACGTCTTGTCCCCTGCTACTAACTGTCCCTTCCCTTACGAGATCCGACTCTGGGACGAGATCAATTCTACTTGGATACCCCCTTCCGTTCTTCCCTCTTCTCCCCTGACAAGATGAGCCGCTCCCACAGTCTCTCTCTAGTCTATTGGATGCTTTTAAGTTTCCTTAGCTGTCTCCTCTTCTTTTTCATCTTAGTTGTAGACGCGGCCCCCTTTTCCTTCCCTCCCGTTGGTTTTTTCTTCCTTTCACTCGTCGAAAACTAAATATTCCCTCTCCAAGCAAACTAGCCTTCCCATTCCACTCCATTGGTCCATCCTGGGCCTTCCCTTTTTTTCTGAGTCCCCCAAGTTCTTTTTTCCTTCTTTTAAGGGCAACGTTCGCGTACATATTTTCTTGTGATTATTCTTTTTTCTCCCTTTTTTTTTTTCCCACGTTCCCCTCGCGATGGTCATGCATAGTAGCGGATGGAAGAGCGAGAAACCTTATTCCTTCTGAACCCCACATTCAGGCAACCGGTGCTTTTCTTCCCCTCCCCCTAGAGACAGATTCCGGCGGAATGCCCCCCTTCTCTTTCCAACGGCGTCCAACAGCCGTACCCCCTTTTTTTAACGACCTTGCTCCTTTCCCTCTTTTTGGGCCACTTTTCTATTAATAACAAGGGTTCCTGGTTTCCCACCGTCTCTCCGCTTCCAAGGATCTCCCATTGTTATCCTTTGCCCTTTCCTAAGGCCCCCTCTTGAAGAAAATTCCCCTGGAGTTTCTTTTCCCCTTTGTGGCCTAAAAGACCTAGTTCTTCCCCTCCTTGCGCCGAATCTGATGGTCGCTTCTTCCTCCTCCCCATTTCCTTGCTACGACACCGCTTTGTCCAATCCGCCCCCCGATCTGAAAGCAATTTTAAACCAGCTTTCCCCTCTCTTTCCGTCTGGTAAAGAAAAATCGCTTAGACCCCTGTGAACTCAAAGGTCCCTTACTTTTTTCCTTTTCCTCCCTCCAAGACAAAAGGCACCCCCCCTTCCCTCACTACACATGCTCAACTCGACACCCACTTTACCTGCCTTCCCTCACCTTAAGCGTCTTCTTTCATTCTTCCCCCCCCCCTTTCTAGTCGACGATTACTGCATCAGCGCTGACCCAAATTTCCAAGTCTTCACCTACGTAACCCCTCAAATCCCACACGCCGATCCTGCCCCCGTCTCCCCCTCAGAGCTCTTCATGTCTATTGAGTTTTCTCCCTCCCCCCTCGCTCGTTCTACCTATCTTTCCCCCCCCTTTTTTTTCGTTTCTTGTGCCGTCATAACGTACCTCGCCCTTCCCCCTCCCCCCGAGTCCCCCACGACGCCCCGATCGACAACCCCCTCCTTCTCCACCATTCCCCTCGTTTTCCATCCCAATTATTCTCCCCTCTAAGACAAAACTCAAACTTGCTAAGTCCCCGAACTACAGTCCCTCCCCCCTTCCGCATCTCCACGCATCCTGTTGGTGTCGTTTTTTTTTTTTTTTGGTGTTTTTTTTTTTGTTGTTTGTTTTTTTTTTTTTTTTTTTGGTTTTGGTGTTGGTGGGTTTGGTTTGTTTTTGTTTTTTTTTTGTTGTTGGGGGTGGTTTTTTTTTGAACAACCAAAGGTTTTTTTTCCCCCCGTTTTAACAAGCCTTTGTCTTTTTTTTTTTCAAGGTCCTTCTCTCCTCCCCCCCGGTGAACAATTCGCGGCATCCCGGAGGTTGTCACTCCGTCTTTCCTCTCGCTCTCCCTCTCCTCTCATCTCTCTCACCTTTCCCCTCCCCCTTTTTTTTTTTAGCGAGTCTTGAGTCTCTCTTTTTTTTCCCGACGTCGTTGATCAGATCGGCATTTTCTTCCCCTCCCTGACCTTTTTGCTAACGCGTTAAACCTTTCCCTTTTCAAAAATCCCCGTCCTTTCCTTTTTTCCCCAAAATTGTTTTCTGCGGAGAAGGTTTTTTTCTCTAGCATGGTTGTTTTCAGACTTCGACTTTTTCTGGTTGACTCGAAGTTGACCGGTGCGGCCCCCAGGTGAATTAACATTTTTCGCATCGCTTGTTCTGATCTGAATCTGATCTTTTCTTTCCTCCCCCCCCTTTGATGGCGCGGTATTTTGGCTTGCCCTTTTCTCGGTATGATTTGCTCGTTCACGTGTCTAGGCCCCTTTTCTGATACGCACAAAGAAAAACGTCCCCTTTGTTGTTTCTCCTCTCTTTTCTTCCAAGACTGGGCGGTCAAAGCCCCTCTCCCCACTGATGATGTTTTAACCTTGATTCCTTTTTTTATGCCGTCTCCTCTCTGGGTTCTGTCTTGGGCTTCTTGTTAATCCCCGATTTCCCGGTTTTTTCATTCTCCAAGTATAAGTAATCACCGATACTGTTTCTCCTCTGACTGTTTTTTTCTTTTACGGGAGTTCCCCTCCCCCTTCCCCCAGTGTTCATTGCATGGAGATGTTTGTGTTTTTTCTCCCCAATGTTTTGGTCTTTGACTAGGATAGTTGAGCGCGACTTTGCCTTTCACGTCTTCGGTCCCCCCTCTTTGGAGGGTCCCCACCTGAGATTGGTTATTTTTTCTACTTTTTTTTTCTCCTTTTCCCTTTGGCGTCGGATTTCAAGCCGGTTTGTTCTCCCAGCCCTTTTCTTCTCCCCGTCGCGCGCCCTCCTCAGTATAGCGCCTTGTTTCTTCCCCTTTCCTCTTTTTCCACTTTTTAGCTTCTCCTATTCGACTCCTTTTATTCACTATCTCTGTACAGGAGGGTTTCAGAGCACGACCTAATTGACGCCCCGGTTGAAGACGTTTCAGAGCATACAACAAGAAGCCTTTCTTGAATTTTTCTCCTCCCTTGCATTCCCATCCCAAGTTAACTGCTGACAGTTTTATCATTTTTTTAGCCTTTTCTCACGCCTTGTTGGACTTTTTAACGGACGCTTTTTTCTCAATGCGCCGTTGGATGGTTTTTCGTCCTTTTGAGGCCTGAAGTTCTTTAATTGACCTTTTGCTGGGCGGAAGCCCCTTTTTTCTTGAGAGTGCCCCTCTTTTCTCTTTCCCATGACAGCGCGACTTTGCACGATCCCTCCCCTAAAATTCCCCGGAATCAGGGTCTGGTGACGATACCACTTCCTGTGCGTTTCCCCTGAGCAGCCGTAGAAATAAGATTTTCCCCCCTTTGATCCTCCCCTCGTGGTGGGACCTCTTTACTTTTCCCCTTTCGGATTTCCCCGATTGGGAATGATTTATGTCTTATTTTTGCGCTTTCTTTTCTATTTTAAATCTCTACTTCTTTTATATCTCTTCCCGTCGAAAATCCACACCCCTCAAAACCTCTCCCACCCAAGACCCCCCTCCCTTTGTTCACCAAGCTAGGAGAGCTCGGCTTCCTTCGCCCCCCTGTTTAATGTGGCTGCGCGTTATTACAAGTCTCTTATTTTGCTTCTTACACAGTTCCCTCTTATTCAGGCCTTGCGCTTTCTTTTTCCTTTGACCAGACTCTTCATCATTTCAATATAAGCCTATGGCCTCGTCTCCCTCCCCGCAAATGGCCGCTGCTTCCGGCAAAGGAACTCCTGCTGCGGCCCTTTTCCCTGATAGTATTTCTACCGTTGCGCTCACCCCGTCTTTTCCACCCCCCACCTTCTTCCTCCATGGCGAAAAAATGGGATCCCTTTGATAAATATCCCCCTCCTGCCGTGGTGGCCAAGTGCCTATGCCGAAAACCTTCCTCTTCATTCCTGGTTCGGACCTTTTTGCACTTCTGAAAGTTAACCCCTTTTTGCTTTGCTCTTCCCCCAATACCGGACTTCTCTACCCTTGAGAACTCCCCCCGGAAAGATTCTTTTTCCTCCAGTTCGTTTCCACTCCAGATCGTCTGTCCCTATCCCATCATTTCTCATTCGGCTTTTGTGCGATCCTCCCCTCCTTTTGATTACGACAAAGCTTTGCATATTAAGAGACCCGTACACTTCTCAACAACCCCTGACCAATTTCTTACCATCTGGCCTCCCCACTAGTCTTTTGGATACCCTCCATCGTTCCTTTTCCTTCCTTTCCTCTCTTCCCTTACTCCTCTTTTTCCCAACTACACAAAATGGTCGTACCCCTCGAACCTCATCATTCTTTTTTTTCCCATTCCACAACGGCCATCTCTTGAACCTTCCCTCTCTCTGAAGGCCGTCCTCCCTACTGCTTCCTCCACATGCGCCATATGAAAAACCTTTTGAAGGTCTTCCCCCCAAGACCTTCCACGAGTTACTCCGTAGATCTCCATCACCCTTTGTCCTCCCTTCTTTTGCCATCTTCTAGCGGTTTCACCCGCCCCCTGTTCGCGAACCTCTTTCTTACACCCCCCCATACGCTTTTCCGGCTTTTTTTTTTTTTTCGAGTACAGAAAATGATATCGCCGTTAACGTCAAACTCACTCTCCCCTACCTGCCCCCCAAACATCTCTCCCTTCCCAAATCAGGTAAGAATCGAGATCGATAATTCCCCCACTCTCCGATGCAAGGACAGCTCCCTCCCTTTTCCTAGTACCGCGACTTAGAATTCGAAAAATTTTCGCCCGTGACAGTGCCTTACCCCCACCCACGTTTTTTTTTTTCGACCCCCCTCCACTCCGGGTATTTCGTTTGACCAAGTTTACGACGCGTTAGCCGCCTACCAACTTCCGGCCCACTCCCTTCCCCCTTCCCAAGCCCCAGGCGAAACGTCGCTTTAAGCTATATACTAGCCCACCCTCTCCCGTTGTTTTTTAGATCGATATTCTAGCTCACTTCTTTCCCTCTAGCGTGTTCCCCGGCGTGGAGCATGCCTCCGATTTAGGTCATTCTTTTCCCCCCTGAGTTAGTATCTTGAACCCCATCCCCCCTTTTGTGAGGGTTGGTCAAAACTTCGGATTCTAATCTTCTGGTAGCGAAGTTTTTTTTTCTAATTATGGTCATGGGACTCATATATGTTGGCTCTTACAACATTTCATTTCCTCTCTGTTTTTTGTTCTTTGAGCACGATCGAGAGTGCTTCCCTCTTTTCTTCTCTCTTTTTGGTTCTTTCATGGGCGGCGTTTTTCTGCCTGGCCTTTCGCGGTACAGTAAGGACGCACCAGAAAAGCTGTACCAACCGCGGATGGTGTCAAGCCCTCTTTCGCTCCCACTTCTTTGGAGTGAATCCCCTCACCTACCCCTGAGTTGGGTTAAAAGAAGTGAGAAGATTCTATGCCCTTGATTCGCTCCTCGTTCCTCTCTTGGGTATGTCTTTGGAGGCCTCTTCCAATTTCTTTTTTTCTTTCTTTTTTGTATTGAGCAGTATCTCGTTCTCCCTTGATCCGTTTTCGCTATGCCTTTTCTCTCGATTACTTTCCCTGTTTCAATTAAATGGACCAATTTTCCTTTTGAGCATGGTTCTAGTGTTTCCTCCATTTTTTTTTTTCGTCTTACAATAGTTGAGGCTAGAGAGGCTTTCCCAAGTTGTCTTCCTCCCCCCCACGCGAGTTTTCTTTAACAAGATGCTCTGCCTTTTGCTCATTGTCTTCGCGATCCTTTCGAGTGCAAGTTGTTCGCAAGAAAGATTCCGCTAGCCCTCCCCGCCCGAGGCCGAGCTATCTTTGGAGTTATGAATAGCGGGCCTTTTTGGGTTCACACCCTTTCATTCCTACAGATTCTTCCCCTCCCGGGTATTAGACCCGACGGAGAGTTGATTAAGCCGGGGTTCCCCTTCTCTCACGCATTTTGCCTTGAAGCTTCCCCAGCACGTTCACACTGATGGACACTTTCCAGGTGTCTCCAGCGTGTGTCTGCCGCACAGCATCCCCTGTCCACCCCCCACCCTTTTTTCCCCAGCAGCCTTCTTGGGACCGAGGCTAGGACATCCTGACTCACAGGTGTCGCCTGGAGACCTACAGTGCCCCCTCGCACACCCTCCCCTATCCTGTTTCTCCATTGATGCATATGTTGAATTTTCCGTTTTTTGCATGCACTGATTTCGTCACGTCCCTCGTCTAGTCTGGTTCTTTGCGCGAGCCTGCCTGATTTCTTTCATGATGGAGTCCCGCCTTTTTCTGCTCCTTTCCCCCCTCTAGTATCCCTTACCTCCTCTTTTGCACCCGTCTCCGAACCGCGCAACGGTCTGAATTCCATCCTACTTGTCCACGCTCTGGTGCATACGACCCTAAGTGCCTGTCCGTTGCTTCTCCTTAGTTGGCCTTTCTCCTTGAAGTGGCGTCAGAAACCGAGCTGCTTCCCTTTGACAGATTGCCTATCTTTTCTTTCCTACTGATGGGATCTCATTTTCGAGGTCGTCATATCTTTTCCTCTCCTATTCGAGACTCTCTAGTTCCCCCCTTCTTCCCCTAACACGATTCCCTTCCTCTCCACGCAAAACTCAGTCAGGAACCGTGAGAGATGATTGTTGTCCCACGTTTTTTTTTTCTCCGACTATCTTCTGCTCCCCAGTTGCATTTGTCCTTGCTCACAGACTGGTTTAGCAGGTAAAACTTCGTTCGGTTTATCGTTTCACCACATACCCCTTTCTTCTCTAGGTCTTCCTTTTCTCCCAATTTTCAGCAAGCATCAGTTTCCTGGCTCCCTATACATCTGTTTTTCCCCCCCCTCCCCCAGGCTCCCTTCTCAGAATTCCTCGCGATGCTTCGGACACCACCCACCCCACGTCCTTTCGCCCACCATCCCCCTTCGCCTTTCCCCCTTGCTCCCCTGTAACTTCCCCCCGTTTGATTTAATTATCACACATGATCCCACCCGACGCTCCGTTTTTTTTTTTTCCCAAGTGCCCCCTCCCGAAATACCATTTCTCGGCTTTCTGGTGGCATCCGTCGTCCCGTTCCCCCCTCACTTGGCTTACCGTCCCCTTTTCTCTGAGTGTTGCCCCCGTACTCAGTCAAATTCCCCCCAACTTCCCCTCTTCGACTATGTTCCCCCAACTTGTTCTTTCAAGCTAGGCTGTGTCATCACTCTTCTCCGCTCTCCGCTTTCCTCACTTTTGCTGGCCCACCCTTTTCAATATACCAAGAAGACACGCATGAAAGCTGAACCAGTACAATTGCCATCTGATCCGATCGTTCCCCCCACCCGCCCTCTGTCTTTATACAGAAACCCCCAGGCCAGCTCTCTCCTATAAAGTCCTCTCGTGTACATACCAACCCCCTTTCTCCCCTCTCTGACTGTTTGTTTATTTTAATACTTAACGTGGCCTATTGTTTTATTTTCTGCTTACTCTCCCGCCTTTTATGTGCCCCTTCTGCGCGCCCCGGTCTCTCTTTATTATCAGCCGCATATGAACTTGATAAGTGTCCACCTACTCTTCCCCCCCCCCCCCCTCCACCATCTTTAATTCGGAGCTGTATGACCCATTTCTTCCGCATTTTTACCACGGAGTCTGCGCCCTCTCCTATCCTCCCACCATTCTTATCCCGTTATCCGTTCTTTTGAAAACCCTAAGCCTTTACGCGTGCGTCCTACATCCTTTTTCTCTTTTTCCCTGCCCAACGTCCCAACGACCAGTCCCCCCCAAGCCCAAAAATCAGCCCCCTCAAATCCCATCCTTCGATAGTGAGCCATCCACGACCACCAAATAGCCCCCCCCACGATAATTTAAGTACCTCCATAACCTCTATGTTCCAGCTCCCCATTCCGAAATCGCATTTTTCACGCCCTTCTACCACCCCCCCCACAACTTTTTCCCACCGAACAAGACGTGGCTTTTCCAATGACCGAGTTAGAGACCCCCTTGACCCCCTTCGCGGCCTCCATCGACGTCCATGAACCCCCTTCTGACCTCTACGCTGACCTCCGTTTCTTTTCCTCTCCATAACCTTTCCCCGTCCTTGTTTTTTTTTTGATAGGATTCGAGATATTTCCGCCTCGAGGGTAGCCGGCGTTTTCTTCCTGGAAGAGTGATGTTCTTGGCTGTCCCCTCGTATCCCCTAACCACATCCCAAGGATTTGGGGTCAAACTTTGTCGAGAAGTTATGCGTGTTCTCTTAGTTTGACTCCCCGAAGTAGAGGGCGTTACAATCCCCCCGCGTGCTGGCTTTACTTCCCCCTTTTCACTTTTGGTATTATCTTTCACGATCGGATTGCTCACGCGGTTTGCGTTGATTTTGGGCTGGCTTGGAGTGGCGTCGTGTTCGCTTTCACTTGGAGGTAAAGGTTCTTACCGAAAAGAAAGAGGTCCAGGACCCTTTTATTCACTGTCCTCATCATACTCCAAGCATTTTCGGGCTCGACCCCAACAGACCTATTTACCGACTGCCTTTTATGCGATAGAAGATACGGCATCTTTATGTCGTTTTGAATTTTAGTAGTTACGACGCTTTCACTTTTCTTTTCATGTCCTGATCGTTTTTCGAAGGTCTAATTTCTTTAGTCGTGTTTCAGATTGCCCAGGCCCCCCTTTGAGACTTTCGATGTGCTAGCTGAATTGTTTTTTTGTCCTTTGATTCCCTTTTCATGCCAGAGATCTTGTCTTCACAGTCTTTGTCCAAGAGAGTTTTGATTGCCCAAGCTGAGACTGGGCACTTCCTTTTAGAATTCCTTTGTATTTTCTTATGCCATCATTGTCAAGTAGCAATCCCCCTTCGGCTCTACTCTCCCCAGACAGACTTCCGTACCCTTAGTCTCTCTAGTTCAGCCAATATTTTCTTCCCGACAAGTCGGAAGAAGATTTTTTCCTCGTTGTATTCTAAATCAAGAGACGATTTTCATTTTCCCTTCTTTTCCCCGAGGACCTCCACTCCCATATTTTTCAACGTTTCCCTACATGCTTTGAAGGCCGTGACCTCGACCTTTTTTCAAAAGGTAAGTAATTTTCGTCCATAGAAATTGGGACCATACTCACTCGTTCAGTCGTAGAGGGTTGGTATTCCCCCTATCCATGTTTTTTCGTACATTTGTTTATTTTCACGGCGCTGGTTTAGGCATGCGCCTTGAGTAACTCCTTCCACTGTGAGGAAGAAGCAGCCGATGTCCTTGTGGTCATCCTTGGAAAATATTTGTCTTTTTCTGTCGTACTTTCATATGGCGTATATGGTGATTACCTTACCCCCATCCTCTCTTTGCACTAAGAAACAATCTTAAGCGGAATCCCTCCTGCGCCATTTATTGGGTGAAGTCGAACCATCTCCCATCGAAGTTTTACCTACCCATTGCTTAGCCTACGAATTCCTTCTCCCCCGAATCTCACTCCGTTACCCTATTCTTTGTAAGGTAATTCTCTTCGATACTTTGTATGATTTCGTTCATACTCAG
>Ga0179593_1322299_pt1 | contig 10495 bp, 7 predicted proteins | sample CZODoug2_1_08_16_FD_185931 | JGI IMG/M metagenome (GOLD analysis project Ga0179593, IMG submission 185931) | Vadose zone soil fungal communities from Angelo Coast Range Reserve, California, USA - CZODoug2_1_08_16fungal (PacBio error correction) | ecosystem: Environmental > Terrestrial > Soil >... | reverse complement strand
TTTCGTATCATAGGCTTTCTTCCTCTCTGGTATTTGAACGTCCGAGGGATTTTTCCGCGCACCTGCTGAGGTTGTCCCTTTTTCTTGACGATCCTATCTCTTGATCGCGTTGGACGTAGCCTTTTCTCTTTTTTTTGCCGGTAGAGACCTCTGGTAGGCTCTTTTCCTTCGCAAGTAGCTCGTACCGTCAAGCCTTCCCTCCCCGTGCAGGTTACACGAAGGTGTGTTTCACCCAGGACCAGTTGTATACGAGAAGGAGCCGGAACCCCTTGCTTTCCCCCTCGCCCGCATGGGAAGAAGTTTTAGAGTCTTTTCTTTTTCCCATCAGACCTTTAAGCTGCCTTTACGGCTGAAGATTTTGTTTGCCCATGATTCTCAGACTTTTGGGTAGTAGGAAGTGGAACAGTTAACCTTTCTCTTCCCCTCTATTTTTTTAGGCCTCGAGGAGCCCCTGGACCACCTGACTAGTACCAATTTTGACACCCCCTCCTTCTTTCTGCGTCCCCCATTGACTCTTGGTGTCGGGGCCGGCCGTTTCAGAGGACCCGGTAAAGAGGTACACCCTTGGGTGACGCCCAGACTGCGTTGTTCGTGTTTTTTATTGATTTCTCTGAGTTCTGTTATTGTTCACCGGCTGATGCGGCCCCAAGCCGCACGTCCGTCGTCACAATTTCTTTTTTTGTTCAGCCCTGCGAGTGCTTTCCTCCGGGAACCGACTGACTTTGGAAGCGTGGACTCATCCCCCTAAGGGCTACTCTACGAAGATTCTGTCTCCCCAGTGACGCCAACCCATCCGATCCTCAGCGAGACCTCCGGACGGGAGGGCGTTTTGCTCGGTTTACCGGCTTTAGACTGCCGGCGTCCTGAGCGAGGTGCCCCTTCTGAACGACGCTACTGGTAGCTCCCACGTTTTCAAGACATTTCCGCTCGCCGCTTGCTTCCCCCCCCCCCCCCGTCCACCCAGATCTCTACGAGGTCCATCTGTGTTTTAAAACGGACCTGTTTCTCGTTATCTCCTTCCTTTTCGGCGGAGCGCTCACCCCCCGAATGTCTCGAGGCGTATCTGAACTACCTTTTAGAGTCCCTCCTATACTACCCCTTTTCTGCAGTGATTCCTTTTTCTTTTTTGGCACTCCCTGGATCCGTCAGTAAATCTAAAAGGAGGAGATCCCAGTCTTCCCTTCCCCTAGGCGGACCTCGATGGACCCCTATCACTTACTCTCACAAAAAAAAAAAATTCCTTCACTCTGGCCCCCTTGCCGTCCACGTTGCTCCCCCCCCCCCCTCGATGTTTCTATTTTAGGGGCTCCCTCCAGGCTCTTGAGCGTAGTGCGTTCTCTCCTATCTCTTTCTTCCAATGAGCAAGAGATCTTCCCAACGTTCTGAGAGACCTGGTTCTCGTCTAATCATCCTTTCTTCCCCGAACTCTGACGGCCCACTCCTCGACATTCTCTTTCCGAAGACCCTCCCATCTGTTCCTCTTTTCTGGAGCGACTCTCCCTTTTCCTCCTAACCAGTGTGCATTCTTTTTTCATCATTGAAGGCCTTCTTCCTAATGCCGCTACTCCGTAAGCCCCGTTTGACCGTTAGGATCGACGAACTTCCCTGTTCAACAAACCTCAAGCTTCGCTGCCTCCGTCCGTTTTTGGAGACGCGGTTTTATAAGTTTCTTGCAGGATAGAGACTAGCCGCGCCCGACCTTTTTCAAACTTTTAACCTCATCGACGTGGAATCCTCTTTTTTTCTTCTCTTTGGACGTCGTGGAAGTATCGCCCCTCCGGAGTCCCCCCAATCAGGGTGTTCAACCACCCCTTTTGCCTCCTTTCCTGGGGCTTGGATGGCCATGCGTGAGAATGAAAAGCAGTCTTTCCCTCGTTTTTTAGTAACTCCGTTCCATGTTCACCTTAATGACGCACCTTTTTGCCCACTCCCAAGACTGCAAGAACTGCTCGGACCATCGGCTTTTTTTCCGTAGCTCGCTTCTTCCTCTCGGTTGAGTGAGATAATTCTCCTTACTTCCGTCAGGCACCCTCCCGGCGAACCGCTCAAAGTCCCCCCCTCAGCCAGCTGCTTCTGCACTTTAGCTATCATTTATTGTTCCGAGCTCCCCTTTTCCATGAAAAGAGAAAATCCTGCCTCCACCCTCTCTTTTTTAGCCCGTATGTCCTTGAAGTTCTATGACGCTCACCCCTAGGCTCAGCGATCAAAAAGATGAACTCTATTATTCTTTACCCCCCCTTACCCCCCCCATCTATCATATCTGTTCTAACGGTTCAAAGTTGGTGCCCTCCCAGACGCTTTGAATTCCCCTCCTATCAGATGGTAGACCCGGACTGATGCCCCCACAGCGCCCTTGGTTTTGTTTTTCAAAGACATGTCATTCCCTGTACGCCGCGTCTTTCGCAAGCCGTTTGACAGACTCTGAACCTCTTCTCTTCCCCCTTCCTTCCGTTGCAACAAGAATCTGATATTTTTTCTTCTCTTGTCAGGTATGGACGGCTTCTCCCAGGCATTATTTTTTATATCTTTTCCTAATCCTCTGTTGTTTTTTTAGCTTTCCCTGATCCCCTCCTTTTGTAATACTAAGGCGGCATTCTTTCACTGCTTCCACTTCGGCACCTCTGCCCAGTAGATGGACGCTTTTTTTCTTCGACGATGTTACATAGCTTCCCGTTGGCGTGATACTTCTACTTTGACCTCTGTTAAATGGGTTTCCCACTTTCCCCTGCTCCCCCTGATACGCTTTCAGAGGCATTTTTTAGTCAACCTTGACCTTTAGAGGGAGGGCCCTTTCCCCCTCCCTTCGAACGAGTCTACATCCCCCTTCTGTTAGTCATAGGACTTCTCGGTGGGTTGTCATGGTCGCTAGAGAGCGTCATCGTGTTTGGCTTTTTTCCCATTTGTTCTTATTTTTTTCTCGCTAGTTTCAACCCCTAGCCCCTTTCTAACCAGAGATTATCGCCTGCCTTTTTCGATTTTGTCATTGAAGCTTTACTCTCTTCCCCCAAGAATGATATTCTAATTTCTAATGACCTTTCCTAGGAGAATTTATCTTTCCCCCTCCAGGAGTGAACCTTTCAGGGCGGATACGTCACCCTGCTCTCCATAGACCCCCCATCGTCATCCGCCTCGAGTGCAGAAGCGCTTTTCTTCCTTTCTGTGCTTTTGTTACGCTGGTTCTGGATTTGGAATGCTTCTGGTCTTAAGGTGACATTACCTCTTTTTCCGATATTTTCTCCTAAGATGGTTCTTCTCCGCTTCTCCCCCCTCTTTTCTCAGACGTTTTCGGTAACCCCTGTAGTGGTGGAACCAAACCTCTTTTGGTTTCCTCCAACTTTTCGTCTGCCTTCCGTTCGTCCCCCACCCCCCGAACAAATAGAAGGACAAGTCGCTGAGGTATTTCCCATTCGGGAACCCTCTTTTGCGTCGCAACCCCCTCCTTTCCTTCTTAAATGATCCAAGTTAATCTCCACACACGAAGTGACGGAATTAAGATTCTTTTTTTGTCCTTGATATTTAGTAGACCGCACGTCCCTCTTCGAAGGAGCGGCCCCCCTTCCCTGATAAGTCCGAATGATTTAAATTCCGGGACAAAGGGTGCCTAGTCCCTTCCTCCCTTCCAGGAATAAAGCGCCAGGTCGGATTTCACTTTTTTGTCGAAGATTAGAGGCATTTAGCTCCCCCGGTAATTAGGCGACTATCCGGCTACGCTCCCCCCGGTTTATTCTCTTTGTTGTCCCTTTTGGTAGAAGAAATATCCCGGAGGTTTAACGCACGAGCTCCAGAGAATTACCTTTTTATTTTCCCAGAGAAATAGTCCACCCGTACCCCTTCGATGCTTGTTCGATAAGACTTCATGTCGCCCCCCTTCCTCTCTAGAAAGTTTTGAGAGGTGTCCCCTTTAGGTATACCTCCCCTCCATAGAACTGGATCTCTGAGTTTTTACTGTTGTTTACTTCTAGTCTCCGCTCCGTGCACCAGCTTTCCCCCGGAGTGAAGTCTTTGACTGACCAGGATGGTAGCGGACCTCTGGCTGAACCTCCTCACTGTTCGTCAGGATTTTTAGAAGATCCCCAGTCTTCGTTAGAACGACGAAGTCTCCATAGAAGATTCCTTGCCGTTTCCCCCCCTTGCCGCTTCTTCGACGCGGGTTCGTTTCCAAAGCTTAGATCTTTTTTTTTTGACAGTCGTCGTGAAGGGGCCTTGAGCTTTAGAGGTATGTTCCGATTCCCTCGCAAACCGTGACTCTCTGAACTTCCCTGCATCCTACCTTTTTCAGCCCCTCAGAGTCCCGTCCCCGATTCTCCCTCCGAGTCGGAATCCTATGGGGGGGGATTCCTCTGGTTATGTAGACCCGCGCAGTAGAACTCTTCCGTCCACATTATTTTTTTTTTATCCCGATTTAAATGGCCAGCCTGGTTCACGGCTTCTCCTCTCGTCTTCAAAAAACAGTCCCCCCTGTTGTGAAGATTTGGACTTCGATTTGCCGCAGCAGCGGGCCCCCCTCGCGATCCTCCGACAGAAGACCTCTGTCTGCGCGAACCCACGTCCTCTTTACAGTGGTAAATGATTTTCCCAGCGCCCTCTCAACTCCCCAGTTTTCCTTTCTCCCTCTCGTGGGCGCGGGAAAGGGGCCTTGCAACCTTTTTGGCTCTTCTCTGGGTCCGGCGCCGGCTTCCTCACGGAAAAATATAGGGAGCCGTCTCTGGTCCGCTTCCGACCCCCCACAACTTAATGTTTCTTTCCAACAAGCGGGCCGCCATTTACGTCACTATTGGATTCCTTTCTGTCGTTTCTATCAATGGCACCATCCTCGACCTTCCCCTTTGGCGGGCGTTGGCCTGCTGTCTGGCCGTACGGTCCTGAAACCCGGTCGGGTTGTACAATTTCTTTGCTCCCCGCACTTTCTGGGGCTTGGTCATTTCTTTCCTTGCGCGTGCGAAGCCTCTTTGCGCTGCCGAAGCAGAGATATCCCTGACCCCTTCCCTTGCAGATCTAATTCAACCGCGATCCCACGCTCTTCTCCTTCCCCCCTTCCTTTTTCCTAAAGGAACACCTTAAAAGTTTTTCTGATTTCCTATCTCAGTGAAAAGGTTTTTTTTCTTCTCGAAAGAGGCTTTCCAGTAGAAAGACGAGAAGCCTCCCCCTTTCTCTTCTTTTCCCACCCACTCTTTGTTTGTTGTGGTTCTCTTTTTCTCTGCGTTTTTCCCGTTTTCATTTCTTCCCCGGACGTTGCTGAAGAGATCGTCCGCCACCTGCTGGTCATGAGGTGAAAGACTTATTTGGAGCTCTCCCCCCTGTTCCCTCGTTCTCTCCTTTCTGCATTCCGTCTCCTTATCTCCCGCTGCTCTCTTTCTCCTGAGAAATTAACGACTGATGTCCCTTTTTTTCCTCAGCCCGACACAATCCTTTTTCGAACGGTGGCTCCCAACTTACCGGTTGGTCTCCATGGTTACTCCTTCCCTTACTTCCTCTGCGACCGCTTTGGCCCTCTTTTGCTTTTCGAGGCTTTCTTTGCAATCTTCTCCCCGGCAGCAAGAGGACGGGAAGGATGCCTTTTTGCTCCCATTTCTATAATGAAGAGGTGGGGCTTCCCCTTCCTTTCCCCTGGAATCTCACGAATTCTTTCGTGAGTCGCGGCTCTAAACTTGAGATCTCCCAACCCAATTGCGTTACATGAACCTTTTCAAGACCTCGATGAAGACCTTCTCTGTTTTTTTCTTCTCCCTGTTGCAGCATTTGTCCAATTGATCGGTCCCTTGGGGCTTCCTTTCATCAGGAGGTGGTCCGTTCGGCGGGAGGATTCCTTCCACTCTTCTTGCCTGCCCAAGAGAAGTTAGTTTTTTCACCCCTGCTAGTGTGGGTGACTCCTGCGCTGGCGCCGCCTTGAAAAGCGGAAGCCCGTTTGTCCACCCGTTTTATACGAAAAGACGTTCCCCACCTGCAGTTTCGAACTTCTTTTTCCTGTCCCGTCCACTTAGGACTAACCCCCCAACAAAATCAGATTACTTGCCGTCTAATAGAGACCTGAGGCTTTCTTGGATCCCTTGGACTGGTGACTTTCTCTATATGTTCGTCGGTAGAGACACCTCCCTCTTTTTGCTTTTCCCATTCAAGACGACCTCTGTTTCATTTGGTTTTATCCCTGAAAACAGTTTTCTTCCCTCTTCCCCCGATGTTTGTACCACTTCCACGTCGTTCTATGAAGAAGTCCTGCTTTCGCTCCTTTTCCCTGTCTCGTCGATCCTGTACAATAACGTTTTCCGAGTCGGCAAGGAAATCCGATTCGACACTTTCAGGAAGAGCTACTTCTACTCCTTGGTCCTTTTTTTGCACAGTAGAGTTTCCTGACCGCGCCAGACTTGCTGAGATCCAGGTACTCGTGAATTTCCACGCTCTACGACCTCGATGACCACCGCGCCCTTTTTTCCCCTCTTTTTTCCCCCTCTCAGCGACAATGGAAGTCGTCCGCTCCCCCCTTCTCATTCTTTCCTTATTTTCCTTTTCCGTCTCCGTCGAAGTATTGCTCTTGGGTCTTTTTGCGTCCATCCTCGACTTTTCCCCGCACCCTTTTCCATCAACGGAAGACGAGCCGTCGTCCTCTTTTCTACTACCCATGTTCGCTTCAGGTTCCGACGTTTCCCCTTACTCACCGCTCCCGAACAAGAAGAAAGACATCCTGGTTGCCTTAGAGCACGAGTCCAGGTTCCCTCAGCACAAGTGTGACCCCTTTTCCTCTCATCATCTTTTTTTTCCCTGATCTCTCATGCCGCTACCTTTTTTCTCTTTTGGAACCCCTTTCTTATCTCAGAAATACCGCGTCCCCCCCCCAGAGTTCTTGCCAAGTCCTCGTAGTTGGCAGTCTTTTCCTTTTTCAGAAGTTCCTTTTTACGCCTAATACCGCTGAAATTTCAAATAGTAACCTCCCCCCTCCCTTCTCCCCGTGGCAGGAGATTTTGTTCGTTTTCCGCTCTTTGTGACTCCCCGGGTGAATTCCCACCCCCCCCGTTTGTTTTACACCACTCCCGTTTTCCGGCAGCGGCTCTCTTGAAGCGGCTCGTCTTTTAGAAGACCGCACTTTCCTTTTTCTCCTATCGTCAAGATTCCTTTACGTTTTCCCCTAAGGACACGGATGGTGTCCCTTCCTCCCCCTCTTCCTTGAAACTGAGATTCAGAGCTGCGTTCTATCGCTTCGATGCCTCTGTTTGTCTGAGTTGCGTTATCCTTTTTCCCTTCTCCCGGTTCCCTCCTTTACGGCGAACCCCTCCCCGTCTCCATTCTCAGACTTACTTCTTTTTCCACTTCTATCGAGCATTCTTGAGGTTTTTGCTACCCTCGACAAGAGCAGTGGCCCTTGGTTGTTGAACCTTATGTGCCTTTTTTGTCGATCTCCTCTTCCAACAGAGGCCAGGCCTCTCCCCCTACACACGATTCCCGCCATCTGACGGTCCCATTACCCACCCTTATTTCCGGCGCAAGAAACTGTTGGTGCCTGACTCCTGTTCTCCTTTCTCGCGCATCGATTTGGTCTGCCATTGAGAGGAAAGCAGAGTGGGTCTCCCCCGTTCCGCCCCTTCCTGTCAGTAGCCTTACTACGCTCACCCTTGAACCTCCCTTTGAAAACTACGGTTCACATCTTTAGTACGCAGCGTGCTCCGAGTTCTCTTGTCCCCCCTTAGCCTGGACCTTGTATTTCTTCCCTTCTGTTGCTATCATCTCCGTTTCCTCTATGTTTTTTTTTCTCCTGAGCGATCAAAGGAATGGCATACCCTTATTACTATGGAAGCTGACCCCCCCGCTAACCTGAGCCGAGGAGGACACGGCTTTTCTCTCATCTTGTTTACCGAGATACCCTTCGTTAATAGTTTATTCCCCCCCGGTCTTTCAGGCAGTCCCTTCTTTACCAATTGGCGCTCCCCCCTCCTTCGATTTAGGTAATGTCAGCCCCTCCCTCTGGTGGGGAGTCGAGAGTCGCTGCGTCTTTCCCCCAGTTTCACCTTTTTTCGGTAGACTGCATAGGCCTCGGTGTTGTTTTTTAGTGTTCATCATCTCTTCCTTCTCCTTTTTCTGCGCTGCGCCCCTCTTTTTAGCCGTCGCTCGTACCCAAACTTTCGCATAAGTGACACACCTCCGCTGTTTGATGGCCTGATGACAGGTTTCGCGTCATGTCCCTTTAAGTCAGCTCGGAAACCAGAATGCTCCTCCTCATTGTCACAGAAATCATGGTTCTGCTTCATTTCTCTTTTCTTCGTGAGAAGGAAAGTTTTTTTTTTTTTACCTTTATTTTTACCAGGAAACCATTTTCCTACCTCCCACCCTTTTTTCCCCAAAACCGGGGCCTCTTTACGTCTGAGCGTCCTCCTCCTCTGCCAGCGAAGTCATTCCCCTTCCCTTTCTGGACCCTAAGGCTTGCCGGAGGGCGTCTTCTTCCACCCCGGTGACAGGTTCTCTTTCCCGCTCATTCCCAACTTTCCTTCTGTTATCTCCTACGTCTTGAGTCCGCTTCGATAATATGCGCTGACCCACCCGGAGTTGGGTGTCCCCCCCTTTTTGGGACCTTCCCCCCGGGGCGTTCTTTCCCCCCCTCTAGTACCACCCTAACCCCCTCTCAATTAAACTGTCATTTCTTTTATTTTTTGTTGCCCTCGGTTTCCGGCTGTTCAGATCATGACATTAGGAACTTGATCCCGAGCATCCAAACCTTCAGGACGTTTCCAGACCTCCTTCTTGCAGTTTTGGGAAGTTTCCTTTCCTCCCTCCCCGGTCAATCTCTAAGTAGATTCCTCTCGGAGAATTACGGAATTTTGATTCCCCCTTCCGGGTCACAAGTTTTTGTGGCGTCTTAACCGGATTCTCTAATGTTTTCTCTTTCAGTTATATGTTTCGTTCTCCGCGTCGGGGTGAAGTGAGGTATTCTCTTTCGCCCCCCCGGTTCTTAGGCCTCTTAGCCAATTATCCTGACACGTGCGGCTCGCTTGACTCTTTATCCCTTTCCTCCTAGGCTGGCGAACGCCCCCGACGCTTACCCTCTAATGAATTTCGCTCTCCACGAGTCCCAGAGAAACCGTCCATTTTTTTTAGCAGAAGATTGCCGGCCCCCCCTTTTTCTTGCTTTCTTAGAAAGTTTGTCTCTGGTTTCCTTAGGTCTTCGTCTTTCCTTCCCGGGGGGGGGGTTTTGGTGTGGAAACTTGCTTCTTTTTTTTATACTCCTGCGTAGAAGCCTGACTTGCACCCCCAGAGCCCTTTTTTACCCTCGAGGAAAGGTTATGGTCAGTCTCGTTTCCCCGATTGCCTAAACGCGCGCCACTTTTAAGGATTCCCATCGAAAACTTTTCATCGGTAAGACCTGTAAGAGTAATATTCCCCCCTCTTTTTTCCTTGCCGTGTTACCACCCCTTTCTGAATACGACTAAGGTTTCTTTCTCCCCCCGATTAGAGAGTTTCTTTCTTATTTCATGGTTTTGATTCGTTAGATGTTTAGCCGATTCAATCTGAGTCTTTTCTCCTCGTAAGGAGCAGCCCCCCCTCCCCCCCCCCAATAAGAAGAGTACTCTCCCTCTTTTTCTTAAACGATGTGTTGTCTCATCGGTGTAGACCCCCTTTTCTTTCTTTTGAAGCCTTCTCCTAAAGTCGGTTCGTCCTAAAGAGTTTTCCCATTTTTTTCGAGCGTACCTTCAGTAAGAGCTAAGGTTTTTCACCCCCCTTTCCACTTGTGTTGAGGAAGGACAGTCTCTTTTCCCTCAGCCCTGGTGACCCATGACGCTCAGCCTTCAGCAACCATTTCCTTCTGTTGCAAACCGTTTCCCGCCTCTGTCATGCTTAAGTCCTCCCCTCCTCCCCCTACCCACGCTCACTTTGCACCTCTTTGTAGCGTGAAAGGTTCATGTCACCCACCCGGTTTCAGTCGATGGTCATGAATCCTCGAGTCTACGAAAACCCACTTGCCTATTCTTAATGTTGCCCTTTCCCGCTCCCAAACTTCCTCGATCTGGTCAAGTTTCCCCTTCCCTTTCCTTATTGGAGGGCTTTAGCCGTGCCTCAATTGGAAAACATCCTACCCCGTCTTATTAGGCTCATGTACGGATGCTGCCCGGTCTTTTTTTCCAGGCGAGAAACCGTGTGGGATTCCCCCGGTCATTCACAGGGGGGGGGAGGCTTCCCCCCTTTTTTCCGTCGCGCTGCCTTTTATCTTTTGCTTCCTACTCAGAAGTTTCCCTGCTTCTCTGAACTGCTCTAAACTCTGATCACCGACTGCTCTTTCCCACTCTTTTTCCTCCATGAAAGCAGCCCAATTTTTTTAGCCTTAACGTTAGGAAGAACTTTGAGTGCCGTACCCTCTCGAGAAGACGTATGCCCCCTAATTCGATTTTCTTCTCTCTTTTCTCCTATAATTTTCTTTTTTTGAGACTCTTGTTTCTCGTCGTCGTTCTCTTTTCTTCCCTGACTCTTGTGAAGAGACCGTTCTCGCTCCCCTTTTTTTTTCATGTGGTGTCCC
>Ga0179593_1675696_pt1 | contig 10496 bp, 20 predicted proteins | sample CZODoug2_1_08_16_FD_185931 | JGI IMG/M metagenome (GOLD analysis project Ga0179593, IMG submission 185931) | Vadose zone soil fungal communities from Angelo Coast Range Reserve, California, USA - CZODoug2_1_08_16fungal (PacBio error correction) | ecosystem: Environmental > Terrestrial > Soil >... | reverse complement strand
GCCGGATCGACTTTTCCACCCAGAGTGCTCGAGGGATGTCCCGAACGCGTTTTCCCCCCCCGCCTTCGAGCCCGGACGAAGAGTAACCTACGCTGCTGCGGCTCGGGTTCTTTTTACTTGTAACCTTGGCTCCTCAGACCCCCATGGCTACCTCGTTCCATTCTTGAAACCTGCTGCCGCAAAACAATCCGACGGCAGATCCCCGTTTCTTTTCCTTGAGACCTCCGCTTGGGGGAGGCAGAGAGCCCTTCCTTCGCCTTCCCGTTTCCCCACCCTTCGCCCGACAGACTGCTTTCCATTCCTATGGAAGGGGCGATTCCCCACCCCCTAAATGCTCGTGCCGCGGCCGCCATGGCTCCTTTGGCGTCCCCTCAACTTTCCGTAGAAAACTTTAGTTTCTTGAGTCCGTCAGCGCAGTTGAGACTCTGTCCCGGTCCCCCATAAGGCCGGTTGATTGGACAGAAATATTGTTACCCTGGTAATGGCGACGACATCCCCAGGCTTCGGTTCAAGGACCCTTCTTAGAGCTGAGATATTCTCAACTTCTTTTTCTGACGACTGCCCCCGCTCCATCCCCAGGACTTATCCATCCCTTCGGCGGTCACCAAAGCTAGCAAGATTGAGTGGCGACTCGTACATTACGCAAGTCTTCTCCCCCTCCAAGGAGTCATAGCTCTCCAGCGAATGGCACAAACACAGAAAAGCCCCCAGCACTTGTAAGAGGGCGAAGGGTAGCTCATCCCGTTTTTAGAGCTCCAAACTCAGAGAAATCCACACCCCCATCCTCCTTAGCTACATGGCCGCTCCACAAAACCCGGTTCCTTCCCATACTGCCAAACCTCACCACGTTCATGCCTACCCTTCGCACCCTAACAGCTCCGAGACCACCTCCTCTTTTCTCGTCCGAGCTTAATCTCCAAACCTATGAATCCCCCCCCCAACAGAAATGCCCGCCTCGCCCCCTTTCCCCACCCTCCCTTCCCCTCACCGTCCCCCTACCCCCAATCCTCCACCACATATTCTCTCCCATTGTATAGCACCGATCAACGTCACCCCCCGTCCTCTCCCTCCCACTCCCCTCACGTACCGTAAGCTAGCCCCACACTGTTCCCCAACCCCCCCCGGGACGACCTTAATGGACTCCTCACAGCTCAGCACCGCAATGTAAACGTGAACAACCATCCCCCCCACCTGTCATGCCGTGCCTCAATCCCAGCTACCACTTCCCCCTCGAAATCTTACCAGCAGTAGATCACGTAAACCCCCTATCCCAACACCCCACTAACCCTCCCTTACCACCACTGCAAGACCCCCTGCTGTGATCTTAACCTCTGTTCATCCTATCCCCACGCTCCGGACCACGCAACTCTCACCCTCAGAAGTAGACCACTGACGTGTAGGCGCCCGCGCCACCCAACCAACCCCCCGAGACCCACGTCACCCCAATGCATTCTCGACCACTTATTGCAACCACTACCACCCCTCTCTGACCCCCCACTAAACCCTCCACCGTCAATCTCCCGCACCCCCATCCCTCCCCTCGTCCGCGCATCAACCATCCCTTCCAATCCAACTAGCCCCCTCCCTCTCCCCCCGAACCCTTGGCCTACCCCAACCGGCGCATGCCTCCTAGGCCCACGCACACCAAGTAAATAGTTAAATACCCCTCGCCCTCTCATACGCCCCCTCTCATCTCTTATCTACTTACTCCGACCCCCTCCCTTCCCCACCCCCTTATGTGTTCACCCGGTCCGCCCCCCCCCTCCCGAAAAACCTCATTACCCCTGCTAAAGAACCCACTCCCAATGTCGTACTAGGCCCTCTTGTCGCTTCTCAATTGAGCCCCGTACCGCCCCCCCGATTCCCCGCTGAACAAGCATCACGCGTCCCCCCAAGCACTTCCCTCCCGTCGGATACAACCAGTCCCTAGCACTCTCGAGTCCTTCACACGGAATGCTCCTGCCTAAATAATTCATACAACCTTTGAAAAACCAAACAGCCCCGTACAATTTTCCCCGCTTGTCTTCCAATTTGTTTCTATGACGCAAAGTCTGCAATCCCCCTTTGCGTGTTCTGGCACCTGTCCGCCCAACAGGCACGGATTTTGTGTTCCCTTCCCGAGCACTCTCTTTTTTGCCGCTTCGTTTTTTTCGACCGCACTCCTTCCTCCCCCTGTACACTTCGCTCACGCGAATGTTTCACGCTAACCCCTGCTCTGACAGATTATAATCGCTAATCCATCTGAGACCTTCTCTGTTTCCCAACAGTTCCCGTGCAAAACCGGCCTGGGTTTCGTCAGCAATAAAGACTCACGCCGTTCCCGAACTTACTTTAAAGCTCCGCCCCGACGTGTCCTTCAGTGAACGAGATGCTGCGGAATTGGCGTCACCCTTAACGACCATTGTTGAGCTACACTTCGTTCTGTCTTGTCGAACTCGGGGACGACTTTGCCCTACTTTTCCACAACCGCTGGTCCTGAGATCACGTACTTCTTTTCACTTGTCGCTATGTGACAACTCGGCTGATCAACTCTGCCGAGAATTGACCCCCAACACTACCAGATTTCAGACCTCCACTGTCCCCACTACCGAGTTACCCTCTACCCTCCCTCTCTCTATTTACTACGTCGCTCCCCCGGTCTCCCCGCTCCCCCCACTTCCCCACACATCTGATCGCCTCCATTTTCTTTCCACTCGATCCCTAACCCCTCCGGTCGCGCTACTCTCCTAACCCCCATGCCTTACCGCGGTCACTATCCACCCTCCCCCCTCACCCTTCCCCGCTACTTCTCGTCCCCCCATTTCTTTCACCATCAGAGGGTCCTCTAAGCCGGGCACAATCCCCAACCGTACCGTGGACTTCGCCCTACCCTCCGCCCCCTCCCAACTCCACCTCCCAGCACTCACCCCAACCTCCACGCATTTCCCGCCCGCACTCCCTCTCATGTCTCAGAGCCTCGTAGCATCGTCTTCCGAAATCGCCCACTATTCCCCAACCTCTCTCTCCTTTATAAAGACCTCCATTTATTCGCTTCGACCCCTCCTCTTCCCCCACCACATTTCACTCCACCCCCAACCCACCCTCCCTCCGTTCAGCCTCCCCCATCCAACATCCCAAAGACTTCCAAGCCTATATTCATCCAAAGACTATCGAGCCCTTCTATAGGATTACCAACTATCAGGAAGTCCTTTACCTCGGTCTTCCCCCAGCCCAACCTCGACCCCCCCCACTCTGTTTTAATCCCTCAGCAGATATACCCGCTTACGCACCCCCGGCACCGTCTCCCCATCTCTCTTCTACGTAAACCCCTCCCAGCGCAAGCCACGTACCCAAACAGACGGTGCCTTCTTCCCTCCGAAGCTCGAGGCCCAACCCTCCTCCTTCCGCTATTCATCCCTCCCCATCCCCCCCCGCCTTCACCATTTCCCGTCCCCCTGACCACCCCCCCACCACCCTTCCACCACCACCCCCCCCCTACTCCACCCCCTCCCCCCTCTCTCCTCTCCTCCACCCTACTCTATTCCCCCCACTCCGTCTCCCATTCTTAGTGCCTTAGAAGAGATCTGGATTTGTATAGCCGATCCTTTCCCCCTATCACCGTCCAAACCCCCCCTCGGGGTTCTCTACACCCTTCTGTGCCCGGACCGTCACCCCCTCACCCCACCCCGTTTCCCCTACCACCCCCGCCGTCTCCACCCCCCCCCTTCCACCTAAGCTCCCCCTTTACCCCCTCCCTTTCTCCACTCGCCCGACGCCCTGACCATTGGCCTGATTTCACTAGAAGGCCGCCGATTTTTCTCCTTCCTGTCATCATAGCGATAACCCCCCCCCCCCCCCCCCCCCCCCCCCCCCCCCCCCCCCCCCCCCCCCCCCCCCCCCCCCCCCCCCCCCCCCCCCCCCCCGCCCCCCCCCCGACAGCCCGACCTTTCCCAACCTCCTTTTGGACTCTTTTTTGTGCTGGATGACTTTTGCTAGGGAGTTCTTCGGTCCGGTCCGCCATCCACCCGATCTCTCGACATCTTCTCTCGATGGAAGCGCCCTTTCCCTCTGGACCCTTCCACCATCGCCATCCGTACGGACGGCAAAGTTGATCCCGGCGAAGACGACAAGTCTTTACCCCTTTTGAAGACTCTTCTACGGTTCCCTACGTATCCGCATTTCCCTTTCTACGCCCCAAGCAGTAGCCGGAATTCATGCTTATTGACTTCGTTCGATCTTACGTTATTTAGGGAACTCGTCTTTTATTCTCAAAACAGGCGTTTTTTTCTCTTTTTTTGGCCTCCAGGAGAACGCGATGCTTAGTTTATTTGCCCTAGCTAGGAGTTTATCTGTTTTCTTCCGACTACAACTTCCTCCTTCCACCTTTCCCTTTTGGCGTTCGATCCCCCAGGTTTTCCCCCCCTTCAACAAGGTTGCCCCAGCTGAGTGGCACCCCTTTCTTGTTCAACCGGTCAACTTGAACATACCAATCCCACCTCTTTTTCCCCCATTGGTTTTCAGGGTTCCGGTATTTCCTTCAGGTTCCCGCATCGGTTTTGACCCCAGGTTTCCTAGCCTCGTAATCCTTCTCCTTCCTTCCTTCTCTAATCCTAAGGTTTCTTTCTTCTTTCTGCTTGCGCTGCTTTTTGCCCCGCGCGCCGTCTCACCCCCTATGGTTTCTTCTGCTCCTACTTTGTTCTTTTGTTTAGTTTCTCCCCTGTCTCTGTCTACTTCTTACTGCTGCGCGGGTCTTTGATCCCCTTCTGTTCCTCTTTCTTCCGGTCAATGGTTTCCTTGAGAACCCATCCTACCCCCCATTCTCTTTACAGCTCGTCTTTGGGCCAATCTCCCTCTTTGAACCTCGGATTGAGGTTCCCTTTACTGTCCCCCGTGTACGATCGACTTCAATCCTCTTTTTCCCCCCCCCCTTTTTTGAGCCGCCCCCGAATGTTCTGGGTGTTTTAGAGCGTCTTTGATCGTCGTTTAAAACTTCTTTTTCCCTGCGTTCTTCCCGGACTCCTTCTTTTTCGTTTTCCTGACTTTTTTCTCTTCCCCATTATTTCCCTGACAATTTTGGCAAAACAACGTCATTTTTACATAGACGGGAACAAGCTGGGTCTTCTTTTTTTTTTTCCCATTCTTCTTCTTGGAACAGAACAGGTTTCTTCCCTTTTTTCATGGGCCATAACCGGTCGGCGTACGAGTCGGTGTGGCTGCACTAGCGCCAAGGTTTTTTCGCCCCTCTGTTGCTCAGCGTTTCGGTTCTTTTCTTTTCCCGGCCTTCTTTCTTTGAATGCGACCGGACTTTTATCAAGAGGTTCTGACAGAGCCGTCGCAGTATAGTTCCGGCAAGTGCCCTCCAATTCTTTTTTTTCCTCCTCTCTTCCCCTACGAGTTTACCGTGAACACTTCCCAGTTCTGGGCGGTACGTCTTTTCTTTTTTTACGACGAAGTTTAGATACCTAGTCAAATATGTTTGACTGTCCTTTCTGTTCCCCAGTACTCCCCTTCCCTCCTCTCTTTCCTTTCCTTCATCCTTTTTTTTTTCTCTTTTCTTCATGATTTTTTTTTCCCGAAGAGAATGCTCCGTTTTTCGGGATGTCCTTAATCGTCATAGTAACCCTTTTCTCCAGCTCCTTAACCCCTCTTTCCTCTTCAGGTCTCTAGGTTCCAATCCCTTTTTCCTCTCCTGTTTTACTTGGCGTTTGTCCGTCAATCTTGATGTATTCCCGGTTTCCCAAAAATCCGACGATTAGTCCATATTGAGAAACTTCTTTTGTTTCTTTTTCTTCTCCCTGAGCTTTTTCTGTAACCCGTACTTCCTTGTTTCCCCAATTTGCCTCCGGGAGCTAGTGCGAATCCACTTTTTTTTTGCCTTTCGGTTATGGTCCATTGCCTCTGAAAACCCTTCCTTTTTTCCTCCTCCTCATGTGCCCCGATTCTTTCCATTTCTTCCGTGCTTCCCCGACGTGGTTGGCAAGAATCGTTTTTCACTAATCGCTCAAGTTAATAACCCAGGCTTTCGAAAGGTTCTTCACGAGTGGATTCTTTCCTCCTTTCTCCCCCTTTCCTCCCCTAAATTGCCATCCACCAGCGTCCTCGTTCGGCGGCTCCATCCCAAGTTTTTCCCCGCGCACGGATTCAGGCGATCGTCTTTTCCGATTTCGTTTTTCTTACCGAATCTTCCGCGCTCCGATCCACCAGAGCTTCCCCCCTCTTGTTTTCCCCGAGCTCCATCGGGGCCACTTTTAATGTTTCCTTTTTTTTCCCATGCAAGTGTATCCCAGATTACTTCGCGTTATTGAATCTTTGCGATGAAGAACTGACGCTTCCCCATTTTTTCACAGTTTCACGCCACAGCCCACCCCCCTTTGCTATCTTTTTCATGATGAAGTCTTGCGTTCGCTTTCGAGATATCTTTGCTCTAATGCTGTCCAGGCTCAACGAAGTTTTTCTTTCGATTTCCGCTAGTATTACGCGATTCCTTTCCCACACTCGCTGTCCGGATCGACATTACCGGGCCCCTTTCCCCCCCGAACCTTCCCCCCATAGTTTCCTTTCTTCCTTGATTTTGCATTTCCGCAGTCTTCCAAGCCACAAGAACTTCTTTCCAACCGCGCACGTCTGAAGCCACAAGGTCATATCGTCCCTTTTTACGGCTACGAGCCCTTGTTTTTTTAGGTTTCATCGCAGCAGAACCCTCATTCACCTAGTGTCCCAAATTTACGCAAAGACGCCTTTTTTTCTCTCGACTTTTTTTTGACCCTCTCCCGCAGTCAAAGCTGTGCCCATTAGTCTTTCGCTCCTGGTTCTTTGCTCGTACCTTGAGTCCCTTGGTTCCTTTTCTATTGTAGTCCGGATCTTAGTCACCGTGAAACCTCGGTCACCATTGTTTTGAACCCTCCCCTTCCCTGGTCGCCGAAGATACGTAGGATTTGCGCTCTTCACCGCGGCGAATGCCTAGTCGCAGAAATTTGGCTATAATGGGTTTACCCTGTATTTTCATGACGTCTATCCGCGGACACTCCGAGGACCCTCCCCATTTTTCCCCCTCAACCAAAAAGAGGCCTCGACTTAGCTGCAGTCACGGAATCTGCTCCCTTTTTGATCTTTAAGATTCCTATTACAGGGTCGACGAACATAGAGCATGGTGAAGAAGAAGAGTTTGTGGGATTTCGAGTACCCCCCCCCCCCCCCCCCCCCCCCCTCCATCTTCTGCCCCTTTTTCCGAATCTTTTGCTCTTTCACTTCCCCCCGTCTTACCCGTCGCTGCCCCCTTCCCCCGAAGATACTATTTTTTTTGACTTTTTTTCCCATCTGGCCGGGGTCGACTCTCGGTCAGGACGAGCGTTTCCCCACTCGACACTACAGGTCAGAGCCGACTTTCCTTCCGCCGGCTAGTTTCCGACGTTGGCACCTAGGCACACTGTTTCCATCCGTAAGGACTTCCGGATCCCTTGAGAGGTTTGACTTTTTGCGTAGCCCAGTCTTTTTCCCTATGACCGACCCCCAGTCTCTCCGGTCGACGCCCCCGTTTCCTGTGCACGGCAATCATCTCGCCTAAGCTTTCCTGATTTTGCAACATCTTTCTCTTTTATTCGGAAAGTATTCCGTCGTGTGGCTTCGAACATCTTTGTCGATCTTAGCCCTGTTTTCTTTTTTTTCCTCTCTGCGCGGGCTGGTAGCCCCCCCGCAATGACTTATTGCCCTTCCGAAACTCTGGCTTCCTCTTGTTCCGCTTACCCCCTTCGGGGCTTGGAACGACTTCTTATTACCTTCATTCATTCCCCCATGTTCCCTTCTCCAAGTCTCACTATTTTTCAATGGGTCCCCCAATTAATTTTACCCGTCAGCTATCGGGTTTTTGCGCCCCCCTTCTTCCTCCTATGAGGACCCAGTATCTCTTCTTCGTGGTGGCCCCGGCCCACTTTTGGCTTGACGTGCCTTTTTATCGCCGGACCTTCATCTTTGGTTTTGGAGTCTTTTTGTTGGCGTTTTCGTGACTGAGGAGCTTGCGCCCGTAAGTGTCTTCCCCCCTCGTAAATCGAACTTAGTTCCGACGGGGTGAAATCCGCGACTTGTGGCATCTCACGGTTTCCAGCAGACCTTCCCAATTTAAGTCCTCTTTCTCTTTTCGTTTGGCCAATGGCGCTTTTTTTATTTTTGAAATATTTCGGGTTTTCCCGAGTTTCCCCTCTCCACGTGGACGAAGCCTGAATCCTCTTTCGTTTTACAACCTTTTTGAGCCGGCCGCCGGCGATTGATACTCATCGGATTTCTTTGACAACGCTTTCGCGGAATTTATAGAGTTCACTTTTTCTTCTACAGGAATTGCTGGGGATTTTTCTTAGAATCGGAGAGAAGGTCCAAGGCCTTCTTTTCTTTCCCCCCCCTCACGGCGGTATACCAGCCGGAAACAGGCGTGCGTAGGCTGTTTCCACTGTTTTTTTTTTTTTTCAAGACCTACATGGTTGTCGACGGAATTGTGTTTTTTTTTGGCCTTTTTTCCACCTCTCGGCCGCTTTTTGAGCAGGTGGAGTTTTCCTCTTCCCGTCGTCCGCCCATTGCTTCTAGGATGGTCGTGCAGTTTCCTTGATGTACGGAATCAGGCAGTTTATTTTTGCTCAAGCGGCCTTTTATAAGATTTTAACGGAGTTCCCCCTATTCCTTCGTTTCTTGCGCCGTCGCTCCAGTAGTCCGCTGGCGCCAATCCTTGTTCCTGCGTAGCCGTCTGTTACCGGGAAACACATGAGCTCTCACGGTTTTTACGATCGTCCTCGCTTTTTTCGTTTTTACGGTACCGCCGATTGGAGACATCCCGAGCACACTTTGGGGACTGCTTCGTTTTTGATTCCAATGCCATCATTGACACATCTATCTCTCAATAATTATATGGGTCGGATAGGTCATGGAAGTAATACGCTTCCCCCCGATGTCTCCTACTTCTCGGTGTCGTACATTCGGCAAATTCCTCCTTCCGTCGGCGACCCCTCTCCCTCTTCGGATCTTAGGCGAAGGTGTCTCCGGCCCAGAGCTCTTTTTTCTCCTGACAGGAGAAGTGTAGTGAGCAGATTGGACTCAAGCTTTCCCTATGATGCTTAACAGGCCCCCGCAGGCAGTCAATGTTTAAGTCCCCAGCTTTCTCCCCTTGTCGTCATCTCTCCCCTACGCGGAGCGTATCAGTTAAAATTTCGACCGACCCGAGTTCCATCTCGCCATCAATCGCGACCGGCTCTCTCATTTTTCTTCACCTGAACTCCGGCCGAGTTCCCCTGAATGGTCCGTTGCGCCATGCCCCCACCATTCGTTCGAAACCCCTTTAGTTCGTGCTTCTCATTTGAAAACAGCGACCAGCCTCGGTCTTCCCCCGCCTCTGACGTTTTGAAGCAAGACATGAGGGTCTTTCCTCTCTTTCCCTCTTCTCTTTTCGACCCCCCGGTCGTTCTAACTTCTAGTCTCCTTGCTGTCGCCGCATTCCGAGAAAGCTGTTTTCCCCCCCGAAACCCCAGCGGACGTATCAATATCCTTCGGCCGGATGGCAGCTAAAGATACATCTCTGGCCCGGTTTTTTTTTTTGTGTTGACGAAGTCTCATCTTTACTTTCCTTTTTTCCACCACTCGGATCGCGATCCCCCCACTCATTTTCCTCTTTTTTTCTTTCCCCCTGTACTGTCTCGCAATTTCCATGTTACACCTTGTTTCTTCAAGTCTTGGGTCAAATACTTCCTCTTTTTCCTGCTTCCCCCAAGTAGTAGCAACCAGCGAAAAATTTTCGACCAATTCTCCTCTCTTTTAACCTCCCCCCTATCGCGTTCCCCAGCCACTTCTTCAGTCTTTTTTCTGATAGCTTCGGCCCCATCTTCCCAAGACCGCGGAGTATTAAGCCTCTCTCCTTCTAGTTGCCCTCTTTCCCAACCCTCTTCTCTGTCCGGTACTTCCATGGACCAAGACATTGTAACCCTTCTTACGGCATTGTATTTCCTCTTCTCATTGACTGACTTTCCCTACCCGCTTCCCCACGCCCTAAATTCTGTTTCTGGTCCCCGTTCCGTTCTGAGCCACATGTATCGTCGACGTCCCCCTCCCCTTTTATCTCTCCTTCAGCCGCTAGAGTGAGGACATCTGAAGAAGACCTCTCCGATCCCTTCTCTTCTTTTTTCCCCAACCCTTTTTCCCTAAAGACCTTTTTGTTGTCGACCAGCTTTCGTCTACCCCCCACTGAAGCTCCCCGGAAGTGCACCCAAGTTCCCCCCTAGATGCCTGCGGGAATGGCTTTTTTTCATTCCTTCCCTTCTTTTCCCCCCAATGTTTGCGTCGTAAAGTACCTCTTTCTAAACCTTTTGCCAGCACTTTTGTCCCTCAGAAGTGAACTCCCTCCTTCCCTTCTCATCTGTCCTAAGGATGGAGAGACTTTTTCTCTTCACTCTTTACCAATTCCAGGATCTCGTTTGCCGAGTTATCCTGGATGTGCCCTGGACCTCTTTCACGCTCTTCCTAGACACGTCCGCCCACAGTTA
>Ga0179593_1618737_pt1 | contig 10496 bp, 18 predicted proteins | sample CZODoug2_1_08_16_FD_185931 | JGI IMG/M metagenome (GOLD analysis project Ga0179593, IMG submission 185931) | Vadose zone soil fungal communities from Angelo Coast Range Reserve, California, USA - CZODoug2_1_08_16fungal (PacBio error correction) | ecosystem: Environmental > Terrestrial > Soil >... | reverse complement strand
ACTTCTATTGCTGTATATGCCAGCATCTTTCTATTTCATATTTCCATGCGATCACAGTATTTCTGCATGTGGTAGGCTTTGTTTCCTTCTCTTCTTCTTACAACATCTATTACACATCACCTTCATTACTGCTATCTTCCCCCCCCTCCACTGATTGTCTATCTGAGTACATAACCCCCCCCCTCCCATCACATCATTTTCCCAAATTGACCCGCTGCCCTACCTATATGGTATTCCACCTTGCGCTATGCCCCCTTCTCTTAGGATTTTTGATCCCTTTCCCCTTTCTCACCATCTATTCAACCTTCAATTCCCCCCCTCCCTCCCTTACTCTGTGCAGATCCCCACCACGTCCTAGCAGAAATATACCTCTCCCTTGAGACCCCTTAGTTCCCCTCCCCCGCCCCCCCTGCGCCCCCCCGCTTGTTAGAGCTAATGTCACCCATGAGAGCATATCCGGCTCCATGCCATCGACTCCCTATCATGGCCTTTTGGTTTACTTTTTCTTTTCACGGTGCTGGGCCCGAACCATGATATTTTCACAGTGTCGCTGTATAGCTTCACCTTCCTACGACCTACACTTTGACGCTTCTAACATTCTTTTCGAGGCCCCTCCCAATCCCCCCTGTGCGTTCTCATTTCTGGCAACTTTGGTTTTTCCGAGAGGGAGTTCCCTTCCTTCATCCTCTGGACCAAGACTTTCCCATCTTCCCTCCACCACCATAAATTTTGTTTTCCACATCCTTCCCGGTGGCCAAACTCTGGAATGCGTATCATGCTTTAGTCCTGAAGGATTAGACGCTGTTAAGCCCCGTGAGTCTTGCGCAGTTCCATTAGGCGAGCCCCACAAACACCAAAAACCCCACCCCACCAAAACCTAGAACCAACCCCCCACTTAAGTCTTTTCTTTTTCCTGCCTCCCCTCTTCCTGCCTCCTTCTTGCCTCTCAGAGATTGTGAGGCAGAATGCCGTGGAAGACGAATGACCCTTTCACGTTATGCCCCCTCCCTGAAACTCCTCCCCGCGAGTCCCTCAAGGCCCTCCTACTCTGCATATGAACTTCTGGGCAATCCCCTGAATAATGTATTGTGAGGATCCTCTTAACATATCCCCCTGTGACCAGTCCTAGCACCAGGACCCTTATCAGTCCATCCCCCCCTGACTGACTTGATGTGTCTCCCCTTCTGGGTATTTTTCCTGTAGACTTGATGCTCCTGTTTGCCTTCTTTTCTTCCCTCAAGTTTTTTCGCATTTCCGTAACCCTTAAGCTTCATCTGGTCGTCTTTTTTCTTACAATGCCCCTTCCCAGTGACTTCCCTCTATTGATTCTATTATGATCCTTTAACTGAAATTGAGTTTCGATTGTGTGGGGTTTTTTTTTGTGTTTTTTTGGTTTTTTTTTTTTTTTTTTGTTTTTTTGCCCATTTCTCTTCTCCCACAAATACCCCCCTATCTTGCATGCACACGAAAGACACACTGGGGCCCTTGTCATACATCAAACCTCAGCTATCGCGTTCTCCTTCATCCCCCAGTTTCTTTTCCGGCACTTAATGTTTTCCCTTCCCCTTCCACCCCTTGACTCTTCATAGAACCCTGTCAGCAGATCAACGCCCATTAGACAACTGATCCTGAAGCCCCCTTTCCGTCCATTTCTCTCTAGTAAAATCTTTTTTTTAGCCTGTTGTTCCTTTTTTTGAAAGTCCACCTCTTTCCCAAATGTATTTTTTCATTGGGTCCATGACCCTTTGAGCACCCCTGCTCTTCCTTTCTAACATGTTCTTTTCTGTTTCTTCAAAATTCCCACTTCCCTGACGACTATCCATTCCCACCCAAGAAACTTCGCTTTTTTTGTCAAGTCCGACCAGTCCCCTTACTTTTTTTTTTTTTTTTTTAGGAACCCGGCTTTTGTCCTTGGAATTATCAGCAACTTCATCCCATCTTTTCAGTGTAAGCCATTTTACATCTTTTTCCCCCCCCTTCTCTTCCCCCTCAATCCCCATCGTAGCACCCCTGACACCATCGCTCCTCATTTTACTGTCCCCAAATTTCCTTTTGTGCACCCCTCCCATTTATGACCCTTCCCGAAATCCACCATTGGGCCTACCCTTGCCTGCACACCTGGTGCTTCGGGTTTCTTTTCCGAACCAGGATTGAATGTTTGGCTGGAGAGCTGGGCCTCCAGTGCCCTGAGCCAGCAAACAAGAAATAGCAAGACGGATCGAGTAACCCTGGTACCACCCCACCGCTTCGTACTTGTTGTAAAGACGTTTTCGCAGAAACGCAATCGAAGACAGGAGCCCCAGACACCCCAATGGTCTCTTCTTTTTCATACAGGCTGAACGACCTGACACCCCCTGCCCAGTGAATCTAAACGGCCCCCTGCCTCCCACCGAACCACATACTTTCACATGGCCCTCTAGAAGGCACTACTTACGTCCCCAGTTTCCGAGGGTGTTTTTGTTTCATCTGCGTTTTCTTTCGGCATACAGGCCCCCAGGTTTGCAAGTGCCGCAAAATCGAAAGGGGTCTACTTTGCAGGTCCCGCGGAGGGGTGAGTGTTGGCTTGTGGGGGGTCCGGGGGCCGTCCCGGCCCCTTCATCGCAAGACTAGATTCTTTTTTTGCGACGTCTGCTTTCGTTCTATCCCTTGTAGCTAGGTTCGCATAGGCCCGATATCCCCACGCATTTACACTTCCCGCGTCTTTCACCTCCCTTAAAGTTCTGACGCACTTGTGCCCCCCGTAGATCATCCTCTGTGAACCCGTTTTTCTGCCTGAGCGAAATCCCCTAAGCAATGACTAATTTCCTAACTTGATTAAAACCCCCAACCCCCCCGGCGATTTCGTTCTTCCGCTGCGAAATTGTTTGCTCTTCTTAGTGCTTTCGGTTGCTTTAGGACGCCTCAACATTCGCGCCGCTTTTTGAGCCATCTTCCCTCTCCTCTACCCTTTTTAATTGAGTATTATTCACACATCCCTTGCTCACCCCTGAGACGAACCCATCTGCAGGTTCACCCCTTTTTTACGCCATCTCCCCCCCCTACACGAGGATGCACGCAGATTGAGTCCTCCCCCACCGGCAGCTGACGGCGAGAGTCAAACTATCCAGGATAATCTTTCCGTTTGTGAAGGATAGGAATACTCCCAGTGCTTTCTTCTTTCTTTCAATCATCCTCAGCCACGCGGCCCCGGATCCCATCCAATGACTCTTTACTATGAACATCTCCCCCTGTGCGAGCTCATTTTTAAGGGTTTTTCGTTCGTTGCGCCGCACTTTAAGCGCCCCCCCCCGCTTACATCACACAGGACAGCTCCACTTCACATCGAGTGGCTCTTCGCAGCTTCGCTAAGTCCCCCCTCTGGCTGCCCTGGAAGCCGCCCTTGCTTTCCACCCCTCAATTTTTTGAGAACCCCACAAATCCCCCTTTATTTTTCCCCTTCCCTGTTCCATTTCTTCGCATGGACAGTTTCTCTTGCCTTTGTTTTGAGTCACTGCCGCAACCCTTGTTTGGGGCAATCCCTTCACTTTCTTTTTTACCTCGGGCTTTGTTCCATCGGTTTCCCCGAGAAACGCGTTTTGTGGAATTTATACTTCTTCTTTTTATGGTTTAGCATTTTGATTTCCCTTGCCCCCCCTCGCCACTTCATGCTGCAGGTGAGTCAAAAGCCCACTCCCGTTGCCCGTCCTTTGTCCACAAGTGGTTTTTGGGCCCTTTCTTTTTGCCCACGAATTTTTGCCCATGCCAATGCTATGGGTATGTTTTTGGTCCCAATGATGTGTGGGACATGTATAAGGCCCCTTTCTCAATCAATGGGAAGATTGACCAGACTTCTTGAGAAGGGTGTTGACATTGTTCTTTTTCCATTCCCCCCTCCCCTTTTTAGGATTCTAGGTCTAGCACAACTCCCCCCTTAAGTCGTTCTTTTTGGTCAATTCTAGTCTTTCAGGGTGGCATATTTTTGACTTGGCCTCCATTATACTGGACATTTCCGGAACCTTTGTTTTGTTCCCCTTTCTTCCTCCACGGAAAATGTTTGGCACCACTTGCCTACCTTCATACAAGTCCCTGCCACTTGCACGCATTCCCTTTTGCTCCCCTGTCAAGCCCACCTGTTGCTATCTGTTATCTTCCTGTCCTTAAAAATTGGCCCCTTCTTCATGTGACTCCTTAGGAGCTGGACTCTCTGTCCTCAGGAACCACCATTCCGCATGAACCGCGGTTCTGGGACCACAATCTGTCGTGCATGTTTGGTTCTTTGCCCTCCTGTCCTGCTTTCCCTCACAAATTTCAGGCGATTGATACTCCATGAGCCGTCAATGTGCTGTTCGGCACCAGGGTCTAATTTATTAGAGCCAGTCACACATTTTCCTCCCCTTTGCCTTTTTCCAATTTCCTTTCCCTATTCAACGCTCATCCAGGTGGGCAGAGTGATCCTTTCCTACGTTCCAGGTGGATTGGGGATATAAAGCTTCATTCCCCAAGGGTAGTTCATCCGAGCCTTTATTAGGCTTTGTGCCCTGTCGGTCCCTTGGTGGACATCATGGAGGTCCCTGTTTATTAATTCCTTCTAAGTGGTTTTTCCCCCCATTCCGTCTCCATCTCCCCTCCTCACCACATCGGCTGTCTCTGCACGTCGATTTCTGCCTAGTCGAGGTTTCTCTCATAGATTCCCTTCGCCACCCACATAATCCTTTCTTTTCATCCCCCCTTCCCTAAGCTGTGAACATTCCCCCAAGCCTCTAAAGTACCCGCCCAAATTGCTCTTCTTTACAAATCCCATTTTCCAATTTTGTGCTTGGGATCCTATCATTTTCCCCCCTCACCCCCCCCCCCCCCCCCCCCGTGGTTTTTGCCTTGACCTAATTTCCTAGGTAGTTCTCAGACTATTCCACCTACTTTCTTCCTCTCGCTCTCCCCCCTCTTTTGTCGTTGTGTGCAGTCTTGTCCTGCCTTCCCATGTTTTTCATCCACCTGAACCTTAAACGTAGATCCTCCCCTCTTCCTGCACGGCCTCTCTTCTACTTTCTCCCCATTCATTTTCTAGACCTTCACTTTCTTTTGGCATTTAAATGTTAACAGTTTCAATTTCCCTGTTTCTCTTGTCATACAATGCTGCGGCCAGCCTTGTAGTGTGTGACCGCCCTTTTCCTTTAGCTATGTTTCTCCGATGGTTTCTTCCTCTGACATTCACCCGCGTGTTCTCCCCCAGCACATCAAGCCCTGGGCCCCAAATGCGCCAGAGACTGAGTTTTTTTTCCCTCACCCTTTCTAGTTTTGGACACTGTGCTTACCAGGGTGTGATCAGCAGTGCTATACGTCTCCTGTCGGTAAGTTGTTTTCCCAAGTTCTTCCTTAATTTACCCTAGCTAAGTCCTCCCCCCCTAATAGTCTGTATATTTCCCCTTTCTTACCGAAGCATATACAGCAATAGGACCTTTCCCTCCCCTTTACTCCTCCCTTGTGTGTTTTGCTCCTCAGGATTCCTTGTTCTTATATGCCTCCTTCTATTTATTAAAAATGTGGTTTTTCTCTACTGATTGTCATCTACTTTTTTCACCCCCCCCCCCCTCCCCCCATTCTACTGCTATAAGATCACCCCACCCCCTCTTCTTTGAGATGCTCCATACAAAGACCCTTTTCGTACCCCTACATCCCTTCCCAATTACACCGGCCACCTGGCCATCCACTTTTTTGCCACCGTTTCAACTTTGCGACGGTGTCTGCCCCCCTGGTGATCACCCCCCTGCCCTATTTTACCCACAAATAAGGGCCACACTACACGTCTAGCCATTATTCCCTAGCCCCATGACTTGTACTGTTCGCCCCCTATCCCCCTCCACCCTTTTTCGATGAATTTCCTTTCTTTTTGGTCTGTTCCGCGTCTTTGACCGCAGGTCCTCTTTAATTCGTTTCCTTGATGTTTTTCCAGGTTGTGGATGAATTAGGGGCCACCTTATAGCTTGTCCGCCCAGACGCCACCCCTCTTACCCAGTTTGGGGTCATTGGCCATTGCTTGCCACTGAGTTTCGGCCCCAGTCTTCCTCAATCGATCTGGACACCCATCTTTTTTTCTTGTGCCCATGACCATCCAGACCATCTTTCTGAATCTTATGAACTTCTTGTTAAGGTTACTGTAATATTGCTGGGCAAATTTTCCCAGCGGATGTGGCCTGTCTTTCTGCTTCTTGAACTTAATCGATCCTTTTGAACCCAAATTTGACGCTCTTCTGTTAAAGCTGACCCAAGAGCATCTTCATTTTTCCTATGACCGTTTGAGGTTCTGCGTTTCTGGTCCCTCTCAGGGGCCCACGTTATGTTTTCCCCCATATTCCCTTTTCTCCGCCCCGCCCCTGTTCCTTCCAGTGTCTCGCAGGGCACAAGCCGCCTTTGACCTTCTTTTTGGCCCCTTCTTTCCCTCCGATTTAGGCCTCAGAAAGGCATCCACCTGTTCCCTCCAACAGTTGGAATCCTATCTGTTGGCCCGTGGTGAGCAGAGTGGATAGGTTCCTGAAGTTTTTGGGAACCAGGCAGTTTCTGTTTTCCCCCCTTGTTTCCGGCTCTGTTCAGAACCTCTCCTGGTCACAGGATCTCCTGCATCCGTGAATTTCTCGATCTGATCACTCGGCATTCTACCCCTGACCTGATTGGGGTTGTTTGCCTGCCCTTCTGCCACACCCAACTCCTGAACACGCCCCTTTTTACAATTGGGGCCCCTCCCCCCGACCTAAGTTCATGCCTTGTTTCCGTTTTCCTTCATCACTCTTGTCTGCTCAGGTGTCACTTCCACCTTTATGAGATACCAACCCTTTACCTACCCCAGCCCCTCACAGCGATTTTCCCCTCCCCCTGTTTGACAGACACTGCCATCTTCCCTTCTTCCCTTTTCTGGTTTGTCTGACGGTTTCGTTTTTTCCCTTTTCCCTTTGTTTTGGTACCCTTCTTTTCTAGCCCCTTCTTCACCTTTCCCTATGGCAGACCAGGGCACCCCCCTCCGGTACTATAACTTGACCCCCCCAAAAATAACTTTTCTTTCTGGTCCCGTTTGTTTTGCTCATAGCCTCCCCAACCAGGGTAGGTGTACCTTATTAGTAAGCTCTCCCCCTCTCAACTTCCCCTTTTCCTTCACTGCTGCCTCATGCCCCTGCACATCTTCCCATCTTCCCCCCAATCTTACCTATCTCAGGTAGTCCACAAATCTCGTATTGTTCTTTTTGAGCCACAAATTTCCTGGGTGCAACCTGTCTTCCGATTATTCCCCCCGGAACCAAGCCAATGGCAAGCATGCTCTTCCACAAATGGATTCCTTTTTTTTAATCCAATGTCATCAGTTCCTTTGACCTATCTCGCATTATTAGTTCCTTGTAAAGTTACTTCCCCCTATATGTCCCATCTTTTTTTCGTGACAGTTCCTCCCCCCGCTCCCCCCCCCCCTTCGCGTCAGCTATTTCCACCTCCCCCCCCAAAACCCCCATTTTCAGGTTTCGGGAGCTATTTCCCTTTATACGGCCCCCCCTGATGCCCATGCCCCCCCTGAACCCATCGAACTCCCGGAAGTAACCATTTCTACTCGGTTCTGCGGTTTTCCATCATCTTCTTATGAAGTAAAATCCTTTAAGAATTTTGTGAGGAAACCCTCTTCAGAATTGGTTACTCGATTTCTTTTGAGCTTTTATCATTGCTCGTGTTATCATGGACCCATCCTCCTGATCCTTCTTCAAACCTTTTTTTCCATCTTTTGCGTCTGGTCGTACCTGTTTGCGCTTTTCAAGCTTATCGTTTCCTCGAACTTCCCTTTTTTTGTTTTTACCGTCTCCTTTTTGTCTAACCCAGATACATAGACTCTCGCGATCACCCCCCCCTCGCCCCTCCTGTACAACTCTCGTTTTCTTTGTGGCTCCTACCCTTGCTCCCGGTTCCATTAGACTTCCCCGCTGCGCTAGCCTACCTCTGTGGTCGCGGCCCGTTTGTAAGGCTGCCAATATACTCCCATCTCGAGGCCGATCCGTTGCCAAATGCGGCACTCACCCCCCCACTTTCCCGCGCACCCCTGGCTTGTAGGGAGCTCAAATAGTTTCCCGCCGAGCAGCACTCCCAGCGAGTGCTCTCAAGAACAAGTTTTCACCGCCGCCGATGTGTTTCCTGTCTGAGGGAGATCCTCCTGTTCCCTATAACAAGTTAGTCCCCATGCTTCCTCCCTGGCCTCTTCCCCCCCCCAAACCTATTTCTCCTCTGATACTTTCTTGCCCCCCGCACCATTTCTTCTTTCCGAGTTTTGAATACAGTTCAAGTCGGCGTTCTCTCAGCGTTACAATTCTAGACCCCCCGCTCACTCCCTCCCGTTATCCCTTGTGCGTCTTTTTTGCGCTCACTTTTTCCTCTGGCTTGGAATGGGGGGATTCTGCCCACCCGCCCTTTCCCCTCTTCCCTTTCCACAATTTCTTATTCTTCCCCCCCTTTGACCCTTGGCCCTTGTTTTTAAATTTCCTTTTTTCAGGCCTCACATTTGTGTTGGCACCTTAGACGCAAATTTTTTTTTCTTTGGTCCCTCTTGCTGCTACTGTTGCAGCTTGTATGACCCTCCCCCCCCTTCTCACCGAGGAACTAGTTAAGCCCTTCGGTGGTTCCCAGTACTTTCTAAGTTGATGGTTGCATTCCGGCAGTCTTCCCCAGTTCCAGTTCTCCTTTTAGTCAACTCTTTCCCCCCTCAGTTTTTGAGACACGGCCCTTCTTTTCCGCTGATTCCCCCGCACTTAACCCCTTTGATCCCCCATGCTAGGTTTCCCATCTTTTGGGGCTATCCTTCTTTCTACCTTCAATTGATTACTAAGGAACCTTCTTTTGTCATCATGCCAGAACTTTCGGAGGTGGAATTCCCCATGGCTTACTTAATTGTTCTCCGGCGGGAGTAAGGTTAGTCTCTCCCCCCCCTTGCCTTGCCCCCTTTTTCTTTTTTTCCCTTTCTCCTTTCCCTTTTCGTTTGCCCCTATGATTTCCCTTCCTTTAACCCTGCTCCGTACAGTTACCCTGCCCCCCCCAACTTGGGCCCCTTTTGGCCCCAATGCGACCCGTCCCCTTTTCCTTGCTTCCTCATTACTGAGCCTTTCTCCTTGTTCGCCTGTTTCACCCTGTCTTTCCGTATATACATCCTTTTCCTTTGTTACCCTTGCCTACTGGCACGCGATGTATTCCTTACCACACCATATTACCCAGCTTGAAGCGTTCTTGTTGATTTTATTCCCTGGCCCCCCTTCTGTCGGTGGCCCTCTATGTTGCTTTGGAAAGTCCACAACAGAAATTTAGACAAACCCTTCTGGAATCCGTTATGAAGGGACACTCCCCCCTGCATGTGCATTTATCCCTTTTTTTTCCTATGCGGGTTATTCCCCCCTTCGTTCAGCATATCAATTTTCCACTTCCCAATTCTTCCAATCCAAACGCTCATCTTCCCTGGTTCTCACAAACAGCTTAGTTTTCGTCTGTTTTCGCTCCCGGTTTTTTTCTGCTTCTTGCTATCACCTCTCCCCTGGGATGCCCCTGAGCAGCTGGTTGAACCGCTTTTAGGCCCTGACCAGTCTTTTTTACCCTCATGGAGGCATTGGTTCTTCATCTGATGATCTCGTAAATTTTATGCTCAATTACCCCATAGACCTTATCTGCCACTGTCTTCCTTTTGGCCGCTTCATTAAGCCGCCACTGTTCGGTTGCCTCATCCCAATTCATTGGATGCTCGACCATAATCCTCTCCCACCCCCCAAGCATGGGACTAACCCAGCCAACTTCTCCCTTAAACTAAGGATCCCTTCCCGCTTCCCTTATATTTTTTTCAAGCATTATTTATCAAGTCTTTTTCTGAAACCCCTCCAGAAAGCTTTACTTTTTCTATTTCGGCCGAATTTCCCAGCCCCAGAATATTCTTCCCGAATCCCCCCCCTGCCGGACCCCCTTCTTTTTGATATATTCCCAAAGTCTTTAGTTTTTATTTGTTCTTGTGAATGGAAAATTCTCTACACATTTGAACAATCTCCAAACTTCCCAGTTGAAAAAGATTTCTTTTTTCTCTTCTGCCTTGTAGAAATAACCGCTCGCTGGTGCCTTCCTTCAATTTTACCGTTTTAGAGTTTTTGCTCCCTTTTTTCCCCTTCCTTTGATAGGTAAATACACGTCTCGCTTCTTTGTCGTTTTTCGACACCTCTTCATGACCCTTTTCACTATCGCTTTTTCTGGGACACCCCCCCTTCTGACAATGCAGTTTTTTTGTTTTCCCCAGTTCCCAGGCAGGGCCCCTTCTGAGTTTCTTTTGTACTCTTTTTACTTTTCCCAAATGGATGAGGTGTATTCTTCCTCCTATATCCCTCCGAAGGTTTTGTCCGGTTCGACATCTCCCCTTTTATGATGTCTAGTTAAGATAGAGGTCCATAATTAGCCTATATAAACCACCCCGTTCTTTGCTGTCTGGTATCCCTATGATCCCGGTCCCTACTTCTCCTCTCCCCTCA
>Ga0179593_1515061_pt1 | contig 10496 bp, 9 predicted proteins | sample CZODoug2_1_08_16_FD_185931 | JGI IMG/M metagenome (GOLD analysis project Ga0179593, IMG submission 185931) | Vadose zone soil fungal communities from Angelo Coast Range Reserve, California, USA - CZODoug2_1_08_16fungal (PacBio error correction) | ecosystem: Environmental > Terrestrial > Soil >... | reverse complement strand
CCCACCTCCACTATTTTTCCGGCCTCCCCCGATTCCCCTTTGGTTTGCATTCCTCCTTTCCAAACCCTTACCTCCCCTTTTCAACCCCCCCCCCCCTCCTCCCCTTAAGGGGCCTTGTTTCGTACAACCCTCCTAGACCAATATCGTGAAATATGACTCATACCCATGTTCTTGCCCAGCCTCCCCTAATGTTTCACCCTAAGGACTCCCCGGTTTTCCCCCCCCCCCCACCCATACGAGATTTCTTCTGACTTATAACCCCCCAAACCGATGCGATTGGTCCTCCCCTGTTCCCCCTTCTAATTTTCCTCTGTCCTTGGAGAAGAACAAATGACTTCTCTACCCCCAGTTCGTGTTTTTTTCTAACCAATTTTTTCTTTTGATCATCCTGCCTTCAACTCGTAAATAGAAGAGGTTTCCTATCCAAAGGCCCGATCACTGATTTCTGGCGCCTTTAGGTCCTTGTTAAGAATCCCAATCCCTTATTCCGCCTGCTAAGTACATTCGGCCACATTCCTCGCGCTTTTGCGCCTTTTCTGTTTATTTAAATAATAGAACTCTCATTTGCTCCCGTCTAGGTTCCCTAACTCATATTTCTCCCCGAAGCCCTCCGTCGGACTTTTTTTGTTCTTCGTCCTCCTTTTCCCGTTGTGGCGTCATTTGACTAACTATTTTTCCTTTCCAGTTCCCCTGCTCTTCCCGGTGACACGGCTTATCATCTTTCCCGAAAAGTCGAAGCGAGATCTGATTCTTTACATCCCAAGCGGACCTCTTACGCCCGACAACGTAACCCATCCTCACCTCGGGCTATCGACATGACAACATAGACCCAATATTGTGGTGAGGCTGCCCCTTTAATTCTTCCCTGTAATTTCTCGACAGGCTGACTTTCCGGCCTAGTACTTTTTCCCAGAACTCTTCCCTCGACCTAAATTTGACTATGTCCGTATGCGCCTTGCAATTTCTCATCTCCCAATCGAATTCTTTCCTTATCCCTCCCCCCTCGGGGTGTAGACATACTCCTCCCACCTTCTAGTTTCTCTTTGATTCGCCCTGGTGTTATGGACTCTCTCAATATCCTCAGTTTTTTTGATGACCATACGCCCCACTTTTCTGATTCCCCCCCCGACCCAAAGGAAAACTTGATACCGGGACAGACTATTTCTTTTTTTTTGTCCTATGAATATCCGTCCTCAACTTAATGACAGATAGACATACCCTTAAGCCCCCCAGGGGTAACTTTTCAATCCCCTTCCACCCCCCCTAGACGATCTTTTTCCCCCTCTTTAGTTAGTCCTAGCCTGAAACCAGTATCTTTTTCTCGGTTCCCCGATGACACGTGCACTTACGACTGTCCCCTCTACCCCCCCGGACATAGTGTCTGCCTACCTCCCTAAAACTGCCTTTCCTGGGGATTTAATGCTTTTGAGGTTTTTTTTTTTTTTTTCTGCTAGTTTTTTTTCAGAGCCCCTTTTCTTTTTGGTGGAGAGGCCTCTTTTCTTTTTTTTTGGTTGGTACGCCGCTCCCCGACCCGGTGACACCCCGCCGAAGTTCACCTCCTTCGAGAGCCGCCAGCCCCCGTGCCATGCACGAATTCTACCTAGTGAGTCCCCTGACCTTTGATCGGAGGAGTTTCTTGCCTGCTCGGACCAATTTTGTTTTTAACCTCAGTCGTCCGCTCATTGTTTCTCCCTCCTTTGGGAAACTTCCCCTTCCAAAACATGCAGCAGATAGATACAGGGATAGAACTGAGCTCCTCTGAGGGATGGTCCCCGAATCTGAGCCCAACCCATCTTTTCCCTGTGGCCCCCTCCTTCGCTAAGTGCCCTCCTTCCCCGGAGCTATAGGCTGGCCAGGACGTGCCTTTGTTTCGGTAAATCCCTACCCATATATTTCCCTCTTTTGACCCCCCCTCACAAGTAGTTTAGACACTCAGAAATCTATCGAGGACAAAGGGAATGTTCCCCGGCCTTTAGAAGTCCTAGTGCCCCACTCCCCTCGGACCTTACTCTTGCCCGTCTTTAGCCCAGAGTATGGGAGCTCTTCATTAGAGACAGACGACAGTAGGAGCGGACGGTGGTTTTTCCACCGGAGCTTTAGTTCTCCCCTGGTCGGAGAAATTTATTTCCTGCTCCATAGCCTCCTTTCCTAGATTGTTAACCTCACCCTTCCTTCTGAGGTTCGTGTCGGAGACCTCTGGTACCACTATTTTTTTATGCTCTCCCTCTGAGAGATTTAGAGGGAGAGTCTCTTTTTTCATAAGATGACAGGCTTGACGCACCAGGCTATTATTCCTACTGTTTTCCCTCCTATTGTTTTTTATCATTCTTTTACGTTGAAGACCTGATAAGTGATTTAGGTCGACACCCCCTCGCTCATCAATATCACATTGTATGTTCCTCCAAATTCCCCCCTTGTGATGTTGGTGAGCCTTCTTTGTAGGAGGTTTGGATCCTCTTCTTTCCGGATAAGTTTTCTTCTTTTTCTTCCCCCCTGGCCCTCCATTTTCGTTTTACGGTCCTTTTTGTCAGCGGTATGGTTTTTTTCTCTTTCCGTAATTTCTGACTGCCACTATGCCTTTTAAATAATGGAACGTGCCCTTTTAGTTTTCCCCTAGCGCGGCTGCCCGATAGCAGTTCGCGCGTCCCCCCCTTTCCTTAACACAAGCTCACGGAAAGACTTCCTCTGAGCGTTCGGAGATAGCCTTCCCTAGCCATCTCTTGTGTTCCCACTCCACATCTGATTTGTGCATTTCCTCTAACTCACAGAAATTTCCATCCCGTTTTCCCCTTTCTACGGGAATTTAATCTTCCTTTTTTCTATCACCCCCAGTCCCGGTGTTTCGGAGATTCCGTATAGTCTCCCCCCCCGAGCGCTTTAGGTTAGCCCACCCCCGTTTTCCTAATCTTTCTGCCCGTTTGGTGTTGAGGAGATTTTTTTATTGCTAACTTAGTATCCCCCGTCGCTTAGCGCATTCCTTACCCTACAGAAGAAACTCTTTTTCTTTCCATTTTTAGCGACCCGATCTTTTCCACAGATTCCAGATAAAGGCTTCTTCGTACCTTTTGTTGATCGCCCACACGGCCGTTCCTTCTTTCCAGGAATGTTCCGTCTCTCCGATTTCAGGCTTTCCCACCCGCCCTGGGGAAGGTCCTTCTTTAGTGTCAGAACTTTTGCCGCTTACCTAGTTTTTTCGCCTCGCCCGTTTAAGTACGTTCCCTTTTCATTAACTGGATGAGCATGGAAGTCCCATGCCCTTTTCCACGCAACCAACCCCGCTGGTTTCCAAACTTTTTTCTTTCCAGGTAACTCCTTTCTGATATTCCTGCTTTTCTTCGCGCCGGCAAACCTTCTTTTTTTCTCTCCGAAGCAGTGGCACGGTTCCCCGCCTCCAAAGAAGCTCCCTACCTCCCGCCGTCTCGTTTGGGTCGCGAAGGCCGGAGCTGCGACTCTTTTCTTCGGTTCTTTTCTCCCCGACACTTTAAGTTTTGTGCACCGATGTCCAATTGATCCTTTGAACCCCCCCCTTTGAGCACTTTACTTGACTTAGACCGGTTTTCTTTTTCCCTCTTTTCTGTGCCCCCCCTGATTATTTGATTCGGTTAGTTCAACTTTTTTTTTCCCAGATTTTTCAGACGGTATCCATCTCTAACTTTTCCCGAACGCTTTCCTCCCAAGGACACTTTTTGAAATTTCATCGCACAAGCGCCCCACAACCCTTGATTCCTGGAGAGACCTGTCCCCCCAATTTATCCTGTCCCAGCGCCCCCAGAGCAGGAATCCACCTTCAGCAGCCCCCCCTTGCGGCTATTTTCACTTTCTCTTGTCTCCATCCCTTTATCGGCCCGCCACTGATCGCCGCGACAGTTTTCTTCCATTTGTCACTTTCTCGTTTTCTTCCCTCCGCCCTGAAATTGACGCCGCTATGAGACAATTTTTCTGATCCTTAGAATCATTATTGCGGAGAATTCGACGGTGCTTGACACTCTAAACAGGTTGTGGGTCTTTTTTGCCGAAAGAATCTCTCTTTTTTGTCCTGTTGGTAGTTTTAAGTAGGACAGGTTTCACCTACTTTTGACGCTGAGGTATCTCCCCGACCTTTTCTCGGGTCCCAGACCACACAGGCATTGGCCAGGAAAGCTCAGCTTTTTCCATAGTCTATAAACAAGTCTTATAGTTTGATCGATATTCCCAACCTTTTTCTCTCCGATTATTTTGTGACGTGTCTTCCCCCTCCACCCGCGACGGACACCTATAGAACGTTTTTACTGAATTAGCACATTTGTCGCCCCCATTCGTTAGACCTGCTGTTTCAAAGAGTGGCGCTATGACCTCGGAGAGGCTCACGCTCATTCAGCGGATCCCTCCGGTTGTGTGACTGGCCTTCCCCCCCCTGAGTGTTTTGTTTTGGCCCCCAAGCCCCCCCCTTTTAGGACGCCAAAGCTCCCGAAAGGTGGAGAGAAAACTCTATCCCTCTCAGAGGCCCTACTTGAGCAGCGAGCGGCACACTCAAGCCCCTTTTTTATGGGTTAGGACCAGTAAGGACTGCAACAGATTTCCCCGGAAGAGCCCCGGAGTTTCAAGGAAGAAAGGTCCCTCCTTGTCTTCTGCAGAATTCGTCTACCACTAGAACAAATGGGCAGTTGTGGGCTTACACTTCATTCCCTTCACCGAAGAAGCCAAGTCCCCAGTTTCCCATATAGTGGTTACCCTTTTGATTTAGCACGTATAATTTTCGACGGTGCAGTCTGGGACGGGATAGGCTTTGACCCCTTTAAGTATTTGCCTTGAGGTTCGTTTTTGCTTGAATGCTTTCGTTCCGGTTTTTTTGAGATTCCATTGGGAGTTCCGCACACACGGGATCTTGCTTTTTACCGAAGCACCCAAAATTTTAAGAGATTCCCCCTTCCTGCAGTCGGTATATTTTTCAAGTGAGGTTTCAGTCTTTTTTACGAAAAGGACTTTCGACTTCCTTCCCGTACCCGGGCGGGGAGCAGTCCTGCCCGCGCTCTCAGTGATATGTTTTTTCTTTTTTTTTTTCTTTTAATATGGTTTCTGGGTCAAAAGTCAAGGATTCTTTTGACAACACGCGGTCCTCGACTGCGCCCCCCAGATAGAATAAGCCCAACCCCCGCCTTCTGTTCCAAGTTTCTTTTTTCCTCAATGTCGCTTAGCCCACCTCTTAGATTTCTCTTTTTTAGGGAGATAGAGTGACCCCCGGTTCAACCAGGGTTCGGGCATGCTTACGGGGGTTCCGAACTCTCCCTATTCGAGGGGATTGAACCCTTTTTTCCAAGTATAGACGGATTTGTTTCCCCTCCGTTAAACCGCTTTCCAACTCAATCCTTGTTTTTTTGCTTCCTTGCGCCCTTTCCGCAGGCTCCTTACGATGTTTGAGAGATTCCATCGTTTCGTTCTTCAAGCCCTCCTTGCGACCAACTCGGCGTTTCGGTAAAATACCCTTTTCCGCCACCCCAGACCGCTTCGCTCCTTCTCTCACTCCTATTTGAAAGCTTTTAAGAGTGGAACCGTTCCAGAATCTCGGTTGAACGCTCGGTGGCGAACCTTTTTACAGAGGTTCTGAATCCACCCCCCACCAGCTTGCCCTCGGCGACGCCGGATTTTTTTTAAGTTAGCCTACTTTCCCCGTCCCATATTTTTTTTTTTACGAAGATACTCTCAATGTTTCTGCCATGGTTCCCATTCTACCGTCCCAAAAGGAGAGGGTCACCTCTGTCGGCCTCTCAAGCTTTGTATTCGCCATCCTCGAATTTTTTTTGGTGTTTTTTAAATAAGGAGTTTTTTTTTCCTTCGGCTGCTTCCCCGGCCGGACCCCCCCTTCTTTACGGTTCCCTTGTATATTCCATTGGTTTAACCCCCGTTGGCGGGCTTGTGGAGTCCAGTTTTTTAGTCCGTTTTAAAAAGAGTCCTTAGCCGACGTTTCTTTATATGGGTTGTTCTTCCTAGGATAGTCCCCCTTGTTTTGTACCCACAGGACCTAGTTGCCCAGTCGCGGACCGCAGATACAACATGTCTTTCCGCTTCAGCCTTCCCCCCCCGCCAGTATCCTCTTTGAGGGTTTTTCCCCCCCATTTTGTCCATGCTTCCATTCAACTATGACCAATATTTTGGTTTTCCCCAGTAAGGGTCAGGGCCCCTCCCTCCCCTATTCCAAACCCCCCAACCGCCGACGCTTTCCTTCATCCATAAAAACCGTTGTTCCTTTTTCGGGCGCGCCCCTCGAATGGAACTTTTAGCATTGGCCGGTCATCCCCCCCCTACATCAGATGGCTTACATTGAGTATTAGAAACCCCCTTTTTCCTTTCGATGAAGGAAACAGGCCCCCGACCCATCCTGACTTTGACCCCCCACATACGCAATTCCATATACGCCTTGGCCCAAACTCGTCGTTGAGTCCTAGTCCAGAAAAGACGTAAGTTCATCTTCCGGTCCGTCGCTATAAGTGGACATTGTGGCACGGAGGTATCCTTCTAGTAATCGTTTTTTTTTATTTGTTTCATTTTCTTTGGTATTTAAAGCTATCATGAATGGGTGCCCCCGCTACCGTAGAAGAACATTCGTTAAGAGTACCCTGCCCTAACTTTTAAAGGAATCCCACTCGAGCAAGTCATCACTCCTTTCCCATTCTTTGAACCATCCTTTTCTGTAAGGACTCGAGGCCCAGGCCGGATTCTTTAAGAGCATCCCTCTTCCCGTTAGGGTCCCTCTCCAGCTGCGAACGTTCCTTTCCCGTATCTAATCGAAAAGTAGAAATGAGGGTAGGATTACTCATCATGAAATTTCCCCACAACCCCTTGTTTTTTGGAGTTCTCCCCTGAGTACCCCCCCCCCCCCCTTTCCGAGGTGCTCGGACGTATTCGCATAAGATATCCCCTCTAATATTGACGAGCTGGCGCCTGCCTCATGGCTACCTCCCGGCTTAGGTATCGAGATCCGATTCGTTCCTGACCCGCCCCCCCGCCCTTGCCTACCCCCTGGTCCCTTCCCTCGAAGGACTGGGACTGACGAGAAATGTTTTCTTCCACGACCTCAGCCAGAACGTTTGACTTTTCCCCCCCATGGCCTGATTCTATTTTTTTCCCTGCAACCAGCTCCGCAGAGCAAACCTCCCGGGACGAATTTCCGCTCCTTCTGCTATTACTTAACTCGAATCAGCAGGGCGAGATCAGGTCTGACCCTTCGCGTTTAATCTTCCACCAAAGCTGCCTTCTTCATTTTTGTGACGCCCGTTAGTTCTAACCAAGTTCTTTGGGCCTCGGCTCCCCGAGACCGCTGAATGTTTTTTTTTAGTTTTCAGCCCAGCCTCTCCGGACCCCTGCTTAAGAAGGCCTCAGAAGATTATTCAGGTTTCAGACCCACCCCTTTAGATCAGGAGTAGCCCGTGACATGTTCCCGTACACCGAATTTTGTTGCCTTCTTTTTTGAGCCGCTCAGACCGCTCCCCACACATCATCCCGAAGCTGACTGGATCCCCGTCCACGGACGGAATCACTGTTCCGGACCCAAAGATTTCGTGTTCCAGAAGCGGAAGCTTAGGTCAGCTAATAAAATATGTAGATCGGGATGACATGATTAGGCTAGGAGAGAGCGCCGACCATGAGAGTAAACAAACTCCCCACCAAAACAGACAAAACGATGACAAAAACCCCCCCCCCCCCCCCCCGAAATACACCCCACCCTCCAACCGAAGAACAACACACAAATCGCAACGAAAACACCCACAAACACCCACCCCCCCCCACCAAACAAGAACTCCCTCCCAGCAACAACCCCCGACCACACCCCCCCCCACACACCCATTACCAGAAACAAACGCACCCCCCTCTCCAACCGAAACCAAACTCCCCCAAACACCCCCTCCCCGCCCCCCACCCTAAACCCACCACCCCGCCCGACAGCAAACACCCCCCTCTGAAACTCCCAACCCCTACCAAAACACCCCCCCCCCCCCCCCCCTTCCGGCTCCGAGTATTCCCTTATGGAGCTGTACCCTCTTTTCGTTCGCTAATCGGGAACAGAAGGGTGGACCGAGCGACCCCCCTTACAGAGCAGGTGGGGATGCCGCTTAGGTTAATTCTTCCGATACTTGCAATGGCGTGTTGTCTGTGACTGCGAACTCTTCACCCACCCGTGAGTGAACTTTTTTTTTTCTTTATTTAGCTAGCGCTGCTCACGGTCAGAGATCGATGACGGGCTCCGGAACCAACGATGAGGAGTCCGCTTATGACCAAAGTGTGAAGATCGAACCGTCTCCTTCAGTAAAGCTTAGAATAGTTTTCCCCCGCAATGGGTATGTTAGACCCTTCATAAAGAAGAGTTGCCCCAATTTTCCACTTTTTTTCCCTAAAGTGAGATTTGTATCATCATTAGGCTTTTTCAGTATGGCCCCTGCCTCCCCTTGATTCGAAGTGACCGGGATCTGGCCGGTTTCCTTTCCTTGAGAGCTTGCGATATGAGATTGACCCAACTGACCGATGCTTTCCGCTCCTCAGTCCCCCGCCATGTATGTCGCTATGATATTCGGTCAGCCGTATTTGGTAAGCGCGATCATTTGCTCGCCCCCTTGCGTGTCTTTGCGGAGCCGAGTGATGCGACGCGCTCAAGACATAACGGAGTAGTACGCACCTTCCCCTCCGGCTCCAGTTCCCCCTTCCCTTCTTTTCGTGCTGGCCCCTAATTCCCCCTTTCCGGGATTTAGCGAAATAACCCCGCTCCTCAGCATCTTCCAGTCCGAATTCCTCACACCTCTTTTGTTGTTGCTCTTCTTTGTCCGTCCTTTTGTGCGCGGCCCTGCGTCGGCTGCTCAGTAAATGCGGCGGCTGATCCCGCCATTCCGGTTTTCCCGGAAAGATGGTTTTGCCTTCACTGTTTGATTGGTGCGGCGTAAAGTTGACCTCTTCTGTCCGGGAATCATGGCCGTGGACGCAGCGTGGCAACCTGAGGTTGCGGTGCGCATGGTCAACCTTTTCCGCGATTCCCGAACATCCCCTTCCCCGATTGAGTTCCTTCCTTTTCCTACACCGTTTGCCTTGCCGGCCTCGCCGGACTTTGCCCAACAGAAATTGCAAGAACCGTTAGAGGATGTTTTTCATCTGCCTCCATAAGGCAACTTTCTTTGCTCTTTTTTTTTCGGCTGCTTTATCAGTCAGACCGCTTGCTTCCCCCCAATGCGGAATCTCTCTTTTTTTCAGTTTTTTTGTTCTGAGATCTCTGCTACTCTGTGCCCGAGAGCACTCTCATGACGATTCCCTCAGGCGAAGACCCCTCCCCTGCTGATTTTTTCTGGACGTTTCCCCCCTATCTCCCTTCTTCGCCGCTGCAATTTTTTCGTTCTCAACCCTTCCGGCGAGCCTGAAATTGCCTCCCTTCACTTTTTTTTTTCCGAATTTAACAGTCCATTCGGTTTTAATTCCTTTTTCTCGGCTCGCTCGTCCGGAAAAGTTTTGCCCTCAAGGAGTACTTTTCCCGCCCTCTTCCACGGCTTATTTTTCAGCCCAGGATTCCAGTTCCCTATTCAACTTGAAAGCCTTAAACCCCAAAGATTAAGGCCCCCAGTCTTTTCTTTTTCCCCCCTTCACACTTTTTGCATTCTTTGCCTCCCTCATTTACGACGGAGCGTCGCCTCGCACAGCCAAATGCGAGAAAAGAATCCGTTCCCCTGACCCCCCCGCAGTTCCATTTTTTTTCTCCTCTCTCAATTAATCCCACAGCTGATGGAATCGGCTGAGCGCGGGCTTTCTTCCCCCCGAGCATGAAACGAGGCCCCCAGTACCTCCACATCCCAAGAACCCATCCCCTGACGCAGACCCCTCCCGGATCCTTTTCCCTGGTCTCCTATCCGTCCTTGCGGCGCATCGCCCGCTCGAGCGTCTAGACTTTCGCCCGAGCATAGATTCAAAAGGCTCTCTTGCCCTCAGTTAATCATTAGAGACAGAATAGTTTCCCCCCAAGGACCGGGTTTTTTGTTTAGGCCAGACAGCTCGCCCCATTTTCCCTCTTCTTTTTCAACCCGACAGAGTCTAAGAATCCATGCGGGACACACTTCCCCCCTAAGCGCCACCAAACGAGTGATCCTGACCACAGAATTTCGATTGAATTACCTCCCCCCAACAGAGAGACCAGCTTTTCATCATTTCATCCTCCCCTGGTATATGAGTGGCCACTGGTCAAAATAGGATGGAAGTCTTCCTCCCAGACCCCTTTTTCCTTGACCCTTTCCCCTTTCTCCTGAATATTTTATTTGAGTTAAGGTGTCTCTTTCCTCTCTCGATATTCCTTCTAGGTTTTTTATCTTCCCCCCGCAACTTGGTGGAAGGTCCCTCACGATCTATACGTTTTTCCTTCGTAGCCTTCCCCATGATCCCGGTTCACCAGCCCCGGTTGGGAGAGTTCCCCTCTCCCCTTTGGCAGGCCACATCACTTTTAGATTTGGTGAAGGCCACCCTTCTTTCCGACTTCCCGAAGGATGGTTGTT
>Ga0179593_1718900_pt1 | contig 10497 bp, 18 predicted proteins | sample CZODoug2_1_08_16_FD_185931 | JGI IMG/M metagenome (GOLD analysis project Ga0179593, IMG submission 185931) | Vadose zone soil fungal communities from Angelo Coast Range Reserve, California, USA - CZODoug2_1_08_16fungal (PacBio error correction) | ecosystem: Environmental > Terrestrial > Soil >... | reverse complement strand
TCGCTGACGGATGGTTATTGGGCGTCGGGTGGCCTTCTTTCCCTTCCTCCTTGCGATGATTCGATTCCCTCCTCCGTCTTTCCTTGTGAAATGTTTTTTTCTCGTATTTGCAACCAGGGCCTGGGATCTTCGTTTCCCCTCTCTCATTTTTTGTCCCCACCGTTTTTTTTTTCAATGACAAACGCTCATTTCTTCTGGTTATGGGGAACCCCTTTCGGTTTACGCGGTTCTCACCCCGTTTTTTTTTCCTCTCCCTCAGGTAGTGGTTTTTTTTTTCCAGCCCCTTTGCCCCCATTGTCCCCATGCGGCCTCTTTTCCTGTGGCACTCTCCACTGTGGATCTATTCCCCGCATCTTTCGGCCCCCTTTTCACCATTGCCAAGACTCCTTTCCCCCCCATGATTCCCAAGCCCTGCTTGTTGGTTTTTTTTTTTTCTTTGCACCGATTTTTTTTACCCTTTTTCCAATCGTACTCCACCCTCTTCCCCCAACTTGGACGTTTTTTCCTTCGCCCAGTTTTTTTCCACCACACCCGATGTGGTTTTCCTCCTTGCCGTTTTTTTTTTCCCCCTGGCGTAGTGATCGCGGGGTACACATGGATGGTTTCCATCCCCCTTGTGGAATATTGATTTTTATGGCTTCCTTCCTAATGGATTTCTGGGTAGTTTTCTTTTTTTTTCCAGTTGGTTAGCTGCCTTGCCCCGGCTTTTTCCCCCCCCCCTCCAAATTTTTCTCCCAGAAACATTTGCCCCCATCTCCCCCCTCCGTTCTTTCACACCACACCCTGGGGGTTTGGACGAATCATTGAAGTCTCGAGGGAAAGGGCATTCGTGGGGGGTGGGTGTACCCCCCTTTTTCTTGCAATGCACATTACCGAGAAGAGAACAACGTGCACGGCGCTTTTTCTTAGAGGTTGACCCCCCAAACGGGTTTCAACACGCTGCAGTGGGTATCCACCTTGCTCACCCCCCCCCATTCTTTTTCCCCGCTTCTTATGTGAGAAAAAAATTTTGTTCAGCGACTTCCCACTCCTCGGTGGGTCCATGTGTCCATAACACTTTTTTTGTTTACTTTTTTATTCTATTGACTTGTTCCGTTGGATTCGCTCTGATTTTCTCCCTCTGTCCCGCTTTTTTTTTTTTCGTAAAGGCTGGTTGACCTTGACCTGATTTTAGTTTTTTACAAATATCGTCCCTTTTTCCTTGGTTCGAAAGTGTGAGTTAACCAATGCATCGACGCCTTTTCTCCCGTTTTTTTTTTTTTTTTTTTTTTTTTTTTTCCCAGCCGGACCCCACTTGTCCCCCACATCCACCTTGGGTTGTTGAGTCCTTGCGTTCGCCCGCTTTTTTACTAGCCCCAGGTGAGTTTTTTCACTTCGTGCCTCGTTCTCTATTTGGGCCTGTTAACACGCCGTTGTCTTTGAACCGTCCACATTATTTCTTTTTTTTTTTTTTTTTTTTTTGTAATTAGTTCTCTTCCGGCCCCTTCCCCTTAATTCATTATAGATCTCTTGTTACCTTGCGCACCGGTTCAATACTCACCTCGGGTTTTTTTTGGGATAATGTTATTGGCATGCCCCAACCCGTTTTTCTTCTCTTTTTCCATTCCCCCCCTCCTCGTTGGTTTAGGTTAGCCCTTTCCCAATTTCGCTTTCGTTAGGCCTTTCTTCGTATTTTTTTGCTCGCCGCTCTCCCCCTTTCCTCACCCCATTCCCCCCAGGGCTGGATTTCCCAATTTTTTCTTTTTTTTTGTGTTGGGCCGTGTCCCCTTTTTTTTTTCACTGGTTTTGGCCTCTTTTGCAATTTTTTTTTCCCCTTTTTCACCATTTTTTGAGACGTTTCCAACTTTCTTTTTTTTTTTTTTTTTTTTTTTTTTTTTCACCCCCCCAACTCTTTTTTCTCCAATTTCCTATGGCCATGATTTTTTTTTTTTCTTTTTCCTTTGCCCGAGGCCCAATCCAACCCCGTTTTTCTTTTTCCCCCAGCCTGCCCGCCGGCCCCTGGTCCAACCCTGTTTTTGCCACCCCCTTTCCCCCCCCCCCCCTTTTGGGTTGTTTTTCTCTCGGACCGCCCAACCCCGCTCATTTTTTCTCGTCTCGTAAGATTTTGCAATTTTCCTGTGTTTATAATCCTCCTTGTTTTTTGTTTGTCTTACTCCCCTATTTTTTTTTTTTTCCTTTTTTTCCAATTCCTTCGGGTTTGATACCGATTCCCAGGATTTTGTTGCAGTGGCAGATGGTTTTCCTGGCTTTTTTTGTTACTGATTCCCATTTTTCTCCCCTCCGAGGTGTATGGTGGTATTTGTTGAGGGGACCCCCTGTTTGTCACTCATCCATCCCCCCTTTTCTTTTCGAGATCGCTCGTTTCCCCAATGTCCTAGTGTGATGGATCCTTTGGTTCATCCATACCAGCCCTATCATCCCCCTCCCCAAAACACATTTCTAACTCCCTTAGACGGCCCCACCGCCCTCCCCAATCGCCCCTCCTTTCCTCGTGATCGTCTTGCCACTCCCCGCCCTTGGGGATGCTTTTTTTGCCCACCACACCCCACAATTTAACCTCGTTTGACGGTCCCTCCACACCTTGGCCCGTTTCGCTGAACCCGTTTGGCCCTGCCTTTCGTTTCAGCCGCCTCCACACAACCCACGTTTTGTTCCCCTTTTCCACTGCTTTCATTCCACTGCATTCAGTTTTTACCAATCCAGCTCGCTGGTTTCCCCCCCCCCCTTTACGGGACATCAGGCCAACTTGGCGAAGCCTTTTTGGGGGTTTTTGGTGACGCTTTGCCCCCTGACGTCCACCCTTCTTTTCGTTTTGGGCAAACTTCCCCCCCCCCCCCCCCCCGCCTTTTGACACTTATTTTGCTCGCAGTTCGATCGTTCTGGCGCTGTCCCCAATGCGCATACATTCCTTCAAAACCGTTTGATTTCCTTCCCCTTGAGGTTACTTTTCGGGGTTTGGCCCCGGGGCAGGTAACAGTTTTGCTAAAAACTTTTTTTCCTCTTTGTCTCCCGCCAATTACGCCTCCGGTCTTGGCTTTTTTTTCTCTCCCAGGACACGTTTCCTTTTTCTGATGGTCACTTTTTTTTTTTTCCCCCCAGGACACGACCCCTTACGAATTTGTGAGCTTTTTTCTTGCTTTCCCAATTTCAGTAAGATGCCCCCCCTGTTTTTTTTCCCCACCGGCTTGATCTCCTCCTTTTTTTTTTTCCTCCGAGATTCACAGTGTCCTGCTGCCGTTTTACCCTTTTTTTGGCACGGACTGCCGACCGTTTTTTTTTTTAAGGCTCGATCATCCCATCCTTACGTAAAGTTTTCGTTTATTTCCTTTCCCCAGCCCAAGTGCCAGCAGTCTTTCCCTTTGCTGCGGCTGAGTGCGCCCACACCACCCCCTTTGAGTAATTTTTTATTTCGCCTCGGTTTTAGCGCATTTTGTTTTTTTTTTTTTTTCCCCGGGCCCATCCATTTTTCCCTGTTCGGCTCAGGAAACCCACGGTTTCGGACTTCGCCATGGTTTTTGGTCGGTTTGCCCTTGGGCCCTTTTCGTCCGGGCATCGTGCCTCCTCAGCTCCCCCCCGGGATCATTTTGCTTGTTTTTGGAGTTTTGTTTTTCCCCCTCCTCTTCCACCACTGTTTGACTGGTTTTCCGTCAATTTTCCTGCGTTTTTTAGGTAACCCCCTTTTGCCAAACGATTGATTCCTGCTTTTTGCCAATGCCGAAGTGTGGGGGGGGCCACCCGTTTTCCTCAAACCCCCCTTTTGGAAAAAGTTCTTTTTGTGTGCCCAGGCGGCTTGATTTGAACCTGCATTTTTTCTTTTTTTCTTTTTTTTCCCCTGTTTGTTTTTTTTTTCTTGTTCTCAATGTTTGTCCATTTGTTCTGGTTCCGGCCTGCTACCGACGAGTTTCTCTTTTTTCCTGTTTTGTCCCTATCCCACTGCTTGGTACCTTTTGGTTAATTTGAACAAACCCTTTAGTCGCTTTTTTTTTTTTTTCTTTTGCCTGTTTGGTCTATCTATTTTTAAAAAGTTTTGGTTTGATGATGTCGGGCGTTTTTAGCCTCTCTCCCCCCGGAGCGGTATGGAACAAAAGATCCCCAACCGCTTTTTTTCTTTTGAGTCCACCCCCCTTTGTTTTTGTGACTTCTTTTTTACCCCACGCGGAAGCCCCGGGCCCTCCCCTGGCCTTCCCCCTCCAGCCAAAAACCCTGGGCGCTTGCACCCCCTTTTTTGGACTTGGCCCCCGGACTATCCCTGTTTTTTTTGTTCATTACCCGCATCTCTTAAGGATTTTCCCCCCGCAGGTTTCTTCCGCCCCCACAGCCCCTTTTTTTTGGCTTTCCTTTGACCCAACGAGTACCCGTTTCATTTCTTTGACGATCTTATGTCCTGGGTTTTTTTTTTTTTTTTGGTCTGATTGGCGATTTTTTTTTTCCCACCCCCTGGATGGGTTTGATTGGCCGGGTTGTCTGTCCCCTAGTTTCGCGGGCTCCCAACCCTGTTGGACCCCTCCCTTTGGGGACTTATTTTTTTCCTGGCTCCCTTCCAGGCTAGGATGGAGAGGGTTAGTCTGCCCCCCTTGCCACTTCTTCCTGTCGGTCACACCCCCTCCACCTAGGGTTTTCCCATAAAACATTGAACTTTTCTTTTACTTTGGCCGGTTGGGACCTTTTTTATATGTAATGTTGTGAGGGTTGGGTTTTTCTTTTGAGCTTGAGCAAACGGCGGTCTTTTTTTTTTTTTTTTTGTTTTTTCCCTAACCTCGATTGTGACAACGTTCGTTATCCTCACCCCCTCCTCCCCGCTTTGTGCGATGTGAAAAAAAAAGATGCTCCTTCTCCCCACTTCGGGTTGGGTCACCTGCCCCCCACCCCTTCATTCCCGATTGATTTCCCTTCCTTGATTTTGCGCCGAATGAGGCTCGATGAATTATCATTTGAAACTCCCATTAAGGGCTGGTTACCGTGTCCCCCATATCGTCTCATGAGATTGGTCGAAAGTTGCAAACCCCTCGGACGCCTGGGGCCACTGACAGTTTTTTCAAGGCTTTCCTTTTTCCTCCTCCGTTTGTTTTTTTTTTGAGAGTTGGTCGATTTTGCCCGCTTACCACGTTCCCTTGTCTTTTCCTTTGATTTTTTGCTTCGACCCCCCATGCGCGAACGATGATTTCGTTTCACCCCCTCGGTAACCATCCCCCCCTTTTCGCACTCGGACTTACGCGCTTTCCGTGTCTCATCACAAGTGATCCCCCGGTTGATTTTGGACAGTCCTGCCCCCTGGAGACACCCTTCCGTCCCTTCTTACCCCCTCGGATCGGGTTGTGGTGTCTTGGCGATTTACCAATCGGCTTTCGTTTGCCAGCCTCCTCCCCGTTTCTTTTTTTTGTCCCCATGTTCTCGCCTCCTATTCCGGTTCCCCCCTCCCCCTCCCCCGGAGAGGGATCCTCCCGGTTGGTTTTTTTTTGAGCGGTGGATTGGTCGGTCAAGTTTGGGACTCTTTTTTTCTGGTTTTTTTTTTTCTTACAGTTCGGGCCCGTGGAATGCCTCCGTAAAAAACACCCTATCACCCCCCCAGTTTTCCTCTTATGGTTTTTTTTCTTTGTTGGGCCATATGCCCACCAAGGATTTTCCTCCCCAAGCCCTTGTTCCTTTTTCTTTTTTTGGCCCGGCGATTGCTACCTTTGGGTTTTGGCCCCGCTTCCAACCTTTTTTTTTTGTTTGGCCCTGTTTTTGCCAATCTAGGCGCCGTAGCGTTGGGCTCGGTCTTCCGATGAGTTAGGCTCGGTTTTCAACCGGTCCTTTGTTGTTTTTTTTTCTCCCTCCCTTCTCTTTCCTTTTACTTTCGAGGGGTTTTCGGGGGAATAATGACTTCCCCATGGGATGCTGCGCCGGGCCAGATTGCGTGGTTTTTTTTTCCCTTTTTCCTCCCCACTCTGGAGTTTGATTTGGGCCGGGTTTTTGCGGGGTTTTCCCCGCTCCGTAGTCCCTCCTCCTACTATGGACCCCTTTTTCTCACTTTTTTTTGGGTTACTTGTAGTTTAGCCGGCAGGCGTGCCTCGTCTACCAAACACCATTCCCTCTGCGACATCCAGAGTTTTTTTCCATCGGACCCCTCCCCTTTTTCCTTTGCGCCAGTTGTCTTGCCTGGTTCCCTTCAGGCCACCTTCACCCAAAGACCAAATGGGCTTCCCCCCCCCTTGATTAAGGAACTACTCCCCTGCCCCCCTTTTGATTAATCTTATAATTTTTTCTTTTTAAAGTTTTGCCCCCGCTTTTTCGTTCTCGCCGGCTCAACACCCCCCCCAGGTTCATCCACCAACTGCTGTGCCACTGCCATGTAGCGCGACCCACCAGATTATCTTGTGGCCAAAATTTTTGTTTCCTCCCCTCTATGTCACTACGGCTTTGAAGGTCAAATTTTTTTTTTGGGTCGTTTTTTTCAGCGTTAAACCCCTTCTTATAGTGTGTAACCAACGTGACAAGAAATGGATGTTTGTTTCTTACCGGCTTTTTTTGGACTGCTTGTACTCGGCGACTGGGTCCACCACACTTTTTTGAAGATTGCCGGACACATCCCCTTGCCAGCCCCCCCCCTCCCCTCCCCAGTCCGTTTGGCTCACAAGGATGCGCCATTTTTTAAACGTTGTTCTTCCTTCCTTACGGTTTTCACTTTTTTTTTATTTGTCCCGGCTCCCAAGTGTGTATTTTTTAAGTGCCGAACTTTACGCGCTGGCTCTTTTTTGGTTTTCCGTTTTCGGGACGTTCTGCCAACTCTTCCACGCAGCTGCATTACACCTTTTGCGTGCTCCTCGCTCTTTCCCCCCCTCCCCCCCCCCCCCCTCCTCCTTTTTTTTTTTTGATGAGAGCATCCCCTATAACAATGCTGGCCGTTTCTCCTTTTTTTTCCGCAATTTTTTACGGTGGCCAATCTTCCCCCGGGCCATTCGTAAGGTTCTTTCCCTTTTTTCCCAACAATTGACCCAGCTTTTTTCTTGCTTTTTCTTGCTTCGTAGGTGCAAGTATGGCTTGCTGCCAGTTGACGGTCGATTTAGGCGCCTTTTTCCCTTTTTTTTTTCCCTCCCCCTTCCCCAGTACCCCCTAGTTCGCCTTGCTGATCAGGGGCACTTGTTTTTTTTGTTCGTAAAGAACTTCCCTTCCTTTCAGTTGGTTGTTTTTCGGTCCCCCATTTTTTTTCTCCGGGCGACCATCTTCACGCGTTTTCCCGTCATCTTTTTTTCCCCTGGACCGGCGTCCACCGAAACCCTTCCGGGTTATTCGTTTTTTTTTTTTAAGTGCGATGTCGCCAAATTTTTGATTGCCTGGATTCGCGCTGCCATTTCGTTGTTTTTTCCGCAGTGTTTTGAACCAGTGACCCTTCTTTTGTGTTCTTTCCTTTGAGGTTTCCAAACCTGCGGCACTTTTTAGCGGGTAAGATGAGTCTTTGTCCCCCCCCCCCCTTTTTCCTTTGGGTGCCCCCCCCTTTTTTTGGCAGGCTCCGACCTGCTTTTTCCCGTTGCTTTTTTTGTCCCTCCTTTCTGGCCCCCTGTGGCCTAAGCGGATTTCTTTTCCCTCCCCAACTTACGTTCGTTTCTTGTTGTTTTTTTGGTCTTTGGTCCTGTAAACAGGCCCGTGTGGTAATGTTTTTTTCCTTTGATCCCTCGGTTCCTCTCTCTCCCCGGAAGCTGACGCTCTCTTCATAAAACTTGTTAGGGGTTTCTGCTTTTTCTCGGCCTTTTCTTTCCTCACCCCGTCCCCCTTGTTTTGGTTCTGGGTGAAGAAACAATTTTTTAACCTGCCTCCTCTGGCCCTTACCCCTTCTTTTTCCCCCCGGATTTCTCTCCACCCTTTCGCCCAGGGAATTGGGCATGCTTCCTTGATTTCCCCCCGCCAAAACCACCCAGGCCAACTCTGACTCTTATTTTTTTTTTGTCTTGCTACCTGGTTTCGAAGCTGAGAAAACTGTTGCCTTTGATGGAGACCAGTAAACACCCCCTGACTGGTTCTCCAATTCTGTTTTGGTCTCCCCCCCCGGTCCCCCCGTGGTATCGGCGGGCTTACCCTTTTTTGAGGTAAACACCCCCAAGGGATTGCCTTTTTTTCTGACCTTCTCCCTGCCCCCTCAGGCCTTGGATGCAGTCGGGTTTAAGTTTTGGTTTTACTTTTCCCCCTGTACCGGCTTTAACCCCACATTTTTTCCCTCTTTCATACATTTACTAGTTACGTTCCCCTGGTATTCCCAAAAAACCTTGTGGGTCTTCCCTCTACTTGTTTTCTTTCTTTCTGGTGTTTTTTTTTTGTGTGTGTTGGCGGGGGGGTGAACCTCGTTGCGAGGAAAGTGTTTGGTTGTTCTTTCCCCCTCACTAGCTCTTTTTTCCCCAGGCGGTCCCAACCCAACCAATTTTATGGTGTCTGCGAACAAAAGAAACACCCTTTTTGCTCCCACTCGTGGTTGGGTACCTTCCCCCTCTCCCCCCTTTTTTTTTTTTTTTTTTTCCTTTTTTCCCCCCGAGGTTATCTCCCTGGCCACATTGAGCGCCTGCGGATCGATTAATTTGATTATCCCTTTTAATAACGCATTAAGGCTTTTTCCCCCTCTCTTTTCCCCTCCCCACCAACCCAGTCCGATTGTTCGGTAGATGGGGCAAAATTTGGTTAACGCCCCTGCGGCCGCAGAAGGTTTTTTTTCTTTTTTTTTTTTTCCTGGAATTCTTCCTTTCCCCTATCCTCCGTTGTGTTGTGTGCCTGCTGCCTTGCAACGTGCGCCCAGTTCGTCTTTTCACTCGGACTCGTCATTCCGAGAACGTTGTTCTTTTCCCCTTTCACAAGGCTCATTTCTTTTTTACGACCTTTTTTCCCATAATATCGACTGTTATCCGGCGCCATCAGGTCAAATATTAAAAATCAATTCTGGCAATTTTTCCGCCTGCCCCCACCTCTTTGTTCCCTTCCCCCTCCTCTCTTCTTTTTTAATTCTCCAATAGGCATACGGAGATGGTTGGGTTAGTCCGGTGGATGCTCACCCCGTGATGCCCTGCCGCGAGTTCCTTTCTTGCTCCTGCTCCCCGTTCCCACCCCCTTTTTTCCACAGTGAAGGCCCCCTTGTGTTTTTGAGCCTTGGCGGCCGTGGCGAGTCATGTTTTCTTTTTTCTTTTTGTAGCCCGTGGAACCAGGAATTGTTTTGGGCAATTCCTTTCCCCTAACCCCCTTCCAACACCCTCCCCTAATGTGCCCCTTTTTGTTTATGTTTGGGATCCCACTCCTCCCCAAAATCCCAAGGGCTTTCCTCCCCCGTTGGTCGCCCGCGCTCCCCCTTTTTGCCCCCCAACCCCTTTCTCAACCCCCCACATGGGGTGTTTCCTTTGCCCTCTCGCCATTTCACCACGTCAGCTGGTTGGCTCTTCGTTTCGCATGTGGGACCCAGGGTCCGCGTGCCCTTTTCAAAAATTCTGGTTCCTTTTTGGGTGCGGGCAATTTACCCTTAAGTTGTTTTTTCACTTTCCGATGGGGGACTGATTTTTAGTAACCCCTTTCTCGGGTGAATTTTTTTGTTTTTTTCTGCGACAGCCTTTTCGCTGCCCATTTTTCTTCTCCCCACCTTCCCCTTTGTCCCTTTTGCTCTTTCTTTGGTGATTTGTCCCCCCTACTGTCATAGTCCCCCACACACCTCACTGGGATGCAGCGAGGGATCTCGTTTGTTTTTTCCAATCGCTCTTTTTTCCTATGAGGGAGGGTGCAGCAGGTTTCCCTTTCCCCGATTTTTTCTTCGATAGACCCCCAAACACTTCCCGCCCTCAGATCCCTTCACAATATTTATTTTTTTTCTTTTCTGTAGAGGGGTTCTTGCCCTCCATCATCCCTTTTTCGGGGAGTCCGCTTTTTCCCCCCCCAGAACCCCCTTGTCAAAATAGTTTTTTTTTCTTTCTTCCCCCCAATCTCCAACAGGCCGGCCTCCCCAGTGCGCGTTGTTTGAGTTTACTCCTTTTTTCCCCCCCCAAGTTAACTTTCCACTGCTGCCCCTCAACCCCTTTGTCCCTTTTTCTATGCCCCCCCCTTCCCCCTTTATTGCTTTTGGCCAAAAAATTCGAACTGCAACGGAGCCGAAGGGTCAAGGTTATTTGTGTCCCCCTTTTTGACGTTCAAAAACCGATGATTCTTTCCCACACCCAAAGATGGATTCTCCCCCCCATGTCACGTTTTCCTTTTTGGTGCGCCCGGTCTGAACACAATGTTTTATGCCCCCGTCCCAAACCGTTACTTTTGTGACGAACTCCGTATCGTTGGACTTTTGGCCCTTGATACCGCAGCTACCCTTTCCTTCCCCTTGCTCCTCTATCCCAGCTTTGGCGGCCGGTTTCAAGCTTCCTTTCACCAGAGCCTTGACGGTCTTGTTTTTGCTTTCCCTCCAAACAGGTACTCAATTTATTTGGACTGGTATGAGCTTGTCTTCTTTTGGGCAGTCCAGTTCCACCCTTTTCCGATGAAAACTTGCATGATAAAAAACCT
>Ga0179593_1687884_pt1 | contig 10497 bp, 6 predicted proteins | sample CZODoug2_1_08_16_FD_185931 | JGI IMG/M metagenome (GOLD analysis project Ga0179593, IMG submission 185931) | Vadose zone soil fungal communities from Angelo Coast Range Reserve, California, USA - CZODoug2_1_08_16fungal (PacBio error correction) | ecosystem: Environmental > Terrestrial > Soil >... | reverse complement strand
CCCTTCTGGCCTTAATTCTACACGAATTGCTTCTTTCCCCTCCCCTAAAGAAATACGGCTTCATTTGTTTTTTCAGTTTACGATTCCCGAGGGCCACCCCTTGGGGAACTGATGACATCGCTCTGGCAGCTTTTTTTCTCCAGCCACTTGACTTCCCCCTTTACAAGTACGTCTCTCCAGTCGGCACCGCTTTAGATGTTCGTTTGGCACGGATCTTCGGAAAAACTTTAAGTGGGTGAAGTTCTTTCCCGACCTTTATGCCAGTATTTTTGCTTGTTGGAGCTGCCAATGGACTATTTTCGAGAGTTCACGACGATCCCATCTTGTTGTTAGAGGGACTACGTTAATTGAAGCCAACCTCAGAGAAAAAAACTCCTTCCCCCTTTTTTTCCCAAGAAGGTTTGCCTCCCTTTCCCGCTCCCCCCGTTGTGGGCGAAGCCGCCTCACGCTACGCTCCGGTGGATTGGTATATTCTTAAAGGAGCATCACATGAATATCATTTTCGTCTTATACGCGATTCAGGGTGTCCCCATTTCGATTCCCACCTTCCTTCGAGACTTTCACGTCCCCTAGTTATCCCCCTCTCGTCTTGGGGTTGATGAAGTCATATTCGCTAAGGACTAGCGGTCCCCTTTTCCGAGACCGTTACGGCACCCCGTCCCTCTTTCACATCATTTGTGACCCTTCTTTCCAGGCACTAGAAGAACGCTGCGGACCTTTGACCGTTCCAATTCCCCCTTAAGTCCGAATAAGAATTGTCAGTGAAGTGGTGACTCTCCAACCTCAGTAACTCCCCCCCCTTCTTTTCATGCTTGGTCATGTGGCTCCATAATTCTTTTGTGCTCTAACAGCCTCGTCGAAGAAGCGGCGGCCTGCCCCCCTTGGACACAGGTTCGCCCCCGTAGGACATTAGTTTTTTGCCTGCGCCCCATGTTCGGATTTGATTTGATTTTACTGTTTTTCGCCACGAACTTTTTGTTTGAAAAAACCCCCCCTCTCGCTAATGAGGTGCGTTTGTCTTTCCTTTTAAGACTCCAGCTGTCCGCGGAGCGTTGTGCGCCTCTCCCCCCTTCCCCGCATCCTTAGTAGAGGGAAACTGATTTTCCTGGTTACTGGGTACGGGACAACATGCTTCGCGTCGCTGATTTTTTTTCCTCTAAGAATGGTAACCGTATGTTTAATGCGTAAATACGAGAGGCTGTTCTTCTCTCGCAACGCCAAACATACTTTCGGTAATCGTCAAAACATGACCTCGTAGGCGTCTCTTTGCAAGACCTTGCGGGCCCCTGCCCCGCCCCGTAAGGGAAGTTTCCCCCAATGGTCCCACCCTTTTTAGAGGCTGGACCATTCATCTTTCGCTGCGCGAGGCGGCTCCCCCCTCCGGCAGTTCCCGGTTACTAATGCGGGAAAAAGGCTCTTCTATCCCGTGCGTTTGCCGCCCCCCTCGCGCTCGGCAGACGCCTGGTCGCCTTTCGAGCCCCTTCTTTTTTCTGAAGGCGGGATGTGAATGTCGTCCTCAACAAGCGGATCATGTTCCCCTTCAAATAAGGGGCGTCCCCAACAGGACCGCCAGGACTTTTTTCACGCAGTCGTACCCTCTGCTGTTCCATTTTGAGCGGGCCTTTTGCGTAGAACGGTCTAAGTACTTTCCTCAGATGTCGCGCCTGCTAATCGCAGCTTGACGAGTTCGAGCCGCACCTTCTCCCTCTCCCCCCGAATCTCCTTTTCTCATAATACTCAGTTGTTTTGTTTTTCGAGATTCGGTGGTCGCTTCTTCGGTCCGAAACTTCGTGCAGCGGCGATTCCTTCCTTCGCGCTGAAACTTGATGTACATCGGCTTTGAATAGCGACTGCACCGCTCAGAGTGTGTGCAATGACAGCCTCCTTTTTTTTTGAGGGAGGGTCCGCCCCTTTGTTAACACAGTTTCTTCTGTCTGTTGGGTAAACTCCCTCCGCGGGATTTTCCCTCTGGAACATGCCCTCTTGTTCGGGTAGAAAGCACCCCTGGGCTCATCATCCGTGCCTCCTCCCTGCGCTGACCCTCGGCTGAGCGCGATGTCCCTGCAAACGCCACGGATAGGGATAGCCCCCCCTTTCCCGGCTTGCCCTAACCGGTACTGACGGCCTCCGCCCGCCTCAGCCCCCTCCCCCCCCAACTTAAACCTGGCCTTCTTACCATTGGTTGGCACTTCCCCTTACGCGTACCGTGTTCCCCTGACTTCCGCCCGAAAAGGCGATCCCCGCGCAAGGGCCCCCTCTACGAGGTTAGGTTGACGTGCCTTCAGCAGATTGGTGGCGTCCTTTTCGAGGCCTCGCGGATTATTCAAGACCAGGACTCACCCCTGAGGAGTCCTACCAGCATCGACGCGGCGTCCCCCTTTCCCGGTCCAGTACCAAGCAAGGTTGCCCTTCCTTTTTTTCAGTCATAGATTTTCCCGCGCTAAAGTGCTGTCACGCGGCCGCTTCCAATGGCCGGCGTAAGGCCGTGTCACCCTCCCCCTCATCGCGCGTGGGTGGGGGTTTTTTCCCCCCGACGTAGCTGGCCGCCCCACAAATGTTAGCAGAGACCCCTCAATCCAAATCGCAAGCAAAAAGCCCTTCTACGTGGGCGACCGAAGACCCTTTTTTTCCGCTCCGCTGCCCTCGCGGCTTCTTCTCTGGCTGTAGAGCACCGTCCGTAATGATTGAAAAATGACCCCTGCTCATTGTTGGGCGGTTCTGATTGTTACCCCTTTTTCCCACCACTCATCCAATTCTGATCGGCTCCTCGTGTAATTGGGGCCCTCCCGACAAACAGTTCCTCCCTTCGGCGCAAAGATTGCCTGTCTTTCCATAGAGTGATTTAAAAATGATTTTCGCCAGTAGGGTGCCGACCTGGCGACTGAAGCGTCCCTTATCGACGAACTCCAGCGACGGGCCCCCATCTTGGATACACGTGGGAAGTGCCTGTCCGATAGAGCTGTGATTTCTCCTTTGTGAGCACCGTTGCGTATAAGGACGCGCACCCTCCATTTGGTGCCTTTCAATGTTATCTCCCCTCTTGATAGAGTAAGCGCGGTCCTTCGTCGTCGCCCCCCCCATTGGATCGTTCACCGGCAAATTCTGGGCAAAGCTTTTTTGTCATCGTTAGAGTGTTGGCATTTCACGTAGTCCTCGAACACCCCCCCTTACCGAGAGTCACTTCGACATAGTCATTTTTCTCAAGAAGCCCGAAGCCGAGTCTGCTGAAGTCGGTCCCTGGGTCACCCCACCCATTTTTTCACCTTCCCGGTTTTCGATACTCCAATGGCCGCCGCAATCTCATCTTCCCTTCTCATCGTACTGTATTGTACTCTCTTCCTTTAAGTTGGCTAAAGGGTCCTTTCTCTGCAGAGCGATGTCCTCCGGGACAGGGTGCACGCTTCTCTTAAACATGTTCCCCATTGATTCCCCTTATTGATGAGGTACGACACCCCTGTCTCTTCTGTGTAGACTCTTAGCGTCCTTAAAATGGATCCTTTTTTCCCTCCCCTTTGTTTTTCTTATCCATTTTAAGGGGGCGGCTACTTCTTTTCACATTCTGAATTAATTTACATCGTCCCCCCCCAAGAAACTAAGGCTTAATGGGGTCCTTTTTAAGATTACAGCGGGACACCCCTGGTAGAGAGGATGACATCGCTCTTCCCCTTTCTGATTCTAGCACTTGACTTCACCGGTCACTACAAGTACTCCCTTTTGAGTCGGGGACCGTCTTCTCTTTCATTGGCAAGGAGATCGGTCCCAACCGGATTTAAAGTGTACTTTCCAAGCGGCCTCCCAGAAGTACTCCCCCTTCTCTGAGGGATCTGACTGACTATGCTTCGTTGACGCTCGGTAAAGGTTTCGGGACTACTTTCCCCCTTCAGCAAAAACTCTACCCGCAACCATCGAAATCTTTGCCCCTCGTTTGCCGCAGTTTACCGTTTAATGTGGTGCGACGCCCTCCCTACCCGTACTCTATCAACGTTTTTCCTTCAAGGAGAATCCCCTAAGAGGAGCGTCTTATCCTCTGGTCAGGAGAAACATTTCAGTCACCCCCCCCTCGAGACATGCACGTCCCACCCCGCGCGTCGTGGGGCCTCTTTCATCTTCGATTTTTTTTTTTTTTCTTTTTTTTTACCCTTGGGCTTATCCTGCCGCGGTCCGGCACCCTACGTGTCTTTTCACACTTGTGATCCCTCGTTCAAGGGAAAGCTTTCCGCACGCTGCGGAACCCTTTGGGTTACTTCCAATTACACGCTCCCCCTCTCATGCCAGTGACTGGTCTTCTGTAAAACCTTCCCCGCCAAACCATGTCCCTGGTCAGGTGGTTATCCTCATAATTTCGGTTGCTCTACCTTCTCTCCGAAGACGCGACGCTTGGCCGCGACACCCACCCTCCCACCTCCATGGGCTTTGCCCTCTGGTTGGATTGATTTCTCGGCTGCTACTATTCCAAGCGAAGGCGTGTTGGTCCAACCCCCACCCAATTCTGAATGAGGTTGATTGAACGGCCTGTACGCCTCCCCGCCTCTGCTCTTGCTCTCCGGTCAGCATATATGATTCGTCGAGGAAATTATTTTATTGGTACTGGGTCAGGGCCTGAGCCGCGTCTAGTCGATGCTTGAAGGCATACGCTCACCGTCTGGTCTTGAAGAATGTCCCTGAGGGCTTGTCTCGCCTTCGCGCCCCCCCTTGCGACGGTATCGTAACTTTACCTCGTAGGGGCCTGTACAAAGATAGAGTTGAGCTTCCATCGAACCGCGTTTTAAGGGACAGTGCACCAATGCGTCCACCAGGTCCTCCCTTTGCTTTTTCCATTTGAAGAAGGTCCTTTTCTCGATGGAGGATTTCCCCACCTCCAGTACCGTTAAGTTCACTTCCTTTAACAGGTGACGATTTGGCTATATCCGTGCGTTTGCCTCCCATCGCTCGTGATCGCATCCTTCCAATGTCCGGTTCTGAGCATGGATTTAGCCCCCCCCTTGGAGGGACTCCGACCGAACCCCTTCATGTTCCACTGAAACTCCCGCCTTTATTTCACAAACATTCCTCCTTCCTGTGTTCGGAAGCCGCCCCAAACGCTCTGCTGTTCCTCTTAGCGTTAGTCGATAGTTCCTCCGTGTCCCCTCGAATTCGCCTTCAGATGTCTCGTTTTCTTCGAATCGCCCCGTTCTTTCGAGAGCCCGGCTCCGAGACACCGATCTCTCTTTTCCTTTCTCCCCCTTTTTTCGAGCGGGTGGGGTCTCCTTCGCTCGAACTATGGCCGCGTTCCTTGAACGCAGGAGACGCCGAAATTGATCTCGCCGGCCCTTCGTTCACTAGCGACGCTCCTAGGTCCCCTCCCAGAGCGTTTGCTTGGTTGTCCCGAACCCTTCTGGCGGTTCCCCCTTTCCGCGGAGTTTTTCCCCATTCATCCCTGTTTCGGCGACCTTCCCCCGCCGGGACTTTCTCATCCGTGCTAGAAAGGCCGAAGGGACATGGAGGATGAAGATCTTGATGGCTTTGCAAAAGTCCCGGATAGGGCTCTTCCCAATCGGCCTTTTTCCCCCCCCCCCCCTCCTTCCTACCTTCTGCCGTTTTTTCTACGAATAGATAGCTCCCCCATGTACAGCGCTCCTTGGGACACATGGTTGTAATTACCGGTTTACGCCTTTTGGTGGCAGCCGAAAATTTCTGCCACTGCGCAAGGGCTCTCCTCCCCGAGGATGTGACGATTACCTCTTTCTTGTGGCGTTTAGCGCCTTCTCTTTTTTCCTCGCGGATTTACGCTTTTTTTCCCCAGGAACAGGACAGGGAAAAAGGCGTTCCAGTAAAATCGACGCGCGCGGACTCTCCTTTGTCCCGGCCCCTTCCCAATTGACCCCCATTCCTCGACGTAATAGTGCTGACCCGTTTCTTGCTGCAGGCACAAAGCCTTCTCGGTACAGCTGCCGGCGTACATTCCGTGTCACAAAGGTCAACCTCATTCGTCTTTTTTGGTCTGTCAAAACACGCCTTCTCCGCTCCCCCCCCAACTCTCTCAGCCTATACTCAACGTTCCTTTCCCGCAAAGCCACTATGTCTCTTTTCCTCAGGGCCGTGTTTCTCTTGAGTGGGCCCTGCGCTTCCCTGCAAGCGCTGTCTTTCTCACCGAAATCATGATGGAGCCCCCATGCCTGCTGATCATTGGTTGGGAGTTTGGTTGTACTCGCCTCCCACTATCTTCGATTCGTGTACTTGTTTAAAACGTGGCAACAGTTCCGCAGTGTCGGCGCAAAAAGCCCTTTCATGGAAAGCATCTTCTTCCCAATTAGGTGACATCTCCCTTTTTGGTTGCGAACCCCGCCCCTTCCTCCACGCCCGCGATTCCCCTCTTTTGATGAAATGACTTTCAGCTGACAAGACGCAGGCTTCACCCTTTTCCCTGTCTCGATAGTAGCTGTGAGCGCCTGTGCGCCCTGACCGTTCGCGTCTCTCTCCCCCTCTTCATTTGGATGCTCCTTTCTTTTCATAGACCACTTTTTTTTCTCGCGTAAGCTGCGGCCTTGTCGCCACCACCTTGGGGTAAAACTGCCCCCCTTTGCAAAATTCTTGGCACCCACTTTCTTTTGTCTCGTAGAAGTTTTGGTTTCTTTTCACGTCGTCATCTACAACAAAACCTTTCTCTTCGGGACCACATCACCTTTCCTTTCTGCTCACTAAGCGAGCCGAAGTTTTGGGAGTACTTTTCTAGGCAAACCTGTTTGGGAACTTCACCCCCCCCCATCAGGTGTTCCGATCTCCTTGCCCCCCCCGGAGAATATGTTTTCCCGACTCATCCTCTTACGGCCGTATGGTACGCTGTTCAGTCAAGTGGTAAGGTCATTTCCCGATGACAGAGCGATGTCTCGTGTCTACAAGGTAAATTCCCCCGCTGAATCGTTACAGTCCCATGAAGCCGGATCCCTTTCGTCGATGGAAAGCAGCCGACTCTTCCTTTAGCGGGCCCTTAAATTTATCTTCAATAATAATCAGTGTTTTTCGAGGAGATCCATTTTAAGTTTCTTCCTTCTACAAGAAGATGCTCTTTCCACCTCATCCAGAACTCGGCTTCCTTTTCCCCCAGTTACGATCGCGACCTTTCCTTTTTGTAGCCCTTCTCCGATCTTTTCCTCGGAATTTTCCCCCAACTTGACTTTCCCCATAGTAAAATAAGTAGTAAGCCCCCTCTGGGCACCGATGAGATTTTTCGGTCATTGCAACCGGAGATTCAAACGGCTTTAAAGTTTCCTTTTCCCGGCTTTCCTTTCCCCTCCCCCCGTCTTTGCTTCGCGGGGAGCTTGCCCCTGACATGTCGACGATGTTCCCGAGAGTACAGTTGTTTTTTTTCGAGGACTACGTGCCCTCAGCCAAAAATCTACTCTTCCCCACCTCAAGCTTTTGACAGAAGTTGCTCGTTTACCGAGCAAGTTCGTGTTCGACGACGACCCCCCCTCCCTTTCAAAAGGTTGATGGTCTTCTCCCATTTCCAGGAGCATCCAAATTCCCTTTTTTGAAGGACTTATTACTCTAACGGTCAGGGCGCAATTTTCTCATCACAGCTAATATCGAGGCACTTCCCCCTGGTAGACTCCCCTTTCTTGTGGTCGTGTCCTCCCTCGATAAGGTCCTCGTTTGGATCGCCGTCTCTCCGGAACAATTAAGTGGCTCACCTCATTTGTGAACTATTCTGTCAAGGAAAGCTTTGAGCCTGTGCGGAACTGGGGCGGCCTTTCCCCCCCCCCCCAATCGCTGACTCCGATCATCATTTCAGTTCCTTCCGAGTACAACCTCAGCCCCAAAACAATGAGCCTTTTTGTGGATAATACTTATCGGGGCTCTACAGCCAGCGCGCTCATCAGAGGCGGAAGCGGGCTCCCCCTGCTTCGCCACTTCTCCCCTTGGGCTTGTCCGTCCCCTTTTTTGATTTCTTTCTCGGCTGTACTCATTGTGCTCTTCGACGGCGTGTTTCCCCACCACCCAAGGCGCTCGTTTCGTTTTGGAACGGCTGTACGCCGGTCCCCTTCACCCTCTGGCTTTGGTGCAGCACGGTTACGCGTCCCCTCGTCGCAGGAAAATGCCCCTTCTTGGTTACGGTAAAGAGGACAAATGAGCCTTCGCGTCGAGCTTGAAGGAATAAGAATGGTCACTTTTTCTTAGAAGCGTAAATCCTCTTAGGCGTCTTCGAGTCCCCTCAGAAACAACGCTGACGGTAATCGTCACCTTCTTGCGGCCATTGAGTGCCCCCTTGCGGCGGCCACAATCGCCCTGTACCGTAATTCTTCCCCCAATGTTTTTTCCCCCTTCAGATGTCTGGACCCCCTTTCCTGCGAGGAGAGAGTCCTTACTCAAAGCCGCAGTAACTTTTACCTGCAGGGGAAAAAGTCTTTGGCTATCCCTTTAAGTGCGTTGCCTCCATCGCGCGCTCCAGCCCGCATTTACGTGCCTTTCGAGTTCTAGGATTCTTCTTGGGATGTGATGCGCCCAAGAGGATTTCTTTCCACTGACTAAGACGATTTTTCCCCACATGTCTCCCTATTTTGGGTGACGCCCCTCCCAAAAGCCTTATTGCTGTTTCCCTAATCGGAGAGGGACTTCTAGTTCCGACCGGCTAGAAGTAAGTCACTCATCTTCTCGCCTTTCCGAACCAGCCGATGCAGCGTGACCCTGAGCCAGGTACGACCTGAGCCAAAGAATTCGCTTCTCTGTTCCTCCTCCCCCTCCCTTTTTTTTTGGTCTCGTCTCCGGTGGTCGTAGCCGGGCTCCCACTAGTGAAGCTGCCGATTCGCCGCAGGAGAGACCCTCTCTCCTTGATTCTTTTCCGCTCGGTCGGACTTTTCACTTGCTCCGAGCAATACAGAATCTCCTTTGCGGGCGGCTCGAAACAGTCTGGCTCTGTTGTTGAACCCCTCCTCCGGACGTTTTCCTTGGAACATGACTTCCGTCTCGGTCGACATTCACCGAGGGACCTTGACATTTCCTCGTGACTCGAAAGGCGACCCCGGACATTGAGGCTCGAGCTTCCCCGATTTTCTTCCAGCACGGAATAGTCGCCAAATGGAACCTTTTTTCCGGCATTGAACTCCCTTTTCCTTGCCGGCTTTGACTTTCCTTTCTCTAAGCGACCTCCTTTTCCAAGCCGCGCCTCCTTTGACACTTGTTGGAACCCTTACTCAGATGTAGCTGGCGCCGCAAAGGCGATCTTGTCCCACAGGGCAGCATACGATTTTTTCGAAGTACCGTCAGTAAGTCCGTTGTTCTTTCGCACGTCGAAGCCTCTCGGATTTTTACGCATTCTTCCCTGACGGTGAAACCTTCGTTCTCAAGTCACAGCCTTTTCAGGCGCGCGGCTCCCCATGTCCGGACCCAGTACCCCCCCTCCTTTTCCCCCTTCCTCGACGTCATAGATTTCCCCGTACAGTCTTGAGGCACAAACGAGACAGGGCTACAGCTGGCCCGTCCGTTCCAACCGTCCCCCCTCATTCCTCGCCCTTGTGGTTTTTTTGTTCAAACACTCCCTTCCTCTTCTCGCCCCAAATGAGTAGCAGCCGATCTAATCAACACGGTTTTCCCCCCTCAAAAGCCCCCTTTTTTCTTCCTTTGAAGTTTGGTCCGGCCGCGTCGCATAGGAGTCTCTTTCGTAGAAGCACCCCTCCCCGTATGATGGAGCATGCCCAAGCTTCTTCATTTGCGGGTTTGAGGTTGTACTGTCCCCTCCCTGCATTGATCGGTCTTTTCATCTTTCCGTGTAATTGGGAACAACAGTTACGAAGAGTTGCGCCCCTGCAAAGCTTGCCTGTCCGCCAGTGATTCACCCATGAGGTGACCCCCCTCCTCCCCCCGTGGCGAAATCCCGTCCTCCGCCCGCTCTTCCCCTTATCGATCGAATATGACTTGGCGAGTGAACCCCCTCGCGGCTACAGTGGCCTTTCCTTCCTGATAGTAAAGATGCTTTTTTCTCGAAATGTGCGCCCTTACCCTTTATTCAGACGTTAACTTCTTTGGATTCCCCCTGTTGACTAGACAATAAACCGTTTTTTTTCTTTTAAGCGAGGATAGGTCTTTTTTTCCAAATTAATTGGCTACCCACTTCCAACTCGCGGCAAACTTTTGGTCCATTTCGATTTTTGTATCGTAGCGTTTTGGCCTTTTCCGTAGTCCTTTCCCAAAACACTTCCCCTCGCTTACATCTCGACATAGTCCTTTTGCCCCCATCAGCGAACTTCCTGACGAGGAGTACTGGTCGCGGAGCTCTTCCCCCCCTCCCTCCGTTTTGATCTCTTCCCCCCCCCACCCGGCAGCAATTAATCGGTTTCCCGACTCATAGCTTAAGGAAGTCCCTTCCGAGGACTTCAAGTAAGTTGGGCTAAGGGCATTGCCGCTACATGAGCCTGTCCTTCCTCTACCAGGGTACTGTGTCTTCGGGAATCGTAAACCTTTCCAGCCGTATTTCTTTATTAGGTCTGGAAAAAAGCATATGAAGTAGCCGTGCCCCTACCT
>Ga0179593_1544648_pt1 | contig 10497 bp, 11 predicted proteins | sample CZODoug2_1_08_16_FD_185931 | JGI IMG/M metagenome (GOLD analysis project Ga0179593, IMG submission 185931) | Vadose zone soil fungal communities from Angelo Coast Range Reserve, California, USA - CZODoug2_1_08_16fungal (PacBio error correction) | ecosystem: Environmental > Terrestrial > Soil >... | reverse complement strand
TTTTTATCTTGGGACGATTTCCTCGCTAATCGTTCCCCTTCGAGCCCCCCCCCTTCCACCTCGTCTCCTGATGAGGGCCTTTTCCTTTGAGTCGACCCCTTCTGCCGGTATAAAGAAGGCCCGCACCGCCTAGCTCGCCCCTCCGAGACCTCCCGAGACATCGATGGGTCTCACGGGCTTTCTAGATATATATTTGCCCTACAATATCTCGAGATGTCCCCTAGCCGCAGGTCCCCCTGTCGGTTTCGCTCTTGCGCGGCCCTCCGTGAGATTTACGCGCTTAGGGAAAGGCGTCAGAACTTCCGAGGGCGGAAGGTTACGAGTGCTCGACAAGAGCTCGGAAGCCCTTCAGCCGGTAGCAACTCTTAACCAATACCTAAAGGTGACGATTCTGAACGTAAAAGCCTTTTTGGAGGCTTTGGTGTTGGCTCACGGCCTCCTTACGAGCTTCCACCAAGTGACACCCCCCTTTTAGGGTCCTCCTATATCTAGTAGGGACGTAGCTGGAAATCCTTTTCCCTCTCGCCAGAATTTTCGCGTTCCCCGCCTTCCATCTGTCCTCCCCGTAAGTCTTTATTATGAGTAGCCCCTTCGATCTGATCTTGTCTTGGCCGAAACTATGATCGGAATCCCCCCCTTCCATGAGTCAAATACCCCACAGTCAAAAAACGTTTTCGGCCTTCCCCCCTCCCCCTATCCCCCCCCCCCCCCCCCCCCCCCACCTCGTCCGAATATCTCTGCGATCCACATGATGATCCCCAATCTCTAACTCCCTTAAATTGGCCTCCGAGCCAGATCCTGCTCGGGCACGACCAAAATAACGAAGGAACTGACACCACCCCTGTCACACCTTACAGAAATAACTCTACAAAGGTTAGAGGCGGTCTGGCAGGCCTTTTCCCCCCTTTGGGGAGGCGGGAAAGCGTCCCCCCACAAAGTGTAGTGTGACGATTGTGCTCAGGTGAAACTCCTGTTTCAGACTTTGGAGAACCGGAGAGAGCCACCGCGAGACAGAGAGGGAGGTTACCGGTCCACTGGGAGTGGATTGACAGAGTCTCCCCCGCGGCTCCCTAGATCGAAACGGCTCTCATCGCTTTGGATTCCGGTTCTCTATTTTGTTTCCTTCGAATTACCCTCCAGTGCCACATTCCTCCTCTTTAAGAGGTCTGTACGTCACCCGTTGCGAAGCTCTGCCAATAACCATCATACCCCCCAATGGTGGAGGAGATTCGGCCCGGATGGACTTTTTTAGTAGCTAGGCAGTAGTAGGGGACAGAGTTTTAAAATATAAAACTGCAGTGCCCTCAGACGGAGCCCTCAAACATAGAATACGAAAGTTCCTAGACTTCGAAAAGTCAAGCCCCCGGGTTCCCTGACTCTTCGTTAATCCTTGCGTCTAAGAAGGTTTGCAACTTCACAGAATTCCAGCCGTCGTGGTGGGTACCGCGCCCGTTAAACCTTATTGGCATCGTCCCATGCTTCCGACCTCGAATGCCAGAAAACCCCCCCCCCCTTTTGCGGACAATCCCCCCCTGCCTGCAAAAAGATGACAAGGAGGAAGCTTCTGATCATGGCAGGTTGCTAGAAGATGGAGTGTGCTTTATTCCTGAAGAAAATAAACTTTTCATATTACTACTGTTGTTGTAGAGACTGGAAGTGTTTCCTCTTTTTATTTAGATAACGCCTTCATGGAAGGCCACGAGCCGGACATATGGGAAGACATGAAGAAGCGGAGGAAGAAGGGCCCTTGGTAACTGGACCTTCAGCATTTAAGCCACCCCAACCCCCCCCCCCCCCCCCCCCCCCCCCCCCCCAACACACCCCCCCCCCCCCCCCCCCCCCCCCCCCTGGCCCCCCTTCGACCCTCCCCGGCGACTCACGAGGCTGACCTCGAAAAGAAGCTTCCCCGCTTAGTCCGAGCTTCTACGGCGCTGAAAACGCCAAGACCTTTTACGTTTGAAAACAAACTACGGACCACATTCTAAGCACCTACCTGCATTCACAAAGCAAACCCTGTTTCTCTCACGGTGGGATACCTTTCTCTCTTCGGTGTGGTGGGAAAATCCTTCTTGTCACGTGGGTTTTGGTGATCTGGCTCCTCTCCGTAGCTACAAGAGGCCCTCGGAGAGTCGCCCAAGGGTGCCGCGAGGTCGATGGGGAGGCCCCGGAACTAGCCGAGAAGAAAAGATAGGGACCCGGAACCAACCCCCGACTCGTCATAGAGGTGTAGAAGGGGATCTCGGGGCCCCCCGCGGGGGAATTGGGTGAACACTGCTGCAGTACAGAAGATTTTCCCTAAGGATAAAAAGGCGAACTCAGGAGTCGAGATTCCCTAACCCAGCCATCAAAGAGAGCGTTAGCAGTTAAGCACCCCCCGGCCGCCTCGGCATTCGGTCCCTTTTTTTACTACCGCATACCGATTGCGCGAGGAGAAGATCTCCTCTTGACGCCCTGGTGCGCCTTTTTTACGGTGAGAAAGGGGACCTCCTGCCTTCCCGACGTTCAAGCTGGCTCCCCCGTTTCTTTTTTTTTGCGCATTTTGCTCGAAGTTTTTGTCTCCTGGGAACTTTCTGGAGTCTCTTTCCCGAGTCAGCGGGCTAGTCGGGCTCTATCCTCCCCTTTTTCTCTTCTGGCGCGGTTGTTTCCCTCTGAAGCTCCTTCTCGCATGCATTGCAGAGATTTCTGCTTTTTATTTGTGGGGAACTTCTCTTCTGGCCTACGCAGCTTTGAACGGGTTGCTGACAGAGGACAGGTGAAACATCTTTTGATTGCCTTCTTGATTGATTACGGTTTCTTTCGGCCAAAGATAACTCTAATCTCTTCTCCTCGCAGGGAGGGCGATTCGACTCGTTGGTGACTGACTTTTTCAGCTCTACTAGCTTTGAGATCGGCGTCTGACTGCCTTGGCTTTTTTCCTCAACTTCCCTGACGAGATTTTTTCTCCCCTCTTTGCCCTTTCTGCATGGAGCCCTTCGCGATCCACTGCAGGAAGAGTTCGTCCAAAGATGATCCGTGCGTTGTAGAACTTCATAGGGTCGTTACGGTCGGTGGCAAGCTCGGTTCCTCACGCGGTTCGGGCGGCTGTTAGAGCAATCGATTCGAGCCTTTTCCCCCTCTTCGCCGGGTGAGTACCCGTTAGAATTCTGAGCCCACCCCCTTCTCAAGAGACTGAGGGAATATCCCTCCTCCCCGAAGAACGTGCCGTCAGTCTCGATAAAAGCCCTTTCAGTACTTGTTCCGAGATATATCTTCATAAGATTGGTTTTTTCAGAGAGCCTTCCCCAGGAAGGATTTCTTCCTTGCCGAGAGAAAGGATCCTTCCTGGAGGCGAGCTGAGGCCTCGGCTTCGGTGATATTTCACCCCTCCCTGCGGCGGGACTCCGGGTTTAGACCCGCGGCGCCCTCTTTCCCGGGGACTTTTTTTTCCCTAATCGACTGATTCGGCGAACCCGGTAGTCTGTTAAAAACCCCCCCCCCACCTCTCATTCCCCTACCGACCGTCGAGCCCGATTGCAGTACAACCCGCCAAGCAACTTCCGGAGAATCGTGTTGTCCGAAATTTCCCTTTCCGGCAGGGCGCTCCGGAGCTACTTCCAATGGGGTAGTCTTCGCGAAGAGGTGAGAGAGAGGAGGGCTTCTGGAACGCCCCCCCATCCTTCGACATCTTTCAGCGATCTTCAATTCACGCAAATCCCTTCCGGGAATTTCTCTGGCGGCGAGTTGTCTCTGATCTTTCCCGAAACTGATCGTGAACTACGGGTAATCGGTAACCCCCCCTACTCTGCCTAGATCGTTACCCCCCTGATATCCCTGCATGCAGAAAATGCTGCCCTCTCGGACAACCCTCAAACAGAGACCCTAAAGGAAAGTTTTTCGCCGAATCCCCCCCTTCGGGCCCTCCATAGAATAAAGACTCCTCCCCAGAAGAAAAAACTCCTGCCTACGCAAGTCGAACACTTAGTTCGAATCCGGACGTTGGCTTTCGGCCGAGTTTTTTTGATCCCCGTTTCACGAGAGGCGTTCTCCAAACGTGTTCCCTCCGGGTCCCCAAGCTGTGACAAAGGACATCGGGATCCAAGGTTAGTCCACAGGAAGAGGTTGAGTTTTTTTCTCAGGCCCAGGTTTTTTCGGGGTGCTCCAACTTTTTGATGTCCAGAGAGTTCTCTCCCGGCCGACGCAGACCGGTGTGGTTGAGCGGTCGGAGCTGTCAAGCTAGAATCGTGGTTTCGACTTAAAGCTTTTTATACACGTGTACCTCACTACCTGAAGATTTCGGAGCCCTCGTTTCTATTGTCGAACTTCCGGAACTCCAAACTCCCAGAAGCCCCCAATTGTGTAGAGGCCTAGACCGAAGTTTTTTGAGAGGCCCTCGACCAGGATCCTCTCACACACACCACACCCGGTGAAATCGCGCCACCCCCACAGGAAGCACAGATCTATAGCTACAGAACAAAACTGATGCACAGAATGCGTTCAGGTCATCAGGCGATGGCTCCCGCCTTTGGGCACAGAACGTCCTTGGTAGAAGGGAGTTTTTAGCCCTAACCTTACAAGCGGCTTTTGGGCTTCCAAGAAGGACTTAGCAGACTGTTGCGGACAAAAAAGCGTTTTCGTTCCGAATTTGAACTGAGGAAGATTCCTTCAATTTAGTTGGTGAATCTCTTGGAAGACTACCTTCGTCGGTCGGATATTGAACATTTCATAAAGCTAGAGCAAGAGGTATCTGTATCTGGGGGGGGGGGAGATAGATGGAGGGTTCGAACAGAACCCCCCGAGAACGAGCTTAGCGAGCGCTACACATAGGGAAGAACCCTGAGGAACTTACAGCTGTTTTTGACAGATTATAGAGTGTCGACTCTGGTCATCACAAGGGGTAATTTCGAGAAGGTTTGCGAAGATAGGAAATCCCTCAGAAGTGGGGGGCGTCTCTACGGAGTACATTTAACACACGAAGGGACGCTATAGGGTGCTCTCTGTCGCTTTCAAACCCCAATCTTCGGTAGTTTAAAAGATCGAACTACATATTTCCTACAGGATTCGGCCTCACGTCCCCCAACAAACCTTTCATCGGGTTTTGCCCTCTCTACCCCCTCGTCGACACACCTCTTGCTCCCGGGCGACCCTCCCTCCAAGTTCCCTACGAATCCACGAAGCGCGGCACCTTTTTGGGGTTCCGCCCTGCCGGGCACCAACCATCAGGAGGACGCGGATAACACCGACCTCCCTCCCCCCTAGGCTCCCGGCGGGGTTGCTGACAGAGGCCTTGTACCCTTGAGAACCCCCTTTGCCTCTCTGCGGCCTCATACATCCTCAGACTTTTCGCAAAGACTGAAAGATGCCCCCTGTAAACTTTTCTCTCCCCCCCTCCCCCCACAAATCTTACCCTCGCGTTCCCTCGTGATTACGGGGACTGGCACAACTGACATGAAAACTCCCACATTAAAATTGGCGGAATCATCAGGAATCTCCTAGTTGGAGAGGGTGAGTCGTCCTACCGGTACGTGATGAAAATTCAAAAAACACTAGTGGAGATTGGAGCCGTTCTCGGCACGCCCCCCCGCCTTCAGCGATTTTCCCCAAAAACCCGCCGGAGACGAGTTAGTATAAGAGCCTTTCTCGACACGCCGTTTTTTTCCCGCAACTCAATTAGCCAGTTTAGGCTCGCGCGAATAATTTCCACAACTTTTTCCGAGTTGTAAAAGATTCTCCCCGACCGAGTTAGGTTTTTTTGAGCTGGTCGGGCGCACACAGAGGGTGCCTGCTTTGACTACTAAGCGTCCGTCCCTTACTTTGTTCGAAGTGATGACTCTTGAGGAAGCGTTAGCGAGCAGGAGATGGGAACCCATATGAGGGATTTTTTGTGAAAGATGCTCGGTAGGGATAGGTCTTTAGCCCAACCTGGACTTTTTGTCTTTCTTTTCTTTTAAGATTTGTGGAAAAGAGATTTGAGATCTTTTGCAGTGGAAGAGAACTTCGGAGTAGCAGGCGGGGGAAATGGTTTGCAGACGGAGGGGATTGATAAGTCTTGGACCTTTTACGTGAGGGTGAATTGCAGACCGTTCAGTTTCCAAGAGAAACCCGAAGACAGGGTTCAGCAGATGAAGAATCTTCGTTGCGTGACAGCTGCTACTCCGTTCTTGCTGTTTAGGAGTAGGAGAAGTGTCAGTCGACACGTTAAAGAGAACGAAAGGGAAAATTTATCTAGCTCTCTCACGTGAAGCACTTGATGGTGAAAGGTGAGGAGATCCTGAGGTTATAAGCGAACCGTCGGTTTAGACAACCCTCCGAAATCTAGTTTTGTAGAGGTGTTCGGGCTCTTTGTTCGGCCGAGACGGGGCTTTCGAGGTTGCACTCTTTTTTAAGCGGTCTTCGAATGTTCAGATCCAACTCCCATCGTCGCCCAGAGGTGCGGTCCGGAGACACTGAGGCCTACGATACCTTCTCGGGTATCCGAAGACGCCCGCATGGAGATAACTCTTAATCGATTTTTTCCAGCTTCTGGGGACCTACTTTTCTCTTTTAATACTTTTTGTTGTTGTTTAGAGATAGTAACGGTCCTTTTTTTTTGATCTGGAGGAGGCGGAGCTCTGCGGAGGCACTGTCCGGGATCTAGTCGAAGCCAGGGATCTTCCCCAGCACCTCGCTCTACTTGGGAATCTTTCCATCGAACTCTGAGATCTCGGCACCCAAGTCGATCCAACGATGCCCCTATTAGCGTAATACAGAACTTCCCCGAGCCCAGGAGCGACACGCACGTCCTTCTCCATCTCAATGGCCTTCCGGCCGTGATAGACTTTTGCGCTGAATGAACCATCGGCAGTTCAGCGATTTCCAGTTAGCGGGCTGAAGATTGCTGGAAAACCCCTTCTTTTTTCATCTTTACCAGGAAGAGAGGAGTAAGTAGTCACGCCCCAGATTAGGTATTTTTTCTGTCTTGTCTGAGAGTTCGTTGATTCTCTGCTTGGTCCTGAAATTCATGATAGTTCATTTCCCTCCTTTTCACGCACCAAGGGTCACCTCGTAGTAGGCCCTTAAACTCATCCCTAGAAGACTATATGAATCCCCCACATTTTTTGGCAAAAAACTCTCCTCCTCGACAATTTCCCACTGGAGGCTCCCCCGACCATTTTCTAGGGCACCGATCCTCCATTTCTCAAGGGGTTTTCCTCACCCCGTCCTCCGTCCGCAATCGCCCTTTCCATTTCGGATTCGGGACACGGCTGTCCGCGGATCTGCTCGCCGCTTCTAGGGGGGCCTACGAGGGCAGTCCGCTAGAAACCAAAGGTGGCTCCCCCGATGGCCTGATGACCGGGGGAACAGAAAAGAGGGGCCATTTACCAGGCGAGGTAGAAATCCATGAGATGTCCGTTTTGCCGACTTTGAAGAGGTAGTCACACCGCTGGAGTGCCACCCGCTTTTACTGAAACGAGTCGGTACCTCGACCAGTTGCGAGGATCCAAGGACCCAGAGACTCCGGTTAACCTTCCCCGGAGGCGCCCTGCCGACTTTGCCCGGGTCTCGAGCGGGTGTCATTTCTACGTACCCCCGTGCCTTAAACTCCGTGACCTCTAGTTTAACGGCCTATACGTTGCCAGAAGACTACCCCAACGCCCCAATTGATGCTAGAGCTCCGGTGAGGCCGGTAGAAATGCCCCCAGTACTTAGTTGCCGCACCCTGCTTCTCGAGCCCCAGTCCCTCAGACTATCACTTTGAGCGTAGAACACCCCCCTCTCGAACAAATAAGTGTTTTGTTGCAGCCTTCTTTTACAGGTCGGTGAGGAGCAGATTTCACCCCCGTAGGTTCCGGGGGGTCGAAGCGCGCCGTAGGGTTCCCCCTCTTGGCGAGTTCCCGAATTCCTCCCAGTGTGCGACCTTTACGCCCCAAAGAAGGCGGTGAGGTAAACCACAGTATGCACCCCAAACCGACGCGAACGGAGGCCACAGGGCGAACGAGAAGAAGTCCTTTAAGTGTCCCGCCATCAGGGAAGGTTGGATGAGGGAGGCCCCCCCCCTACGATTCCGAAACATCAACGAGGGACATTCCAATCAAGGGGTTTACGAGAGTCTTTTTTCCTTGAGGATTATAAAAAAGAACCTCCCCTGACACTTTGGCGGAAAACCTTACATGAAGATAGAGACCCTTTGCCGTTGCCCCTCGGTCCCGGCCCCGGCGCCGCTGCCAACCTTTCCCTTTACGCGCCTGAGCGCCTGCAGACCCCCCAAAGCGCTGGTTCGCGGTGGTACCCGACAACCCAGACAATTATCCTAGAACGACGACCGAAGGTTGTTTTGCATAAAACAACCATAGCGCGAAGCATAAAGCTCTTCACCTACTCGCGGAAACGCAAAATGGGAAGGACAGGGGGTGACGTACAAAGTAGAAGACCCCTGGACCTCAGTTATCTAGAGTGTGGGCTGTGGCGGACGGACCCTGTCCCACTTGGCGGCTTTCGTTAGGAGCACTCATGAGAGAACCTTTCATGAAATTTTTCCTAAGAAGGGAGGGGGGAGAGTCTTGTGTTTAGAGGAGGAAAAGACTCCAAGGCGGCCCACAGAAAATTATTTTTCATTCGTCTTGTGTCCGGGGATCGTCCCAGGGAGAAAGGTTGCGATTCCCACCACATCGCGAGGCCCCCATCGGCCTGTCTGCAGTTGTGTGCCCACAACGGAACCCCGCATCTTAGAATTTAGATAATCGAGAACAATTAAGCGGAACCTCAACACTTCAAAGAGGGCTTCATCACCTTCAGCACAGGGTAAGGTTCCCCGGCACGATTTTGCACCCTGATTCATAGGTCAGCGGAGCATTTTAAGAGGAACGGGTACACGGCAGCTTACCGACAGACCCAACCCTCTCCTAGGAACCGGCCTTTAGTCGAACGATCCTCCGGGTTGTAGACTTTTCTGCGAAGGTTTTTCGCAGTCTCGTGTGTTGAGTTTACCTGATCCCATGAGGTCTGGTCGCCCGTCAGGGCTGGTAGTTCGGCTTTTTTTTCCAGTTTGTGTTTTCGTTGTGAGAAGTCTTCCATCACTCTGCATGCCTGAGATTCTTATAATGATACGTCTTCTGGAATTAAGCCAGCGTTTCCCCCCGAGGGGCTTCGTTGACCCTGAGGAATTTTATGTTCCATTCACCCCCCCCATGACAAGATCATCAAGTTTTAGCGACCAGCATGATCTTCCCCTAGCCTTTTTTAACAGCTGACCGAATTTTTCTGCGTGAGCAGCTCCTCTTTAGCTCTGCCTTAGATTAGTGGACTTTTGTTTCAAAGACCCCCCCCGACGTATCTCTCCGGATTCTCCCCTTGCCGCATGATGGCTTTTTTTGCATGATCCCACGGGCCGGTCATTTTTTACCGCCACCGTTGCCGGCACATTTTTTTCCGCGGGCTAGTTCCCCCCCGGTCGGTTCTTTGCCAAAGGAGGTTTTGGCAAGTTTTTTTTTCTTCTTTTTTCTGGAATTTTTGGAAGAGACGGGTTTCTCGTGGGGACTTTTATCGTTCGATTCGAGGCCGGGCTTTTTTTTTCCCCCGGTGACAGCGAGGTGGCTTCACCCGTTGCAACCCTCTATAACGGATTTCGAAGGCCCTCGCAGCCTCTCCTCCGAAACGCCTCCGATGCAGCTTTATAGATAAGAGTCCCTTCCTCTATTTTCCCCCCCAATCCTTATTTGAGATGTCCACAGGACTGTATCGATCCTGCCCCTCGAGAGCCATTGAGGGCGGTCCCCCTATTCGATGCCCTTGTACGGTCTCTAGTGCCCGCCAGGGCTACGTGTTCTTCCCCTACCACCATAGGCTTTGTGGAGGCCTGCCGAATAGAACAGACCCCCTTCTTTCTTGAACACGCCTTTTCGAGCCCGGCTTCGCGCAATACCTCCCCTGGGTGTACTGGAAAGTCACCGCTCCCGAAAGTTCTCCCCGTTCCTAAATAGGCTTACGGCTGATCCGGCTCCATGCCACCCCCTGTGGCATTTTCGCCCCGCGTAGGGAAGGTTGGATTGCCCAGCCAAGTAAACCCCCCTTGATACTCGCATCACAGCGAGTCGAGAAGTCCCCTCAACGAAGTCTTCCCGCGTTTTTATGAGGGTTCCCTTTTGCATTTTCGAGATGCTTTGCTCTTGGAAGCTGATCGCCATCAGCCTTCCCCATACTTACACCGGTTCACTACTCTTCGAGGCCCCCTCACCTGATAGCATCTCTCTAGCGGATGCTCACTTTTCTCGGCCACACTTCCCACAGAAGTTGAAATCAGGAAAGGGAGGATAAGCTTAATCAACCCCTAAGGCACCTCCAGCCCGCAGTACTTTCCCTTGTCCCACCAAACTCTGAAGCTTCCAGCAATGAGCAGTCGACTTGGAGAGGCCGGGCGGATTTCAGTCATCTTTACCGGTGTGAGCTGCGGGTCCCTTTCCACCACACTTGTATCCCGTTTTTTTTTCGCGTCCCCCGGCCATCGGGTGGAAGGACCGTAGGACACCGGATGCCATCCGCCAA
>Ga0179593_1484778_pt1 | contig 10497 bp, 11 predicted proteins | sample CZODoug2_1_08_16_FD_185931 | JGI IMG/M metagenome (GOLD analysis project Ga0179593, IMG submission 185931) | Vadose zone soil fungal communities from Angelo Coast Range Reserve, California, USA - CZODoug2_1_08_16fungal (PacBio error correction) | ecosystem: Environmental > Terrestrial > Soil >... | reverse complement strand
CCTTCCAGACACCAAGGTCGGAACGCATTTCCTCAGCCTTCCCTTGGTAACTCCTCCCTTTTTATTTCTGATTAGGCTTGGCTTCCTTTTAATTCCCATGAATGCTCCTTTTTTGTCGTCTTGGAGAAACCCTTCCCCCTCGATGGGACTACTTTTTCGTGGTCTTGCCCACTCCTGCGCTTGACAATCGTTCCCAGCGTCCCCCAGGAAGTAATGGAGTTTTTTCTTTTATTCGCATTTAAGGGCCCTGCTGGCTGCACAACCCTGTCCCGTCCCCTCTTTCCTCCTGATTACGAAATTTCCGACGCCCTGAATGACCGTCGGAACTCCCCAACGTCTCCCTTCTAGTCCCGTTCCTCTTCCCCCTTTCTTCCTTAACGCGTGGTTTCTCTTTGGCTGTCTATGACGATCCCTCTTTATTCTCGTTTCGCGACCGTGTCCTCACTTCTCTCTGGCTCTAATGTACCTCAATACTGCGAATTTTTAGATTTTGGTTTCCCTTTCACACTTTTTAGTCACTTGTGTTTCTTCTTCTGCCCCAATCTCCCCTGGCCCTTTTCTTCAGGCTTCTGTGCTCCTCCTACATCAATGGATCTAGACTGAAATTAAGTGGGTTTCTCTCCATTTTCAAAAATATGCCTTTTTATGATTATTTCTTTTTTTTTTATGGCTTCTCCCACTCTGTCTTCTTTGCCCCTGTTTGGGTGAGCGGCATCTTTCTCCACTTTTGATCCTAATGCGGCGTGTATTATGTCAGTGTTTTAAGTTGTCCGGGGGTTGCGGTCCCATGCCCTGCCTGCTTCGCCCATGTCCAGTCCCTTGTTTCCATCACAACTTCTTTAACGCAAGCTGAGGGGGCCCCCTCTTTTCTTGTCTAGAGCAAGCTTCCCCCCATCTGCCGATCCGTTATGTCATCCTCTCTTCTTCCTGCACGAGGTACACCCTTTATTCTTCCGACCATCCTCTCTTCGCACTTTTGGCATCATCAGTCTCCCTCCTTTCTTGATGTTTTGAACGGCTCACTCGCCCCGCCCCTTTTTCCTCTCGCCCCTGAGATCCTCTACTTTTCGTCTGTCACCTCACCTGGTGTTTCGTTCCACCCTGTACCCACCTGGCCTTTCGGTTCTACTTTTTTTTGATTTACGTTACGCCCCTCCCAAACAACCAAACGAACTCACAACACAAACTCCCCCCCACCCAGTCCCCTTCCCCCTTTGCTCCTTCGCCATTCTTCTGAGTACGAAGGACCCCCTCCGCTCCCGCGGAAGGTCTGACCGTCTTCCCCATATGATCCTGAAACGCCGACGGCGGTTCCCTCTCTGGCTGGTCCAGACTAGACCCTTCACGTCCGTTGTTTCTTTCTGCCGTCCTACTGCTCGGTTCTAGGGTTATGATCGTGTCTTCCCTTTCCCTGCCCCTGCCTGAAGCAATGTCCCTTCCCCAACGCTGTTGCCACTAAAGTCCCACGTTTTTATTTGGCTGCTGGCTTTAGTCCGCACAGTCACCCCATTTTCTTCTTAGGATCGTCCGCAGCTATTGTGACCACCCTTTGTGACCCCGGGGCTTGGATGGGATGACCAGTTCGTCACAGGGGTGCGGATCCCCAGGAGCTCTTCTGCAGCGGCCAGCTTGTCGTCCCCAGCGCGGTTTCTTCAGAGAATTTCCCCTCTTGTATTGCGGAGCTGTTAGGATGTTTGGTCCAGGAGAACAGTCGATTTTTCTCTTTCCGCTCCTTCCGGACTTCGTTTTTTTTTTGCCTTCTACCCCGATTTGTCCGAGCAAGTTCTTTCCGTTTTGCTATTGACTCTCCCTCTGGGCATTTTTCTGCCTCCGTTGCGACTAGCTTTCCTTCTTATTCACTCGGCGAGACTTTCGTGGGCCGTATGGGAATTTTTAGCGCTGTTCAGGACCTTATTCTCCCCCCCTCTTCCCCCGCTCTTTCCAAGCTTCTGATCAAGCCTCGATTTCTCCCTTATGCACGGCTGCTTCTTTGTACATTGCCTTTTTTGAATCTCGATTTTTGCCTCACGCGACATGTAGGTTTCTTTTTTTTTGTAACCTTCTCCTACCCCCCCTTTTGACCATCCTTCTTCCCCTCTTTTTTTTTTTCTCCTTCCCGTTGTTGTTTTTCTGAGAAAGTCCTTTTAGGTGATCTGCTGATCTACGGTGTCTCAGTTATGACACCATCCCTTAGAGTTCGTTCACATATACGCGATAATGTTTTCTTCCGCTAATACTGGCAGCTTGGGTGTACCTTCCGTATATCGATCTCATCTTTGTGGGTTCACTCTGGTTTGCGCTCTTCACAAGGTAGTTGGTAACACGGTCGGTCCCGTTCCTTCAGATCCCGTTCCGCTCCCTCCTCTCGTGGCATTACTCCGCCATTTATGCACTATCGCGCCCAGGCTGCTACACTTCCCCTTTCCAAACATGTGTTATCCTATCCCCTCCGATCTCAGATCGCGGCGCACCTTTTGCCTGAACCAATCAGCTATGCTCCCGATACATAAGAACTTCCTTGGCTGCGAGTCGTCCTCAACCTTCTGCTCACTACATTCTTTTTTTCGTTGTAAGATGCTGTCGCGATGTTCTTCTTTTGGCTAGATAGACCTCTTTCTTCCGGCGTCATCTCCGGGGGGCCCCAGGCAGTTCCCCCCCAGGTCAGAGCTTCTCTACACGCCCCCATTGTTCTGTCTACATCCAATCCTTCTGCCAAAGTTGATAATTTTTGTGCTAGCCTCTGGCCCCCCCTGATGCTTGGACGGAGGGGGTTTGTGAGATTTACCACCCCTACTTTCCCTGCCTTCCATGGTCTCTACCCTTCTCGACACCTACTTTCTTTCTTTTTTTAGTAGAACCCCCCTTCCCCCTCTGGAAAATCAATCGTTTCCATACTACCTCTATTCGTTGTTCCGTAGGGATCTGTGATCACAGCACCCCCCGCGTTTGGGGGCTACTTGTTCCTCGTCTCGACTCCTTGTTTTGCTTTTACTCCTCCCATGCAGCTCGCGGTGATCTTTAAGCGCCACCCCCTTTTTTTGCGGGAACGCCCTTCTTCTAGTGTTCCCTTTCCTGCCACTCCCCGTCCCGTGGTGAAGCTCGTTCTCTCGACTCTGTCAGCTCGGTCTCCGGTGAGATTGTACTCATTCCCCTCTCCCCGTTCCTGTAAGGCGTTTCCACACCACCTGCCTACTTTTCCCCGGATTTCTGGTCCGCTATCGTATTCTCGACTGACGGGGTTCCATGTACGTGCCTATTCGCGGAGTCATCGGACTGCACTGGTTCGCTTGCTCTCACACCCCGTCAAAATTTTTTGTCCCAGTGTTACTCCTTTATGTCCTCCCAAGAAGGTTCTGTTCCTTTAGTGTCGTGCTTCTGTCTCTTTTCCCTCACCTGTCCCCCCCCTGTGTGAATGCTTATTCCTCGGACCTCATTTAATGTCTTTCTTTCTTCGCCCACATGCCGCTCCCCCCAACAGGGCAATTGCTGCCGAGCCTTGGTATACTACGTCCCCCCCTTGACTTTTCATCGCAATCTTCCCCTATAGCCTGAGAACCCCCCATTCAAGTTCTAGATCATTGATGTCGTTTTTGAGTTTACGTATTTCCGTTCGAACTTCCGTTGGGACCGTTTTTCTTCCCCCTTCCCCAATTTACGTTCAATGGACCCCTCTCCCGTATTATGTTGTACGGTATGCCAGTGTATTAATCCTGATTCAAGTAGTTTTTCCCCTCCCCATGGTCCCCCCGCCACGGGTAGATTTTAATACCGCGCTAGTCATCGACAGCCCCCAGCATAATAAACCTCAGGATTTTTTTCCCCACTTCCTGAGTTTCGCTAAGCTGAATCATGCGGACTCTTTGGTAATCGATAATATTCTTGCTCCTTTATGGGGATCCTTCTCTTCTCAGGAGATTCAGTCTTTTTTTCTCCTGGTCTTAATGCCCTCCATCTAAACAGCCTTCAACTTCCAACCCCATCCTTTAGTCAGTTCCCTTGCAACATGAGAGATGGTTCACCTGCCACCTTCCGTAGGCGGCCCTTCCCTCCGAACACTCCTTGCGTTAGAGGCGTTCTTCTATCCCATGAGGAACCCTTCCAGCCTTCCTTGTTTTTGTTTCATTCCGGCCGCTTCAATCTCATGTCAGTTGTGAGTGTGACCCCCTGAGTGCGCTTTTTCATCTTTATAGCAAATGGGCTTTCCCGCCCTTGCCATTTTTTCCTCCTTCCTCGGTTGTCCGTATTTTCCCCCACAAGTTTCCCTTTCTCCGCCTTTGGACAAACCGCGGTGTCCGACGCTTTTTGTAGGTGGACGTCGTTATCCCTAAATTCTTTCAATCTCGTATTCTGAATAGACACTTTTTCCCGCTCGATATACGCCGTCTTTGCTCGTGCCGTCGAACTTCCTGCCACAACCTTGGCGCTGTTTAGACTCCCCCTGCACTCTCTCTACTGTTATTGAGTTCGATCTCTGTTGATGCGTGACATTCCGGTCGGTGTCCCAACAAGTACGGCGCTTATCCTCCAACTCCCTTCTTGAGACTTGTCTGTTTCCAACTTCCCCAACGGAAGGTATGGTCGAGCCCTTGCTCGACCGATCTTACCTCGTGGTCTTTTTGATCTCCCTGCCTCTCTCGTGTGATCCTTTCTCTGCCCCGGCGTTTCCGTCTTGCTTTAGTTGATGCGATGTCCACCTGGCTTTCAGGGAACCTCGTCCCCGTAGGCGTTCACCGATTGCATTTTTTCTCCCCCTTGAGCAGGTCTGTACAACAATTTTTTTCCCCGAAGTTCTCTCCATCCTTACTTACCCTTTTTCGCTCTGAGTAAGCATGTTTGGTTCTTTCCTTCCGCTTCTATGTAATAATATTCTTTCCCTTCCTTTTCTATCAAATTTTTTTGGACATCTCATCTTCCCTTTTGGAGGTATTGCTACTACCAGGTTCCCCGGTTTCTTTCTTCCCTTTCTTTCACCCTTTCTTGTCGACATTTGACCTCCCCAAAGTCACATTTTCCCCTAAAGGATTGGTCCCCCACTTTTGCATTTTCCCAACCCCTTGACAGACGGACCCTTCCTAGAGCGCTTCTTCCCCCATCTTATAAAGCGTATAGATGCCTTCTAACCAGTCAGCGTCTGCTCCATCAGCGACTGTTTTGTTCACCCCCACTAATGTTTAAGACTTCGTTCTGAATTGCTTTCCGCATAGGGGTTCTTCACCACTCGACTTTTGTAAATCACGAGTACCCGAGACGTTTTTTTCCTTATGCCCTGATTAAATGGGTTTCGGGCACTTTCAAAAGGGGTCCTTTGGGGTGGATCAAGGGGGGAAGTCTAAGGCCCCACCAAACCCACAACAACCCACTAACACGCCCCAAACAACAAAAAAGCTAAACCCCCCCACAACCCCCCCCCCCGATTCTTCTTTCGTACCTAATCATAACGTCTTTTTCTCCTCTCGTGAGCGCCCCGCACGGTTGGTTTTTGTTGCCATTTTTGTGATCTCTGCGTTTCCCCTTCTTCGACCTCCTCATGTCTCTTACTGATCCGGTTCGACCTCGAATAAAGGATTTTCGTATCAATAGTCGGTTCATTCGTCAGGATCGATCAGGGTGTGATCGTACTCTCCTCCCCGAAGCCCTCTTCCCCGTCCACGTCAGTCCCCCCGTGTTAGGCCTCCCCTATTTACAGAAAGTTGTAATTATGCGCCTTGATCTTGTTCTGCTTAGAAGCCCCTTGGTCTGGATCACTCTTTCCTTATTTGTTTCCCTTTTTATTCCCCGCCAAAAGGGATTCATTCGATCAGGTCCGGGCCCTTCTTCTCGCACTTGCGCCGGGAGCGTCTCGTCTAGGCGCATGATCATTCTGCCCCCCGACTTCCCTTCCTTGAATCCGTCATCCCGGTGCAGGTCCTTTCTGGTCGGTACACGGACTAAAGTCCGACGAGCCAGCCTTTCTCTTACGAGCCTCCGGTCGCAGGATTCCCGATTCGTCCGCTCCCTGTGGCGCGCTTTTCTTGCGTGTCCCCGGGGCTGGTTTGGCACATTGTCGGACTTACTTCCCCTTCTGGAGGCCCCCCTCTGGACCTTGGTCATCGATTTCCCGAGTTCTTTCACTGCTTGCTCTGCCTCTTATTTCACTGCCGTGGCGCATCGTCCCCTTGTGCCCTCACTTTTCATTTCCCACGCGGCCCGTCCCGTGCCGGCCAGTGCTTCTGCCGGGGCCCTTTCTCGTTTTGCCGAAAGGGGGGAGGCTGGTGTCGTCGTTAGCGAAAAACACCTTCCTCTTCCTTTCGGCAGAGCCCTCCCTTGGCTTTTTGGTTTTTTCGGCGAGCTTTCCTGCCTGCGGTCGTTTGTTCCTTGCTGTGTTTATTGTACCGGGACACAGCACCTCAATTTTTCCGTTGTTCCTTATCGTAGCCTTTCGCCTTTCCTTCCATTTGGATCCAGCTTACGTTTGTGAAGCAGTCTCCTCTCTCTTATCACCCCGCTTACCCTTGTTGGTCTCGACCCCGTGTTGGCGATACCAGAGTGGCACAAGGACCTGAAATTCGACTGGTCTCGCGCCTCTTTGAAGAGATTTGTCATCCCTTCTATCCTATCTCCCTCTTTTCTCGAACCCGCCGTTCTTCATTCCTAAATACTTTGACTTCCCTGTGCTCGTTCAGAGAGAGAGCGCACCCGCCTCGTCGAGGGTCCCTTTCTTTTTTCCAACCATCTGTTCTGTTTACCTTTTTTTCCGGAGACCCCCTAACCGGGCTTTTCCGTCAGAGTGGCAGACATCGGCCTACAAATGTCTCTGCTACGATCTCGCCGATCCGAAAGCCTTTTGCATGTGGCGATCTACCGCCGCTTGATTCGAGTTTCTTTCTCGGGCGTGTGTTGTCAAAAAGGTTTTTCAGCGCTCTTTAGCATTACCCCCAAGATGTCTACTGACCCGGCCTGCAGCCCCCTCGTGATCCACGGGGCTGCCTATTTGTCCCCGCTTCCACTCTGACGGTTGGTCCCTTGTGTTGTTCTTACTCTTCCTATTCCCCTCAGAAACCCCCCCGAGCGCGAGTGGCAATCACCAATTTTCTGACATCCGTTATTCGGTAAATCCTGATCTCGTTCCACGATCCCTCTCGTCGTTGCGCCGATCAGCATACTTGCTCCTGCGCACCCACTGCTCTGGTCTCCCCGCTCGAAGAGCCCGTTGAGAAAGATTTCGGCCGTGTTTTCTTCGGCGCCAGAGTAGTAGCGTCGTCTCGTATCCCCCTTTTCCCAAACGACCCTGCCTCGATGACCCTGTGCCGTTTCCGTACCGGGACGTCTTGTTCCGCAGCGACGAGTCGGCTCGGGAGATTCTCGATTCCCCTCGCTGTGCGAGGTAGGTCCACCAACGTACCGCCTCATCCCGTTGTGATTGTTCACATTTCGTTATCTTTTCTTTTACTGCGTTCTCCCTGCTTTCGTGAAGTCTTCTTCAATAGCTGGATCAAGGCCCCAGATTCGGTTGCCCCCCCCAATTTGCCACATTTTTCCCTGTCCAGTGTGCGTGCCGCATTTGTGGAGGCCCTTTAAGGGAGGAATGTCTTCCTTGGGTAGGGGCTTTCAGTCGACCTCCCCAAGGTCGTTAATTTGATCCGGTGTCTACTTCGCCCTCCCCCCTTTCCTTCTCCGTAGTGCCACGCCTGATAAAAACACAGAAAGGCGAACCGTATGCACACACTAATGTGCTGCTCTAAATTCAAGAACGATCCCAGCCTTTTTACCGATATCGCCTTGAACAACCCCCTTCTTTCTTTTCTATCCCTGGCGGGAGTGTGAGCCGTGCCAAATGGCGGATCTGTTTTTCTTCAACCTGCTCCAAGTGCCACCAGGTTAATTGGACAATCTCCACGATTCTCTCTTCTGAAGAGGTGTCCATCCTGGGTATCAAGAAACTACGGAAGGCAGCCCCGCAATCTTTAACTTCCTCCCGTCTTACCATCGTCCTTTGGACCGCCACCCTCCTACCGCGTTTCTGTGCACCTGTCTTCGACAGGGTCTGTCATCATGCGGCTTTTCTTCCCGGAGCATTTCTGACTGCTCCTTGAGGATGGGAGCTTTCGTTCAGCTGATCGCCGTTGTTTTTTGTGTTCGTCTGGACCGTCCCCTGAAACAGCTCCCAACACTGAATGATTCCGGCAGTTTCCCGCCGCGCGTTTGTTTCAACGTCCATATGCGTTCGCTTGCCCGTGACCACTTCCGTCCCAGCGTTTCTGCGGTATGATTCTCCTCCCCATGACGAGACGACCTTACGCTGCAATTTCTGTTCCCCAATGAACTGCCCGCGAATCTTTCGAAATGTGTTGAACCCCAGCGTGCGCGTTTTGCTGTCGTCTGCACATGGGTCCCCCCCCTGACCGGTGTTTTCATGGGTATCTCCCCTTTAACCGTTTTTGGCCTTCGATCCGATAGCCTCGGTGGTCTTGAGCCGCGCTTTCATTCCCCCAACCTAGACCCCTCTAAGATTATGATCCTTTGTTCCTTAGTTAACTCCCGTGAAACTGGAAATGTTGTTTCTTTCCTGGTAGTCTGCTCCATGAGCTCGAGGATCTGTCTTGGCGGGTTTGCGGGGGTTTCCGCCCCCTGCGCGAGCCTTTCTCACGCTGCCGAAGGAGGAGTTCGTGTGTTCGGCGTGCTATTCCTTATGACCGTCCCATTTTTTAAGAACACCCATTCCGGGACTCCTGTCTCGCCCCCAGTAAGACGACCCAAGAATGTCTCGGGACCCACTCTTCAGCCGCTGTGCTCGCGCCTTCTCGACCCTGCTCCTTTGAACGCTTGTTTCTCTTTGGCGTCTCTCAGATCCGCCTTGTCTTTCCCCCCTGTCGCGTCGCACTGACGTCCCTGAGCCGAATTCCGCATTTGTATTCATGGCCGACCCACTTACGAACTTTGCTTTCCTCTTTTGAAGTTTCTGGACTTTGAGGCGCTCCTGCCACCCCCATGGAATTCCCGTAATGACTTTTTCATAACCTCCCTTTCTCTATCGCATTGTTCTTCACTGGTCTCCTATATAAAATCTTTTATTATCTCAACCCCTTTTTACTTTTTCTCTTTATCCCACTCCTGTCGTTGCCCTGTTGGGTTCTGCGGAATTTCGGTCTTACGCAATCCGTTCACGATCGCCGTTAGGTCTTTCTCAGCGGCCCCCCCCTTCACGCCCTTTGAGAACCTGGCCCTCCCCTCCAAGCACTCAGCCTGCCGCCAGGCTTTACCCGGTTGGCGTCCCCCCTCCCCCCAGCTTTTTCCCCATCTGGAAAACATGGGTAGTAAGTCAGCGCTCAATCTTTTGAGTACAGCCACCTGCGGCCTAGCACGTTTCCTGTGTCAGCGTCTTCCCACTCCGATTATCGCCGCTGTTAACACCCCCCTTACGTCCTGCTGGGACGGTTGGGGTCTCACCAATTGGGTCTACAGATTTTTCCAATCTCCTCGCGACCGGTTTAGCGCGTTTCAAGGAGTCGTTTGTTCCTGGTAATTCGACCGGGCTGAAGGAAACAGGTCCAAAGCGGTCGGTTGAATGTTTTGGAAACAGCCATTTCTTGCTCGAAGGGGGAGGCGAAGATAACACAAGGCTTCCCATCTTCCTGGGAAAAGACCGGAGTCCCGGCAACCGCGGTTTCGCGTCTCGCCGCCCTGTTCTTGCTGCCGATCCCCCAATGCGTGATCCTGTTAGAAAAGCATAGACTCTGTGCACGAGAGGTCCAATTCCTCCGTTGTCCACAGGTTACGGCCCTTAAAGCAGTCGTGTGACCCGCCCTAGCTCTCTCTTGTCTGATCTCGCCTCGTCTCACCCCCCTCTGGAAGCCTGTTCAGTCACACTTTGTTACCCATTTTCCCCCCCGTTTCTCAACGTCTTTCGGTTTTGTGAGCAGTCCCCCCTTTTCTTCGGTCTCGAAGTCGAGAGAGGACTTTGGGACACCCGTTTTCTTTGCCCCGGAGGAGATTTTGCACCTTTCTGACTCATCAGGGGCGAGGCGCCCGAGCTCCATGCTGCGCAGGCTGCCTTCTTCTTAGAGAGCAACGAGCTAGGTTAGGTCGGCTGCCTTCTTTCTTCCAGAATCGCAAGGAAGCAGCGTGGATTCAGTTAACCCTACCCTCAGTCTTTTTTGTAGCCCCAGATAGTTGACGCTGGATCTGATTCGACTTCTCTGCCCCTTCTACCGAGCGTTTTGCAGTACTGCGTATTTCCGGTCCTTTTTGCTCTACCGAGTGCTACTAGATCCCCGCGTATGCCCCTTTTTTCCCTGCGCGGGCGTCGTAAATCCGATAGATTTCAGCTGTGTTTCACGGCCCTTGTACTCCCAAAGAGCCCGCCTTTTAAAGCAGGATTTCAAGAGATCGTACCAAATTTCAATGACCTTGCTGTTGAACCCAGATTCCTGCGGGGCATTATCGATTGTTTGTCCCCCCCGAACGCGACGTTCACTTATAAGGAGACTTCTCAAATCACCCCGGATCCTCTTTCATTCC
>Ga0179593_1348382_pt1 | contig 10497 bp, 15 predicted proteins | sample CZODoug2_1_08_16_FD_185931 | JGI IMG/M metagenome (GOLD analysis project Ga0179593, IMG submission 185931) | Vadose zone soil fungal communities from Angelo Coast Range Reserve, California, USA - CZODoug2_1_08_16fungal (PacBio error correction) | ecosystem: Environmental > Terrestrial > Soil >... | reverse complement strand
TCTTGAGGCGTCCCCCCTATTTCTCCCGACGGCAGGTTTCCCCTTTGCTCAGTGATTGGTTCGACTTCTTCCTTTTTCTTTTCACCGTTCTCCCCCGGACCAAGGTTTACAAATCCTTTCTCTTGAGTAAGCTGCTGCCGTGGGACCACGAACTCCGATGGACGATAATTGCGGTTTTTTCTTTTCCCCCCTCCCTTTCCCCCTGATTTTTTAGATCGGATTCAGTCCACAGTGTTCTCCCTCCTCCCCTCGGATCCCTTTTTTGCTTCTTTCTGATCGCCTTTTTTTCCAGCAAATGTGCTGACTGAGGCGATGAGTGGAAGGTCTACCTCCCGTTTTCCCCACCGCCCTTCCCGGTTGGCTAATCTTAGTGCCCGGATCCCGAACGACTACTCTCTCCCTCACTTGGATAGGGTATGTCCCCCCTTTGCGAGCGGACTCTTTTGATTTTTTTTTTTGGAAGTTCTTGGTTTCCCTCAACTTCCCGACTTTTTTCCTCCCCCCCCCGGCTTTTTTACCCTTTTTCCTTTTAAGGCGGGTTGCCTTTTTTCCCCCCCCACCCTTTTAGGGGATGTGCTCGGAACTCCTCGCTTTCGGAGGTCCTACGGTGTTGCCCCCCTACTTTCTGACCTCAAAATTGAGGCAAGCGCCTCTTACCGGTTGTTTTTTTTTTCCCACTCTTCTGGGAGATTGCGTTCTCCCTGTGAGGGGATTGTCATAACGTGAATTCTTTTGTAGGGTTCATTGTGATCCCCTCCCCGAGGCCCCCCTTTTTCTCAATGTTTTCTGACCTTTATTGGTTGAATCATTGTCTACCGTTTTTTTTTTTTGGTTGTTGGTGTTTTTGGGTTTTTTGCCGGTTCTGTGTGGTGTTGTTGTGGGTTTTGGTGTTTTTTGTTTTTTTTGGGTGTTTGTTGGGGGTTGTTGGGTTTTTGTTTTTGCTTTTTGTTTTTCTCTTCTGTGTTCTGCTTGTGGTGTTTGGTTGTTTTTTTCTTTTTGTTTGTGTTTGTTTCTTTTTTTTTTGTTTTGTTTGGGTTGGCTCTCCTTTGTTGTTTTCTTTGTTTCTGGGTTTTTTTTTTTTTTAAGATATGCGTGCAACTTCTGCTTTTTAGACCTAGCATGTGTTCCCCACTAGGAGTCTTTTCTCTTGACTCCCTCAGTCCTACTCTTTGAAAGCGTCCCCACCTTTTGATTTACTTTTCGAGTCGGCTCTTTCGGTTAATTTTGAGTTCTTTTATAAAATCCTCTAGTTTTTTTTTACCCCTCCTCACGGAACGGTACCATGTTTCTGATTCTCACTTTATTCCCCGATCCCTTTTTTTAGTCTGGTATGCGAAGACTTTTCCTTGTTTCCCTTCCGGCTTTTTGGTACTCCCTTTGTCACTCTGTTCGCCTCGGGCCTTTTTTCCCATGAAGTACATCCCTCACCCGCCTCCAATTCTTGCTTCCGGCGTTTAGTAATCCCCCCTTGTTTTAATGCCCCCTTTTTCGTAAACTTTCTCATTTCTTTGATTTTCCTTTTTCCAATTCTTTCTCCGTGTGGTCCCTGAACTCTCCATTCTTGGATAAAGATTTTTTTTTGCCCAGCTTTTGCTCGGTTCTTCTGCGCCGGTTCTTCTTCCTCCTGGAGACTTTCGTTCTTCTTCTTTTTAAGCGAGCCTTTTTGTTTCTCTAGAGGTACGTCCATTCGACTGAGATTCTCCCAGGCTCCCCCTCACTTGGTCCTGAATTAACTTTACTTCACGTTTTTACCTCCCCTTCTCCTTCCCTCGTGGTTTCCCCCCCTCTCTACGAACGTGGTCCCTTCCTTCCCATTACCATCCCTTCAGTTTAATGAATCCGTTTGCGCAGCCCAACCCCCCTTTGATGCTCCTCGTTTTCTTCACGTTCTGTCTCTCCATACTTTTCCACACCCCTTTTTTCCCGGTCCCGCGTTCCCGGTAACTCCGCCCTTTCAATCTTCCCGGCCATCTCTCCCCTCCCCGTAAATATTTCAGTTGAAAGTCCCCCCCTTTCCAGTCCTCGGATCCCTAAATTTCTTCCCCCCCCCGTTTTCCATTTCTTTCCTCTTTGCTGAGAACTCCTTGCCCATTCTCCTGATCCACCATGCCGTCCTGACCTTCTCTCGCTTACCCCCCCTGCCTGTCCTCTTTTCGCTTCTAAAGCTCCTTTTAACACATAGATAATCCCTTCTCCGTTCAGAAACCCCCATCTCTTTTTTCCCCCACTGGAAGATCCTGCGTAGTCCATCCCCCCCCCCATCACCTTTCCTGCCCCCCTTTTCAAAAAGTCCGATGCTTTGCTTCTGCATTTTCCCCCTACAGAAAGATGCAAGTTAATCTTCATAAAAACCCTCCCCCCCCCCTTCAACCTTTTTTAATAACACAGTCCCCCCCTTATGGGTTTTGAGTTATTCCTTTTCTCAGGTTTTATAGTCGAGGGTGACTTTGATCCCCCCCACTTTATCCTGCCCCTCGGTCGGACGATGTCAAATCTTCGTTTCATCCCTTGTCCTTTTCACCAGTAATTTCTTGTTCCCCAGAATTCCACAGAAGTTGCCCACCCTTTCCTATGGAATTGTTTCTCCCAACCCCCGATTACTTTCCCCAGATTTCCCCTCGTCTCCCGCTCCGATTTGTCAGTACAATCGCCGATGCGGTCGCATAGGTTTTTATTTTCCTCTCTTTGCTTTTTCTCCCCTTTTCGGCCGTCTGTGCTTAACCTCGATTACCTTCTTCACGCGTGCTTCAGTGCAGCCCCCGAAACTTTTTGTGGCTACCATTACTTTTCCATGTTCTTTCCTCCTACTTTGCTTGCCAGTTCTATTGGCCTTTTCTCATTATCAGACCGCCCCATTTCTTCCGTCCCTTTTTTCCACCCTCAGCTCCTTCAGCCTTCCCCTTTGTTTTTTTTATTGTCTGTAATGCCGGGACCTTCCCTCTCCCCCACCCCGACTCATCTCCTTGTTTTAATGACAACTGTTTTCGGCGGCCGCTTTCAACTTTTTTTTTCCCCGACCGTTTCCCCCACTTTTCCGGTTTTCCAAGATACGTCTTTTCCCCGTGCCCCCAGACTTCCCTGGACCCTCACCCCTTCCCCCACCTCTCTCCGCACCCCCCCCTCACCGTCTTTCTTTTCCTCTCTGACGTGAGAAAGCCCGTCTTTTTCCTTGTTTTTTGTCGGGTTTCCAGCGTTTTTTGTTTTGCTTTTTTGTCCCTAGCCTTAAAGGATGTTGTCGCTCTCTGGTTTTCTCCCTCCGCTCACTCCTTCCCTCTCCCTCTTTTCCTCTTTTCCCCCCCTACAAATGTTTTTCATTGACTCCTTCCCCCCTTTCCCTCTAGAGTGATTATTGATATTTTTATTTTTTTGAGGATTTTGCCTTCTTTTTTTTTCCCGCACGATGACTCTCACCTCTGCCTTCTCCAGGAGGTCCTATCCTCCCTTTTCGACCTCCCTCCTTTGAACTTTTCAGTCCCGCAAGGCCGTTTACTTACTACACAAACCACCTTCCGTTAACAAGTCTATCTCGGACAACAATACCCTCACGTCCCCCCCTTTAATAGCCAAATCGCCTTAATTCCGTTCCAAAACTTGCTGAATTCCACCTCCATTCAACGGAACCATCTCCGAAGGGGATTTTCAGTTCCTATCCCAGTTTTAGCAGTAATTTAGTCCAGTCCCCGCCTTCCCTTCTGAGGGTTCTCCAACCTCCACACCCCTTCCTCCCCCAGAGACAGCGAATTCGCTTTTCTTTGATTTTCCGTCACACCATTACTCTTCACTCAGCACGCCCATCTTTTGTCCTTTCGCCGCGTTTTTTTTTTCTGCTTCCCTTTTTGAGTTGCGGTACTGGGACTTTTCTATAATATTTTTTCCCTCCGTGCAGAACCCCCCCCAGCAGGGCCTATTCCCCGTTTTTCCTGTTTGAGGAGTTTGCAGTTTTTGGTGTACCTGCTTTCTTTCCTGACAGCAGTTCCTTCTCCTCCTTCCTGTTTCGTTGTTTCGTTTTTCTCTTTCCCAATCTTCGTGAGATGTTTGCGTTCTTTCCAAACTCCTTTACGGAACTTCTCGCCTTTCCCTCCCCTCGAGTGTGTCTGGATGACCTGAAGGTTTTTTGGTTCCCCCTGCGAGAGCCCCCGTCTTGGCACCTTACCTTTTCGTTTTTCAGTTTAAGTTGGTTTTCATTTTTCCCTGTGCAGTCCCCTTTTTTCTTGGACTTCCCTGTTTTTTGGAGGTCATTTCTTCCCCCCCTTATGGGGTTGCCCTGCACCGTCGGTCTTTCCCACTGCTTTTGGAATGTTCCTCTTCTTTTTAAGTTCCCCCCTACGGTAGTGAGGTTTTTTCCTCCAGTACGGGTTTTTCAGAACTTTTAAACCCTTTTCTCGCCTAAATCCACCTATTTCCCCCCTCCTTAGATTTCCAGCCCCTCTTTGTAGTCCCCCCGACTGCCCCCCCCACTTTTCGTGTGGTACAGTGGCTCTGTCCAAAGTATGCGGGCTTTTGAGCTTCTTTGAGAATTCCTTCGAAAACCGCGACGATTGAGTCTCCCTTTCTGTCTGCTTCATCTTCCCACCAGACCCCTTCATTACCCATCAAAATAATTCCCCTTCCCCCATGTTCTCTACGATAAGATCCCCTTTCAATCACTTTCTGTTTGAGAGTTTTCCCTTGCTTTGCCTTTGCTTTCCCTTACAATTCCGTGGCCTCAGGTGCCCCCCCCCCTCCCTTTTTCATGCTTCTGTGTTTTTGTTGCCTGTCTCCTTCTCCCTTTGCATTTGACAAGGTCCCCCCTTCTATCCCTTTTTCCCACCCCTTGCTCCGTGTCGTTTTTGAATTCTTTAGCCTTGGGTCCATGGTGCACTACTTCCCCGTCGTTCCCCAGCCTCTCATTTTGAGAAGACTGGGGTGGCCTCTTCCCCCACTGCCGCTGACGTTTTTTTTTCGAAATTTGTCCTGTAGCTTTCTTTTCCCCACTTGTTTCCCGCGAACTTGGAGACGACTCGAATTTGGAATTCTTGCCATAGTTGCCCCCTCACCTTTGTGGGGCTTCCCCCTCCCCTTCAGCTTCCCCTGTTGCTTCCTTTATACTCTTTCCTCCCCTTTAGGCCCCTTTTGATACCCTTTTGTTTTTGTCATACCTGGGTCCGAAACTGGCGCCCTCCACTTCTCGGCTCGATGTCCTACTGAAAAGCCGTTTTTTCATCTGTTTCCCTCGTGAAGCTTTTGTCCCTGTTTTTTTTGGTAACCTCCCGCCAAGATTCTGTTGTAACGTAGGATACCCCTTGTGTTTTTTTAAGCGCCCCTACGTCTCGGTTTTTTTCAACTCCTTGGCCCCGATGTCTAGAACTACTCGATTCGGCGGGACTTGTGTTTACTTCTCCTCCCTCACATTTGAACATGATGACTCCCTCCTTCTTTTCCATCTTTTCTCTCGTGTTTCCCTCGCGTGAGTGTGGATTGTTAGGCCGATACCTTTTTCACATCGGGTCTTTGTTTCCAGTCCTTTCTGCTCCCACCCATCCTTTTCATTGTCCCGCCTTATTTAGTTTAATCCTTTTCCCTCCCCGCCCGTCCTCTTGACTTGACCCCCCCTGATGTTACCCCTCCCCTAGGTGCTGCAAGAGGGTTCACTTCTTTTTCTTGAGCAATCCGCCCGTCTATTGTGGACTCAGCGGTCCACTTCTCTTTGCGCGTCTTAGTGCTGCGCAGAATCGGAGGTTCTTTTTTTTCCCCGCACACGTCTAGATTTCCCCGGCGACATTACCTCTTTAGATCTGTTTATTTTATGACCCAGTTTTTTCCGGCTTCTTTCTTTTTGTCCTTCCTTTCTCTTCTGACCCGCTTCTTTCTGGGCTCCGGTTCCAATCCTTTTTCCTTTACCAGACTTTGCTGTGTGCAGCGCTTGATCCTTTTTCAAGATTACCCCTAGGCTTTTCCAGGATTGTCGCCCGTGAGTCCCCTTGTCCGACTTCCTTTTTGGAATGACTTGTTCCCTTCCCGGGATCGCGGTAACGCCCCAGCCGTAGCTTGTTCTCCATGCTTGTGGGTCTCCGCGTTGCTTTCCCTTTTAAGGTAGCTTTCCTGAAGATTTCTCCCTGCTTCTTGCTTCCTTCCTCGACTCTTTTTTTTCCCTTTTCCTCTCTTTGAGTCTCTTTCACGAATCTCCATGCATTCTCAAGCTTGCCCTTATTTCCTCCAATTTCTGAATTCCCCACCCAGTCTTCCCAGCCACAGCCATTAAAGAGCCGTGGCTTTGGCCCCGGTACTTCCTAACTAACTGGCCTCAGTAGCCCATTTCCCCCCCCCTCCCCCAGTTTCGCCACTTTCCAGTCACTCGTTGAATAAACCCCCCCGCGGATGATGCGCCCCGCCCTTTTTGGCAGCCCCTTATCGCTACCGTCGCGTCCCCAACATCCCTTTCGGCCCATGCTTCCATTCCAATCCGCGGTCGCCGACTTTTTCATATGAATCCTCCCCTGTACCCCAACTTATTTGGATAGACGCCCGTCACCTTGAGGTTCCTTTTCTGTTCACGGTCCGTGCCTTTCTTCCCCTCCTCCCTCTCGCTGGGCTGAAAACTCCACGTCCCATTCAGACAAGATGCCTCTAAGAACCTCATTTTTTTTTTGTTCTCCCCTTTGAGTTCCAGGATGTCGAACTCTCCCTGCCTAGATGGACCATGTCCTTCCCCGTGTCCCCAAGAGCTTTTGTTCCAACGTGCTTCCTCTTCTGACGTCTCCCTTTTCCAAAACAGGTCCCTTTTCTCTTCAAAACAGTTACGTCTTTTCCTTTGTGCTCTCCCTTTTCGATCACCCTCCCTCGTTCAAGTTTTACTTTCCCCCCCACCCACTCCCCGTCTCAAGTGCCACTTTTTACTAACCTCAACAAAAAGTCTAGCTGCTTCCCATTGTTCCTTTAGTATGGTTCTTCGCCCCTTCCCCCCCCACCGTCGCTCCCCCTCTAACTGATTTCGGTTCTGTCGCTTTTTGATGTGACCTCACCCCTCCGTTTTTCTTCGTAAACCAACTTTCCTCATCCAGTGCCTTCCCCCTACTTTTTTCCTTTTTCCCCCCACCCCCTTTTCACCCCGTCCTAACCTTAACTCCGCGGACTTTTCGTTACCCACTTTCTGCCCTCTCTTGCTCGCAGTTCCACTTCCGTTGGTCCCCTTTTATTCCCCTAACTTTTCCCCCCTATTTTCTTTTCCCACTGCCTTTCAAAGTCTTTTAATACCCTTCTCCTGACCCACCCGCAAATCCTTTTATCGATTACTTCATTCTTCACCCTTTCTCCTGATGTTATCAACAAGTGTACGAATATAGTGGCTTAGCATCCAGACCTCCCCCCTTCTCGTCTCGGCTTCGTCCACTAGACATCACTCTCTTTCCCTGCGAGTATTTTTGTTTTCCCCGTTGTCCTGCATAGGTTCCCTCCCCCCTTCTGCATACTATTTTACTTGGCTCACCCTGCTGCCCAAACTTTTTTTGTCCCATTTTTTTTTTTTCTTTTTTAGTTCCTTTTTCTCTGAGGCCATGTCTTTCTTAGACCCTGCACCAAAACCCGATTGGCAGCCCGCTCAGAGTAGTTATCGTCCACTGGAGTCCCCCGAACGTTTGAATGCATTCCCGTTCCCCCCCCCCCCTCCCGATCACCCCCCCCATCATATTCCCCGGATACGTTCCTTTTTGTTAGATCGCTCTGATTTCGTCTGTTATTTTTGTTAAATGCCTCTGATTTAATCTTCTCCAAAACAGTTGTCGCCGCCTTAGATATAGGTTTTTTAAATCCCTTCACGCTCCCCGAGCCCTCCTACTTCCCCAGCCCACTCCAACTTTTCTTCTTCGGTTCATGACTCTATTCCTATTTTGTCTTTTTCCTCGATGAGTTTTTTCCCAATGGATTTTTTTCCGCTTTCTCAGTGAACAGCTCCGCGCAGTTACTTGACCTTATTTTCCCCCCGTATGATCCGCAGTCACTTTTTTCCTGCTACGACTCCTATGTTTCCCGCCATTTACTGGTCATCCACCACAAACCCCCCCCTTAAGTTCAATGCCCTTGGACTTGCCCCACATCCCCGCCTTCCTGATACGTCCTTTCTTAGCCCGGTTCCCAAACGGTGTTTGATTTATCCCCCGCATTCACACTCGAGGGTCAGTTTCGATAAGCGCGTTTCGGGTCTTTCGTACGATCTCCCCCCCCCTTTTTTACGTCCTCACCACGTCTCAAGCCCTTCCTCTTTTACGTGCGTTTTTCCTCCACTACTTTCCAGCCGCCGTTCCCCCCTTCTATCCTGATGCCTGCCCTTTTTGGTTTTTTATCTGCGCCTTCGCCTGAGTTCTTTCCGGGTTGATTTTGATTCTCCCTTGTTTTTTCGAGAGATTTTTACCTCCTCAGCTTAAGGCTAGATCCCAAACCCCGGCCTTCTTTCTTTCTTGCCCGTTGGGGTTCTGGCTCTTTAAAATTCGTTTTTGCTGGCCTGACCGTTTCGTACAGCTTGAGATTTATCCGTTTTTGGGTCGTGCGTTCGTTTTTTCTTTTTGCCTGGAGTTCTTACACCCTCCCCCCCCAGGGGGAGTCTTAATCGATTAATCGAGCTTTGGAGAGTGTGTCAGGAGTTCACCTCACTCACGTTTTTTCATGCTAGTTCTCCGATTTCCACAGATTGTCCCCTTTACCCCTTCCTTGGTTTTCCCCCCCCCCTTAGTTATTTCTTAGATCCATTGCCTGAAATTTTTTTTCTTTTTTCTCCCCCACTACCTGGGCTTTCCATGTTTGAATGGTTTCCCTTTTCCACCACTTTGCTGCCTGATCCTTTTCCGATTGTTATCCAGTTAGTCGGCAGTCTTTTTTATCCTCTTGGCTAACAATTACTCTCCAGCCATTCGACCCTCCTCCTGGAAGGGCATCCTTCTCCTTTTCCGCCTCCACCAGGTGGAGTGGTTTACAGGGCTGTTTACCCGTGCGGGACTTCGTTTTCTCTTCCCTGGGAAGACCCCGTTTCCCCGCGAAAATCCGGTTTTCCTCCTTGTGCCCCTCTTTTACGTCTTGAACCCGACAACCAATCCCATTCTTCCCTCCTTACAGACCGGTCTTCCTCCTCCTTGTATTTTTTTTTTGTTGGTCCTCTGTCTTGCTTAATTTGACCTTAGTCTGTCCTCTTTACCCTGCTCCTTCTGAGCTTCCTATTGTTTCCGGTCGAGGACTACTCCCCCTCCTGGATCTGACAATGACCCCCTCTAAATGAGTTTCACCATTTCCTTTTCTTCCTTTTCATCATCTGACCTTTTGTTTTCATTCAAGGACCAGTCCTTCAACCCCCCCCCCCCCTTCCTTCTTTATCCTATGATCGCTTTGGTCCCTCCCTATCTGCTTGATGAATTGATGTCTTTCTTTTACAAGCTCTTCTTTTTTTCTGTACACTTTTTCCCCACATTACTCTTCTTCCTGCCCCTTAGAATATTGAGGGGATGACCCCTCCCCCCCCACTGGCGACGCTTCCTATATTTTTAAGGAGGTCACTCACATTCCTCCCAGCGGCTCCCCATACTGTGCCGTTCACGTTGGATTCTCCTGCTCCCTCATTGGCCCTTACTTAAAAGAGTTAGTCGTTTGTATGATCTCTTTTAATTTCCCCGTTTTCAGCACCCTCCTTTTCTCCCTAGGATTCTATTCCAACTTGGTTTAGCCCTGGAAACTAACGGAGCTTGGGTTCACATCTTCGGGCCGATGTTCCGTCTTTCACTCTCGAGGCACTCCCTTTTGAATTTAATTGACCCTTCGACCCTATAACCTTCTGCACGAGCATTCTACTTTTTTTAAAGTGCGTTTGGCTTTTCGGTTATTTTCCCTTTACATCTTGCTTTAATGGACCTGACCCTCCCTCTTCCCTAATCTCTTGAACGTTGAGGACTCATGGCTACGCGGCAGCTACGTGCCACACTGTTGTGGCCCTCTTCCTTTGACCATAGAGCTGCCCTTTTTCGCTTTTTCATACTATTTTCCTCGGGGCTCAATCTTCCCCATTGGATTTCCTTTTTGTTTCTTATGATTTTGCTTCCCCCCTCCTGGCGTTGCTCAGCCATTTAGAGGATCTACCCTAAGGACGTTAGGGTACTCTCTTTTTTTCACCTGGGAGCGATCCGTCGTGCCGCCCCCCCCCCCCCCCCCCCCACCCCCCCCCCCCCCCATCATGTTTAAGTTGGGGTATGCTGACTCCGGCGATCTTGCCCCTGTTCTTCGGTTTCCCCTGAGGTACACGCTTTTCCTCACTGGGAATTGGGTGTCGCGCCTTCGACGTCAACTTGTAGCTTTCTACAGGCCTCCTTGTTTCTTTTTTTTTCACCCCCGGCGATACATGTGCGATTTGTACCCTCTTCCCCGTTTTCGTTATGGTAACCGCCCCCCCCCCCAATCACTGTCTCCTTGCTAAAGTGCTTTTTCGTCCAGAGGGTGGAAGTGCCTGATTTTCACTGGTTTTTGCCTCGTTTTTGCTCCCTA
>Ga0179593_1672252_pt1 | contig 10498 bp, 10 predicted proteins | sample CZODoug2_1_08_16_FD_185931 | JGI IMG/M metagenome (GOLD analysis project Ga0179593, IMG submission 185931) | Vadose zone soil fungal communities from Angelo Coast Range Reserve, California, USA - CZODoug2_1_08_16fungal (PacBio error correction) | ecosystem: Environmental > Terrestrial > Soil >... | reverse complement strand
GCCGGGGTTATTCCTGGGTCCCAGAGGGTGGACTCGTCTCTAGTGTGTGAGTAGATCGTCCCCCCTTCCCCGCGAGGGGTCTTTCCGACCGTAATCTTGTGCATATCGGACCCTTAATTCGAACCACTTCTGGCTTGCGAGGTCTGCTAGGAAGCTCTCTTCTCCCCCCGAGAACATTCTTTAGTTCATGTGCCTCATGGTGGGTGCTGAGGTTATTGAGATCTGACTTCTTTACGCACAGAATCTTCTTCATGAAAGGGCCCCCGGTATCTTAGTCTTTCCTCCTAAGAAGTGGCATCCGCCAGGATGGCGTCCCTGTTTTTTTCAAATTTAATCAATTGCCATTAGAACGCCCACCATTCCTTCCCCTTTTTTATCGTCCCCTCCGACACCTATGGAGCGTGCTGGTCTGGCTGAAGGTTTATTCCTTTCCGGTGCTTGGTCCCCGATCGCGTGTATCTTCTTTTTCGCTATATAGCTTTCTTTCGTCCCAGGCGCCCTCTGCGGAAACGCCCGACCAACCGGCCTTTTGATCTTGCCCTCGCGTATCGTCGCCTCCTTTCTTCTTTGCTTCCTTGCCGCACTTTCCTCCCTCCCTCGTTTTGAACGCTCTTCCGAGAATGTACCGACCGCAACGCATGCAGGTTCCTTACTGAGGTGCAGATCCCCCCTCCTTCAGGCGGAGGTCTCCCTTTCGCTGCGGTTATTGAATCTTCTCCACGAGACCCTTAATCGAGTTGGGCGTTGGTATTTTTCGCCTCTGCGTTGCAATCATTTTTCTTTTTCCGCTCTACCCTCTCAGATGCCGACCTCGTTCATGCGGAACGCTTTCCACAGCAGAATTTGCCCGACCCCCCCCCTCAAGCTCTTTTCCTCAGCCGCCATTTCATCCCTGGCGCAATTAGCTTTACCACGTCGTCGTGCATACTTTTGGAGGTGGTATTCGAGGCTCCCTCCAGAGAGCTTGCTTTCCTAGCGGATAGACGGCCTTTTACATCGAAATCTTTTCTCTGGCAGCCTTTCTCAAGAGTCATGGTTGTTCTTGTCGACTTCTTGCTTTATGTTCTACAGGATGGTTGCTGAAGAGGTAATGTCTTTCTTCTACCAGGGAGCGTTCGCTATAGTCTTTTTTTCTAGATCTATTTTTCCTTCCACCCAAGTGGGAGCAACTTTTCTCCTCTTCCCCTAGAATCCGCGGCCCGCATCAAGTGGTTGACCACGCGCGCGATTTTATCAGGGATGTCCTTTTCCCTCTAAGTTGCCCAAAATTTGTCTTGTCGGTCGCGTTGCTCGATGTCGGCCACACATCCCTTAATATGGTTCTCGCCCCGAACTTTTTTTTCCTCGAGGGCCTAGACGCCCCCAAGTAGGAACATCGAGAGACCCATTTAATCATGACGGGGCGGGTCATGCAAATGCCTTCCTCCCGATTGATGAGTGCCTTTTCCACCGAGAAGCGTTTTTTCTTTTTCTCTCCCAGCCGCTTCCCCCGCGACCTCCTTGGTTTGGCGGCGGACCTGCGCGGGCCGGCGACGCGTGGTCGATTTCTGGCGGCAGGATTTCCCCCTCGGGAGTGGACCTCTTTTTTCGTCGCCACTCCAGATTCTCCCCCGACGAGGTTTTTTGACCTCTCGCGCAACGACGGCTTATCGAATCGAGGCCATCCTTCCACTATTGCAATTGCATACAGGCCTTACTTTTGCAGGATTTTTTCTCCCCCTGCACATTTCTCTTTCCTCAGCTTTTCTTCGACGCTGTTCTTGCGCACAGACCCGGCCTGGAAAACCTTTCTGGATGCAAGGGTCCATAGTGATCCTTGGCCTCGATTCGATTCGCCCGCTTTTTTGCCTCTGCCGAGTTCAGACACCCATTCACAATCTGGACCCTGGTTCGCGCGTCGCGATCGCCGCCTACGCATGCGCCGAAATCTCCCACGCGGTCTCGCCCGCTTTTCTCCCCCCGCGCACATCCTCTTTTTCCCTGCACGGCTCCTCAAGATTTTCCCCGCATCTTTAAGAGACTCCCGGTGAGTTCGCCGGGCAGCTCAATCTGTCCTGCCAGTTCATGGTTTGCCCTTCCCTTTTCCCTGGCGCCTTTTTGGAACAGTTTTGCAGCCTCCGAGGACCTCGATGACGCTCATTCGAGCAACAGAGGCTGTTGGAGCACATAGTGAGCACTGCTAGCCCCCCTCCCCCATTCTTGGTTCCTTCCTGCCACCTCTCTTTACAGCCCCTTCCGTATCGTGCGTGTCAAACCACTTGATTTTCCGCGTCACCCGGCATCCTTGTTATAGGCCGAGGTCCGTGACATGAGAAAAATTTTTTTTCTTTCTCTTTTGTGGCGGCCTTGTTTTCCTCATAGATCATCATGTTCTTTCCCTGGTCGCAGCCGATAACGCGTCAACTCCCCTCCCTGTAGCACCGGTCCGAAGGACCTACCGATCCCATGACTTTTGCACCTTGACCGATGCTTCCTTTTGCGAGGGCCAATCTATCCTTCTTTTCCCCCCTGCTAGGGGTTTCAAACTTTTTGTACTCTTCTCACTTTCCGAGTGAGTCGATGAAAAACCCGAATTGCGCCGCCAACTGTCGGGCGTCTTTTGTGGGGCCCCCCTAGGTCTTTCTCTTCCTTTCTGTTGCAGAGTCCGCATGTCGAGGGTATTCTGGCTTCTCGATGATGGATATCCATTCCGGAAGAGGCCCCCTTCTGGCGATTTTCTGCTTAGTCCAAAGACCCACACGGGGGAAGAGTCTTTCTTCCGCGGCAAGGAACCCCCCTAACTGTTTGCTCATGAAGATGAGGTCGGCGGTTCCCCCCCCCTTTTTCAGAGGCTCGTAGGAACTAATCCGTCAGCGGTCAAGCTTGGTTCCACTACTTTATGTACTTCTTGGAAGGTCTTTCCCACTCGGCATTTTCGACGAGGTGACCTGACACGCTGACGTTTTTTCGTTCGCCGCGGTGCTGAAGTTGAGATCTTTTTCCTCGCTCTGGAAAGAGGTCTTCTCCCCTTTCCCGGCGATCTTCTTGAGATCCTTGAAGAAACAGCCGACGAGCCCCGCCCGGCGCCATGGAGGTCTTGGATGGCGATTTTTCTCTCTCTCAACGCTCGGTGGTGTCGCCCGGTAGCCTTAATTCTGCCCTAGGCCCCACTCACCAAAGTCTTTTTTTCCTGCTTTTTTTGTCCTGACATAAACCGATTCCTTTACGCTAAAGTCACCTGGAAAGGGCCTGCGGTGCGTCACGAGTATAGTCAATACCACCGTATCCCCCAACCATTCGGGGTGCTCGCTCAGGCTTTATTTTACGCCTCTCTTTTTTTAGTGTCTCGTAGAGAGCCTCTTCCCTCTCCAGAGAACCTCCAGGCTTTTGATCGACGATTTTTCCTAGAAGATGAAGTTCTCGTCGCCGGCGAATCATTGGAAATGCTAGCGCTTTCCTCCAAAAAGTCTTTTCTTCCCCACCTCCCTGCAATCCTTTTTGTATTGTTAGAGTCATTGATTGGCTTCTGACGGAAAGAGGGTTCGAAGAGTGGTTTTTGGCCTCTTAAAGGTGTCAATGACATCTGGCGCAGGCTCTCCCCCCCTTTTCCCCCCCCGTAAAGGCCTCTCTCGGAGCTTTTTGGATGCTAGTTAGGGGCGTCCTTTGCGCTCTACGTCCCCCACCTCCGATGCAACCGCCCGCGTGGGAAAAGATCATTTATCCAACCGACTTCGGGGGCGTGATTGAGCTATTTCGTATTACGCACAGCCTCCTTTCTCTTTCCAGGGCCTTCCCTTTCATCTAACTCCTTTTTAGAAACCAGCGACTATGGGGGGGGACAAAGCCCGGGCCCTTACTTGGATTGAGTGGGCCAAGTCTACCTTTCTAATGAGACCCCCCCTGAAAGGCACCACATGCTTTCCGGACTAAACATCTCCCATTCCTTTTCATCGACCACGACTCGATTCTTCTGCTGTGCGCGGTTTCCAGGAGCTCCCCTCCCGAATTTCCCTGTCGCGATTCCCGCGTTCCAGGACCCAGAAGGTCTATAAATATTTTGCGGCCCCTCCGCCCAGGCTCGAGTTTCAATTTTGTCCTTTGTTTTGCGGCCCTTGCCGCCGTAATCACACGTCGCCTCCCTTGAACGCTCCTTCTCTTCATGCAGCTGGCCTTATGCTCGGCTTTGGATGGCGATTCACCGTTTTGACCCTCCAGTTGCCTGCAATTTTCGGCGGTCTTGCCGCGTCACCGCGCTTCACTCGTACCTCAGTGTTGGTATTTTCTCCGAGACCCCTTCTCATAGTTCTGGCCCCTGGGCTGCCGATGAGAGTCTCCATCAAGAGCGCTACCCCCCCTTCCCTCGACTGACGTATGGCCGACAGTCGCACCGGAGAAACGCTTCCTCGTGGAAACACAGCATCCGAGACGCTTTTTTATCATTCGTCCTAAGTAGTCGTCCATTGTTGCTGACTTGGGTTCCCCCGCCGGGTCTTGTGGGACCCTCGCCTTGCGGCGAGAGGGCCCTCGCTCCTTTCCCTCATACTCCCCGTGCCGACTCGATAGTGTCACCCCGGTTATCAGGGGACTTCGCCGGTCCGCTCCTTCTGTGCGTTTCCGCGATTTTCTGTAGGCTTGCCTCGTCTCTCTTTCTGTAGAGTGGCCCTCTTTGGACCCAATTTCCCGCACACGAGTATCCCCCTTTTCGCCCTCAACGAGATCCTTCTCCCCTAGACCCCTTTGCCAGGGTTTGTTCCCGTGCAAGTCCCCGTTTTGACACGTTTTTCTCCTTTGAATCCCCTGAGCTTTGAATTGGTTGCGAAACCATTTATGTGAGCTGGTGTCGGCGTCTAGAGTTTCCTTTTCCCAATCACATTTCCACCCTCCGGGATCCTTCGTTGCCGCGCCGGCTTCCACAAGGAGGACAGCCGATCTTTCGCCAGTTATCCCCGCCGGGCTTTCGCACATGACTGTTTTCCTCAGGACTTAGAACTTTTTTTTCTCCCTGTGGAGACGACTGCGTGGAGCAGGCGAAGGTCGGTCCTCTCCGGTATGAAGCCATTCTTGTCCGGTCTCTGGGAGGGCCTTTTATGACTGCGTCGGCCGCCTTCTGATGGGAGCTTTCCGCATACCGAGGAATCCCCAGATTTTTGTAGAGATATACGAGTGTTTTCACCTCAGCCTTCTTCTCAGTCTGAGGCCATCTTTTCCCTCCTCATGAGCGTGCTTTTCGCTTCCGCGGGTATTGCGCCCTCCGCGTCGATCTATCTTTTTTTTCCTCCTCCTTTGTGGTTGTTGCTCTCTTCTCTTTCGATGTAGGTTACTTCTTCGTCCGCCGCAACCTGGATGAAAGTCCAATTCGATTTTCTCCGGGAGTTGCCTCGCGCGAGGTCCCCAACACCCTTTTAGATTTCTTCCTCCCATCTGGATCCCCTTCTCGCGTTCGCGTCTTCGCCGACGCGGTCGCCGGCCGTCCGCAGTCAGCCGCGCCAGCAGCATTGTTTCCTTTCGCTTTGGCCGACTTCCTTCTCAAACAGACCTCCTTTATCCCTCGTTCCTTCCTCTAAGTCATCGTCGCGTCCTTGGGCGGAGCCGGTATCCGTTGGAACTGGAGCTCCTGCTGTACCTCATTGTTTCCCTCCATCCCTTTTTAGAAAGAAGAGCCTTTGAATCACCCATATTTTTTGAGCTCGAGCAAACGCGCCTACCAGCACAATATCTGTTCGCACCCCAATTCCACTTTAGGCTAATTTGACTCCGGCTAGCGGTTTCTTGATGACCTTTTTTTCACTTCTATTGTTCTCCGATGACGATATTGCGCAAATGTTTTAGATCGTGTGGCCCCCCATGGTACCGCGAGCCCTCCTTCCCGATCCCCCCGATAGAGCCTGTTAGACTTAACGCCCCCCCTGTCGCGTTTAGATCCGAAGTCACAATTCTTTTGATTCCCCTGCCAACCCTTCTCTCCTCGGGAGGACCCGGGCTGCCCTTTGATCTCGCCTTCTCTTACGGCGAGGCACATAAAGCCTCCTTACTGTTTCATGTAATTCTTCCAACTGCTGTGGATTTTGCGCATTGCGCAGCGGTACTCTTTCGGCGAGGATGCCTTTTTCCAAGATGCCAAGATTTTGGTAGGCGTCTTGGTTTTTTTTCGAGTCATTTTTGCTCGCTGCGCTTTGGATATCCTTTCATCGGCAGCGGACAAAATAGGGCGAAGTGATGACACTTCCCTTTCCGACAAAATACACCCAGAGTTTTTGTTGATCCGCTTTAAGACTAAAATGTTCGCAGTCAATGCGCAGTAGGCAAGGCTCCTTCGTACCCCCTTCTCCCTACGTTTAGGTCGGCATTTCTCTCGGCCTCGAGTTTGGCGCCCAATTTTATCGATTACGAGGCAATTCTCAACCCTCGTCTTCCCTTCTTTCTCGGGCACCGCTAACAGTGCCGGTTTGCCGGCCGGCTCGGCTTTTCTGAGTAATTTTCTTGGTTACGGTCGCGATCGGAGACTCTCGATCACCTAGATAGGGATTCCCCGTCACGAGAGCATCTAGCCTGACATACTACGGCGCTTGTCTTGCTTGCTAGGTTTCCGTCAGCTTCTTCTGATCGCCGGTGGGTTTAGGCCACTGGCAATTCGCATAATTTTTGCGAGGCCCCGCCACTCCCCCCAAGTAGTCCTTGCTGTCCTTCCCTGTTCTTTGCATGTAAGACTTAGATGCCCCAGGCCCGGCCTTCCCGAACTCTTCGTGCGTCATAAGAGTCCCCCCCCGCATGTGTTTTTCTGTCCGCCTGCTCTGCTCTGCAGTGTTCTCGTAGAAGGTAAGCAGGTTCGCGCCCTCGCCTGACACCGCGCAAGCCATCGCCATTGGTCGCATTGAGTTTTTTTCTTCCTTCCTTTCGTCGCCTTTTTCGGTAATGGAAACTGTCGCCTCGAATCCACATCTTCCTCCTCTCCACATCCGGCAAGTTTATCTCTCTCTCTCCTTTGTTGTGGCCTCAGGGTCTTCCCTTTTCCTTAAGATTGTTGGCTCCCTTTTAAGGGAGGAGCTCTCGCATGACCTTTCCCCCCCTCCTAAGTTCCCCATCCAGACCTCAAGCAGATTCTTTCTATATACTGAGATCCTGAGAACCCATGGATTGCCTTTTCGGGCGTCCCCTCTCACACCAGATGACACGGAGCTTGGCGGACAAGATCATGAGGTCCTGAAACCCGACTTTTTTGGTGGCCTTTTTCCCTCTTCGACTGACTCACCGTTCATGCCCGGGTCCGGCATCCTACGCTGTTCCCTTGATCGAGTACCTCCCAAGAACGTCTTTTCCCGGACATGACGCGATGATGCAGTAGCTTGCAATTAATTTCTGACATTGACAGGAAGAAAGTCCCCCCTTCTCCCCAGCAGTTTTTCATCGGTTAGCGCCAGTCCCTCCTACAGAAATGTCGGCTAGTGATTTTCTCGGCTTACTTTTATTAAATTTTTGCCTCACCGATAGCATAGAATAGCCCGTAACGATGCCTCGTTCCATTTCCTTGAAGGCTTCGTAATTGCCGCTTAGCGCCAGCCAGAACGGCCAGAGTGATCTTCCCTTCGAGAACCGCGTTTTTTTTGCAGAGTTTTTTTCTTCACGTTAATCCAAGCCGTGTCGGACAGCTTCACCTCAATGCGAGATTCTTCGAAATGTTCGGACGATTTTTATATTTACCGGGTACTCTGAATTTTTCACAGTTCTTGCCGAGGCCTTCGCCTCGGTGGTGGCGTAGGTATCTCATACAAGCGATTTTAATCACTTCGACCCCCCTGAGATCCTCTTAGCTTCGCGCGCAGCGATTTCCCGTTACCTCGACACTCCGGACGCCTGGAACCCAGTCAAAGTCTGCCTTCCACGCTGGAATCTCCCCCATAACCTACAGTCGGCTTTTCCATGGTCTTATAGACCTTAGTCGTGAAAGTCCCTGTGTCAGTTTTCTCGGTTGCAGGAATTGAACCCCGATTTTGAGCTCCATCGCGGAATTCGACCTGAGAGAAGATTTTTCCAGAGACCCTTTTCCCGGACTTTAACCCCCTTCCGGGTTGGTTGGCGAGGTATCTCTGTTTCCTTTCGTAGGTCTCCCTTTCTTTTCTGGTTTTTCTCGTTTTTCGAAAAGGGCTAATTGATCGCTTCTTCTGTCGATTTTTCTCTCGCAATGGACTTACCCAACCGAGACCCTTTGCGAAATAACAATAGAACTTTTTTTGAAAGTTCCCACGCTGTCGTGATCGTTGATCCAAGGAGCATTAATTTGAGGAATTGTTTTCACCCTAACGATAATGTGTTTTTTTCTATCTCAAAAGAATGCTCGTAGACTGTCTTTTCATAGAGGCGCTCGTTTGCTGCCGCGCCGGGGCCTCTGATGGTACCCCAAGGAGGATCTTCGAGGCGTGGCCCCTTGAAGCATTTACCCCCTTGGAGGCCCTTCCTTTTTTTTATGCGCGGCCGACACCGGACGCGTTTCTAGTTTTTTACTCTGCACGGTTGTTACCCTCCTCCCAGCGCCGGGCCTGAGATAATTGATTGATGGCGTCCGACAGAGGTGCGAGAGGGACTATCCCCGCGTTGTCGATTGATTCTCCTTTTCTTCGCAGCGTTTCTCGAAGAGCAATCCTTTTTTTTCTGGTCGATCGAATAGGTTTTGGCGGACTGATTCACCCGCCGGCTCTCTACTCTTTCCTTCCTCACGACCCGGAAGTTTTTTTTTTCGCGACAGCGCCTTTTCTCCTTCCTCGTGTTTTGAGAGATCGACGCTGTCGGGAGCCATTCCCCTCTCCCGGACAAAATGCTGGAGTCAAGGTCCCCCATAGTTGTTCTTTTTTTTCGATTTTTCCCTCTTTAACCTCAGATCTTGAAATAACCCATTGGTCGGTCTCGCGTCGCGATATCCAATCAAGCGGCTCCGAACGCTTGAAAGCTCTTCCTTTCGTGCCCGCTCTCCTCCAGTTCTTTTTCCGGCGCGGGGGGAATGACTTGGCGCAACCGCCGTCCCTTTTTTTTTTTTAACAAGAGTCCTCTTTTCTTCCGCCCCGGGCATCTTCTTTTCCGAAGGCTCCTTCGGTCAGTGACTTTTTCGCGGGCTGTCTTGGACAAGAATTCCTCGGCAGCACGCCGAGCTCCTCCTAGGAAGAATGTTCGTCTGAGAACAAGATTCCTTTTTTTTTTCCATCTGAGCACTTTTCCCTGAAAAAATCATTTTAGCACCCTCTTCAACTTTAAGGCTCCTTGCCCCTGATTCACGAGCGAGGAGAGTTCTATTTCCCTTTAAGCGTAACCCGCCCCGCCCGAGGATAGATTATTTTCATGTGAGAGCTTGTGGCCTTTTTATCCCCTTTCTTCCACTAAGAAAGCATTCGATCAACTGGTCTCCTTTCTCTCCTCAATGGCTTCTTTTTCCCAACGCAAACCCTTGGAGGATACCTCATTTCGCCCCCCAACAATGATCTCTCGGCGGCAAACGGCTGAGGCCCCTTTTTTCTCTGGAGATGGCCTCCTCTCTTTCCGGCGACGGCCCCCCCCGCCGCGAGATCGTTTCCACTCCCCCGACGAGTGCCGTCTGAAAGGAACTTGAAAATCGTCTCTGATGATGTGGTTGCAACTCTCTCTCTTCGTCGTGTTTTTCAAGCCTCTTTCTGGTCGTCTCGCGATTTTTCGCTGGATATCTTTTCCATCCCTGGCCGATGGGCAAACCCTCTCCGATTTTTTTTTGTGACCTTTTTTTAGAACCTACCGCCACAACTGAGGACGATTATCTCGCGGCCCCGCTAAAGAAAGATTTCTTTCTTTCTCCAGCCTGTAGGCCCTCGTTTCTCCGATTTAGCAGGACCCTCATGCCGTTCGGTTCCATGACTTCGGCTTTCCATTTTTTTTGCTGGACCGGTTCCCTGGCGCAAAATTTAAAGACGTCGGCGACGATTCGAGGGGTCAAGATCAGGTGGTTTTCTGGAGTTCTCTGCCCTCTTCGCGCCTGGTATCCGCGCTTGAAAGCAGGACGAGAGAGTTTAGACTTCCCGAATTTTGCAGATGAGGACCAAGAAGCGCGGAACGGACAAAAGTCGCCCTTCCCCCAGAACCTTTTCTTGGCGTGCTTCTGTTTTTTGACCTCCGATATTGCCAAACCTCTTTCTGAAGGTGTTTTGGTTCTTTGGGGGTCGCATTTTGCAAGCGGACGCCCCCTCCAAATTTCGGATTTTTCTACAACTCCTCGACTTAGATTCTGGCAGAAGGGGCATGTTTTACTCTGAGGCTGTGCTTCTACGCGTCAGTGGCTTGGTTCAAAAAACTCCTCCCCCCCCTGGGTGCTATTTCCCGCTTCTTTTTTTCTCAGTTGTTTCTTCTCTCAGCAACTTAAGTACCAGAGCCTGACTCCGCCGCAGGCGACATTTTCCTTACTTTCGATACACTAGACTCCTTTTTTTATTTAGTTTCCCTCGGTACCTTTTTTTTTTTCTGCTCCCCCACTTCGAGATAGCCACCCGGCCAGTAAGACACCTGC
>Ga0179593_1579925_pt1 | contig 10498 bp, 10 predicted proteins | sample CZODoug2_1_08_16_FD_185931 | JGI IMG/M metagenome (GOLD analysis project Ga0179593, IMG submission 185931) | Vadose zone soil fungal communities from Angelo Coast Range Reserve, California, USA - CZODoug2_1_08_16fungal (PacBio error correction) | ecosystem: Environmental > Terrestrial > Soil >... | reverse complement strand
AAATGCAGAGGAAGCGTAATCGTTTCTTTCTTTTTACGGTGCACGGTCGTTGATCCTTGTTTTTCTTCCCCCTGTCTCCCTACCCACATTGTCCAGAGCATTATTCCTTCCTTGACGAGCGGAAGATTAGCTGTGGAAAGAGCTGCTTTCTCCTGTGCTTTCCAAACCTATGGTTCCTGAAATCTTCTCCTTTTCGCCTATTCTCCCCGCTTTTTTCCCGTTGCTCAGAAAAAGTTCTTTCAACGGTCCCTTTTGCTTGTTACCTTCCCGAATCTCAAGTTCTCCTTCCCACTCCTTTTTTCATTGGTTTCTTCCGTTAGTGACGCGGCCGCCCTCCCGAGAATCGTTTTCAAGAATCTTCGCTCTCCTGGGGTTTCCCCTGGATTGATGACCCCTTCCCTGATCCACTCTTGAGACAATTTTTTCTTGAAGGAATATGGTCCGCTTTTCTTTGCGGGCTGCTGTGTTGTTTAAATGACCGTAGTTCCTTAAGAGGGGTCAATACTCTCTTAATAATAATCCTGTTGTTTTTCTTTTTTTTGATTTATTTTTCAATACTCCCACCAGCTAAGGGTCACATTAATTTTTTTTTTTTTTTTTTTTTTTGTGTTTTTTTCTTTTTCTTTTCTTTTTTTTTGTTTCTTTTTTTTTTTTTTTTTTTTGTTTTTTTGTTTTCGTTTTTTTTTTTTCTTTTTTTGTTTTTTTTTCTTTTTTGTTTCTTGTACTAAAGTCCCCGCCAAACTTTGCGCACAATATTCGATGAATGGTCATCCTTCCTTCCCCCTCTTTAACCACTTTTTCCTTCTCTTATTTTCATATGCTCGATAGCTGGTTTCCTATGAAAGAGAGAGACCGGAAGGAAACGGTGCTTCATGAATCTTTTGTCCTTTCCCCTTCCGCAGAGTGGGATTTTAAGCGCGCGCTTGGGTTTATTGTCCTTTTCCCTCTCCCTTCTTTTCCTTTTTCCCTCTGCGTTGCGTGAGATTGGCTCCGTACGAAATCCTTTGTTCTCGACAGCACACTTCCTACGCTGTCCTTTCCACCCTTTTTTGTTTCTTTTTCTCAGGACCCTATCTCTCTCTCCCAATCCTGAGTAACGGTATGACCCCCCTCCAAGATCGCTGCTAAAACGAAGCCTTCGTTCCCACCTCCCCCCCTCCTTTTTTGTTTTTTTTGTCTTTCACTTCTGCTAGAGAAAGGAAAGAAGTGTCTCACTGCTTTCTTTCCCGCGCCTATTCCCTTCACCTCCCGCTCCTCACCTGTCCTTGAGGTTAGTTGGATTGCAAGTTCCCCAGAGTTATTCCATTCCCGCCCCTTTACGTCCCCCCCTTTTTTGTTCCCTCTCCGCCTGGATTAATTAATTTCCTCAAACGTGAGCGGTCACCCCTTCTGTCCCTTTTCCTTCCCTTCCAACTAAGAAAACCCACTCCCTGATGGCGGCAAAAGCGATCCGGGGGATACTGTTTCAGCATAAGATGCGAATTTTGGGCCTTCTCGTTTCCCTCTTCCTCCAGTTCTCTGGCTTTTTCCAATGATCTTTTCCCCGGCGCTGTTGCCGATTCGTGTCAGGGACTGCGGTAAATTGTCCCCCAGATGATCTGTGACCGCGTTCTCCGGTCCCGGGTTTTCACCGGCCTTTTAACTCTTTGTAAACCTGGCCTGTCTCGTGAAAGATACTCCTCTAATATTTGGGACGCGCCGGAACGTACCGTGTCCCCCATTTTCTTGACCTTCTGGTTGTTCCTTCCCCCTTCCCTCGGACAACTTCCTCATGTTGGGTGATGTATCTCAATCACGTTTAGGCTGCTTTTTTTTTTTCTTCAGCTTGTTCTCCCCTCTTATTTGAAAAGCCGAGTCCGGCTCTTACCCCTCCCTGGACACCTTTTTTCTCTCTCTCTTTTGTGTCTGAACTTGCGACTAGGTGCTGATTAAATCTAACTTTCCTCTCGTTTTTTGTTTGTGGCTCTGATGTAAATCATCATTGTCCGCTTCCCCGGCTTCCTTCTTTGCCTCTCTTCTCGCTGTCGGATATCGTTCACGCCAATGAGTGTGCCTTTTTGTAAATCAGCGTCTTCCTCTTCGGACCGGCTACTCTTCCCTTTGCAAACTCAACCCGCCTTTCACACTCTGTTCCGTTTTCTCGGCCGCAGCTTGCCCCTTTGTAAAGAATCAGTGATGAATAGTTCTTTACTTCACTGGTAGCCGTCCCCCAAGCTGGTCGAAAGATTAGTTCTTTTTTCTCCCTCCCTGCTCCCCCCTGGTCTCCTTTTTCATTTCCGGCGGGGACACTTTTACCCAACTTAAAGCTCAAGTCTTTAAATTGAGAGCGGCCCTCGGGCCTCTTTTCACGCGTTCTTCTTTTTTTTCCCCCAATCCCTGTGTGTTGTTTCGATTCTCGACGTCAAAATTCCGCCTCGCACTGATGTGTGAATAATCTTAGCCCCAGGCCCGAACTTTCTCGTTGCTTTTTTTTTTTTTTGGTTCCTTTCTCCCTCCGTTCCTCCGCCCTTCGATTTCCCCGCCCGCTGCACGTTTTTCTATAATTAAGTAGGCTCCCCCAGGAGAGAAATATGGACAAAAAGGATGGCTTTGGGTCCAACACCTTTGGACCTTTTCGCGTTTCATAACATGGTTATTCACTCTAACCTCGACCTTATGTTTTACTCGCGGAGGTTACGTTCCGATCTCGCGACCCCATTCCTCTTTTCCTTTTCTTTTCCCGTAACTTACCGCTCGCGGCTCGGGAAGGTTATTGCACCGCGTATTAGTTTAGAGCTTGATCCTCGGTAAATAAGTTCCTCTCTTATATAGCGGTCCAGCTTCTTCTTCCAGAGCACTCTTTTTTTTTCCGCTTCCCCTAGCGCGTGAGTACAAACGTAGGCGTTCCAGAAGTGAACTCCTTACTACTCAGACATCTCCCTTCGTCGTGATGACATTATTCTTCCGGCCCCCTACCCACCTATGCGCTTGGTACAGTTCCGAAAGATTGCACCAAGTATTCTGGCCTTTCCCCCCCTTCCTTTTTCTTCCTACATCTCTGTCTAGATAGTTCTTGAAGACACGAATCGAGCCCTTTTCAAGCCTGGTTTTTCTTCATCCACCGTGGCGGCTGGGAGCTGGTAACCTGATGACCATTCCCTTACACTCCGCTTGCCCTTATCCCCTCGCAATGTTTGAATAGTTTTATGGTTGTGCAAGGAAAATTAGTTCATGTGGGTGTTTTCTTTTTGGTTTTTTTTTTGTGTTTTTTTTTTTTTTTGGTTGGGTGGTTTTTGTTTGTGGGGGGGGGTGGGTGGTTTGGTGTGTTGTTTTGTGGGTTTTTCTTCTTTTTTTTTGGTTTTCTTTTTTTTTTTTTTTTTTTTTTTTTTTTTTTTTTTTTTTTTTTTTTTTTCTTTTTTGGTTTTTTTTTTTGTGGTGGGTTTTTGGTGCGTAAATTATCTTTTTACTCCTCTTGGTGTTTGTTGTTTAAATCCCCTTTCCTTACCCTTTTTTCCAGCCCGCCCGGCAGTTGAACCCTGATTTTCGCGCGACCCAAGATGAGTTCACGCCCCCCCTGCTCCAGATTTACTTCTTCGATTGTTTCGACCAGGTTGATTTGCCTTTCCGCAGATCTTTGAAAACCGATGCTCTGCTGGCGGCCTCTGAGTCGCTCGTTTCTTCCTCTTTCGGCCCCCTTTTTGTTTCCCCGTTGCAACAGAAATGCTTGTGGTTTCGGTAGAGGCTTTTTCCCCTTCGTTTCTGCGGTGGCGAGCTCAAGCAGAGTGTCCATACTGCAGATTAGGCTTTCGTCTCGTCGTCCTTCCCACCGCCTGTTATCCCCCATCTTCCTCGACTCGCGCAACGGTTCACGTGGTAGAATGGCCAGCTCTTCTTGACTGAAAATTTCTCCAACTCCTCTTTCTTAGCCCCTCACCGGTCCTTCCCCAAAGAGCGAGCTTTCTCGAAACGAATTCGTGCAAGTTGCCCTTACCCCTCCTATTCTTCTTTGGGCCGGATACTTTGAGACCCTTCTGAGTGTTCGCTACCCTGAAGCCCGCTTGGTTCGCGACCTATCGATATTACCCTGCCCCCCTCAAACCTCGCTTTTCCTCGGTTGTGCTTCCCCTCTTTATTCCGGCCAGACTACACATATTAAAGACCGTCTGTTAAAGTCCCCCCAAAGCCATCGTTTTTCCATTTTCTACGATGGAGCCTCTTTTTTACGGTCGCCCCCCCCCGCTTTTCTTTCAGGTTTCCGGCCCCAGATTAGTGGCACCACGCTGGAGTGCGTGGCAAAATCGACCTGGGGCTCCGCTTCCTTCTTTGCGTCCTTTTTTCGAATTTTCTTCGTTAAATTTTCCAACGCTGTTTGATCCGTTTCCTCGTTGGCGGAGAACACGGCACTGGCTTGCCGATCGTGTCCGGGCAGGCGGCTCGACCTTCCCCCCTCTGATCTGGAAACTTTAGCCCTAATGACTTTTGAGACTTCCGGCAAGGTCACCCTCCATCGCGCAGGGACTACCGGAGAATGAGCTTTAACGATATAATCTTTCGACCTTTGTATGACCTCCTCCTTTTGAATCCCTCCCTTTCTTCGTTCCCTCTTTCTCGGCAGTGTTCGCACTGTGAAACCGGAACACAATCGGTTGAGCTGTGAACTTCATGACTCGGGTGGAGTTTCTTCACCTTTCCCTTTAGCCGCTTTTCTTTTCTTTTCTTATTGCCCAAGACGAGCTCAATTCCCATTTCCTGACCACGGATTGATCAAGCAGAGCGGCGGAGCGTGAATCGATGATCAGCTTCTTCGCCTTCTCGGGTCTTGACGTATTCTTTTCCTCTTTTCTCGAGATTAAATCATTACTTCGCAAGTTATTAAACCCGTCATCCCTTGCGCGAGAGCTGATCTGCACTTCTATCAAGCTCGCGCGTTTTAATCGTTCTCTTCCTTTAGCTGTCTTTCAATCCCCTCTTTTTTTTGAGCACCCCCCTGCTCTCCATCCCCCCCTCAACCCGAACATGCTTCGACAGCAAACAGATTGGTCCACGGTTTCCTTCTAACTACGCGGCCTGCGCGGGCATCGGTTACAGCGTGATGTGCCCCTTTTCTTTACTTACCGTTTTCCAAATTTCTTCTCGTTCCTTTTTAGCCTTCGCGCTTCTCTTACAATGCCTGAGTTCCTTGGTCGTTCTCTGTTTCCGGTTACCGTCTTTCTCCCCTTTTCAGTCTTTTTCCGTCCCGGCACGATCGGAAAGAAGTTGTCTCCTCCGACAAATCTTTCACCGGACTCCCCCCCTTTTTTATTGACCTCGCGTTCCCAATTGCACTGATTTGATTGAATAAGGGAGCCAGGATAATAGAGTTGAGGGGCAGGCGTTGGTTTTCCCCCTCATCGGTGCCGTCTCCCCTCTTAATGCTCACCCGACTCTCCTTTTGTGAGACCTCTCCGCGGGAGGCATATGGAAGAAAAAGGAGCCCCCACCTACGAACAGGACGGTGTTTCCGGTGTCTTCTTTTTTTCCTTTGTGCGGAAACCCGTGTTTGTAACCTCCTTCTTGCTTCGCGTCGGTTCGTCGGTACCGATTCGCGACATCCTTTTTCAGTGAGAGACATCTCACCTTTCTCTCGCCCCTTTCCGCCTCCCTTGGCCGTTTCGTTTCGCTCGCTCTTTTGTCGGTTTATACCGTTCGTCCCTTGATAGCTAGTTCACAGCCGTCATTCCTCCCAGCCCCATCCCCTGAGCTTTCCCCCACCGTGGACCATTGTTGTCGCCTTGTGAGGACTAGAAACAAAACGCCGAGGAAAAGACGTGCCTTTCCGATCCCCCTCCGAGCCCCCGCACTAGTCTTGCCCTCTTTTGCTCGGCAGAGACGCGCACCAGTTTCAAGGTACGGCCCCGAGCGCGTTTAACGTCCCCCGACCAAAGTCCCCCCCCCAAGTCCCTTTTTTTTCTTCTTCACCCCACCCTGCAAGTTTCCGATACGCTCGTGACCCAGTTTAGGCCCCGCAAGCGATAGAGGCATTTGTTTGCAGAATCTGCTTCTTGCAGATCCCCTTATTTTTTTCGATTTTCTTTTCCTGACTCGCATTTGGCGTGAATGATCCGTTGGTCCGCCGACTTTGACCTGCGGGCGGTTGAAAAGCACCTTCGTTCTGACGGGGTCTACTCTCCCCTTCCTCTTTTTTGAGATCTCCCTGTCCGAAGTTGCCGCAACAACCAGGTACGCCCGGCAACTGATCTCGCGGACACGTCCCTCTAGGCCCCCCCCTTCCCCCCACCCCCCCCCCTTCCCGTCCCCTTCCCCATGCACAGCCACTTGCCCCCCCCCGTCGCTCGCGCACCACAACCCACTTTGTGATCTGCCCCGCCGAGATTCTTTTGGAACCTATCCCCTCTTCCCCCGGGGGCGGCCCCTTTTCCCCCTGCGCGCGAACGCGACCCCACCTGACCTCTCCCTGATGCCCTTGGGCTCTGACACTTCCGAAACCCAACACCCCCCCAGCCCACACCATTATTGGTTTTCTCTCTTTACCACCCTGTACTTGCACTTTGTGCGCTTCGGACAGAAAGAAGAGTTATCATCCGACGATTCTTTCGTTCTTTCCTCGTAGTTTTTTGTTATCGACGCACGGAGACGACGAATCTTTTGTCGAAGCGGCTCTTCTGCCCGGACTTAATTCCCCCTCTCCCCCTCCCTCCACCACATCTCCCCCCCACCCACCTCACCCCCCCCCCCTGAGTTCCGAACAAGAGAGAGCTCGAAACGAATTCGTGCCCGTTCAAGAACCTTCCAGGAGGCTTTTCAATGTTTAAGGACGACTCTAGATTTGTGTCCCAAGCCTCGTCGCGACGATTCTCGATATTGACACTCCTCCGCGCTCCCCGCGGCATATTGTTCTTACCTGCGCGCAGAATGAAGCATCAAGACCGTACTGTTACAAGAGTAACAAGCTTTCTTCCTCTTTTTCTTCCCCTTGCCCCTCCTTCCGCCGTTTCATTCATATTGTATGACTTACATCTTTAGAGCTTGGAAAACCCCACTTCTGGATTGCGCTTGAAACGCGAGTTTCGTTCCTTTCTTCGCTTATCAGTCCCCTCTGAATTGTTTCCCCCCCCCCCCTCCTCGAGTCTTACCAATACCGCGTCCTTACGTTCAATAGATTTTCTCTAGGAACACGGGCACGCTGTGTTTTTGCGATTTCGTTTCAGGGCCTTCTTTTTAACTTTCCCCCTCTTCTTTCTCCTCCTCCCTCGTTTTTCGCCGCCCCCCTTCGGCCAATGCGCACCGACCAAGGCTCCAGGCAAGTGTAACTTCTCTCCCTTTCCTACAAACGACTGTCTCCTCTTTCTCTTTTTCGCTAACCTTTTAGTACTAAGTGGACACATAACTATCTGCCCGCGCTTTTGCCGCTCTCTGACTTTCCCCGTCCTCCCTGAGATTTTTTCTTCCCCGGTTCGTCTCTTTGTGTTGTCGGAAGCTTTCTCCCCTGCTATTGAAAAGACGTTTTTTAAATCATTGGCGTTTCCCCTATCCCGAAAGAGCGTCCCTCTTAACTTCCTCTTCTATTTCCTCTGCCGGGCCTCCTTCCTTGCGACCGTAGGATGATGATTAAATCCCTTCCTCCTCATCCTTTGTTGTTTTTCGTCCTTTTACATCATCATTCCCCCTACCTGTCTCCCTTTTACACCTTCTCCCTTCTTCGATCTCTTCTTTTCACGTTTTCTTTCGGTGTAATTTCTTGTCATCCCCTTGATAAGATAGTCATTTCAATAAGATTCTTTAAGATTCCGACACCCACCCGCTACCCTTGCCTACCCTCCCCCTCCGCCGTGCTTCTTGATTTTTCACTCTCTCCCTCTTGTGCTAGGTAAAGAATACAAGTGCATGTACCCTAGTCTTACTTCAAAAAAGGGTGTCCCACTCTTCTTCGAAAGATATTATCTTCTCCTTTTTCCCCCTTCCTGCGCGATGATCTTGCTGTTCCCCCTTTGGGCCGGGAGTCGCGAAACAGCGTTCAGCAGCTTTGTAACTGAGCCGCGGCCCTTGCCTCATCCCCCTGGTCCCTTCGTTCCTTTTTCACTCTATTTTCGCCCCTTCTTCGAATCCTCGCCGATTCCCACAAATTCGCACTGATGTTCTGTCTAAGCGGAGCCCCAGAACCCACTCGATTTGCCGCGACCCTCCAGGCTTGGTTTTTTTTCTCGCCCCTCTTTTCACCTTTATCTGGTGGCGACTTTTTGATCGGAGGATAAAGCGGGAGTCTAAATGGAAGAAACGGATGCTTTCGAGGGTAAAGGACGTCTCCCTAGGTGCGTAGTCTGCTTTGGTTCCTTCTAACTTACTTTTTCCTCCCACCCATGCCGCGCCGTTCCCGAGGCTTTTAGTTAACGTTCATATAGTCGAGCCCCTCGGGGATTAAGTGATCGACATTTTGAATCTCCTTTTCTTTAAGCCTCCCACTTATTTAGCGTTCCCCCTGAAAGGTCGTGGTGTTTCGAGCTCTCTTTCGGTCTCCCCTAGATCGCTATGATGAATCAAATCACGTATTTAATTCCTTTTACTTAGACTTAGACACAGTGGTACCTCTTCCTGCTCCTTTCCCCGGCCTTCCCCACAACCTTAACGTAGGTGCTACAGATCGACGATCATATAGTCGTAGTTTTCTGATCCTCTGCTGTACTGCCACCTTTCCTCATTTTCCCTTTTTTTTGTACCTTTTGCACCCAAGTCCGTTATTTCGTCTTTGAATTGTAAACCCCCCTGGGCATCAGGGCCGACAGAGGTGTCCTTCCGTATTTCGTTTTGAACTATTCCGTCCTGAATTCACCTCCCTTTAGCCTTGACAACCCCGTTGTTCTTTTTTGCTCGATCCGAGGAGTGGCCTGTCAATCTGATTCGGAAATGACTCGACTGACGCAAGTTTTCTGAGCAGGTACGACGCTCTACCTTCACATAGGGAGAGTTTTTGAAAGGAAAATTTTTTCTGGTTGAGAGGGTTAAAATCCTTTTTTTCATAATAATCCTTCGTTGTTGAGATGCTATACACTAGTTCTCTTTCCTTGCAACAACTCTACGCGAGGGCCCAATATTTTGCGGACCGACCTTAGTCCCCCCCTCGCCACCCTCTGCTTCCCTCTTAGATTTCCCGGACTCCGTCATCCTTGACAGCTCCCTTTGAACACCACTGTTGTAGCCAGCAATACATGAACTCGCTTCGATCGTCGGCGTGATTTCACTCGAGAGATATAGGACCACCTGAGTAGGCACTATTCTTCTGTTTGTTAACTTACCCCCTCACCCCTTTTTTTTGCGGCACTGTTAGGTGACCGTACTCGCGCCGGTGACTTGGACTCCTGATTCCAGCAGCCTCTCCCCCGACGGGCTAATTATGTAGCTCAGATCTTTTCACGTCTTCCGCCTCTTTTGTTCTAGACCAAAAGGTCGTCGATCGGTCCCAGCCCTCCCTCCGCTTCTTCAAAAGTGCTCTATATCCTCTTGACTCTCATCAAATGAGACGAACGGTATGGCGAACAAAAGGACTTCCGCTCGAACCGAATCCCCCCCCTTTTCTTCCTTACCTCGTCGCTTTAGTGGTGGTCAAGTAAGGCTCCCCCTCTCGCAGAGTGTTTCTTTTGGTTGAAAGACCCTTCTGGTCGCGAAGCCCTACCTGCAATCCCTCCTCCTGCGGCATTAGTTGGTTTCTTTGTGCTTTGAAGAAAATGGGTCTTCTTACCCGCTCCGCAGACTCCTCCCCCCTATTCAAGCCGTCACAGAGAACAAGCATCGTTCCCCTTTTTCCGGGCCCTCCCCTCCTCTTTGCACACCGTTCCCAGTTCTTTCCAATGACAAGATTGAAGGCGGAATTACTTTCCATTAGCGCTTGGAACCCAACGCCTGGATTGCGCCGGTTTGATTTCTTTTATTCATCACATCAATTTTCCTTAATTTTCTTCTTGGAAATCCTGGACAGGCAACCCAATACGTCTTTCCCGTGGGAGTGATACGTTTATAGAGTAGGAGGACAAGGCACGCTGGTTTCTTATTTCTTTTTCCCTTTTTGGCCCCCCTCCTTCCCCCCCGCTGCATGAAGGAAAACGCGTTTGTCGCCCTCCTGTGTCCCCGGGGCCGCCCTTCTCCGACACAAGGAGAAGGTCAGTGTGTCATCGCTCAGTGCACTTTCTTTTGTGAACTTCTTAAATTTCTCTTCATATTTGGGCCCTCCAAACCCTTTTGAAGTACATATAGTGGCAATCACGGATTCTTTGATTTGCCCGCGGTCCCGCGTCCTTTCCCTGTCCCTGGTCATTTTGTTCTCTCCTCTCTTTTTCGGGGTTTGGTTTCCTTCCAAGTTTTTTTCCGGTAGCGACGCGGTGGTTTGTCGGACCTTTGATAAGACGCTTATGACTGAGCTAAATCATGGCATTTCCAATGATTATCCGACCTTTGAGTCTTCCATTCCCCCTCCCTTTTCGGAAGCGGGTGTACGACACTTTCTCCGGATTCTTTTTCTTTTATGGAC
>Ga0179593_1423942_pt1 | contig 10498 bp, 10 predicted proteins | sample CZODoug2_1_08_16_FD_185931 | JGI IMG/M metagenome (GOLD analysis project Ga0179593, IMG submission 185931) | Vadose zone soil fungal communities from Angelo Coast Range Reserve, California, USA - CZODoug2_1_08_16fungal (PacBio error correction) | ecosystem: Environmental > Terrestrial > Soil >... | reverse complement strand
CGCCGGGTGGTGCCTACCAAAAACTGTTTCACCCTTCGCGTGCCCTTAACATCGAGTCTCGGCATTCCCCCAGAGTAGGTTCGAAGTCCCTTAAACCCCTCCTTTGAAAATTTTCTAGGCCCATGCGGTCTTCACTTTTTTCCGTCTTGGGGTCCTCTTATCCCATGTATGATAGTTGTTTTCAGTATTAGATAACCGACGCTTAATTCTGGGGCTGGTTGTCCCGTGGCCTTACCCCCTAAGCCCGCTCTGTAGATTGTTACTGTTGCTTTTGATTATACCTGGCAATGCTTTTTTTCTCCATTGCCACCTCTTCCCCGCCCGCGTGATGGGGCCCCTTCCCTCGAAAGAGTTTTTTTTAGGTCTTTTGGTCGTGCCGTTGCTTTCCGTTGGCGCCGTCGTGTCTCAATGTGGAGGATTCTTCGACTTTTGGCCTCCATCCCTTTCTCCTCTTTTTCGCCATCCCCTGATTTCTTTCTTTTTTTCTGCACCAAGTTACAATGTTCATGAGCTCCCCGGATGGTGACTTCTTCCCGATGACGGGTTCAGCCTTGGGTCCCCCCTTTTCCCCTCATAGTTCCTCATGTCTTGCAGCTGCCCCTACCGCACCCCTCCCCCAATCAACTTCCGCATCTTCACTTTTATGCACCGCACAATGTCCGGGTACCTTCTTTCCCGAGGCATTGCCCTCTTTCTTCTTTTGAATCCCTCACGAAATTTCCCGGGTGGCGTCTTTCTTCATGCCCGCTGCTTGGTTTCCCTTCTTTTCTGTTTCAGCGTTGGCAAGTCTTTCCTTTTGCTTTTCCTGTCCCATGGTCATCAAAGACCTACAACTTGTAATTAGAACTCCTTTTTTCTTTCTGGAAAGTCCCGGACCCCTGTTTCTTGCTTCAGACTTACAAGCCCGCACTCTCTTGCTCCCCGCGCGACTGCGTTTGGTTGGTCGACCGCGGACACGATTTCCCGTTCGCGTTGGTCAAGGAAGTATTCTCGGGCCACCCTCACTGGATTGTGTCCCCCCTGCTGAAACCCCCCGGTACTCTCAGCCGCCTCCAACCAAAATTTTCTCCAGTTGCCGGTCAATCAGACCATTCCGTCTTGGTTGATAGTATGCACCTCAGTTGAGTTCATTTGTGCATTCGTTAATTTCGGGAACCTTGCTTCACATATTTGGCTCGCCACTCCTCCTCCCCGGTGCGCCCTGCGTATGAGTGTTTTCTAATTTCTCCATCCCCTATACGCACTTTTTCAATTTTGCTTTCAATTCCGGCTGAGTAGAAACTGATACTGCTGTCCCCCAATTCCCTGCAACGTCACGTCCTCGCCAGCGGGCACCCTTGTTTTTAAGCCCCAACTTTCCGGCTGGAAGGTTGTCCCCCGAGTCGTCCGGATAAGTTACCAAGCCCTGCAGCGCATCGCAGATACATTGCCCCCCTGTGATCCGCTCCCTGACTCCGTTTTCACCTTGTAATTTTCCCTTTTCATATCCTTTCTTTGTTTGGACATGGAAATCCCTCACCCCCCAGTTTTAATCTTGCCCCCCCCCGAGGCGGCCGCGTCGCGCCCTCTAAAAACCCCTTTAATGTCCTTCACGTGATACTTTCTCTTTTCAAGTTTGTTGATATTACTGCACGTTGCCTGCTTAATGGCGGTTGTGTTTTCCGACCCCCCCTTTTCCTTCCTAAATACCTTAGTAGGCACTCCTTTGAGCACGCTTTATGGTGCCCCTTTCGTCACTGAGAATTTTCCTTGTCCGTTCTTCTTCCCTTTTTACAGCTCATCTCCTCCGTGATGTTTTCCCACGTTGTGGGGGGTTTGCGCTTTTCCCCCTCTCCCTGGTAATGTCCCCTTCGGCTCCACTTTTTCTCGGGAACGTTTTTGTTGTGCATCGTACCATTCTCTTCCGCCCGCGCACGCTTTTCTTCCGCTCCTTCAAAGCATGTTATAGTTATGTCCCGACACCAGCGAGACCCCTTTCTTATAGAAACCGTTTTTGGCCCCCTATGCTTTCTTAGTTTTTTTTAGGTTGTTTTTTAGTTAAAGCATAGGGCTGGTGATCTCTCCTCTTTTTCTCCCTTCAGAGGTGGGCGTTGTTTCTGGTAATCTCCCCTTGACCCCTTTTTGAATCATCCAAGCACTAAGACTCGTCTTTGACCCAACAAACACCCTGTAAGGCATAGCGTAAGGATCAGTACCGGGGTGGGAGAAGGGTTTCTTTGGTTAATTTCCTTCTTATGCATTCTGTGCTCCATGATTTCTTTTGTACCCTTACTTCAACCTTTGATGGTAATTGGAGGCTTGCGGATTCTTCTTGTCAGTTTTTGGCCCCTTACATTGTCAATCCCTCTTGGTCTTTTTTTCATTCCCTCCGGTCCTGTTGGACCCCGGGCTATTTTCCCCCCTCCGCGGATTTTTCCCCGAAGGAGGTTATTTTTCCTTTATGAGTGTATGAACGCGTGTTAAAATCACTGCCAGCCTTTCCTCCTTTTTCTCGAGCCCTTCGTCCTGTTCAGGACCCTTGTCGTGATTTTTTTGATGCCCCCGTTCTTTCTTCTTACGGCGGCCACCTAACCCCCGCTGCGAGTGCAACGTTGACATGAGATTCCTCTTCGTCCACAGAGTTGATTCCCTAATTATATGTGTTTTTATTGGGTCCAAAACCGTTTTTTTTGAACCTAGATGTGTGTTTCTGAGGGTCGCGCGCGCCCGTGTGCATTGGTGCCATTTGTGCCTTCTGGTTTTTATGGGAGCACTCTCTTACTCAAGTATTTTTTTGAAAGAATGTTCCCAAGTTTGATTCCCCGAGTACAGGGGGTCTGGATCGAGCGGTCAACTTTTCGTTCCCATTTGCTTTTTGTCCCTTCCCCCCTGAAATTTCGGGGTCGCTCCTTCACGACCCGGTTGTCCAACTCAGTTTTCTTGCTTGCTGGCTGACCTCAGGCCATGCCCCCTCAGATGCACCAACCTTTTTTTTATCAGGATCCTAAGGCTCCTATATTGTCCGCCCGCCCCGGAGCAAAATGGTCTTACGTGCCGGAGACCGTTTGTCTCCTTATCGTTCATGGTTCCCCCCCCCCCCCCCCCCCCCCATGTGATTATGACAAGTTTTTCGCCATTTTTTGAGCGAAGGTTCCTCCTTGATTTCCTTGATGCCCCCCTTCCGTTTCGGTTGGAAATCGAGTTGTACGAGTCATTTTGCATTTTCGATTGCCCGTGCCTCTTGATGGAAAACTTTTTGTTTTTGTAGGCGGGGCAGGCTGTCAAGCATTTCAACTCGTCCTCTGTATTCTTTCCTGGAGCGCGAACATTTCTCCTAGCTTCCGTTTTTCTGACCACATTCAAGACTCCACTTGTCTTGGTATTCTGATTCTTGGATTAGTTCTGTTCCCTCTGCCAAGGATCTTTTTTTCCTTATACTGCCATGCTACTTCCCGTGGTAGTTTCTTCGTTTGTGCTCATTGACTAGCCATGGTTGAACAGTACTTGCCCCAGCTTCCCGTGCCGGAACGAACCAAAAGCGCCCCCCCCTCCCACTGACCTTCACCAGCCTGGACTTCGTTCTCATGAAGAGAATTCCCCCGCCTTTTGAAACTATGGAGGGAAATCCCCTTACTGAGGTCTTTCCTTGGCATTTTTTGCTTTCGCCCTCGATGGCATTTGTCTTTTTTTTTACTTCTGTGCGTTGTGCGGTGCTTTCGTTTACTTTTCGGGCAAGCCATTCAGCTCGCCTATTTTTTTTTTTTTCTAAAACCCCACTTATGACCGAACGTTCCGCTTCCCCAACCTTTGCCCCTTTTTTCCGTTGAACCCTTTCTCGGTGCGACAAAGCGCAAATCCTGTCGCCCGGTTTGAGAACAGATTCTCTCCACACTTTTTTATTCTTCGACACTAATGTCCAGCTACCGCCCCCTTCTCTCTTTTTTTCGCATTGACCTAAACAAGCGACCCCTCCCTTGAGAGTGTGTAACCCCACACCCCTCCTTGGATTACTCCCCTTCCTGGATTTTGTCCGACGCTTGCCTTTTTCTACACCAACAATAACTTACCTTGACCTTGACGACTCATTCCCTTTGTCCTTTGTACGCCCCCCGCCACCCAAAGCTCCCGATCCTCAGTTGGTTTGTCCGCTTAAAGCCAGCCCCCCCTCTCCTTCTCGCCTGTCTCCTTACTTGACCCACCCTTATCCTTCTTTGAAGGCACATCGGCTTTCCATTCTTGATTTGACCGTGTTCGGACATTTGCCGATGTGGAGTTTTTTCCCCCCCTATTTTGGGCCTTCGAAACCTACGCTTTTGCTGTTGTGAATTTTTCGCACCCCGCGCCAAAGTATTTTTTTTAGTCTCCAGCTTCCCTCTCTACTTTTTCCGAATCAGTTGGTGTTGTTGATCGTTTCTTTATATCGGGGGCCTTTTTTTTTCCATCGTCACCCTCCTTTGGCACCTTTGATTTCCGTTTTCACACGCTAAGTAACACCAGCGCTCGGTCGATTCCCCCCCCTAATCCCGTCTTTCATACCCGTCTTCCCCCTCTTCCGAGTACTCTTTGAGCGTTTAGTACCCCTACCACCCCACACCCCCTTCAGGAATCTCATTTTTTTTTTTTCCTTTAATTATTACCTCCCCCCTCTACTGACTAGTTCTGGTATCTTTTCTGTGCACTCCCCCCCGCTGCCCAGGTGAGGGTTTCCTTGTGATGGTTTAACCTCCCGCGGTCTGACCCAGTCACAAGATTAACCAGTTTGATTTGTCCCTTTTCCTCGAAATGTTGGTGCGGTCCTTTTCGTGCCGTTTGCGGGCTTTCCCACCACGTGCTTCCATTTCCGTCGATTAGATGACCTTTTGTTTTCGTTTTCCGCGAAACCCCCTTCTATGTGCGCCCCCCCCCCAGGTCTTTGTTCTTTCGCCACCTTGCTACCCCATGTTTCCTCTGCGACGCTTTTCCTCGTGTGACTTGACACCGCACAAGAAGTTGGACCCGAACTTTTTCTGCTTCTTTTTTTCCTGTATCCCCGCATCCAACATCCCCCAGATTCCTCCCTCGCTCCATTTAAACTCCCCCTGGTGTCCCCCCTATCCCCTTCTTTTTCCGATGCCTCCCTAGTCCCTCTTCTATTGGTTCATTTTTTTCCCCCTCCCCCTCCCTTTTTGTGTTCAGTGCAGCTTTGTTTTCTTTTTCTCCTTTTTCTTCCTTTTATTCGTTGCGGTTGCTGGCGATGCAAAGGCAGCAACTCCCCTTCATACCTTTTCCGTATCCGTCGGCTGGGCTTCACATGAGTGCTTAAGACGGTTCTCTTTTGGCCCCTCCACCTCTCATAATGCCTTTATTTGTTTCTGTTCCTTGTAGAATAGACAAGGCTCTTGTTCCCCGGCTCGGTCCAGGGCTGTAAAAGATGAGAATGTGTCCTTTTTCCCACTTGTCACGATTCTTTTTTCAAAACACAAAACATTTCCTTCGGATGCCCGTAACCCAGAACCCCCCCCCCTCCTTTCGAGAGTGCTTTTTCCCACCTAGGTTTTCCACTATTGGTCACAAAGGCGGGACCCTTCTGCTCCAAATAGCTCGCCCCCTTCTCACATTGGGACGTCCGCGCTGGCTTCAAACTGGGTATCCAACAGTTTCCTTCCCTCCCTCACGCGGCTTACCTCCGGAACCTTTTCTAAAAGATCCTGGCTACAACCACGTAGTGAGGGTGCTGCCCAACCTAGCGAAGCGGGCACCGAAGACTAAAACGATTGCCGGTAAGATGCTGACTCCAAGATAACTTCCGGACTTTAATTCACGCTTTCGATATATCCCCTTCTTCGCTGTCATCCCGCTCCGGACACTCTCCTTAAATTTTTTTCCCTTTTTCAGACTAGGCTGAGATTTGATGATACCCCCGCAACAAATCTGACCCTTCCTAAAATGCGGTCGTTGCGCGTGCGAGCATCCTCACACGTAGGGCGCAAAATCCTTCATTTTCCATGATACGTGAGGTTCTTTCGAGTTGTCGCGATCGCAAGTGGTCCCTTGAACCTTGTGCTTTTCTTTTTTTTTTTCCGCATTGTCTCTATCATTTGGCCCCAGCCCAGAGCACGCAGGTTTTACATTTTTCGCCTCGCCGATCACCTTCCCCCTTTAGTGTCTTTTTAATCATTGAATAGGCCCTCGTTTCCCCTCTTTCCTACGGCTCACTATCCCGGTTTCATCCCGTTTTGAGTATTGAAACCAATAGCGCCAGGCCTCCCCCCGTTGGTCTTGTGCCCGTCTTCAAACGCGCCGAGAGTCCCCCTGCTTCCCCCACCAGTGACGCGTCTGTCTAGTTATGACCGCTCATTTGACTTCTCGCTTTGGACACCTAAACCTTTTTTCGACTTTAAGTATACTTTGCAATCTTCGGAGGGGTAGTTGTTTAGTTCCTTTCAATCCTGTTTTTGACTCTCTTTTTTTCCTCTCTCCGTTTGGGGGATCCACCCTCCCCCCAGGCTTGCGGGATTCTCCCCACACTCACTCTTTATTGGCACCACCTCTTTTCCTCTATCGCTACCGAGGAAGCGTTTTTGGGGACCGGTTGCTACCATTGCTGGACCCGCCTAATACGACTTCTTGGTACTTTTCGCTTTCTTTTGGACGTTGCCCCTCGCCCCCAAAGGGTCCCTGTTGGCGCTTGTCTCCCCAAGTTGGGCATTACCATGGTACGTTCGGTTTTTTTTGTTCATCATATGTTTTTTGCGTCCCTGATTCTCTTTTACACCTTTCTTTCTCAACAATTTGACAGGGCACCTTTCCAAGAGTTCTCCTGAGTTTTCCAGAAGCGCCTGTTTATGTGCCCCCCCGTCTGGGTGAGATTCTCCTTCAGCGCGCCTTTTGAGGTCTTCCTTGCCTCTTCTTAAGAATTTCCCTCGTCCCCCTCTGGTCCCTAGACATACCGCAAGATCCTTTGACGACCCCTTAACGGGCTTTACCCCCCGAGGTTTTCTCCCCTTCCGCTCGTTTGACTGGCCTCCTTGTTTACAGATTTTGCATTGTTTGTTGGTGCCTGCCATGCTCAGATCCTTGAGCTGTGGAAGAAGTCAAAATGACCCTCGCGGTTCTTGATAATCTCTGCTTTCCATTATCTTCTCTTTTTGTGATATTCACGGAAATTCTAGGGGAGAGAATTTCCCCGCAGAATTTTAATTCTGGTTGGGCCCGCTGGCAGACGCGCGGTTTTAGCACCCCGCTTGACATGTGTTTTTAGCAGTTTTCCCTTTTTCGTCTTCTTTCTCCTCTCTAAAATTTTTTGTGACGGTCCTTGAGACCTTTGCCTCAGGACACTTGCCCCCTGCGTCTCCCTGTTGATGTCTATCCTATTTGGAGCTTTTTCCCCTGACGCCGTGCTTTTTCCATGTGGAACTCTCTTTTCCAGTCCTCGACCCCCCCCAATGGAGATTCTTCTTCCTTCACCGGGATTTGGACCGTTTTTTTTTAGGCGTCCTTGCTCCTTGTGCGGTTTCTTTAAAGACGTGGAGGTTCCTATTTCCCCTCATTGTGGTACTTTCTCCTTCTTTTTTCCTGCTTTATGACCCTGCCCGACCCCCCCAGCAGCAAAATCCTCGGCTTTCTTCTAATGCGTGAGATGGTCTTTCGTCCCGTCTCACGCCTCCTTTAATGTTCCTCTTCCTTGTGCATACTTTCTTTGTTTTCTTTCTTTTTTTGACATGCTGCAACGAGAAGTTCTCCCGCGTAAACGCAGCTCTTAATTTGACTCAACCCTCTGCTGCCTTCTTTTATTACCCTTTTCCTTGTTCTTCTTAGAAACTTCACGGAATAACCGAATCGGCACAAAATATGGTGCATCCTATTCCTCTTATTTGCCGGGGTTTTTTTTTTCGTGGCGTTTTGTTTTGTGCTTTCTTTATGATCAGGGTCAAAGGACCTAAGTTTACTATAGAAATGTTTGCTAACGGGATGAAAGTTCCTTTGTTAACGGCAGATCACAACTCTCCCCTATTTGAACTTTTTAGAACGTTCTACCACTTCCTTCCCTTCTGGTTGAGTCCCGTTTTTCACACTCCCCTCCCCATTTGATTTCGGACGGACAGACGAACACCTGGCCCCTTCCCGCGCCGCCCCCCTTTAGCTTTTTTGTTCTTGAACTCATGCACCCTTCAACTTTTCCGTTACACCAAACCATTTCGATTCATTGCCAACTTTTCCAGCGCTGGATTACGCCGTCTGTTAAAGCCCCGCCCCTCCATGGTCCCCCCTTTCCCCACACAAGGGTGTCCCACCTTATCTGCTGGTTTTTTCTCCCGAAACGGGAGCCAACCAGCCCTATTCCCTTCTGGGTATCTCCTTTCCAGGAAAAACACCTCTTCTGCTGTCTTTTAGTTTCCCCCTAGGATTCCTTCTTTTGAACGCTTCCTAGATGTTCCTTTGAATTCGTGGCTTCAAGACTATTATGTTGCCTCGAACGCTTCCGATTTTTATTCCGGTCCCGCCCCCGATGTTCACACCTTCACAATGGTCCCCTTCTGGGGGCCGATACTTCCCTGACTTCCCCTGGTGTTTTTGTTCTTCCTCTGGTAGGGGTTTACCGGAGGGTTCCCTCGCCAAAATCCATTGACCCTTTCGGGCCCGTTTTCACATGCTTCCCGGCCATCCTCCTATCTTCTCCTTCACATAATACAGTAGGGAACTCCTGCAATCTTCCTTTGATTGTTCCTTAATACCCCATTTGTAGCCCCTCTGGTTCCCTTCTTTTTCTCCCCATGCACGGCAGGATCTTTTTTCTTTCAATTAGATACACGCTCCTCTGGCCGGTTGCTGGTTTTGTCGCCCTTTCGGGGTCCAATCCGCTGCTTTGCCCTTTCTCGGGTTGTCGTGTTCTTTTTCTACAAACCCTTTTACACTGTTTCTGATCAGGAACCCGCGCAAGCGCTGAATTGGTTTTGTCCTACCCCGTTGTTCCTGGTCCGCGATGGTTCGCGTGGCATTGCAGTGCTCCTTTTTTCGATTAGTTACTTTAGTTCATTCCCTTCTGAACCTCAAGTTGAAGCGTTTCCCTCCCAACCCCCCCGGTCTTCTGCATTCTTCCTTTGCAGCCCACGTGCTCCCCCTTGGTCTTGTCTCCTTTGTTTCGTCGTGAAAGATGGCCGTTGGTTAAGCACGACCCTTTTCATCCTATTTCTTGCCTCTCTCCTCCAAACACCGCGCCATCGCCGTAGCACATAAGCCCCGGGACAGCAAGATCATCTTCAGATGCCTTTTTGCATGTTGCTTTCTTTTTTCCCTTTTCTAAGAACCAGGTTTGTTCCTTTTTCTTCTGCCCCGCGCTTGTTCGTCTTCTGCTTTGGCGGCCAGTTTATGGTGCATGGTCTTCGTCAAATGAGCCCCCAGCTTTTTCCTTCGACTCTTTCTCTTCCTTACAGTTCCCATTTTTTCTTTAGAACGGGCCTACTTTGCCCCTCATACTTCTTCTCTTTTTTTGCGTTTTTTTGTGTCGTCCGAGCCCAAGTTCGGCTCGGGTTTCGGCGACCCCGTCGTTCTATTTTTTTCGCCACCGTATGGTTCCTTTCCCCCTTGTCACGCCTCTCCCCAACCACCCCTTTATCACCTTATGCCTTCCCTTTCCGAAACTAATTCGAGTGTTCTCTTACTTTGAACACCTACTCGTTGACCGTGGCCTCCTCCCCTTGCAGTCTCCTCTCACCTAGGATGACCCCTTTCTTTAAAATTGGACTGATCCTGTCTTAGTTTACCTTCCCACGGGGCTCAAGTTTCTCGCACCTTTATTTTCTTTCATATCTTCCCTAAGCCTCCTTCTGAAACACCCCCCATTTTCTTCGCGGGTGCTGTCCCGCGCTCGTACAGCTGGTCCCCCCCCTTTAAGAAGCCAACTCTGGGTAGGTGGGACGATTCGCTCCCCTGAGAACTTCCTTACACTCTTTTTCTGACACTGCCTTATATCAACAATGCTTTGTTCCGTATCCTCTTCTCGTGCAGGCAGATCTGAGCATTTCTCCCCCGTTGTAAGCTTGTCCCACTGCGGCCCCCCTTCCGTGAAGCCCACGCTCTTAAAAGTTTTCGCCTTGCATTCTCTTTTCGCTGACCATTCCTTGTTTTTTATATCTCCACTTTGAGCCTCACTGACGGTAGTTGCGCATTTCCTTTGATTAATTCACTCCTCGCCGGCCCCCTGCAGAGGTTTCCTGGAAACAGGCCCTTCTTTTAGGATATCATTGATTAACACAGGCGTGTCAGCTCTATCGCCCGCCCTTCGGATTCTTTCGCGTGCCCCGGATGCACTTGACCCGTCCCCCCCTGTTAATTCCCCCTAGGCCCAGCTGGCCCCGTTTCCTGGGCCGCCGTCCAAGGCCGAATAGATCCCCCTCCCTGACGGTTGTATTTGCCTGTGTCCCCCCTCATTTTTTCGCCACCCTTTTCGACCCGATTCCGTCAGAGCGCCTGAGCGCATTCATTATCGTTTTTTTTCCCCAATGTGTCTTTAGTGTTGGCGGTTCCTCTTTTGCTGGTG
>Ga0179593_1400412_pt1 | contig 10498 bp, 12 predicted proteins | sample CZODoug2_1_08_16_FD_185931 | JGI IMG/M metagenome (GOLD analysis project Ga0179593, IMG submission 185931) | Vadose zone soil fungal communities from Angelo Coast Range Reserve, California, USA - CZODoug2_1_08_16fungal (PacBio error correction) | ecosystem: Environmental > Terrestrial > Soil >... | reverse complement strand
TTCTTCGTTGCTTTGTCCCCCCCCGAGGTACTCATTCTGCCCCCTCAAGCATCTCCTGAGCCATCTTTTGCTTCGGTTCAACGAGTGACCTGAGTTCTTCCAAAATTGTTTCCACCGTTGTCTCCCACCTACTCTACCCTCCTACCTGAGTTCCCCCTAACTGAAATGCGTACCCTTTCTCGTCTAATTGATTGGTCTGCCATCCCCAGGTCTTTGAAGCTCTCAACTCGACGATCAACTTCCAAAGGAATTGCAACAGCACTGCGGCGGCCCTTTTTTTTTCCTTTTTTTCTCCCTCCCCCTTGCCCCCCCATTTCCCTTTTCGGTCAAGGACCGCTTCCCCCGCCCTCGTCTTGTTTTTTCCTCGCATAAAGCGCTGCTTCTTTGATAGCTTCCCGTCTTTCAAACAATACAAAGACCGGTTTTAATCGCTCTTATTCCGTGGTTTACCCGCGCAGATACCTCATTGCTTTTTTCTCCCTTAAATTCAAGGATTAATCCCTATGTACTCTCAAATGACCGCCCTTTCGCGTATCCCCCTTGAGAGGCATACCCTTAACCCTAACTAGTCAGACCTTTTTTTTATGTTTCCTTGTGTCCGCGCAAGCTTTCTCAAATGTTTTCGAAAAATTTTTCTCTGCCTGCGTAAGGCGAGGTGGAGCCGAGGAACGTCTGACTACCCCCTCCTTCCTTATATTTCGTTCGCTTCTTTTTAAGCATTTACAGTTGCGTACCCACCTTTTTAGGAGTTATCTGCCGTTTAGTCGAATGTGATTTGAGTGGGTTTCTTCACTATAGGCCCTGTGACACGCTGTTTTTCTCTCCCCCCTGCCACTCTTTGTCCTTGCATTTTTTTTTGAGCCCCACTCATACTCTTCCTTATACCAATCGACCACATGACCTCTGAGACCGTCTTCTAATCCACGCACCGTAAGGTCTCACAAACCACCGCTCTCTTTGTTTATCCTTCCTTACGTTTTCATCTTCCGCGCTGGTCGTCTATTTTCTTATTTGCGACTCCTGATACCGTTTCCTGAATGTCCTTCAAATATGATCTGTTCCAACTTCTTTTTCTTTCGTGACCCCTCCCCCAGTTCCCACTCTCCCTTTTCAACCCTTTTTTTACTTAATCTATTCCGAGTCCCTCTCACTTTACGCCGCGCAAGTCCCCATAACCAGTCCCCTTGCGTTGATGCTGGCCCTTACTTGCGTGTCGAATAGAGAGCCTTTTTGAATTACAGAGAGGTCCTTGACGACCCCTCACTTCCCCCCACGTCTACTCTGCGTTTCATTCGACATCGATGAAATAGCTTAATCGCTTACTATTTAAGCCACCCTGTCCCTGCAATTTCTCTAGGTTATATTACGCGCTTCTTTATTGTTGCCTTACCTCTGACCGGGCCCAACAGCACCGACATTTCCCCCCGAGGTCATGGATTCCCTCCTTGTGGATGAAGAATACTCTCCTGCCAGTCGTTGAGCCTTTTTGTTACAGGTTTTTCCCAATCTCTGGTTAGACAGTCTTTTGATAGGAGGAAATCTGTGCGGTCCGGTTCCCGCTATCACCCTTTTTGATCAGGCCCTTCGCTAGCATCCCAATGCTTCCTAGTAAATCGTGTCTCCTAGAGTCGACTAAGTTTATTTGAAAAAGACCTTGAGGACATCAGGCCCAGAGAGGAGTGCTAAAGCGATTCACATTTTAGTATTTTCATCTTTTTCCTCGATTCAGACGCTCCGTCCTATTCCAGTCCTTTCTCAAGTTTTCCTTCCTTTAAGGTCTTGCGCCCCAGACCCAGCCCCATCCCTGACCGAGCATTCATGAGACATATCTTACGGCCGATTTAGTTTCCGTTCTTCTGCTTGTCTCTTTCCGTGGCACCGATTCTTCGCACTTACTTTCATCCATTTCCCCTCCCCCTGAGGATGTATTCCTGAGTATACCTTTCATACGTACAATTGTCTCGAAAACGCTGCTTTCCGATTTGATAATCATGACGCACACTGGATCACCTCAGTTTTCCCCATATCCCCCCAACTGAGGAGAAAAAAGCAGCCAGAGGAGGCTGGAATTTATATATTTTTCCTCCCCTTTTTGTTGTTTATATAGTCTTTCATTCCCGCGGCACGGCGTGCATTTCACGCCTGCGCATTTATGTTTTTTTTGTTTCAGCGACTTCAAAGGTACCGTCATAGAAATAAAAACAACGTCCTTTAGCCCCTCATGCCAGCGGACCTCATTCCCCCGCCAAGATAACGCGCTTCTTTATTGGAGTATTTAGCGCTGCGTCTTCATGACCATCCACTAGGATAGGGGATGACGCCAAGGACTCTGAAAATAGCGGATCTTAGCATGTTACGGAATCTCGTCTCGAATATGCGTACTACCGAATTCAGAAGTACTCATCGTTGGCATATTCCCATGGAGACTGAGTCTGAGCATCTCTATCTCCCTGTTCCTCGCGGGGTGCCGATCCTTTCGTATTAAAAGGGGTTGGGTTCCCAGATAGCCTTCTCTTCGTGGATTGCTTTCCTAGACGGATAATCTCGCGATTTGTGATTAGACGCTCCGTTTTTTCTAAGTTCATCTCCTCCCCCTTATAAGTGCTTTATCAATGTGGTCGATCATGATATCGGATCACAGCCCCGCAGTACGTATGAATTGAGTTCTTGCCTAGGAATACTTATGACACGATACGCTCCGGTCTAGGTAAGTGAGAAGGTACTCACCAAGACAAGTTCCCGCCTATCTTCGCTGTGATGTTCAACTTAGTGCGGTACGATCTTATTACTTTTAGCCGCGTCCCCTTTGCCTTCCCTTCCGCGATGGTTCCACGACACTTCCCGCCACCATCCCCATACACTATTCCACTCACCAGCTAACGACTTCTTAGGCAGCGAATGGTCGTTCTCCCCGCTGGATAAACCACCCCCCCTCTTTACTTTACAGCCGTTCGCGCGCTAAGGAATTCCCCCCCTGGTTTATTAAGACACCTTACCCGCGACCGATGCCTCTCTCCCCATCAAACTCTGTCCCCATTTTCTCTTTTTGTTATTTTGAAACATTTTCCCGCTCGGAAAGTTTTAAGGTTGATGCACTCGTTCAAACACTTCCCTTCTACCTCTGTAAAACTGGCGGGGACGTTTTCCCGTCGCTGTCCCTTTTGCTTAGATATCCCCCCTCCTTGCGGGAACCATACTTTTTACCTACCTGATTCTGGACCCTTTTTTTTCTTGACACAATCTTCACGATCGCACGATTTCTAGATCTTCCGTCCTCCTAGAGAGTTTACAACTTTGAGAAAAGGGGAGAAGGATTCTCTCCCTCACCTCCTATTTCTAATTCAAGTTCTGGCATCTTAAACCCAGCTCGTCTTTTAGTCGTCCCTCCTCTTACCCTATTGTGATGGTTAGGCCCACAGTTCCATGCTAGTCAACGTTCTCAGCCGTTCCCCACCATGGCGAAGACGCCGGCATTGGTGTTTCTTCCCATGTTCGACTTCCTTCCCGCCCTACTCTTTTCCCCGTACATCGTGTAAAGCCGGTTGAAGGCGGCTGGCTACTAACCTGGACTTGTTTCGCTGCTTCGCCAAACCAGGATCCACGCCCCCGCCGCTCCATTTGAACCCGTCATAGACATGTCTCCTCCAAACGAGAAGTTTTCCCCTCCTGACTTTTTTCGTTACGTCCGTTCTGCACGTTTTCGGGCGTTTTTGATCTTGTCTTTCATAGTCTTTCGTTGTTCAAGAACAATCAAAGTGGTTGTTTCAGCCACCCCTATCGTTTTTAGCAGGGCCCTTTCGTGACCGTCCCACCCAAGCCCACATCAACTTTCTTTCGAAAACCTCCCGCCTAAGGGTATTGCCACCATGGTGTGTCAAACACCCTCCTACTTCCTTTTTTTTTCCGAATTGTATGTGGAGCATCGCGCCCTCCTCGTTTACCCCCAAACGAAGACTAGTCTTCAGGATAGATTCAGTTCCCCATCGGTAAAGCTATCCTCCCCCCCCTGGCGATAAGGTTCTCGCTGACCCCGGCCTTTTGAATTTCCCACGCTGAGGAAACCCTGAGATAAGGGATCCAGTTTTCATCTGTTCTTAATTTCTCGGACCCTTGTTTAATTCTGCAACACCGCATTCCAGTCGTGCGTTCTCTGGTTAGCGAAGGCTAAAGCCCCCCCCGGTAACATTTTCCTTTCCACGACATCCGCCGTCTTGCGTTTGCCTTGTACAAACACAACTTTTCTTCTTGAATGTTCGCCGTGCAATCAACAACTGCACCCCCACCTTTCCCTGCGATTTCGCTCTTCTGTTTTCTTCCTTTTTCCATTTTCTCTCAGTGGCGTTTTCCTCTGGAGGAGGCGCGCCGTCTGTTCTGGCTAAGACTGACCCAATTGGAATTCTTCCTCCGACCCCGGTTTGCGTTATTAATAGTGTCGTTTTGACTTAAGTTTTTCTTTTCTCCAAGGATTCGAGTGATTTCCTGTCTCATCTCCTCTTTTTTTTTTACCGCAACATTCCTAAGGTTTGCCAGTACGGTCTGATTCGCGATGATATTCCTGCCCTTTGGTAAGAATAAAGAACAAATCTATCTATTACTATAAATAATTTTTTGTTGAGAGATCTTGCTGACTGACAACTATTCCTGCTCACCGATCTCGTTCATGTCACCCCCCCCACAAAAGATTGATTTTCGTTCAACGTTAGCCCCCGTTTCGCGGACAGATCCCCCTTGTGTATTTAGAAAGTTAGTCCACCCCGAGCTAGCACCTCTAGTCCCCTCCAATGAACTGGACCGTCGACTTTTCCCTTTTTGTCTGCCCTCCCAGCGTCAGTCCCAGGCGATCCCAAAATGTCTCTTCCCCAATGATAAAGGAACTTTTGCACCCATCCCCCTTTTTCTGATTGCCCTTCTTGAAAGGTGGTTCGTTACCCTGCCGTGCTTAATGTCCGGAGATCCCCGAACCCATTGGTGGTTTTTTTTTCGGTGCACTACTGTTGTCTGCCTTGATCTTTGTCTCCCCCTTCAAAGTACAGAATTTTTGTACCCCCCCCCTTTGACTCCTCCTATTTCTTTCGTTGTCTTTTACCCGTACGCTCCCTACACTTGCTCTGTTTTTTCGCACTTCCCAGCACGTTTAGTTAGGACCTCCTGTACGCCAGAACATGCAATCGGGCCCGCTTTCCCTTCCCAAAATCTCGGGACGTGCATGCCTTGATTTAGTGTGTACGCGCCAAGTTAGTCGTCCCCCATTTTGCGAGAACGTTCTCCTGCTGTCGGCGTTGTAAGATCTTTTCTTTCTGATTTTTTTTTTCCCGTCCAAACTCTGCTGATATTAGGAGTGAGTTTGGAGAATTTAAATTTTAAACCGCGCTCTCTCTTTTTGCTGTTTTATTGTTGTGGCCGTTCCCCCCACGAATCGTACATGCTCCACATCCCCGAGGTTTTTCCTTTTCCAAAAGAACGGTTGTTTTTTGTAGAACACTCTTCATATGCCTTTCAAGTCTGAGATCGACCGAATTTAGCCCGGCGTTTGCGTCACTCAGAAAGTCCGTCTTCTTTTTTTAACATCCATCTCTTTTCAAAATGTTTGAAGCAAAGATCTCTTTTTTACTTGTCGGCCTTTAATGCTTTTTTGTTGATCTTCTTCTGTGGTTCGAAGCCCCCCCTTCCAAATCCTTCGCATGTAGACCCGAAATTTCAAAATATGAAGATCCCCCTTCCAAAGCGTTTTTCTTGGTTACCCCCAGTCGCACCCCTCCTTCTCTACCAATAGGAACTCAGGACGATGCATCCGCAGTCCCAGTTTTCTCCCCTTAGATTCCCCACCCCTCCAGGTCTGATGCTGGAAGTATCTTTCCTCGAGGGGTAGAGTGATCATATCTATGTTTCGTCCTACCCCCAGAACTCTCCGGCCACCCAGTTTTTCTCCCCTATTTAGCTAGATCCTCATTCCCTCTCCTAACTCTGCGACACCCCACTTTCCCGTCCTTTTCAGCAGGGTTGTATTTGCGCGCCCTTGTGAAGTCATTCTGTGGAACATACGGCGAATTTGAGGACCCCCTCCCCGACAATTCCCCTGACGTGTCTTCCCTTCGGTTTTCCTTGCTCGATGACCATGCACTTCTCCTTCCCGGCCGTATGAAAGATGTGTCACACTACAATCTTTTTTCTCATAGTTACGTAGAACGTTATTCTGTGCTCGGTCCAGGGTGCTGATACCCTTTGGTATTCGCGGCCATTAAACCCCCGCTGAACAATGAGTGGTATTGTCTCTGCGCCCTTCCCTCTCGTCAGCTGGTTAGAAGCGATCTTTGACCCCCTAAGATCAAGCCGTCTTTCATGTTTACAGAAGGTGTCCCGTTTTCCCTCTGAATGCATGTCTGTATCTCTCCCTGTTTCTCGCTGATTTTTTTTCTTCTTATTCGTGACTTGATCCTTCGACCCGATCGTTTTCTGTCTTAGAGGACAATTGTTCCGCCTCAAACGTTGGGGATTTGCTCCCCCTCATGTCCCCCCAGTTGAAGGTCCCCCCACCTTCGGCCTTACAGTCAAAAGACGTTCTCCTCAGGGACTCCTATATTTTCCTTACTTTTTTGACTCCTCTTCCCCCCTTCTCCCCCGGGTTTGTTTCGTCTTTTTTTTTTTCACCTTAAACTTTGTCGTCATTATGCTTTCTCCCAGACACAGTTGCCCTTAAACTATAGAGTCCCCCCCGAAGCCCATTCCCTTCGTGGGCGGTAATGATATCTCCCGGAGACGTAGACCCGCTGAGACCTTATGTTCTCTTCAATACTGTTGTACCCTTTCCCACGTTTTTTAACCCTTCAACTTCATTAATTGAACACAAGAATCTTTCTTGATCTTTTTGTTCCCCGCCCGTACCTCCTTCTTATCAAGACGCGACTGCTGGCTCCTGAGAACAGCTTCCCACCGATTATGTCAGAGTTGATGCGATTGCTTCATCCATTTGGGCTATTTTCGGAGTTGCCCCTCGAACCCGTGTTCTCTCCTTTTTTCCACTTTTCTACCCCCGAGCCTGTGTTCTACACATCTTACTTCAGTCCCGGGCTTCCCCTTCGTTTGCGTGCCTCCAACCCCCCACCCGAGTGTCCTTAGTTAGACCGCCTCGTGAAATATGTTTTGTTGTTCCCCCTATATTCTTTCCCTTCTATCACCTCAAAGGTTCCGCTCTGCCTCCCTTTCTGAACTTCCGGTAACCTTGGTTTTTTTTTCCAAATATTTCCCTCGATTTCATGAGTATTTGAGCCTACTCTCTCCATGGTGTCACTCATTCGTTTTTTTTTTTTGTACCCCCTCCCTATTAGTCCCCACAAGCTGCCTTCTAGTTTTCCAGTTTCCCTGAAGTGAATAACGAAGCGGATGGGAGAAGTTCCGCGTGTTGCCTTTATACCGTCCGTCCGCGTACACAGCCGACTAATGCTTTGAGAGTGTCCCGCGCTGCGGTTTGCGTCCTCCACCTTTACACCCTCAAACGATTTGATTTTGTTCAACGGATCTCTTTCATTTGAGGTGGTTAGCGTGAATTAGGGCCTTTTTTGCAACAAGTATCCACGTCATTCCGAGTCTCCAGGTCCCCAAGGAACCCGACAATGTTATCCGCCACCCCCTCGTGGCTTAAAGTATGCCTTGAGGACATTCTCGCGCTTTTTCTATCTCGGTCTTCATAGTTCCCTTTTGCATCTTTTTTTCACACAATATAAAACGTCTTTTTTGTTCACTTTCACAATCGAGTGTTTTTTTTTTTCCCCTATCCCCCACCACAACATCAAATCTTCTTCTAACCAAAAGGTCCCCCGCGAAAAGTCACCCGCCTGTCCCCCTAGTTAGTTTCCCCCTAGAACAAGAAACCCTCGTTTTTTGGGTCCTCGTGCGCGTTTTCCCCCCCCGCACCTTCATCGCTTCAATTCGTTTGCTAGCCCATGTAGAACAGAGAAAGGGACAAAGACATCCCGGTCCGCGTAGTTTTGAATTTACCTCCTCTGCGTCTTCTCCTCAATTTGTTTCACATTGTTTTATTGATCCTGTTCTTATTTGTAAGGCTACGGACTGAATACCCCCCTCATGCGTTTTCTTTCCGTCTATTGTGGTAGATAAAGGCTCAAAATCGCGACCAACGGTCCCTGGGTTACTTTTACCCCTTTTCCTATCCACATTTTTTCCCCTCTCTTGCTGTTGCTTCGTCACCCAACCACCATTTGCGGGTACTCTTCCATTTGCCGCCCAGTTGAAAATGGCCTTATGAAAAAAAAACTGTTTAACGGGCAAGTCCCTCTAAATCCCTCTTTTGGTTGTGCACCCCTCTGCTCAGTTTCTGATTCTCGCTGTAGGAGGCTCTGCCCCGCTTTTCCTTCCTCCCACAAGATTCAGTAGGGCTTTCCTCCTTTTCTTCCTTTCAGTGATGGAACATAACGTGGTCAGAGTAGGAGGCATCGACGAACGTTCCGACCCTTTCCCCCCATTTTATCTGCCTCGCCTCGTTCCGTTTACCTGCAACACATAACTCTGGCATGACGAGATGCGTTTTTTCGCTCACCAACGTTTCACCGACTCCATCTATATTAACACCCCCCCGTTTTTTTGTTTTTTTCTCTAGCTTTCTTTTCGGTGCTTTACCCCCGTGTGATCATCGCGAAACCTCATCTTAAATGGACCGTCCTGGTCCGGGCAACGTTGCGTATTCGGATACAATTGCCCCTTTCATTTTTTGTGGACTCAAAAATCCTTTGCTATTTTTTCCCCTTAACTTGTTCTTTCTTCCTTTGGTTCTCTTCAGAACAGCGTCAGTGCATAATAAAGAGTATCCTTTCCATGAATCAATTGTTTTATACCAATGTGAACATCAACCAGAGTTTCTCTTAGGCGATTGAACGGGTTAGGTTGAGTCCTGCAAGGCGTTTCCCCGAACTAATTGTTCCGGTCACGCACGTTTTTCTTTCTTCTTTCCAGAACTCCCAATAACCTGACCAGTTGGTAAGAAGTTTTAATCTAGATGATTCGAGGGAAGTGGCAAAGAGAGAACCCCGCTCCGACTGTTCGTGTTCCTCAGCCAGATTACCTCTACGATTACGCAATCAACTTTCCTCCCATTAGACTTAGAGGGCCGCCGTGGACCCCGGGTTTTTTTTTGGTATCCCCCTTTCTCAAACCTGCTTGTACCCTCTCGTTTTGATTTATAGTTTGTTCAGCCAGTTTTTTCCCTCCAAGGTCTTCCAAAATTTCCTGACCCTTTCGTTCCAGATAGTGCGTGGTACCTCGCTGACCGATATTCCATAACCTGACCAGCGGTTTTTGCTGGCGCGTCTTAGTCAGCCGTTACAGGTTCCCTTGACACTTTTCCCGTATTTGGTTAGACTGTTCGGTTTCTCACGATCGGCACCTGTCTGCGATCTCCTATTTGTTTCAGATTCAATCCCCCCATATTTCTTTTTTTTCTAGCCCCTGAGGAGCTAGAAAGAAATGAGAAGATGCCTACTCACCCTTTAAGTTCTGCTTTGCAAGCCCCCAATCTTATCGTTTTCTTCTAAATGGCTGATGGCAGTTTGTGAGCCTGATTTTCTTTTTTGCACGGAACTACTAATTTTTTCGTTAGACCCTAACGCTCACCCTCTCCGCTCTCCCGTTTCCCAATCTTTATTTTTTTTTAGCTACTAGTTCAGCCGACCCCCATAACAGTGTAGTCTTTTCAGAAGTTCCTTTGGGCCCCCTTCTCCCTTCCGGAGTAGGATTCTGCTGCAGTCCTTACTCGCTTTCTTGTGTCTCTCTGTCTTCATGCCTTGATGGCGCGATCGTACTTCCTCAAAAACTTCCTTCGACCCTTTTTTTCGCGCTCTCTCGATGAACAGCTACTCCTTGTCCCCTTTTTTTTCAGCCACCCCCAATCCCAGTCATAGTCTGAGAGACCAGTTTTCTCTTGTGTCCCCTGCAAATTTGATTTTACGTTAAACATGCCCCCAAATTTTTTCAAATTGTATGACGGATGCTCTTGTTTGCAGGATTCTCTGAAGAAACTTCGAATCTGGGAATGGATTCACCCTTTCCTGGGCCCACACGATCTTTTTTAGTTAGGTTTTTTCTCCAGTGCCGCTGAACCTTGTTCTTTGATTCCGAGTCAGGGGCGCCATGATATGCTTGACTTCCCCTGTTCAACGTGTTTCCCTTGTTTTTCAGGTTTGAAGCTCTCGCGGTTCTCTTGACCATGCACCCAAGTCTATCGGACGCCATTTCGCGTGGTCCACTCCTGTCCCCGTCCCTCGTCCTTAAGTTGACTTTTCAGTTCGTTTTCCCTTTTCGGACTAAATGCTGAGATCGTGTTCTCGTTAGGCTTTCCGTTCCGATGATCCATGTTCCTTCTTTGCCTTTTCGAGTCATCTTAAAGATCATTGAAGATACCCTCTTTTGTATGAGGAGGCCATAATGCCTGACCCGTTCAGGTTTACCAACCTTCAGGCGAAAGGTCCCCCAAGCCGGTCTGCTTGTA
>Ga0179593_1306767_pt1 | contig 10498 bp, 9 predicted proteins | sample CZODoug2_1_08_16_FD_185931 | JGI IMG/M metagenome (GOLD analysis project Ga0179593, IMG submission 185931) | Vadose zone soil fungal communities from Angelo Coast Range Reserve, California, USA - CZODoug2_1_08_16fungal (PacBio error correction) | ecosystem: Environmental > Terrestrial > Soil >... | reverse complement strand
AATCGTATTTGTTATCTAATAGCGTAGGCCGGGTTATTTCCAGGGTCGTCCCCGCTGGACCGCAGCCCCTCCCCGGATCTTGTTACCCAATTTGCAGATTCAGGTGGATATTTGTCAAGCTTAACCTCATTCTTCCGTCTGCCCAGTTTTTCAGTCATCGGCCACCGAAGAAGACGGGCGACTTTCTGCGGGACGACTACTGTAGCGTCCCACGAATTTCCGCCCATTACGTTCGAAAGTCACTTTTTAATTTCAACTCTTTTTGTCCAGGTGGGTGGGGCTGCTCTCACGCTCCCCCCCTTTCCAATGAGATCCCCTTCGTCGGTTTACCTTCTCGCATCGATTTCGTTCCCGCTACAGCCATTCCCCCTTGGGTCTCCGTCACCTCCTTCCATCTTCCACGTTCTGGATGACGGACGGAGCCGTGAAAAGTCGTGCTTTCCCGTGAGTCCCCAGATCAGCTCCTTCCCCATCTGATTTTTAATCGATGGGACTCCCTAAGAGGGCCTTTAGTTCTTCGATTTTTCTCCATCCCCCCCATCTTCACAACGCCCCCCTTCCCTGTACTTGTTTTTTAACACTTGGTCAAGGTGCTTTTCAGTTCGTTACATTTCCCTTATAGGTCCCCGACACCAGCAATCCCACTGTGTCCTTAAGATGAGCCCTTCCGTTTTGTCTATATTCTTTTTCCTCATCATCTGTTTTTATTTTAATAAACCGATTCTAGCTAGTCGCCCGGCAACAGGTTTTGTTGGGAGTTTGGTAACCCCGATGATGCTCCCCAATGCCCCCCCCCTCACCTAATTCCCACTTCCTGGGAAATGTGACAACACCCTTCGTGCTGATGGTGATTCTCATTTATCCGTCGCCGCACGTGAAGCGGGCACGAGTCTCGAGGCCATCTATCCCTTCACAATCGATGATTTTTTTTCCGCCGCTCTCCCTCTCCCACTTGATTTCGGAAAGACTTTTACTTCGTGCCGTGCAGCCCGACGGGGTCCCATGTTGCCACGCTTTTTAGTTTGAGATAGCATTCTGCTGTTCGCGTACTATCGATTTCCCCTTCTCCGCAGATCCTGCGCATAATTGGTCTCTGCTCTCCCATCTCCACACACTCCCTTTTACACCCTCCTTCTCAAAGTTTCCCCCTTGACTCTGGTGGCGCTCTCATGAGCGGTCCCGACGGATACTTTGAGTCAGTTGCAGCCTTCTGAGATAACTTTACACCTGTTCCTTCCGGCGCTTTTTTTTGCTTTTCACCATATCCCCCCCCCAAGAATCCTGCCGCTTTCCGTTTCCTTTAACACCGTTGGCCGGCTCGGTACCTACTACTACTTGAAAGTCAGCCTGCCGACGCACTCTGTAGATCCCTCCTCTTTTTTTTTCCGCCGAGGACGGCCCATTTTCCCATCCCAATCACCGGACTGTTCTGGCGCCTTTGAGCCCGCCGAGGTTCGTGGCGTGACCCGCTCTGAAGCAGTCCCCCTCGATTACCGTTCTGCAGAGCGAATCGTTTTTTTTTTATTGAAGACGCTTCCCGAATAGGTTTGCCCTTCAGGCGCAATTCTCTTCCCCGGACACGTCACATTGTTTAAGTGTCATCAGAGGGCATTCCTGTAGACGGTGCACGGCCCAGCCAGACACCCTCCCATCGAGTTCGTTGCCTGTCCTCGACTTCGCGTCAGATCGTCCTCGACCTGCCTCGTCTTGCGGATCTGTAGGCTGCGAACATGGATCGACCGATGAAACGCCTGTGCACGATTCCCTCGCCCCACGTTTTTTTTGGCGACCATCAATCCCATGTGTTAATGCCCACGTTTTCAACAAGGTTGATCGCTTCCTGACAACCATCGAGAACCTTTTTGATACTATCGAGGCCCTCCTTCTTTCTTCAAGCTTATCGCAGATTAATTCCACCCTTTTATAGACTTTTCATACCCAGTCCTCCCCCCATTAGCTGGAAAGTTCGAAGTCTTTTTTGACTACCCTTTTCTGTACTTTCTACTCCTAGCATGTATATTCCCCGGGTCACTTGCGAAGTTTTCCGAGCCATTACGACAGCTGTCTTAACCCAACTTCAATCCTTTTTTGCGAGATCCAGGTGCCCATCGCCGTCTCTGCCTCCATCATGCGATGCTTCCCTGCTTGATGGTTTTTTATTTCAATGTGCAAGATTTTATTCCCGCGCACGGCAACTCCCCGGCCGCTGCAGAAGGCCCCCCAGCTGCGTGCACATTCTTCGCTTAGAAAACCGTCCCAGCCCGGGTCCTTTCTCAGAGTAATGCACTTGTGAGGAATTTGGGGACTAGGATGTCGACCCCAGCTCGGGAAAGGACCCGGCCTGACCCCGCGACCTTCATATGTGGCGTGTCCCCCCATGGAGTGGTAGAACAAAGCCCCCGTCTTCCGGACTGGTATCGCTGTCCGACTGCCCCTTCCTCAACCCCAGGTGTGGTTCCCTTTTTTGTTCTGATGTGCCCCTTCAAAAAACATTCCTTTCAGTGGGAAGCGTCGAGGCCCTCCGCTCTCTGATAATAGTGGCAATGGCCTACTACCCCCTAGTTGAGCCGAACCTTTCCGCCTCTGTGCTCTTTATTTCGCGCACCATCTTCCCATCTATCCTTTTTTTTTTGTTACACGTGGGATCCCAAACCTATTCCCGCCCGCTGTTTGCTGTTCCGGTCCACGTTTCCCAATGTGACCAATATCCGTTCTTTGGACCCAAATTGGCCTAGGTGCTTCCAACTACTCAAAACAATGGCGGATTGCGTTCCCCCCTCCTCGCACGATTCGTCACTTATTTTTTGTCTACCGCCGCCTCCTGTGCAGACATCCCTTGAGGTACACAACCCTCAATGGAACCTCCCGGTCTACTCTCACCGTGTCACCAGTACTTGCGGACCTAACTTGTCACCAGGCATGGGATTCACTGAGAATTTTGTGTACAGATTTTCGTTCATGATCCTATCAGAAGCTGTCTCTCGACATCCCGAGACCACCTCATCGAAGGAGATTACTGCACTCTCGGTCGTGGGTGCTCTCCGACTTTGTGAGGAGACCAAACTGGGTAAGCGCAAGCACCCCCCCATACTCCCCGGCCTTCGCATAGGACCTTGTGCGATTTTCATCTTTACAGTTCTCCTTTCGCCCAGAAGACGTGCTATACCAGCGATAGTCATCTTCGCCATTCTAGCCGGACGGCTGGCCATTGCTTTTTTTTTATGGTTGACCTGCGGAAACTTCCAAACCCTGTTGGGTTTGGGTATCTGAGGAGAACTCCGACCCAATTCTGAACTGGGTGCCCGTGTTTTCTTTTTCTTCGTGTGTGTGGTCTTCTTTTTGTCTTTTTTGTTTGGTTGTTATCCCTCTTCTCTCTCTTGTTCTTCTTTTTTTGGTTATTTTCTTTTTTTTTTTGCGTTGGTGTCCTTTTTTGTTTGTTTCTTCTTCGCGTTTGTTGGTTGTTTTCGGGTTCCTTTTTTTTTTCTTGTTTTATGTCTTTTTTGTTGGGTGGTTTTTTTTTCTTTTTTTTTTTTTTTTTTTTTTGTTTGTTTTTTTTTTTTTTGTTTTTTTTTTTTTTTTTTTTGTTGTTTGTTTGTTTTTTTGGTGGGTGTGTTTTTTTTCACGGCTTGTTTTCATCGTCACGTTTCCAACGTCTCCTTGTTGATTTCTCCAGTGAAGCCAAGTTGTATATGCACCCTTCCGTATCGGATCTGTTTCCCCCTGCCCCCGCAAGCAGATTGCTGTGTGACATCTCAAAACCGCTGGTAACGTCTCACTTCTCGATTTCCCAATGGGCCATAGAACTTTCTGTCGTCCGATCAGATCGATCCTGAACCTGTACGTTCCGGCCTTATTTGTTCTACTCCTCATCCTGTTTTCGGCCAAGTGCACAAGACACCCCTCCCGCTCAAGGCGCGTCCTTTTTTTCGGTCGATCGCAAGTGAGATTTTCTTCGACGCCACGCAGGACGCACACCGCATGTCTACCCTCCCTTCCTTTTTTTTCCCGAGGCGGGCCCCCCCATGCAACTCCCGCCCGGTCTCGTCCTAGAGACACCCGCTGCCCCAAGCGTCGGCAGCCTTTCTTTCGCCGCTTCTGAAACCCCATCGCTGCGCCACTCCTTTCTTTCACCCTCTTTGTTGTTTTTTTCCGAGTCGATATTATGCGCTTTGTTTTTCCGTCCTTCGGCGGCCCCTCTTTGCGGCAGGATTGTCTTCGCGCGGTTCCTCAGTCAATCTGGGTTGTCTTTTCCAGGTTTTTCCGCCCCCTTTTCGCAGTCTTTTTCTTTAGTAGGTGCTTTTTCCTTATTGCCCCGCCCAACACAAAGGCTCGGTTGCCTATCGCGCCTCACCACCGGCGCCTGAATTGGTACCCCTGTTTCTGTCTGCACTGGGCCAGTCAGACAGATTTCTTGAAAACTTTCTCCGGAGCCGTACACCGATTAAGGATCGTCGCTTCTAGTTCACCGCCACGAGATATTCGATTGCTTCCCCGTTTGTGACATCGCTAAACGTGACCCCGACGTCGTTTTTTCGAGGTTGGAGATTTTCCCCCCCTCTTTTTCTGTTCCTTATCCCCTCTACGTTTGAAGTATTGGACCTTCCGAAGGATAGTGATTTCGATGATGATCCCTCAATCCAAGTTGACGTGTTGTTTCGACGTTGACCCCGCGCCTACGACCCTTGCACTCGCGGGATCCTCATACTATCCAATGTGTTATGTCATCTCCTGGTTTTTTCGACCTCTTCCGAATGTCCCCCCCCAATGCAGCGACCCAGTCTGATTTTCATGGCGACGATTATTTTTGCCTTCTACACCGGCGTTTCGTATTTGATGATAGGCCCCCTCACTGCCTTTCGAAGGCCAGAGGATGGTGCCTTTCCCTTTTCCCCATCAAATCCATTTTTTCTCTCTTTTCTTTTATACCCCAAACCGGATAGCGGAGTCCTTGTTTAATCGGCCGTAGGCTTGGTAAGCGCCTTTTTTTCCTCCTCCGTTCACGTCCCCCAGACTCTGCGCCCATGTCACAATCGATTTTGCGACAATTTTTCGGAAGCCCTTCATCCTTGAGCAAGTGCTTTTTTTTCGGGGGTTCCTTTGTTCTGATCGAAGACAGGTCCATTGCATCGGTTTGTCCCTCCCCCTTTTTTCCGCAGAGCGAGTTCCCCCTCGCAGTAGACACTTGGAACTTCGTGCGCTTACGCCACGAGACGCCCCGTGTCGTAGTTTTTCCCTCCCCGTTTATTTGAGCAACCGGCCCCATTTTTTTTTTCAATCCACGGTCCTGTCACTTTCCCCCCGGAGCCCTGTGCTGAGACCCGCGTGCGAACAGTTCTTTTGGGGATTTTCACGTCAAGTGCTGAGATCGTGATATTTGTTTCTCCTTAATCCCCTAGGCGCCTATTCGTCCCAGTGTTCCCCCGAGACCCCGTAAGGAGAGATACCGGCCCTTTTTTTAGCCAGAGAGACCGGTTAGTAATTCGTCAGTCCTTATCATGTTTGATTTACCTTTTCTGGCCCGACCCCGTTAATGCACAAATGTGACCTTTTTTTTTGGCTCCAGCCGCACAGCCGATGTCCAGGTCAGTTAATGTCCGGTGTTTTCTTCCAACCACACTCCTCCCTACGAACCCGATTTCCGCCTTATAGGGTCTGTACCTGTTATTGCCGCCCTAGTCTTTTTTCGCCCGCCTCGTGCCCGGTAAAACATTTTCCACTTCCTTGCGAGGACCTCGTAGCCGATTTTCCGCACCGCTTACCACGCAGCTGTGTCCGCACCGGACGCTTTTTGACCTCCTCTTACCCTCTGTGCCCCGCCCGGACATGAAAAACGCCCGATCACAAATGATATACTCCACAACTGCTTTGCCACTTTTTCTCAGGGCATCCGGCTATGGAATGTCCTTGTTATTTGCGAATCATCTCTGCCGGTTACATTTTCCAGCGTAGGACGGCGCGACATTTCAGCCGGTGGTTCAGCCATCCATCTCTGCGTAGTCCCTGCCATATTTTGACCTTTCTTTGCCCCCCCAAAAATCTCGGTTTCTCGCTTGCGAATTTTCCCCCCCTGTTGGCCTAACATGAATGTGCCTGTTTTTGTCCTCGGAAGCTTCCAATCTTCCCTTGTGAATCTTTTTTGAAGAGCAAGTCTCGGCGCCCTTCCGGGTTGAATTTTTCCCGCATCTCTCTTTTTGGATTTCCTTTCCGGACGGCTTTTGGTCCCCCCCCTAGAACCCTTGTTCGCGTCCTCGTATCACTTTTTGTTTCCTTGCATCCATATTTGCTCGTTTTCCGCCTCTCCCCTCTACTTTGCACTATCGTTCAGGTCGCTGTCCGGATCTTCTTACCCCCGACGTCGCGCGGATCCTGCAACAACTCCTTTGCTCTTGTTTTTCTCTTGCAAAGTAATAACTAATAATGCCCATGGTGACCGATGCGGGTTTATTAGGCATAGCCTGCGCCCTTCCCTTATTTATCCTTCGGTTGTCTAGCAAGACCCCGAATGAGCCGCCGGATTTCATCGTATTGTCACAGTTTTTTTATAGAGGGCAGGTCCACCCGACCCAGGCGCTTGGCCTTTCTCTATAAGGCTGCACCCCCCCTTGCAGTACAGCTTCTTCTCCCCCCCGAGCGGTTTCCCGGCGTTCCAGGCCCCCCTATTTCTTTCAAGAGTGGTGATTGTCTTCCCTAGTGGAGTTGTCTCCCCCCCTTATAAGGAATTTGTTGTGATCTTTACTCTTTTCCCCGCTGGAAGTGCGCACAGGTGGAGTCATTCGGCAACCTTTGCTCCGCCTGCTTGACCTGCGTCTCCGGGAGCCCTTATCTCGTCGATTTACTCCTCATGTCGAGGCCATTCGTCTCAGTATTCCCCCATTGTCCTTCCTCCGCGCCGCTTTTAACCGCGTGGTGGGTTGATCTGAGATGATCCTCCTCCCCAATGAGTTTAGTCGTTTGAGAGAATAAGACCTTTTTAGGTTCCCGTCCCCGCATACAGTAGTTTTGCTGTCGGGCTTCCCGCACCCTCTTTCACCATAGGCCCACTTTTTGGTAGGAGACGATACGAGTCAATTCTTGTCGAACCTTCTTGGTCCTCATAGTTTTCCGTCTTCCCAACTTTTCATCGATCTCCCCGATAAGGTCCGCCTACGCCGTGCCAACGTAGTGAGGATATGAGGCCTACTCACAATTCCCCTCCTGCATTCCTTTGTTGTTTCAACTGGTCCCTTCTTACCTTTTAGTTGCAGAGTCCCCCTTGGCTTTTCCCCACGACCAACAGTTTTTTTCCAACCCTGTTTCCGTGGGCGACATCGATGCCCGAAAAGGTGTGTAACTCTTTTTCCTTCTTCCATCCTTTGTGATTGAGAATAATACCCCCACCGTGTTTCGCTTTCCCTCGCGGCTTCTCCCTTTGGCAAACCCGGGGCTTTGGTTGGCTTGCTTTCATGTCCCTGCAATTTCCTAGGCCCCCGGGACCCTTACTTGTATGTTTTGACCCCAAGAACTTTTGGGAGCCCGAGTTGTGAGTCTTCTTCGCCGCACGACCCTCCTTTTTGCCCCGCGTATGCCCTCCATCTGATGGTCACCGGCGCTATTACTGAAGCCCTTCTGGACTCGATTTCGCCCCCCTACTGTTTTCGTATCTTTCGCTGCATCCGGTTCCTATGTGACCCAGTTTTGCGTGTTTAAGACCCGCAAGCAAGGGACTTTTAATGATGGAAATGACCCTTCTTCGTTCATCTTCTACGCATCTTCGTAGTGGTTGTGGGGCCCCCTGGGGGGGGCTGCTCAATCTTCCCCCCCAACGACTTTACACAGATCTTTCCCTTACGGGTACCACTTCTCTGGTTGGCCTTGACGCATGCCTTTTTTTAATTTGGATTCCCTATTATTTCTCAGCCCCCGGGCTGCAGTTCATGTTCGTATGTTTCCCGTATTGATTCCCAACTGAACTTCGAATGCGGTGCAGCGTCACATAAACAAAAAACCAGTTGGTGGGATCTCACAGAGACTGTGGGCTACCCCCCTCCTTCGGTGTAGACTACCCCTCCTGCCTCCCTGCGAAGAAGAGGAGATAACTGATCTATGTCCCTCCGAGTAGTTCCTTTCTTAGCCTCCCCCCGGCGGTTCGCCCGCGCCTTTTTTGCAGCCTTGTGTTGCACGATGCGATTCCCTCCTATGCCCCTGAATTTCAGGATCCTCCGTCTTTCTTTGGATCTTCGCTCCGACTTATCGAGCCCTCCCTGGTCATCTATGCTCCCTGATCACCTTACCGTCCTTAGCCGGGGCCCTTTATCCGGTAAGTTGCACGGCAAACCCGCCAGCGTCCGTCTCGGTCTTGCAGTTCGCTACTCCTTTAGTGATAGAGGAACCACCACTTGAACCAGAGTTGCGGAGATTCCGTATACCCTTTGTTTTGAATCGAGGCACTGAACAACGGCCCGTGAATCCCTGATCATCTTGCAAAGGCACCCTGATGGGAGACCCCCGGAATCCAAGGGGGATCGAGTTACCATCCCCTCCCCCACTTGATCATGTCGTCCAATGCCCCCACGAGCCACCGGATGGCGCGATCTCTTCCGCGTTTTTCGGCGAGGTAACACAGTCCCTTTGTGCCCCCCCTCTTCGCGGACCAATTAGCTCCGGAACATGATTTCAGGACTAACTACCCCTTCTCGGGTCCCGCCTACCACCGTTAGGATTCTTTGTCCAGACCGAGTATAGGAGGTCTAGTTCACGGATCTTCCTTTGTCTGACCCTAAGTTTTCCTGTGCGACCGTGGATCGTTTGTCAGCTGCTCCCGGCATTGCCCTCGTTATGTAGGATAACTTCGTGACCTTCCACTCCCCCCCGTATTTTTTCAAAGCCCTCGATCGCTTCCCCAACACTTTGGTTGTTTCCGAGTTGCAGCTTGTTTTGACCTTGCAGTAGCCGCTTCCTTTTTACATCGGCCCGCTGGAGTTAACAATCGGCGTCTGCTACCCCCATCGGTATTGGCAATGATCGGCTGAATTGAGACGTTGTACCCTTACGTCGGGCTGGAGCACCCCCTCGTCCGGTGACTTAATTGGCCCGACAGATCATTAATGATGTGCGGTTATAAATGCGTGTGTACCCTCGACCCCCAAGACCAAGGGTGGTCCCTTTTCCCACGTAGACGCCCCCGGCTACAACCAAATTTCCCCACCATGGACGGGGATCGAGGGTGGCCCACTCCAGCCCAGTCCTCATTTGGTGAAGCGGCGGAAGGACGCCCGCGGGGCCTCGGGTCCAGAACTTTTCAGCATTTATCTCGTAGGAATCGTCTTTCGCTGACCTGGATCATTTGCTCGAGAGTCCCCCATTCCCAGCTTTCTCTCTCACGGGCTTACCACCTCCCTGTTACTGCGCGTCCCTCCCCTAAGTCCCCGTTCGTCGCGTGGATTGATCACTGATTGGCGGAAAACCAGGACTTGTCTTTCGACCCGACGTACACGGGGATTTTGTAAGCTTTCCTACCCGCCCGCTTCAAATATAAACCTCCCGCGTTCTGTGTAACCGTCCGGTTGATCACCCCCCAACCCCCCACTCACGGAACATTCGGTCGGACTCTCAATTCCCCCGACGGCTTCTATCACTGGCTCCTTTACGGCTTTTTTCCGTGAGAATTTGTTTTTCTCCCCATTGTTCCCGATTGTGCTGCCCTTCGGACGGGGGATGTTTACGAGTCTCGCCAAAAGTCCGATGTCGATTAACAGAACTCCCCTGCCGGTCTTATTGTTTTTTATCTGATAACGATTTCTTTTGGATGAAACACCGCCCCCCCCAGATCGCGGCGGTCTCAGGTGCGGCGGGTGTGAAGATAACAAGTTGAGAAAAGCAGATTGCTCTAAAGATCAGAATCGTTCTCCCCCTACTTGGCTTGATCTCATGGACTTCGCTGCGGGGCGGCCCCCTGGATCTGATAAACCCTCGTGACAGTCCTGGGATCCACCACCTTCAATTTCCCTTCGCCGTCCCCAAACACGTGGTCAAGTGGCCTGTCGTGGCTCATTCAGCCTTGAACGGCACCATATGGACATTGCCCCCCCAATAACTTCCCTCTCTCAACAGAAAGAACGCTTCTCTTTGATTCTTGAAAAAAAGCCTCGGCAGATCCCGTTTCGCGCAGTTTTCAACTGGGGTCTCCCCTTCCGGCTACTTTAAGATCTTCGATCTCTACTTTTCCGTCTCACCGTCGCCAATTGTTTCCTACTACGCCATCTGTCGACTGTAAGTGAACCAATTACCCCTCCCATCCTTCCCCAAGGGAGACAGGGTCCTCCTTCCGATGAACTCGCAGTTTTTCTTCCTTTCGAAGTCCCCACTCCTGTACCCCCTCCTGAGACCCCGAATTTAGCTACCGATTGCGGGCAACCCCCTGGCGCTCATTCATGCCTGGAATCGAGACAACCCCCAGCTGCGCCCCCATCCGTCGGCAGTCATGCTTGCCCCTTGCCGAAACCGTCGCCCCGGCTTCCCC
>Ga0179593_1258707_pt1 | contig 10498 bp, 18 predicted proteins | sample CZODoug2_1_08_16_FD_185931 | JGI IMG/M metagenome (GOLD analysis project Ga0179593, IMG submission 185931) | Vadose zone soil fungal communities from Angelo Coast Range Reserve, California, USA - CZODoug2_1_08_16fungal (PacBio error correction) | ecosystem: Environmental > Terrestrial > Soil >... | reverse complement strand
TTGCAGCTCATAATGTTTTTCACTCCCCAAACCCCCCTTTTGTTCCCGGACGACGGCGCGTCTTTTACCCTTCCCCCCCTGGGTGAGTAGTCCTTTTCCCACAAGGGGGGTGGGCGTTGTTTTTGTTATGGGCGGGGGGTAATTCCCGCCAAAATTCAATGTTTGTCTTGCAGCCCTCCCTTTCTTCCTTCCTTGACCTTTTTTTTAGTTGATAGGGGCCCTTTGACCGTGTCGGCGACTGGCATCCACGTTCAAAAATGTTTTTTTTTTTGTCTTTCATTCTTTGCCTCCCCCCTCCCTTCCGATTTTTGTTCCTTTTGAATCTCTGCCTGCCAGAGCTTCGATCCCTTCCTTCATCGGTTACCTTGGTGGCAGTTTGCGGGCCCGTTTCCGCTCCCCCTTTCTTTTTCCCTTGATAGCTGTCGACCCCCTTCTGTATTTTTTTTTCGAGTTGCCCTTTTTTGTTTTTGCTTTGCCTCCTTGCGTCAGTGTTCCGACTCCCTTCACCCCCCAACCACCCACTTTTTTTGGAGGCGACCAATTCAGTTTTCCCGACTTGGCCTCCCCCCTTCAGCACCCTGTGAAATCGTATGTGGACACCCCTATGCTTCCCCGTTGGAATTTCTTTCCCACTTCGTCCCCCATTTTTTTTGTCCAATTTTCCAGTGGCCTCCCCCCTCTTTAATGAATTCACAACCCCCTGCAACTTCCCACGGAAGGGGTTGGGTGTTTTGTCGTGAAGGGGTTTGGTTCCACTATTCCGAGCTAAGGCCCCCTTTTTCCCTTCTAAGAACGTTTTCTTTATCTGGGGGAGTGACTAGGGAGATGTCCCAGGGCGCGATCCCCTCTAGGTTCTCTTTCTTTTTGTTTTATTGCTTTTGTTTAGGGCTTCGCCTTATTTCGGTACCTGCTGGGATGTGCCGTTAGTTTCTTACTCACGTCTTGTCATTCTGGGGTTACTTTACATCTTTTTGGACCCTTTCTGGTTTTTGAAGTTCCCTTTTTCAACACCCCCTGTCGATGGGGATGCGTTCCTTTTTGCTGCCCGTCGTATTTTCTTTTCCTTTTTACCGGTGGTCCTACTATGTTCCCTAACTTTCCTGCCAGTCGTATGCGACACTTTGTTTCATCTCGTGCGGCCCCCTTTCTCCCTTGCCATGTTTTACTTTTATTATTCTCTTTATTTCTCAACTCTGGTTGTTTTTTTGTTCGGGTTTGCAGTTCCGTCAAAGTTATATTCGAGCGGCGTGTGTTGCTTTACCCCCCACCCCGGCTTGTAGTTGTCCTTTCTACGTCCCAGGTCAAAGTTTCCCGTTGTGCGAGGCAATCCAACTTGGGGGTCTGTCATTTACCCCCTCTTTTGCCCTTTGTTCTTTTTTCTTTCGGTGCGCCTTTCACCTTTTTCCTCCGAGGAAAACACCAGCGATTTGCCTTTTCCCTTGTACGTATTTCCCTTTTTTATTTTTGTTTTTCCTCCAGGTCGGTGCCTTTTTTCGATGGAGCCCGATTTGGCTTGATGAGGGTCCCCCTTCCCCCATTTGATCCCCCCACGTGAACCCCTGTTTTTCCCACCATTTTCGATTCTCCTGTCCCCAAGTACTTTTTTTTCTCCGTTTTCCCGCTTCCCCTGGTTTTCCGTTCGTAACTTTTTCCGCCCCCCAATCCCCCCTTGGTTGTGATTTTTTTTTGACGGTTTACCTGTTTCTTTTTCGTACCGGTTTTTTTTTTGAGCGGGCAATTTCTTGTCCCTTTGATCCCCCAAGGAACCCCCCCAAAACCGGGGCGGGGCGGTTCCTTTTTTTTTTCAATTTGTTTTTGTTTTTTTCTCCTGAACCAAGACAAATTCTTCGCTTCTTGCCCATCGGTTTTACACTTTTTCCCGTGTTTCCTTGCATCCCCCCTTCACTGGGCTACTTAGGTTTTTGCTTTTTTTTTTTTTTGTTGAACCTTCTTTGATGGAACCTTTTTGGATTGCCAAAATTTCGCACCAGATTTCCTTTTCTGGTTCCCCTTTTGTCTTTTGTTTTTTTTTTACCCTTGCATGCATGGACCCAACCCCTTCGGGACCCGGGGTGCCCATGTTTTTTCTTCGCCACACTCTTTTGCGGTTTTTCCCCTTGTTCGTGCAAGTTTGATCGGCGGGCCCTTTTTCAGGTTGACAGCCCCTAATTTTTATAGTTGTTCATTTTTTTTTCCCTGGCCTTCTTGCCTCAAATGTCCGTCCCCCCCGACACGCCCCGCCCTGGACCCCGTGACCTTTAAATTTGTAGTTCCGCCGCCGTCTTTTTTCTTCTTTAAATTTTTGTTGATACTCCCCCAGGCATTGTTTTTCCCTATGAGCCTCTTCATTGGGAAGGGAACCCCTGGGAGATTGACTGTGACCGGCGCGGACATTCGTTCCCCCGGGAATCCCTAGATTCCCCTCTTCCGTTGTCCCCGGTTCACCCCAGTGAGGAGTTATTTTGCCCCCCCCGGGCCAGGTTTTTTTAGGGCCGTATGTTGGACCCTCCCTTTTTTTACCACCCGACTTCCCTTTCCCCAATCGCTTCCCATTGCTTGCCACTATTTCTGACCTGAGTTGGCCCGATCCTCCCGTTTTTTTTCTTTTACATTAACCCCCCCCCCCTTTACATTTTTTGCCTTCGGATACCAAAGCTTTTTTCCAGCGTAGTTTTGGCCCCAGTTGTGCTTTTTTCCCCCCCCAAACCCTGAATCGCCTCATTCTTCCTCCGCTCAAGGGTTCAGTATCTTCAACCTCTCCCCTCCAACCCCCTTTTACTTTGTATGTGCGATTACTTCTCCGTTCTTCTGTCACAATGGGCAAAACCTTTTTCCCCACCTGAAAAAAAATGTTTTCTTTCCTCCCTCCGTTTTTTTTTAGTTCAGTCTCGTTCCTTTCCTTCTTTTCCAACCCAGTTTGCATTCCCTTGTAACCGGGGCGTTTGCGTTGTCCCCTCCCCCTACAAAAGTTTGGAGGCGTGTGATTTTCTTGCTGTGTCCCTGTTTTTGCTGCCGGTATCTTTTTTTTCTTTTATTGGGTTTGTTTTTTGTTTTTAACCAGGCTTTTCTCAAACCCCCTGATGCGCTGACCCACCCACGATGTAGCGATCTTTTGCACGGTTTTTTTTTTGTTTCCTGTTTTAACCCTTTTTTCCTCTCCTTTTGGGTTCAGTTTCTCCCACTGTTTGACGTGGGCAAATGCATCATTTTTTCCCCTCTCAATTTTTTGACTTTTTCCTTCGTTTTTTTCGAGTTACTTTTGGCCCTTTTTTTGCCACCCATTTCTTCTGTTCAACTTTTGACTGACGTGATTCCCTCTTTTCCGGCGTGATTTGTCGGATGCCCGTGCAACGTCCCCCTGGCTTTCCATTTAATTTTTTGCATGGTCTATTCCTCTTCCTGCTGGTTTATCTCATTTTACATTTTTCACGGCCTCGCGCTTGCGTTTTTTTTTGCAATACACGTGTCACTGTTCCCTTGTTTTTTCGTGTTTCCACCTTCTTTGTTTTACATTGGGACCAATTTTCCATCAAGCGTTTCACCCTCCTTCCCCCCTCTGATTCAAGGTGCCCCTCCGGTACTTTTTGCGATTTCCCACTGGGCCACCCGTTTGTCCTTTACCCTTTTTTTCAATTCCTCCCGTGTAACACCCCCATCTCCCTGTGCCAAAAGGAGTCCTTTTTCACAACCAACCGTGGCCCATCTCTCTTGGATATCCAGTTACTTTTTTTTACTTTTTTTTTTGTTGTTTTTTGCGAACCGGCGTCCACTGGTCTTTCCCTGTCGGGCCCTGCCCAATTCCACGCGCGGTCGGCTGCTTTTTTGTGTTGGTTGGGTCTCTCCCACCATCATTTTTTCCCTCTCGCTTCCTACCTACCCAGGTCAGTTTCTTTCTGTCTTTTTGCTTGCGGATACTTCGGCCATCTGCGCGGAAATTGAGGCAGCGTACTTTGTCTGGTTCCTTCTCACTTCCCTTTTCGTTCTCGGTTGCCCGGGCTCCCACTTCCGCCCCGGTGCTCATTAGCCAACTGCCCCCTGTTTGCACGTCCACAAAACGTTCTCCCCCTTCTTTTTTGCCCCCTTTCTTTTATTCTTGTTTTTTTTGCTTTTGATTGCGCCCCGTACCATCCCCCCCCTGGTCCATTTACTCGGCCCGATTTCATGGCTGACGTATTTCTTTTTTCATTCTTTTGTGTTGTTCCCACCTGTTTTTCCCCTCGGCTTTTTTCCCCTCCACAAAAGAGGTCGAATACCCGGTTCCTCCCTGCCCGAAACTTATTCTTTTCCCAGGCAATACTCCCCATTTTCCTCCCTGCTATACCCTCTGGGTGTTCTTTTTTTCTGTTTAGGTCGTTCCTTTCTCCTTTCAGTTTGCGGCGATGAAATTTTTAGCCCTCCCACACCTATCAGTTCTCCGTTTTTTTCTTCCCCACCCTCCGGCACCCAATTTTTCAGTCTTTTGGAACCCCGCCTTTTTCCCCCCCCCTCCCCATTAGATTTCCTTTTCCCCCCCCCCCCCTGGAAGTCCGTCGCAGCAATACCCCACATTTACACCTCGGGCGTCTGATTCCGGACTTCACACCCCCCAATCACACCCTTTATCTTCGTTTTTTTTGCATGCTCTTTTCGTTCAACTCCTCCCGCAGATTCTGAAGCCACCTTGGTCTCGCTCATAGGCACACTTCCACACGGTTCACCCCACCCCTTTTTTCAGTGTCGTGTTTTTGATCTAGGCATTTCCTCTTTCCGATTGGATGGCAACTTTACTTTTTTGTAGTCCATCCCCTGTGCGCCCCGCGTTGATTTCGTGGAAAGTCTCCCTTCATTAGCCAACCCGTTTCACTCCCCCCCCAAGTTTGTGGCAGAACAGCCCCTTGTTGTTTGGTGACCTTCGCTTCGTCCCCCTTCGCGTCCCCCCCCACCCCCCCCGCCTGAACTCCCCCGAATCTGTTTTTCCACCGTCAAGGTAACGTGGGCCGGTTGATTCCCTTGACCAATTTTTCCCCTATAAAGTGATTGTATTTTCGCGTTGTGCTGGCAATGCAAGTCTTATGATTACCCGTTTTTTTTTTTTTTCAACCACTGGATCCGTAATGAGCCCCCTCATGGTAATTTTTCGTGTATTTTTGTTGGCTTTGCGGACTTTTCCTTGTTTGGACGATCCTGGACTCTTCCTTTTTCACTGCTTAAACCCCTTCCACACTTTTTGTCGACGTTTCATTATTTTTTGATTTTTTTTTTGGGGGTATCCCCCCCCCCTTTGCCCACTTTCCCACGGTCCAGCTGTTTTTCCCACGTGTCAGTTCTAATGTTTTTGGTTTTCCCCCAAACTCCGGTTTTTTGGAACGTAGTATTTTCCCCCCCCCCATGGACCCCCCGTCGTGTCATTTTGAAACCCCCAAGTGCATCTCTTTTCTCCCCTTTTTTTCCCCCACTCCGTTTTTTTTTTTGCTTCTCTCAAATTTTTTTTTTGGACCTCTCCCACCTAAACTTTTGTCCCTTACGGTCGCCGATTTTGTCCCCTCCCCTTTTTCAGCACCCGCTTGCCCCCCCCCAATTGCTTCTTTTTCTTTGGTTTTTATAGCCCCGGACACAATTTGTTGACCCCAGGCGGCGAGCACTCTTCGGTTTTTCTAGTTCCTTTGTCTTTTTGACACCCGTATCGTATCTTTCTTCACAAAGTGCCCGTCCTCCTCCCTGTACTCCCGGCGGCATTTCTTTTTTTCTTTTTTTTATTTAGTGGCCCAATTTTCCCTTTTGCCTCCGAGTTGCGTGAGCTCCCGCCTTGCCGTGGCCAGCAGCTTCTGCTCCATTCTTTATGGTGTTTACCCCCCTTTTTCCCTTTGCGGCCCCGACTCCGTCCGGTCCCTTTTTTTGTTCTTTTTTTTTTTTTTTTTTTTTTGCTAGCTTTACTGAAAGATGCTGTATTCCGTCCTTGGGCTTGGTTTCATTTCTGGTTGCGATGAAACCATCACCCACCCAACCGGTGTTTTTCGTTGCGCCCAAATTGGGATTCCCACTCTCCCTTTCTTTTGCTTTCCCCCCCAACTCGCCAACCTCATCGGCGACTTTTTTTGGTGGGTGTTCCTGATTTGCTTGAACTCCCCCCCCCTGTACTTTCCCCCCCTTTCTTAATTTGGCACCACTCCAATCAGAGCGTTTCCACCCCGCTTTTGGTTTTCAGAATGGTTTTTGTTCGGCTTCCTTTTTTTCCTTTCTCTCCCCTTTGACCTGGCCCGTGTTCGCTTTTTTTTAGCTCCTCTTATTTCTTTTTCTGGGCTTCACGCCCTTTGAAAATTTTTGGCTGGTCCGTTGATTTGATTTTGTCCTTTTTTTTCTTTTCCCTCTTTTCTTTTCGTGTGGTGGAGCCTCATTTTTAGTTTCTTTTGATTTGTCGGTTTTTTGAGTCCTGCCCATTGCTTTTTTTGTTTGCTTTACAACCCACTGGGCTTGGGGATTCTTCTTTTGCAGGCGGGACGGGACAAATTTTTGAGCGGTTTTTCATTTCGCTAATTGCCCTTCCCACGTCCTCCCTTCCCCCTCTTGTGCCCCCCATTTTTTTCTTTTTTCGATGGTCCTTTTAGTTTCTTAACAATCTGCTCCAGGGTTACATGTTCATTTTCCCCTTTGTACTCAGCGCCCTTGGTTTTTTTTTCCGGTGTGGACCCCCAGCCGGCTGTAGGCCTTTTTCCCTTTCCGGTTTTCGTTTTCGGTTCTAGACGTCCGTTGCTTCCTTTGCAATCCCAACTTCGTGGCCGTATCATTTTTTTTTTTTTCCAGGCTTCCGCTTGGTTGCTTTTTTTCTGGCCGCTAACGTCGCCGCGAACCCCAGCGATGACGTTCCCAGGGATTTGGGTGCAAGTTTCTTTGTTTCTGCAGGTCTTTCCTTTTTCGATAGTCACCGAAGTTTTTGTGCGCTCTTTTTTGATTTCCCCAACCCTCCCCCCCAACGGAAGTACTATTGACCACCACAGTGTGGTTAAATCCCCCGTTTTTCTGAATTCTGGCACCCAGTCAAGTTCCTTTCCTCTCAAGAGGGTCCTTCTAGCCGCGCACCAAGCCCCCTGGTTCGGACCGTCAAACCTGCCGCCCGTGGTGTCGTATTTCGAGCGGTCACTTCTTTCTCTCCCTTTTTTCCCCACATTCCCTGTTGGTTTTTTGCTCGTGCCCGCTTCTTTACAAGTTTGGGGTGAGATTTTCCGCCTTGACCGTTTGGAACTTTGTCTCCGTTTTCGCCGGGACCACCCCCCCGGCATCACAGTCACACTTCCTTTCTCTTTATCTTTTTGTAGCCCCATTGGTTTTTTTTTTTTTTCCCCCTTTGTCAGAGCCTTTCCGTTATTTCTTCCGCTTCATGTATTGTTCCAACAACAAGTTCGGACCACCCGGGGTGTTACCCGGTGTCCAATTTCGGCCAGGAGTCTCCCCCCCCCCTTTTCTCTCTTTGGACGTTCGGGTGTTTCTCCAACTGTCCCAATTGATAGTGTTGATTTTTCCCTTCCTGCCATTCTTTTTCTCGTGACACGACCCCTTCTTGCAAGTTCCTGAATTTGTTTCTCCTCCGCGGTGAGTGTTGATTTTAGTTGTCTTCTACAGGCCCTGCTTGATTCTCGATTTGCAGTTGGCCCCTTGACCCTCCCCACCCCTTTTGGAAGAAGTCCAGCCCCCACCGGTACCGGCGCCCTGCCTCGACTGGACATCAAGCCCCTTCGTGGGCCCCCCGGCTTTCTTGCCGGTCAGTTATGCTGACGATTGTTCGGCCCGGCCGGCGGGTCCACTGTTTTTTCCCCCCTGTGGAAAACCCCCCCATCCCTTTAAAACTTTCAAACTCTTGTGGCCAATGCTCTGGCGGGCTTCCTGTAGAACTTCGTCCATTTCCTTTTGAGTTTCCAGCCCCCATTTTCCCCTCCTCTTTCCTGGAGTTAAGCGGAATTGGGTTTTCCGCCGTCCTGTGCCCCCAAACCAAACTACCCCCATCCTCCGGGATCCTCAAGCTTCCCCACCTTTCGTACTCTCCGCTTCCCCCTGTTCTTGTATTTTCTCCCTTGACTGTAAGTGATTCCATTGGCCAAAGCCGTGGCACAACCCTGAAACCTCCCTATATCCCTCCTCTCCTTTGTTGTTTTCTAGTCTTTTTTAGTCCCCGTTTTTCCCTGCCTTCCCTGACCCCTTTCTTTCTTTCCTCAGAACCTGGGCGGGTTTTTATGGGTGAACGACGGTTTTGAGCGAGGCAGGAGGCCCGAATTGGGGTTTTGGTTGGGGCACCAGTTGAGCTACCCCCCCCTTCTTGTAAACTCTTGCTCGTGATGGCCCTTGTTTATCCTTGACCCGGGGAGCGATGGTGTCCTTTCCGAACACCGTGCTCCCCCCTCTATTTTTCCTCGTGTCCCCTTTGTTGTTCCCGATTTCCCCCCCCTTTTCCCGGGGGTTTGGTTGCAATTCCTTCTTCACTTTTTGACCTTGACAGTGATGTAGCGGTCCTTGAGCTTCCCGATTGCCCCTCGCATCCATTTTTGATTGTTCATCAATTTGTTTCCCTTTCTCCCCCTCTTTCGCTTGGCTGTTTTTTTTTACCTACCCCCCTTTTTTTTTTCCCTCACTCCGCGTGCGTCTCCCCCACTACCCAGGTCATGTCAAATGCGGGTCCCTGCGGTTGGTTTTCGTGGGCATTGTCCAACCACATGTTGGCCCCCTCCCACCCGAACACGGCCCTTGCCCGCTTTTTTCCCGTGTGGATACGGATTCCAGGGGTTTACGCCTTCCCCCCTGGTAAACTGTGTTCCTCCTTTTTTTTTTCGGTCAACCTTACGTGCACTTTTTCCGTGAACCATCAAACCACCAAACTTTCATCGCTTCACCGGATGAACTATCCCCCCCCTTTTTTAAGTTTTTTTTAACGTTCCTGTGGTGCCCGTGGCACCCACCGGTTCCCGGCGAACCCCCCCTTCCCATTGAAATTTTTTCGCGGCACTGTTCCTGGGCTTTGGCTGGTTTCTGGACTAAAGAATTGTCCCCCGCTCGATAAGTCGCCGGTCTCCACTCGTTTCTCCTTTGCGTGTTCTTTACCTTCTGCGAGGAAATTAGAAAGCGTAAGGGTTATAAATTCGACAACTTTTCCCCACATTGTCTGTTTTCTTCTGGTGTATTTGCCCCTCTGATTTTTGTTCTTTTCCTACCCTTTCCTGCCAGAACACCCCCCCTTTCCCTTTCCATTTGACGTTTGATGGTGTTATCGGCTTTGTGTATGCCCCGAAATCAAAGCCCATCTTTCCTATTTCCCGCCCGATTATTTCCCTTTTCCTGCCCTTGTCTCGATTTTGGTTTTTTTTGCCCAGCCGTGCTGTTTTTTGTCCCCCCTCACCACAAAAAGTTGATCGGTCTAACCACGGTTCGACCCACTACCGAACCCCCCCCTGTGCCCTTTTTTCCGAACACTACTCACACTGCCGATCTCCCGCTTGCTCTCTTTCCCGTCTCTTCTCTTGTGTGGTACGCTCTTCTTCTTCTTTCTTCTTTTGCTGGTCATTGGTTACCAACTCTCTTTAAATTTCTCAACGCTCACCCTACCCCGGACTCCCCATTACGCCCCCCATGGCCTGGTGACAAGGGAACCCGCACCCCACCGTCCTTTTTTTCTTTTTTCCGTCAACCCCCCCAAACCCCACCCCCCTGCCGACGTCCGCACCATATCCCCCCACCCTCTTCCACTCCCTCGCGCAGAGCTTCATGCCACCCAATCAACCCCTCCTATATAGTCCCCGATGGACTCTTCCTATGACTCCGCCCCTTTTCCCCCAAGCTTCCGAGCTATCGCCGTTCCCTCCCCCCTGGAGCGCTCAGTCTGGCACTTCAGTGAACCCCCCTTTTCTTCCGCGGGGGTCTTCCTTTCCTGCTTTACGATTTTTCGATTAACTTTGACCTCAAAAAAGTCCCAGTCTTCCATTCGTTCTTTCTTTGTTTTTTTTTAGTTGGACTTCCCTTTCTTTCGTTGGGCACGGTTTTTCAAAAGGTGGGGTCCTCCCTACCCACCGGTGGGTTTTGAATTCCCCTGTTGTTTGCCCCCCGGCGTCTGTTCCCCCCTCACCAAAGTCCTTTTGCCTATACGATCTTTTTTATTCCATCAAATGGTTTCCATTCGGCGGCTTTTTGCACTTACCCATGTTGTCCACCCCGTTCTTCCCTTCTGGGGATTTTTTTCTCGATTTTTGATGTCCGGCAGTCGATTGCGCTCAGCCTCTTCTGAACGGTTCAGATCTTCCCCTCATGTTTTTTTTCGTGGTTATGCGTCGGCGACCTTTGTTTTGCACTGTGCCCCGCCTGGACGGGACTCCCCCCGCTCGATTAACCTTCTTCGGTTTCCTTTTTGGTAGCACCCTTTTTTCCACTTTCCACAACTTTTCGAGCCCCTGTGAGTTTTGGCAACCACTGCTCTTGGGTGTTTAAACACTCGGGCGACTCGTTCCAGGTTAACTCTTATTGATGTCCTTTTCCCCAACAT
>Ga0179593_1679827_pt1 | contig 10499 bp, 13 predicted proteins | sample CZODoug2_1_08_16_FD_185931 | JGI IMG/M metagenome (GOLD analysis project Ga0179593, IMG submission 185931) | Vadose zone soil fungal communities from Angelo Coast Range Reserve, California, USA - CZODoug2_1_08_16fungal (PacBio error correction) | ecosystem: Environmental > Terrestrial > Soil >... | reverse complement strand
TAGCCCCCCCCCCCCTTCTGCCCCCCCCTTCTTCCCTCCCTTCTCGGTCCATAACAACTTTCCCCTTAGAATTGCAAACCTAAAACGTGCTCCCCCCCACGCAATTCCTCCCAGTCCCCCCAAACCCCTTACATGGAAAAAAAAACGTGTGCTCCTTTGGACTTTTGAAGCTTCTCTACGTGAAAGACGTTCCCCCTTTAATTTCCCCCTTTCCCTGGTCGGGAGGTTTGATCCCTGGTCCTCTGTTGGTAACGTTTTTTCTTGTTGGCCACTGGCCTGCCCTGTTCATTTTGTCCCAAAATACCCCGGCCATTCACCAAGTTCAAGGTACGTTTTTCTGCGAAATTGCGGTGATTGCTCCCCCGCTTTATATCGCCCCCCTTTTTGAAGAAAATAGGTTGCGGCACCTCCCAAGTCCAATGTCGTTGTGGGGGGGGGGGGGGGGGGCTTCTTCGAAAGCCTTCCCCCCCCCTTTTGATCCGGTGGCTACCGAGCTTTTTTTTTCTCGATAAGCGGTTTCCTGTTTTGATTCCTCCCGTCCTAGGGGGTTTGGGAAATTGAGCCGGGAAGCTACTCCCCCCTGTTTCAGCCTATTGACCACCCCTTTTTTTCCCCCTTCTTTCTCTTTTTTCCGGAGGAATATTGCGCTCCCACCAGTAGACCTTTCTTTTCCCCCCCCCCTGCTTTTTTTTTTTTTTCCCCTGCCCCGTTTGGGTTTGGGCGAAGGGGGGGGGGGGTCTGCGATGACATGTTCCCTTTTTTTTTTCATCTCTTTTTGTGAAAATCGGGGTGATCTTGTCGCCCCAGTTCTGCCCGAAAGGCGCAACCCGCACCCTCCTTCCGTTTCCGCCAACCTCCTTTTTTTTTTTTTTTTGTCCCCCCCCCTTTTCCGGGTCTATTACCGTGTGGTTGCTGTTGTGGGCCTTTCCTTTCAAGGTTTGATTTTTTTTTTTCTTTTCTGAAAATATGGAGGATTTGAGGGGAATGGTCTTTTTCCTCCCCCGCGTTTTTTTAAAGTTTCGGCCCCTTTTTAGCACCCTTTTCTACAAACCAGGGAGGATCCCCCTTTTTTCCTTTCTTTTCAAGCCCCTCTCCCAGAAGAATTTTTCGATGCCGACCACCGGACGGGGAAGCCGCCTCCTGCGCAAACTTTTTCCTCCGGCCGTCCAGAGCCGGGCGTCGGCTCCCCTCAGTTTCTGAACCCCCCCCCCAATGGCTTCTGGCTTTCACCTGCCTTTTTGAAGCCATTCGCTTCGCCCTGTTGTACGTCTTTTTTTTTTCCCCAATTGCCCCTGGGACCTTTCTTGAAGGCGTTGGTCCTGGATAAGCGCACGCGCGGTATCCCACTTCCCCCCTTTTTTTTCCCCTGGAACTCGCCCTCCCCCTCCGCGCCGGGTCGGTTTGCCCGTCCGATTGTTTCCCCCTTGGGCGGCGCGTGCCTTTGCTTGTCCCCCCCCCCCCCCCCCCCCCCCCTTGGTTTTTCAAATGGAGGCACGCGTTCGTCGCCCGACGCTTTCTCCTCCCGTCGATTGCCTTTCCCTGCGCTGGGGGTCTTTTGAAGAATCCACTCGGGGACTCTCCCCCTTACCACCCCCTCCCTGTTACTTCAATCCCTTCAGGCCCTTCCTTTGCCCTTGGGCCCCGGCCCCATTGCTGTCGTTTGCCTCCCTCCAAAGAACCCTCTTGTGCAGCATGAAAAGCCTTTTTTCCCGTCCGCTTTACCTCTGCACCAGACAAAACAGTGATTTGGTGGCGCTTTTTCCCTTTGGCCTCGGTGGATGGTTCCCTTTTTGGCCACCCCATTGGCCGACAAGGGGGGGAGGATATTTTCCCCTTTTTTTTGTGTTCCCCTTACCTTTCGCCGTGCAAACCCGAGAGCCGATGGGGCGTTTCAAAAAACGTCCCCGCGAATTTTTTTTTTGTGTGTCACTTCTGTTGTTTGAAAGGATTAGGCAGCGTTTTTGCAAGTTGGGGCCCCTTTCCGATTTCTCCCTTTTCTAAGGGGTCTGGAGATGGTTCTCCACCCTTTTACGTCAAGACGTCGTTTCCCCACAATGTCAGTGAGGATTTCCCCTTTTTTTTTTCTGCCCCTTGGTCTTCTTTCTCTTTTGCCGATAGACGATAGTTCTGTGTTTCATTTTGAGAGACGCCACACAAAACCCGGTCCGCGTTTTTTTTTTTTCTTGCCGTGCCCCCCCCCAGAGCGCGTCGCGTGCTTCGTTTTTTTTTTCCCGCCACTCGGGACGACAAAAAAAACCCCCCTACAACCGGTCTTGCACCCTCCTTTGGTTCCCTCTCTTTGGTTGCTCATGTTTGGCAGCCATCCTTTCCTTGCCCCCCCCCTCTTGATTGGTGAGTTTTCAACTCACCATATTGTTTCCCCCCCCCCTTCTCCTCCCCGTTTGGGGATGTCACTTGTTTTCCCACTTACAGCAGTGTTACGGGTGCATCGTTCACCTTTTCGTTTTCTTGCAGTTTGGGGGCTCTTTTTGACGCCTCTCTCTTACTTCCTCCCTCCGTTGGTGTTGTTTCTCTTTTCCTCTGACATGTCCCACTGCACTCCCCTTTCCCCTTCGTTTCCCCCTCTTCCCTCGTTACTTCTATGATTTCCCAACCCGCCTTTTGACCCCCACAACGAGGGTAGGCTTTTTCATATGGGGTTCGGTGCCCCCCCCTCAGAGGTCCCCTTTCCTTCTTTGCTGCCGCTGCCATAGGCCCTTTTCCCCAGCTCGACCACCCTATAGGCCCGACGGGGAGATAAGGCCCGACTTTTGTTTCAGTAACGAGGCAGGGCTGTCTCCCCCTCCCCTCCTCTGTTGTTTCGTTCTTTCGGAACCGGTTGTTGGGGAACCCTAAACCCAGCTTTTACTTGGCGAAAAGTTCTTCCCGGCACTACGTTTTTTCCCCCCAGCCGCACGCCCCCCCCCCCTGTGGCCCTGTCCCCTTCGCTTATGGCGACTTGTGCTTCCCATAAACTTAGGTCCCCTCGCCCTTTTTTTTCCCCCCCTTTAGGAGGGGACCCCTGCCTATCCGTTCAAAAACCGCGTTTTGCCCCCCTTTTTCGCCACTTGGTGTCCCCAGTTTTGACCCCCCCCCTTCTTTCGCAATTGACGCGTTTTCTTTGTTTTCCTTATGTCCCCCCAACAGCGTGTTTTTTGACCGATCTTTCTTGTGGGCGTCCCCCTTTCTCCCGCCGCCCCCCCTTTCCTTTTGCGCACCATCACTTTTGTTTGTCTGGCCCCCGATTTCGTTTCGTACTGAAGGAAAACCCTGCTGCCCGGGCTATCTTGCCTTTTTTTGTTTTTCTCCACTCCTGCCCATTTTTTTTGGCTCTCTAAGCAGGTGCCCCTTTTTTTCCTTGGGCCTTTTTTGGATCCGCTCTGGATTTTGGTTACGGTTCCGCTCCCCGGTGCCTCCAAGTCCTTCATTCCCCGCCGGTTACTTTTTATCTCACTTTGGGAAGATTGCTCTTTTTCTTTCCGCGCCCCGCTTTTGCTTTTGCCCTTCGCGCACGCACCCCTGTGCAACATTCTTTTTTACGGGTCAATTGAGGGCGTTTCGCGGACCGGGTTTTTCTTCCCCCCCGGCTTGTAGTTTTATCCGTGTCCTGGGTGTGCTACGAGGCAGCTCGCCTCATGCCCCTCTTTTTTTTTGATCCGCACGGGCCCCTTTGTCAGGACGATCGTGCGCTCCGCACTCTAGCCCAAGGAAGCTATGTTTCGCGGGCGGGGCTATTCTGCGTTCTTCCTGATTGCGTTTTTTTCCCCACGTTTGCTTTTGTTTTTTCCCTGCGTTTTTTTGCAGGTATTTTGCGGTGTTCCCTTTTTGCGTGTCGCCTTTGACTATGATTTTTGTATTTTGTGTAGCGCTTTCGCTAATGGTCTTTTTTGGTTAGACTTCCCTTTTCCTTTCATCCTGCATCCCTTTGAAACCCAATAAAATCACCCCCCCAGGTCTCACAAAGTAAGCCCCTGTCACGAGCGCTTCCCTTTCCCCCGGGCGGTGGCGGAACAGTTCTTCGGACGCCTTTTGTGCCCTTTTTTTTTTTTCGAAGGCGTGCCCCCCCTCTTTAACGCTGCAGCATGTTCCTGTCATTCGGCTAGCAGTTTTTCCATGGTCCCACGCCTTTCTGTGTCAGGAAAAAAGTCCCCCCCCAGGTTTCTGTGTTTTGTTGTGATTGCCGGTAATACTTTCTTTCCCATCCTTTCTTCCGCGAGAGGCCTCCCCCTTGATGTAACTTCATCCCATTTTTAGGGAGCGTAGTCCGCTTCGCGTGTTTTAGGCGTCTGGAGACGATGTTCCTCCCCCCCCTTCTTTGTAACGCTTTTTCTTTCCCCCTTACCTGGTTCCTTTCCCTTTTGAGCCGACACCCCTTTTGCGCTTGGGCGCGTTCTTGGCGCACATCTTTTCGAAAAGCTTACGCTTTTTTTTTTCTTTTTTCCGCTTCCCCTGTGTCTGTTGGGTTATTGGAACCTCATGAAAACAGGCAGGGGTTTTTTGAAAAAAACCCCAAAAAACCCGAAAGGGGGTTTTTGGTTTGCGCCCGTAAGTTTTTTTTTTTTCCCCTCCTTTTCCCCCCCCCCCCATCAACACCCCACTTTTCTTTTTTTTTTCACTTGTTCATTTTACAGGTGGCGGGCCCCAACGGGATGGAACAGCTTTTCCTTTCCCAAACGGAGCAACCCCCTTTGTTTCCCCTTTTCATCTGCGTTGCTGGGCCCTGTTTGATGTTTTCCATTCTGTTTCGGGAACCTTGTATGGGAAGTTTTTTTCTTTTGGATGGGCTTCAGGGATCCTCTCTCCCCCCTCTCCTACGGGGTTTCTTTTTGCGCGATGACCCCCTGCTTGCCATTTCCCTCCTCCATACGCCATACAAGACTGTCGAATCCAGGACCCCTTCAAACTTTTTTTCCACGCAAGGCGGCTTCCCCTTTGGGGGAACAAAACAGGCCTGTTTTTTTTTTGTTTTTTTTTTTTTTTGGTAACCCCCTACCTCTTTTTTTTTTTGGGTGGGGGGCCCCCCCCCCCTTGTTTTTAAGTTGCCGTTTTGGGGTCAAAAAGGTTTCCTGTGAGACTGGTGACGGCCCCCGTGAATTTCAAGTGGGTCTATTTTCGGTTTGAGAAGGTTCGCGCTTATTGTTGGCCCTTTTTTTTGGCCAGTTGTTTTTTCCACTCGTCAAACTTGTACCCCTCTTCGCCCCAATTCCCCCCCCCAGGTCAAGGTCCCTTCGAAACGGTTTTTTCGCCCCCTTTCGCGAGCAGCGCGTAGTTTCCTGCTCAACTGTCGGTTTCTCCCGTTCTTCGGAAAAGCGGTCATATGCCTTTTTTTTTTTCGATGACCTCTTTTTCCGGCAGCAGAACTTTTTTTCTTTTTCGGAGTGACATCCCACCTGACAGATTACCCCTTTTGACGTAATGGAATGATTGACCCGGGTCCTCTTCTTTCCTGCGGAGAATTCTTTCATTTCCCCCTATACTTCCCGTTTACCCAGCAAGAGTTTCTTTTTCCAAGTTTTTGCCATTCTCCCAAGAGTGGAATTAATAGTCTTTTTTCTCTGTTCCCTCGTGGGGGGGGGTGGTTTTTTTCCTTTTTTGGGGGGGGGGTGGGGGGTAACCAACACAAAAACCAAAAAAAAAAAAAAACGTTTTCCCCCTTTAGACCCCCCCCTCTGTGGACCCGACCCTTTAAAGCTGCCGTTTCCTTTTTTCCCCACCGCCCGTACATTCGGCCGTTTTGGGTTCCCTTTTGGCCTCCTTGTGTAAGGCTTTCCTCCTAAAGGTTGATGTATTGGTTTTTTTTTTTTTTTTTCACCCGGTTTGTCGGTTCTGGGTGAGAAAAAGAGGGGCCCTTTTTTTTTTTTTCCGAGTTTCCCCCCCCAGACCCATCCCCACTCCAGCGGATGCCGGTCCCTTTACAAGCTTCACCGAGAAACGATTTCCCGCCCGAAGGGTCTCTGCGCCCCCCCGGCTCAACCCCTTGTGTCCCTTCCCCACGCATCGGGCCTTTTTTTTTTTTTTTTTAATAAAGCCCAGCCTTTTCACCTGATAATTTGGGTTCCTTGTTTCCTAGTGCGCCCCGTTAAAGTTCCCCTTTTTCGGGTTAAAAGGCCTGTCGTGGCGATAATGTTCTCCGAATTTTTTTCCTCAGGCGGTGCGCCGCCTGGCGGATCCACCGGACACACGACAATGGACCGCTCGTTTCCCCTCCTGCCCCCTCCTTGAACAATAGGTGACCTATTCTTGACCCTTTTGAGGAGTCGTAATGTTTCAGCCTGGCTCTTATTCACCTCTTGGTCTAGTAGCCGAAGGCGTGCGCGACCTCTGCCCTTTGACCCTGTCTCCGGGATCTTTTCCCGTTTTTTACTTTTATCGTCCCCCCTTTTTTTTAAAAGGGGGGGTTTTAGGGACAGTCGCTTTTTTAGGTGATCCCCCCGACATTGAACTTCCCCCCCCTTCTTTTTTTTTTTTTTTTTTTCAAAAGTACAGGGCCCCGCTGGGGCACTGTTTCTTGGAGCCATTTGATGTCAGTTTCCCCCCCACCCCCCCTAACACGCTCTAAGTTCCTTGTCGGAAGGGGGGGGCGTTTAGTCGCGACCCGGACAAGGACCCCTCTGGTTCCTTTCGTTTCCTCACCTCTTTTAACCTGTGGAGTTTCGTGCTGTCCACCTGGTACAGTTCCCGCTCCGAACAAATTTTTTCTTTTTTTTCCCGATAGTCAGGTTGTTTCCAGGCAGAATCCCCCCCTTTAGAGTCTTAAAAAGGGGGAGAAAACCGAGGTAGGAACAAAGTTTTTCCAACACCCGGGGAACCGCCCCCCCTCCTTTAGTGTTGTACGGTGGTTGTGTGGAGGCGGGCCCCCCCGTTTTGTACACTGCTTTTTCGAAGGAAGATCTCCCATAATAAATTTTTTTTCCCCGGGATCGTTTTGACCGAAGGGTATTTCTTTTTTTTTTGTTTCTCCTTGACAGAGACTTTCCCCCCCCTTTTTGAACCATTTTGGTCAAGTTTGATTAGGCTGGCTGTCCCCTGTCGCGTAGTTCTTTCTAACTTTCGCCCCAGATTCTAGTATAGTCCCCTTTGGGGTGGTTGTGTTGAAAAGTTTGATCTTTTTTTTTTTCAACAACCCGGATGTCGCGCGGGCTGCTTCCACAAGAGGTCGCGTTAGCCCTGCACTAAGTTACGGTGCCCCTCCCCAATCGGTACGTGTACCCCCCCACGGGCAGGGACATTATCTTTGCTTCACCTCGCCCCCCTTGTTTGGGTTTTTCGTTGGCTCATGGGCTGCGCTTTTTTTGGCAGTCCCCAGCCCCCCCCACCCCCCCGCCCCCAATCATCTTCATTGCCCCCTTCCCATGTGCTTCACCCAATTTTCCCGTGAAGCATTATCCCGCTTTGGGCTTCACCCCCCCCTCTTTTTTTTGTTCGTTACCACTTCATAGTCCCCCCTGCGGTCGGGGCATAGTTTCAACCTTTACATTTTCCCCTCTCGCCGTCTTCTCTTTTTCCCTCCTCCCCCCTTTTTCGAGATGGGCCGTCCAGCCGCCGCCCCCCTGCAATACCGCGAAGTTTTTTTTCCTTTGGTGGGCCGACGGGAAACGGTTTGTCGTTTTTCCCTCCCTGCAAAAAGAATTTTTCCTTCCCCGTTCGGGAGATGCTGCGTTTTGTTTGTATGTGCATTGTTCCTCCCCTTCAAGGAGGGCAAGGGACCCTCTTTTCTGCCCTTCCCTACCCTTGTTTTTTTTTCCCCCCCAAAACCAGATCGTGCCCCGATAAGGAACCGTTTTTAACGATGGTAGGACGTCCACGACAGAAGACCTTTCCTTCCGTTCCCCCCTCCCCCCCTTCTAGTGGGACCCACACCTCGCTCGAATCTCAGCTCGTCGAATCCCTTTACGTCTTTGACTCTCACTCCGATTAACTGCACCTTGGCTCTCTGGTCTGCGCATACCTCTTGGGCTTCTGGTCACCGGTCGGCACGGGAGGATGCCTCATGAAGGTTTTCTGCCCTTTTGCGGGGTTCCCGGGTTTTTTTTTTTACTTTTCTGCTCAAACCTCCCGAACTAAATCTGGCGACTTTCCCTTTCGGCACTTAACTTTTTTTTTTCCTCCATTTTTTTCCGTTGATTTTTCCCTCCATTGTGGCCGACCCCTTTTTTTTCTGGAGATCCCCGTGCTCCAGATCCTTTTCACAAGATCTTTTCTCCTTGAATCCGTTTTCGTCCTAGCCTTTTCCCCCCCCTTCCCCCCACCGGGCACACAACGGTCCCTTCCCCCGGCCACGTTTTGACCCCTTCTTTTGCGCAAATTGTCCGTTCCCCCTCCTTCTTTGGTTTATGTTCACCAGACCTTTCCCCCTTGTCGGGCCCCAAAGGTCCATGTGTCTCTTCCCTCCAAAAAGGGACTTTTTTTTTTTTTTCCCACCCCCCCTTGAATTTGTCCCTTTTTGGTACCGATTACGCTTTTCCGTCTTCTGAGGCGGCTTTCATTGGATTGCGTGTTATTTTGATTCGGGTGTCCTCCCCTTCCGCCCCCCCAATGGCTCTCTCCCTTTTTTCCCTCCGTATTCCTTCTTTGGGACGAATCTTCTTCCTTTTTTTGGTCGTGCCATTTTTTTTTTGACTCGTCTCTCCCCCCCTCGGAACTTTCCCCTCCCCAGACCGCCCCCCCCCCCCCCTCTGTCATAACCTTTTTCCCTGGGGTTAGGGCTTTTAGGGACGGGGGGGGGTGTTTTTTTTTGGGGGGACGGGTCCTTTTTCTGTGTGTTTTTTTCCCGTTTTCCCTGTTTGTTTTTCCTTTTGTGGAACCGGTTTTTGGCCCGCCCAAAAACCCCCCCCCCCCCCAAAAATTTTTTTTTTTTTTTGGGTGTTTCCAAACATTCTTTTTCCTTTGGCACCGAGGGCGGGCTCGGAAGGTCTTTTCCTTTCGGGAGCTTTTTTCCTTTGCGGACTGGCTTTTTTCCCGGTGGGGGACCTTTTTTTTTTCTCCCTCAGGAATCCTCTGCAGGACACTTTTTCCCCTGGAAGTTTTTTTTTTTTTTTTTTTTTTCCTCCTCTTGTAGCTCTTCCCTTTCTGAAGGCCCCCCCTTCCCCCCAAAAAAAGACCGACGGGTCTCCTCTGGGGATGGTTCTTCGGTACTTTTACGAGGTGGGGGGGGCCTTGGCGGTTGAGTGTTTTGTAAAGTTTTTTTTTTTCCTTGGAATTTTTTTTTTTCGTTGGCGCTTTTTGGACTTTTTGCGTTTTACCCGGGGGGGGGGTTTTTGGCTCTGTTTGGGGCTGGCATGCCCAGTTGACTTTTTTTGTCTTTTTTCCCCCGGCTGGGTATTTTGAGGTTGGGTTGGGTTCCCGTGGGGCTGTTTTCCCACGGCCCCCACAACCCTTTTTTGGGGTTAGGCCCTTCCCCCCCAATGGTTCCCTTTTTTGTTCTTTCCGTTGCCTTTTTCCCCAAACAAAAAAAGCCAAAAAAACCCCATTTGAAAAAAACCTTTTTTCCCCCCCTTTAGTTCGCACCCCCTCCATTTTTTTTTTTTTCCCCCACCCCACAGGTTCCCCTGGGTTTTTTTTTCAAACCCCCTTTTTGTTGGGGGGGGGGGGATTTTTTTTTTGCAGGGTGAACCCCCCCCCCCCCCCCCAGTTCTCTTTTTTAAGGAAAAACCCCCCGTTCCGGTTAAAAAGACCGGTTTATTGTCTGTTGATTGTTCCCTTTTGAGCGTTCAGTGGTTTCTTTTTCTTCAGGGTCTCTTTTCCCAATTTTTTTCCCCCCCCCCTGGGGGTGTTTTTTGGTCGGTTTTTTTTCGGGGAGGTGTTTTTTTTTTTTTTGTGGGCCCCCCCCCCCGCCCCCCCCCACCCCCCCCCCCCCCCCCCTCAAACCCCACCCTTCTCTGTAATCGGGCCTCGACCTTTTCTGTGGCCTTCCTTGTTCCCGCTGACCTTTTTTTTGCCCAGGCGGGGCCCCGATCTTTCGCGTCGAGTTTTCGAGAATATTACGGCTTTTTCCCCCCTCGAGAGGCACCCCCGTGGGGTGTCTTTTTTTTCCCCCCCACTTCCCCCAGACTGTTACCTTTTGAATCGTCGTTCCCCCTCAACGATTCGAGGCGTCTTTTTTTTTTTTTCTTAGCCTATTTTCTCCCTTTTTGACCCTTGTTCCTCTCCCCGACATGCTTATGTGTACCGCCCTTCTGAGCTCGGCCCCGCCCCCCCCCTTCGCCATTCTTCCCCCCCCCCTCTTACCTTGTGAACTGTTTTTTTTCCCCGTGTGGGGTATTTTCCCCCCCCTTTGAGCCCCCCTTCCCCGGTGTCTTTTTTTCCAACAATCGTTGCGCACTTCAAACGACCCCCGCCCTGACATTTTTTTTGACCCATTTGGGGGCGGTGGGTCTTTTTGCCTTATCGAGGGCACCTTTTTTTCGCAACTTTGCTTTTTTTTGTTTTTCTGTTTTTTGCGTGCTTGCCGTTCCCCCTTTGCATCCGTTGCGTGCACTATGGACCTTTTCGGTGTGGCC
>Ga0179593_1506829_pt1 | contig 10499 bp, 16 predicted proteins | sample CZODoug2_1_08_16_FD_185931 | JGI IMG/M metagenome (GOLD analysis project Ga0179593, IMG submission 185931) | Vadose zone soil fungal communities from Angelo Coast Range Reserve, California, USA - CZODoug2_1_08_16fungal (PacBio error correction) | ecosystem: Environmental > Terrestrial > Soil >... | reverse complement strand
TTATGGACACAATATACGTTCACTTTTCTCTTTTTCGTTGAGTCCTGAGCAGCAGAGATGAATGCTCATCCTTCCTAACCCGGATGTATCAATCAATTTCCCCATTTTCCTTCCTTTTTTGCCTCCGCTGTCACTTGACTGCGGCCTTCCCCTCGGCCGGTGTGAGATGATACCCTGGCTTATCCATATATTTTTTCCCACACCCTCCCCCAGCTATCTATAAACGCACCCCTTCTTGGGCGACCATCGTGGCCGGTTATTCACCCCATTTTCTGCCGCCTATGTCGTGTCTCGCGATGTGCGCATCGTCTTCGTCGTCGGCTTGATGCCAGGCGGGGTTTTAGTGGTTTCCTCCTGTTTTTCTCTAGCCGACCCTAGTGCCACGCAGCCGGTCCCCGGTATGATGTATCAGTCAAGTCTTGTTCCCCCCCCGGTCCAGGCCTTGCCGAAGCTTTACCCCCTTTACGTCTCCCCCCCGCTGTTGATTATTTCTTTCTCCCTCTCCCGGCCTTCACTTGCCTTTAGGTACCCATTGCAGAACCAGATCCCCCACAGTGTCACCCCAGCCTCTTCACCTGTGTCTCTCCTTTCTGTCCCCACCTTTACACCATGAGAGTCTTGCAGGGGATTCCTCCGCTCGGCTGCGCGCTTTCCTCCTGAGATACAGACCCATTGTTTTTTTCTTGCATTCCCCTGACCCTTCCTTCTCGACTATCACGTTTTTCCTCCCCCCCCGGTGTGTGTAGAGCCCCCCCCATCAGCCAGCCCGTTTCCCATTGCCCCCCCTTTACAGTTCAGACGCTACATGTATGACCCTTACCTCCCTTAGGCGGTCCTCTTGAGGAGTCCATTTTTGAGCTGCCTGACAATTTACCCCGTCTGTGTCGCCGTACTCCTTCTTCCATCGGCGCCTTTTTGTTGTGCCGAGTTGTTCGTCGAGGCCTCGAGATTGCTTTTCTGGAGAGGAACAACTCTTACGCGACCTGGGAATGCATGACAACCCAACCCAGGTTTCCCCCCCCCCACAAAATCCTCAATTTTTCCTTCGTCTCGCACTTCTGTCCATATCCGAGACTTTCCGGCCGCAGGTGGCCGACCACCCGCACACGATTTTTACGATTTTCTTTCCGTCAAGGCTCTTGAGCCGGTTTGATCTTTATACTGTTTGTTGACCTCTTTTTCCCTTCTCCCTCCCTTCATCTCAATCCGACACTCTGTCCTTTTCAACCGTTTTTTAACTGGCCCGCTTGATACCTTTACCCCCCCCTACTGTTTGCATAGTACTTCCGACCTTGCCATTTTGGATTCTATGCGGCGACTGCTCTACCTCCCTTCTGGCCCCCCCTCTGTCAATCTCCCCCGATGGATCCCCTTTTTCTGCTTGGCACGCGGGCCTCTGTGCCTGGTTATTCTGCCCTGAGGCCCACGCAGAACCGTTTTACCTCTCCAATTGACGTGGTTCTCTTCAGCCTGAGTGACTCCTTTTTCCTCCCCTATCGTGGTCCCTCTGTTGAAGGGTACCTCTCGTCCCTACTCCCACCTTATTTCAGAACCCATTTTTTCTCGCCCGGCGCTGGCCCCGGCTGTCCCCTTTTCCAGTTCCCACGACCCACGCTGGCTTGGCGGATGACCCCAAGCTCTCTCTCTCTCCCACGTTTTCTAGGCTTTGTAAGCGACTTGGATCGTTCTCGCGTTTCTCGCGGCTGTTTGACACTGGATGCGGTTGTGTCTCAACTTTATTTTCCCCTTGATCGAGTACTTCCGCGCAGTTCTCGCGCTAGTGGGTGCGATTTGGTTTTGCTTCCTCGATTTCCTTTCCCCTTTCCGGTTGGGTACCTTTTTTTCTTTTTCGTGCCGGACGCAGAGTGCACACGCCGTTTCTACGCCCTAGCCCTTTCTTTTGCTCTGTGACGACGTTCTGGGCCCCGCTTTGCTATGGTGCTCTGGACCTTTAGGCTTTTTCCTGCGCTTCTTTTCCCTTTCTCGGCGCGGGTCTATTCGCAACCATGCAGGTTCGTCTTTTACGTCGGTCGATTTTCTCATGTTCCCCCCCCCGGGCGCTTTGGTCCCGCTCGCTTTTCTTTAGCACTCGTTTCTTTTTGCGTCCTTCCTCTTCCCCCCCTCTGACTCCCTGCCCTTGGATCGACCTTTGGACCGGACTCCCTTTCTTTTTTTCCCCTGTTATCGAATGGACTGGCCGATCAATGCTTTCCCAAACTTCACCGTCCCTTCCTCGTTGCCACGATCCGCCGGACACCTCGGATGTCCTTGCATCCTCCTAGTCAGACGGAGACCGTGGCCCCCTTTCCCTCTCCTCTTTTCCCGGTCCCGGCAGCGCGCAAATTGAATCTAGGTGCTGGCTGTTGAGGACTCTTTTTTTGTCCAGTCGACGTCCTGAAGCCGGTTACGAGCTTCACACATCTCTCTCTTTCCCGCTTTGTTGAGAGATTTTTTTCCCTCTTCTTCTCCTGCTTGTTTTTCCTTCTATTCTCGACAGCACCCTTTCTATAAGCAACACTTTAATTCAGCTCTTTGCACTTTTTGGCCAAAGGTCCGAACAGATGGTACTCACCCGGGCCTCCCTCTGCTGAGATTGATCCGACGAGCACTTGTTTGCGTTTAGGTGTTTTTTTGATTACCGTTTCTTTCTTTCTCCTACCTTTCCCCCCCCTCCTTTAGTGGTCTGCTGATTCGCCGTCGGGCGCTAGAGGCTTTTTTTCCAGTGTCGGTCGCCGCCCCAGGACGAATGCTCCAGAATGACCGGAGCGCATTCGTTTCCCCCCAAGTCCCTGCCACTTCTGTTTGACCTAGTGCGTCTTCCATCCAATCGCCGTCTCGTCCCTATTGAGCCCTCCCCCCTCAAGCGGCGTCGCTCGTGAGTCGCCCTATCGAGCCGTGTGTCTTTTATCATTACATTTTTTTTCCCTTTCGCGGCCTCTGGAGGCCTCCAAGGAAGTTTCGTTCGAGCTGGAGGAGCACTCTGCCTGGAAGGTTCCAACCCCGTTCTTCTTTCGCAGAGGTCGAACCGCGCTCCAGGCATCGAAGATTCGGCGGGTTGAATTCTTTTGCCGAGTCTATATGTTTCCCCTTTTCCTTTTTGTCTGTCTCCCGGCCCCCGTATAGTCGTCCCCTCTCTATCAGATCAAGTCGATGACGTCACTTAAACTCTTCAGTTTTCTTGGGCCAGTTCGATGATTGACTACGAGCGTGTGTAGAGAAAAGACGCTTATGGTCAATTCCCCCCTATTGGACCCCCTTCGTTGCTCCCGCGCTGTCCATTTTTCTTTTGGCGCCCTGAGTTACTGCCTTAAGGCTTTCTTATCTCTTATTCTCCCCCCGCCCGCAGACCCGACCCCCCCCCCCCCCCCCCCCCCCTACTCCCCACCTCTCGACACGTGTTCCCGTTGGGCCCCGCCCCTTTCCGTATTTGGTCAAGCCCCTGTCTTTTTGGCGTCCCCAGGCGAGTTGCGCGTGAAATCGTCACCCTCCTCCCTCCCCTCTCATTTTGTATTTCGAGGATTCCTGAGGTCGATTTCCCTCGTCCTCTTCTGACTATCCAGGAAGTCAGCATTTTCTTCCTCGAACTTCCAGTCAATCGATAGTACTGGAGACGTCCAGGTTGGCATTTTTCGGCTTTTTTCCTCCTCTTTCATTGCGCATTAAGAACTGGCTTTTTTGGCACCGATCGTGGCGATCCAAGAGCCCGTCGCCTCTCTTTTGTGTTCCGACTCTCTGACCTTTGTCATACGTCTTCTGAACTTCTGGATGCGTTACTGGCCCCCTTTCCCCGGTTCCTCCTACTTTCAGAGCAGCTCCCTTATCACCGCACGCGTTCCCTGTTCCGCCCGACATCCAGATTCAGCGGCGATTTGGCAACGGCAATTCTGTCCGACACCGGAGTCCCCTTCTTTTTCCGTTTATCAGTCCCTCCCCCTTCCTTGTCATGTTCCCCCCTGCGGCCTTGGCTGTCATCGGCCCTTTCCCCTTTTGTTCATCGATATGTCTCCATGCAGGCCCTGCTTTTCTCTCCTTGACTGCCCGGCTTCTGGAAGGTCCACTGCCCGTTTCGAACGCTCTTGTCAGCGACATGCCTGCTCCTCCTATTTATGTCTGCTCCACGGGTTTTGGCTCTTGTTGCTTTCATTCCCCTTTTTTAGGTCTGTCGTTGCTTCCCAGTATGCCCTGAGACTTCGTTCTGGTCGTTTGCTACTTTTCCTCATGGCCGGTGTTTACCCACCGTGGGGTCCATGCGATTCCAGTTCCTTCTTCCCTGTCGGCTTTCCACTTGTTTTTTTTCCCCGACGCCTCGGCACCACTGTTTTGAACTACATAGCTGCATTGGCTGCGAATCCTCCGTTCCTTTATCATCTTTGTCGCCAATACCGTTTATGCGCTTCGCCCCCGTTTCCAGCCTTTCGTCGTTTCCGGTGATCGTGCCTCTTTGGATGCGCCCTCCTCTCTTCCGTTCCTTCAAACCTCCTCCTCCTCCTTGTTCTTTCGCACTGACGTGCCTGCCCTTTTTTTTGACGTGTTCGAACGACTGTAGTCTGTTGGAAGTTGATTCCCTGAAGCCATTCCCCCCTTCCACTTTTTTTCCTCTCTTCATTCCCCCCCCGCTGAACGGTGACCCTCGGCATCACACGGCCCGGGTCTCGCCGTTTCCTCTACCTTGGCGTTTTGATTTGGTCCTTCTTCTCTTTTGTGCGTTTTCCCCCTTATGATCGGACCTGTTCACCAATCTCTTTTTTCTGACTTGCTGGCCACCGCTAAACCCACATTGGTGGCTTTATTTTTCCTTTTGTGCCCAGGATTTCTGCCCCGCTTCCATGCCCCCCAACAGCGAGACAAAGCTAATGCCGGTTCCCTTTCGTTGAGAAGTTTGTTTTCCCCTTCAATACTGTCGGTCTTGACCGTCTCTTTTGCTTGACTGCCCCTCCTAAGGGCATTTCCCCCCCCTATGAATTTGTTTTACCCCCCAGAAGAAGTGTACGTCCTAGCTGGTTTGTTAACCCCATGAGTCGTGTGTCTCGATTATGTCTACTGCTTGGACTCTTCCCCCCACACCTTGCTTTACCCATTTTGCGGCGCTAACTGGAAGCCTTCCCACACTGTCTCTTCCAGTTTAATTCTTTACCCCGTGAGCGGATAAGCCAGCGTATCTTTTCGCTTTCTCCCCAGCTTTGGCGTGTCCCGAATCACCTCCTGTGTCCCCCGGTTGTTCGACACTGGAACTTTGGCTCCTCTCCCTTTCGGTCTTACATTGCGCACTGTTCGACACGCGCGTCTATGCGCCCAGGAATCTGCTATTATCGGTCCTTTCCACGTGCACGTCTCGACATCTTTCCTCCCCCCTCGGGTTTTTCCAGAAATCCCCTCCCCCCTTCTCCAACTCTATACTTTTCACCTCATGCCTCCCCGTTTTATATGTATCTTTCATGAAGGTGGCTCTGAAGTCCCGGCCAGAGGTCAGCCCCCCCGGCGACCATTCTTGTGAGGCCTATGCTTTTTCCCAAAGTCCGGTGTCAATTCGTGTGACCTAAAGCTTCAGTGCGTCCGTTGCAGAAGTGCCTGCTCCTAGTTCTCTCTGCTTGACGCCTTCTAAACAGTTTCAACGTGCGATCCTGCCCCCCTTCCCTGATTTATGTTCTCTAGAGGGGCCCATCCTCATTTTCCCAGTTTTGAGGGACAGCTGCCCACCTTTTTCACCCTTCTTGATATCCCGTTTAGAATTCCTGGTTGTTGTCAACGCCACGGGGGTTATCTTTTCCCGCTGCACTGGCCCAGTTTTAGCATGCTTCGAGTAACTCTTGAGCCCCACAATCCTTATATGCCTTTCTTTTTCTTCGACCCCCCTCAGCCGGTCTTCCCATTTCCCGCTCGGAGCAGATTGCTTTTTGTTGCACACCCCTTCCTTTTTCTGGTTCATTTTATCTACACTCTTTCCCCCCGTGCCGCCTGCCGGCTCTTCCGTGGTCCAGTCCCTGCGTTTTTCATTAGTGGGATACGATTAACTTTCCCTCCGTGTGTACTGCTTTTCTCCCCCTCTTTTGGTGACCCGTGATCCTGGCCGAAGCGCGTGGCGTTATCTTTCCTCAGACCCTTTCTAAACATCGCCCTGCCCGCCTCTCTCCCAAAAGTTCCCTCATTTCCGTCCCTGCACGTTGCTAAAAAACGAATTATTTCCTTCCTCTCCTTTTTTGAACCAGCCGCGTGGACTTCTCATTTCCTCCTTTTTTTCCTCCAACTTTTCTCTTGGAAAAGTTTTTTTCCGGAGCGTTCCCTCCAGAGAAAGAATGTCAATCCCTTGTCCCTCTGCCTCTTCCCATTTCCCCACCTGTGTGCTCATATTCCGTGACTCTCGAGGTCGATTTCACTTTGCCGGTTCCCCCCTCTTACCCTTACGTCCACTGTTCATCGTCTTAGAAGTCCTCTCTTTCTAGGCTTTCGCTCACGGTAGATTTCCGGTCTTAATCCTGTTCCTTTTCTAGATTTCTTTTTCCGTGCTACTTTAAGTCGTGGGCCCACCCCACCTGCGATCCAAATGTCAATGCCTCTCAGCGTTGAACGTCCTATCCGATCGGCGTAGATTCAACCCCCCCCCTTCCTGAGCGTTCCCATGCCGCACACCAAATAGCCTACCGATTTTCTGGATTTCTTTGCGAATCGTGAGACTAGCGATGACCTTACATTCCCCCAGCACTCAACCCGCTCACCAATGCGCATTTGTGGAGCCCTTAGTTGCGAGACCCTATTTTCTGTCCATGTTCGCTGGGCCAGACCACTGCTTTCCTTAATGGGACTCCATGTCCTTCTACTTCTCCATTATCTCTCCCCCCCCGGAATGGGTCTGCCCTTTTGCCCGTTTCAGAGCAAGGCCATGTGTTTTACCCCGGAGACCTTCTGCGCTGTCTTTTCCCCAGGCTGGGTCTATAGTGCCATCAGGTCCTCTGACGCTGTGACTGCCCATCTCTCTTTCTTTTTTCCGGGATATTTCGAAGGAGGCGCAAGTTTTTTTCCAAGAGTTTCTGTTAGAGACTACTGCCTCCGAGCCTTGCCTCGGACTTTGTCGGTCCTCCTTCCCTGACCTTCGCACCTATGAAGCCTCATCCCGTGATTAAGCGTCTTGAAGTTGTTCTCTCTCCTCTTCTTAGTCGCCTACCTTTTTTGCCGTAGAAGGACTGCTATTTAAGGTCCGCTGGTCGTCCCTGGCGCCTTCGCAACCTTGACATTCGATGACAGAATCTAGTCAATTACCCTACAGCTTCTTTTGCATAACCTTTCGCCCTTCGACTTTTGATGCCTATCGCCCGCGACGACGCTCTGGCCTCCGACTATCCCTACTATTCTGTTAGTTCTCTTCCCGCGTTCTCCCTTTTCGAAGTTTTCGCATCCCCGAACCCCTTTCTCCACGGCCCCCTTTCTGGCGCGTTTCTGGGCCTCCTTCGCTACGACGCCGTCTCTCTTCATATATCCCCCCCAACCCTTCCCGTTTTGACCGAGCTGTTTTTTCCCCCTTCTTTTCCCCTTGGAATGCTGCACCTTCCCACGAGGGTTGCGGCCCCTCCCCCCCCCCGCGCTCTCCTTTTTCGTCCCCCCGTCCGACGGTGGTATGCCCTCTTTTCCCCCTGTGATCGGGTTTGCAGGCGCTGCGTTCTTTCTCGAGAATTTCAACCTTCCTGGCCTCGTATTTTTCTCTCTCCCCCTCCTCTGTCGACGAGGCTCTTGCCCCTTTCTGCGTCCTAGTTTTCTCTTTCCCTTCTCCCCCCTTATTGATAAGGGATTCACCTTTGGACACTATTTTTCCCTCCTGCCTATTACCACTTTTCTTCCTCCTATCTGTCCGACGGCCTGGTCCCCTTTCTTTACTGCCCAGTCCCCCCATTGGGCGTCGCGGAGTACGTACGGCTTGACGGTTTTCCTTCTTTGCCCTACCTCGTTAATTTCCCCGTCTCTTGGACCCTCTTTTCCTCCCGCAACCAGCCCGGCGAGCTGCTTGTTTTTTTCCCAGCTCCCGGCCCTTCTTCTGCACCTTTGGATCGGCTTCCGCGGCGGCCGGTCCCACTCTAGACCGTCCCTTCCTCCTCCCTCCTCCAATTTCATCGCGTTTCTGGTATCAAGCCGCGCCCCTTCCTGGACCGGGTTGCCCAACGCTCTCCCCGCCCGGCAACATTTGTCTTTTTTTTCCTTCTGTCAAATATTGCCTTTTCCTTTTTTTACACTGGTTCACGTTCCGCCCCGGGGTGCTGGTCTTCATTCGGTTACGGAATTGCTTCTCTTGTGTGTCTTGCGCCTCTCTCGCATGCAGTCCGGGCGAGCGGCACACTTCCTTTTCCTCCTTCCTCGTTGTTGAGAGTCTTTTTTTGCGCTCGAGCCCTTTGTCCCCTTCAGATTGATCCTGACCCACTCTCTCTTCCCTCCTCCGCCTGGCGCGACGGTGCCCCCTTTCCGAATAATTAGTTTTACGCCCTCCCCCTTCCCCGGCCCCGAGGATAGCGGATCCTTCACCGGCCGTCTTTTTGGGACTCTCCGTCATAGTGTGGTTCGGCTCCTTTTCAGGGCTTTTTGGAGGCTTGATCGCCACAGTCACGCGTTCGTCATCTCTGAAGGACGTCTGAGTCCCTTGCTTAACTGAGATCTTTTCTCTCCCGCGGTCGCGATCCTATTGCCACGTTTTTCCGCACGTTTTTTCCTCGGGTGGACCCGCCCAGCTCTCCGTACTGAGTCGTTTGGTATCGTCACACGGTTTGGCCCCTAACTTCTAACTCCCCCGTTTCCCAGCAGGATCTGCGTTTCTGCCCGCGGTCGGCGTCGCGCCGCGCGCATTAGCCCTGATGTTACGGCTCTTGAGAGGGTTGCGCCCCGTCCCCCCCTCTTCGGACCGCTCAGTTCATCGTGTTTTTCTCTTTCGCCTACGGCGGCCCCCTGCCTGTCGCCTCCGGCAAAGTTGAACCCGTCATTTCACAGAAGGTGAAGCCGTCAAACCCTCCGCAGCCGAACCTATCCTGCATCGCCTGTCCCTCAGATCTCTTTCTTTTGCGTACCCTGTCAATGGTCTCGTTTTTCCTTTTTATGCGCACGTTACCTTTTCCTAAGTTTTCTTGCCTAGAGAGCTTTCCACCTTCAGTCGATTTTTTTTTAGCCGGTCGGTTGACGCTAGCGCTTTGTGTTTCCGCCACTCCAGTGTGTTCTTTTGTTCCCCATTTCCTCCAAAGTTTTGAACATGACCTGGCTCCCCTCTGCCTTTTGGTCTCCCCCTTCTTTTTGCGGTTTTTTTGACCGCAGGATTCCCTCTTTCTTATCCTCCTGTTTTGTCTCTTCCGTCCCCCAGCCCCCATTCCTCCCGTCATATAGATCGCCTGGTTCTTGTTGATACCCCCTCTCTGCCGCTGCGTTCGACGCCTTCTTTCAGCAATAGTGAATTTCTTCCCGTTTGGTTAGCCTCTGCTGTCGTTCCTTTATGTCTTCCCGGTTTTACATCCTAAGTCAGGTTTACTTTATTAACTTTTCAGCCTGGACCAGCCCTTTTTATTGTACAGAATTTGACTTCCCCCATTTCTGCCGTCTTTTCCGGATTGCTGCCAGAGAGTCGCTTTTCAAGATGGTAACTCTAATCCGCTGATTTGTTTTTTTTTCTTACGCAATCGCTGTTTTAGCACGATCCCTCTTGACCTCTCCCCACGCTTCTCGGAATTTTTCCCCTTTTGATTATCTCGTTTGTAGCTTAATGTACCCTGAATTTGCGCCTGCCACCTCGCATTAGACTTTCTCACCACTCGAGAATTTTAGATCGACCACTACCCCCGTTAAGTTTCTTTGGTCTGTCTTCGTCCTCCGACGGCGGAATATTTCTCTCTTCTGTTTGAAGCGCACTCCTTTCGCTGTCCACCCAGGCCCTTGGGTTTGACGGGTTCACAGGTACCCCTTGTCCTTTCAAGCTCTTTTTTTTGCTCATTCCCTTTCTCGCCGTGAATTGGCCCGGCCCCTATCTGAGTTTTTGACACCTGGAGAAACTGCTCTTCAGACAGTGTCAGCCCCCCCACCATGCCTTTTGCGGCGTTTTGTTTTGTTTCTCTTTTTTTTTCTGTATTTTCGTGATCCGCTTCTCAGATCCAGACTCGTTTGCGGTTTTTTTTTTCGCGAGCTTCCCGCCAGGTGGTATCCTCCTTTTGGTCGATCATGCCGTATCACTTGCTGAGTGCCCTTTTTTGTGTTCCTAGCAAGTTATTACCCCCTAAAAAATCGCGGGCCCCCGAAAGTACCCCTGGGTGTTTTTTTTTTTGGTTGTTTTTTTTTTTTTTTTTTTTTTTTTTTTTTCGTTTTTGTTTTTGGGTTTTTTGTGTGTTTTTTTTTTGTTTTTTTTTTTTGTGTTCCCCCCTCTTTATGTTTGTCTATTTCGCCTTCGCCTTCTACCTCTGCACTTGTATGTCCCCTGTGCTTAGGATCGTAGCTTCAATTCGATCTTGCACTCCTTACTCTATTTTTTACTTTCTTCTCTACCT
>Ga0179593_1473016_pt1 | contig 10499 bp, 14 predicted proteins | sample CZODoug2_1_08_16_FD_185931 | JGI IMG/M metagenome (GOLD analysis project Ga0179593, IMG submission 185931) | Vadose zone soil fungal communities from Angelo Coast Range Reserve, California, USA - CZODoug2_1_08_16fungal (PacBio error correction) | ecosystem: Environmental > Terrestrial > Soil >... | reverse complement strand
GGGCTTTGCGGCCCCCCCCTCCCTTCAGAATCTCCTTGTTCAGTCCTCTCACCCCCCAATCCTTTCCTTACATATAGCCTTTAACCAGGATCATTTGTTCCCATTTCATTTCCTGAGTGGATGATCCTTCATTCTTTCTGTTTTCTTCCTGCAGAAAAGTAAATTGGAAATTGTGTCACTGGAATTCTCAGTATTGATTCGCTAAACTTTAGGCCTTCCAAACCACTTTTTGTTCGAGGCTGTATTTTTCGTCTCTCCCCTTTCTAGCAGATCGTCCCCGGAGTGCCCCTAAGATTCGCTAGGCTGTCCCTGGTCCGCTTTTTTCTTCATAAACCGACTTTTTTTTCTTCCTTTTTTTTTTCATTCGCATTTGTTCATTAGTTCTCACTGTATTTTTACGCAGAGGTACGCGAGAATTTCCTTCTTTCAACCTCCCCCCATGAGACCGCGTGTCCGGTTTTGAGTAGGTGCTCCTAGGCGAGAGACCATTCCCCCCGTCCTATTTTTTTTGTACAAGTGGAGGCTTTTCCTTGGACCCCTCGACTTCAACCGATCCGTTGCGAATCGAGGAAGACCTGTCCTTGAACCGGACCGTTTTCTTTGGATAGCGGCTTCGTGAGGTTGTTTAGTCCCGGGGTTCCACCCATCGCGGGCGTGAAAAACTTCAGTCCTAAGATTTGTCGCCCTTCCCCATGACGAAATAGGATACTGTTCTTTGCGCACGCTCTGGTACGCCTTCCGTTTTCTTCGTGATGCGGCTTGCTGGTGCGGATTTTTTCCTTCCTCCCTGGCTTGAGGCGGCTTATCAACCGTGCCCTTCGGCAGTGTTTTGCCTTTTCTAGGATTCGCGGGAAAACTCATTTTCCAGTTCGTTTGTGTCGTTGCGAGCGGCCTTAAGCTCTAAGTTAGTTCTTTCCCCTTTCAGCAGGAGTTAATCGAAACCGTTTTGTGCTCCCAACCCCAGAGATGCGTTTGAGTTCTTCCCTTTTATGACCACCGTTCATAACAGCGATGCGAATGGACCTAGATCGCCTTGAACTTGTTTCTTTTTTTGTTTTTTTTTGAGGGTCCTCTTTGCTTTTGACTCGTCACTTCCTGCAGCTTCCTCCGATTCCCTCTCAACTCTTGTGAAAACGCTAGTCTCCGCGGTATTAGTTTTTCCTCCTTCCATTTCTGACCGTTCGCGGAGTTCGTTTACCGGGACAGGAAAATTGGTGGTTCCCCTTTAGGCATTTTTCGTTTTCGCCCCCCATTTGTGCCTTTTTGGAGTTTCATTCTCTCTTCCCCAATCGGTTGAGAATCTAATGTCAGGCGGCCTGATTCCGGCCGGCCCACACAATACGGGTTCTTTTTTTTCTTCTCCCCCCCTTTCAACCCCGATCGTTCCCCTCCTGAGATGGCCGATTTTAAGGCCCAAGGATCCCCAGTATTCTAATCTTTCTTCCCCCTCCTTTGATCTCCGACAACCCGCCAATACTCTTCATTGCTGTCCCCCGGATTCATTCCCAGCTTGTTTTTTTATTCCCCAAGCCCTGGGCTTGAGATGATTGGGGGCATGTGGAGGCGACCATGTCCTTCTTTTTTCAACTTCCCCAAGGCTTCGGCCTTCCCCTTACGTCCCAAGTCTGAGTAGAGTAGACCCTTTTGTTCCCCCCCTGCCCCCTCTATTTCATGACATCTCATATATACCTCATCGGTGTGTTTTTTTTCCTGATGCCTTTTCTTCCGCCCCTGTTCGCGTAATTTGGTTCGTTGGCACTGGCTATACCTACACATGCATAGTAACTTAGTCTTGTTCGTCTTTGCCTGGGCATTTTTTTTTCCCTCTACTTGCCGCCGCTTAAAATGCCCGCCCCAATCACTCCACTCTTTTTGTGTCACCTACTCTCCAGGCCCGTCAGGTCAATCTTCAGATTCCCTCTGGTCTTGGGAGCGCTTTTGTCGGTTTTCTTGCCCGTGCCCCTGAAAGATCGACTGATACGTTCGTCACCGTCTCCCTTCCAACTTTATCCTGCTCCGCGCGGGTTCCCGGGGCCCCAAGACACGCCCAAGACCCCTCCTTCTTTTGGTTGAGGATCCAAGTTCGGCATCATTCTTTTGAGTTTCCCGCTCTCACGTCTTTTTCCCTTTTTCCCGAAATGCACGCCCAGCCCTCCAAACCGCTGGGGCGCACCTAAAGTCATGCCTATCGCGACACCCTCCTTTGACAAGTCCTGTAAGCTCCGGAACTTTTCGTAATCTTTTCTTTGCCAAAACTGTCAATGGTGAAGATCTTCTAAGCGTTACCCCCCTTTTTTGAGGATTTTCTTGCCGCTGAGGAGGGCTCCTCGCCCCCCTCCTCCTGGCATCCACCCTCAGAGAACCCTTTCCGCGCTCGAAACCTCCCCTCTTTTTTTGAAGGCGCGTCCTTCACACGTTACTGACTTTTTCTCCTTTTCTTTGCCTAGACCGCATCTCTTCCCCCTCCCGTTTTTCCTTTTCCTGCAAGTCTTGTCAATTTCCTGAACTAAGCCGTCGAGAGAACACGGCGCTCTCGCAGGCTTCCTTTTCCTGCATTACCCTTCCTCTTTTTCTTCCCGAACGAGGACAAGTTCCCGCCCCTGACAGGTAACGTTATGGATCACGCGTCTGCCTCCTCGAACCGTCCATCCTCAAAGAAAGGGAGGATCAAGCAGCCTCATCCCCGCGCCCATTTCCGGCTCGAATAGTTTCAAGCCCGATTTTCATTTTGCCGCGCCCTCTCGTCCCTTATCTTTCTAATTCCGCGCCCCTCCCCTCTTTTGTTAATGCCAACCTCACTCTTCGATAGCCCCTTAATACCCTTTTCTTTGTTCCACCTTTGTACCCACTTTTTCTTTTTTCCCCTCCTATTCGAAACCCTCGTTTACTTCCCCCTCCGCATCCCCCTGACGACTGCGCCCTCCCACCTTTTTTCCCCTGACCAAGTGAATGTTTTTCCGAAGACCGAAATCCTCAAAACCGCCGATTTTTCATTGAACCTGTCCCTCTTTTGCAAAGAAGCCTTCTCTCCTCATCGATCGTTCCACTCCGACTTTCCTCCCAGTTGGCGCCATCCTGCATGGGGCCAAACTGCCCGCCCCGCCGTCTGTTAGAATCGACTTACGGCTCCTGTCCGCCTAAGACAGAATCCCTTCCGCAACCGATCAGCTATCTCTATTTTTTTTCTCTCCTCACTTTACATCTCGAAGCAGTATTGACTCGATAAAAGGTGAGATAAACCCCTCCCTTCAAAGCACTGTAACCTTTTCCTGCAGGTCCACTCTCACTAACCAGTGTCTTACTGGCCGGTCAGCTCCGTTGCCATGAAACTTCCTTCTTCTGGCAAATTCCAGTCATCAATTTAGATAGATGTACCGTCTCTTCTTTTTAGCTCTCTTTCTGCAATTTGATAACCGCACTTTTCCTCCTCTCCGTTTTCGAGAGCTTTTGCTTTGCGGATTTCCCCACATTCTCCCTCTCTCCTCCTGTGGTGCTTAGGCATCCATAGTTAACACCCAATGGATTGTAATTTGGCAGCCTTGACATTAGCAAGGTATCTTGACGGCCCATTTTCTTCACTTTTAGAGAGTAAGTAACTTCGATTGCGGTAATGATGCTGATTCGATTCCCTCACCGTGAGTTTTACGTTTGGAGCCTTTCCCGCATTTTTTCTTTTTTGCTCTCCCCCTCTATGCCGCTGCTTAGAGTTGGGCGCCTTTTTCTTTATTTCTTCTTCTGTTTTGCGTTCCGACTCTTCCGTAGAAAATCGTCAACCTCCTGCCGGAGGAGGGCTTCTGTCTATTTTTCTCAGAAATGGCAGTTTTGAGTGGAAGGACGCTCTCGTTCGATTTCTGTGCTTATTTCCAATATGGACAATTTTTTTCCTCTCAGAATATGCCGGTTTTGATGGTAGGTTTTTTTCTCCTTAGGAGATCGCCCTTTTTTTCACCGGTCTCCCGGTAAGGTCCAACTTTTCCTTTTCCTCTGTGTGCATGGCGCGACTACCGTATTGGCGCTCAGGAATCACCCCCTTCCAGGAAGGTTCGCCGTGTTTTTTTCGGGATCTTCTTCTTGGTTGAAGTGAGAAGGGTTATCCCAATCGCTCGTCTCTGCCCCCTTTCCAGCCTCTCCTGAGAGGAGAAAGTTGTGCAAAAATGTCACCGACTCCGGTTTGAAATTGTTGCCTTCGTTCAAGCCCCTTTTCCTCCCGCGGCGTTTTATTGATGCGGCGCACCATTTTTTTATGGGTTGATGTTTCTGCGGAGATAGAGGGCGGCGCCTTCTTCCACGGGACGTTGCCCTTTGCCTAGTGGTTTCCTTTTCGGCGCGGGCGAAAAACCGAATGCCTTTTTTTGTCGCTGAGAGCGTTTCCGCATTCGGACCTTCTTCTTTCTGTAAAGTTCTGATCTCAAACGTTTTGAAAGAAAGGTCGGAAACCGAGCTGTTTTTTTTCCTACTAAACCGCTGTTAGACCCCCAATTCGAGAGGAATGGTGAATTGCCACCTCTTTGCGCCAACCAGAAAGGTTTCTCATACTGGCTTGACTTTGTTCTCGTTTTGGGCCTACTTGTGAGAGATGAAATACCGGCCGCTTGTTTTTTTTTTCGTTTCCTTGCGGTGACCCGCTTCTGCTCTTCCCATGTTTCATCTTTCCCCCCTCTTTTTCGCACAGTTCGAGGACGTATTCGATTTTAGGCCGTTCCCCCAAACGTCGTGGGCATTCCCCATGAGGGCCTCGTTTTGCCCCTCTGGCGTTGCACCATCACTTCCTCTGTGGACAAAATACGCTTGCGTTTTTGTCCCTTTGATGGCCGGCGATTCCGCCCCCACCTCCTTTCCGGTTTCTTGCTTCGCCGGGAAAACCCCTGGTTCTCGAATGGTTTTTCTGATTTGGAAGACTTGTTGACTGAACTCTTTTTTCCTTCGAATTCTTTTTTCCAGACCCGAAGCTCCCGACGTTTCCCAAGACCGAGGTTTTTCAAAGCCATCTTTTCATGTCCTCTTAGTTCTTTTCTTTCGGTCCCAAGCACCTGGCTGTTGAGCTTCTTGGCGCATTTTGGGAGCGGTAGCAATTTCCGCGTCCCCTGTACCCAATGAGGCCGGTTCCGTTGAAAACAATGACACGCAATGTTGTGATGATGCTGTTTTCCCTTTTCTCCCCCGTCCATCCCGAAGCTTCTCCGAACGCTCGTGAATCATATCTAGTTCTACTTCTGTTGCGTTGTGAGAGACTACGTCCCCTTCGTCTATGGGGCTCGTTTTGTTTTGCACCCTTTCTTACTATCCCTTCCCTGCGTATGCGTTTGTCCAGTGTGCCTTTTTCGGAGATTTTTTTACTTTCTGACTGAACTGCCCTTCCCCCTGCCCGACACTTCACCCGCCTTTTCGCCAAAAGATCCCTCCTGGGCCCGTACACCCTTTATTTTCCGCAGTTCCTATTTCTCGTGCGCCCTCGCGTCGTTATTTGAAAGAATCGAAGGAATCGTTAGTCACGCCCCCTTCCACTCTTCATCTTCCGTTTTCCGCGGTGTCCCGGTGGCTAATCTCACCGACATACCCAGTCGATGTGGGGGACTTCTCCCCCCGGAATGCGCCTTTCTGCCAAACTGGATTTCTGATTTTGTCCTTCCCCCCAATTACTCCTCCGGCGAATATTCCGCTGCGGTCTCAAACGACGTAATGTTTCCTTGGTGGCCACCCCCTCTTTCAGGCATAAGGCGTCCTTCTCCTCCCCCTTTTTCGCAAGATTGGGAGTCTGACCCAAACCCCCTAGAGGATACCGAGAGTTTTCCCCCCCAAAGTCAGTTTTTCTCTACGGCCCCTTTGTTTCGGGCTTCCCCTCCCAGTAGGCCAAAAAAGACGCGCCCAGCGTCCCTCCAACCAATTTTCTTGAATTTCGCACCGATCGTGTCTTCAGATATCGCTTGTTTGCTATCTTCTTTTTATTCATGCATCCCGCCTTTTTTTCTCAACCCCGTTTTTTTCGATTCCCTCCTGCTGCACGGAAATGGAACTACGCCTTGCGGACGATACGGCTTCGCGCGCTTCGCAACATGGAACCCTTTCCGTGACTTTTTTCTTTTCCCCGTCCGCTGATTCAATTCCCCGCTCACCTTGCCCAGAACTTTTCAACTTGCTGATAACTCCTCTCATCTCGAACGAGGGGCGGAAAACATCCCCAGCCCTTTTTTGCAGGCACCAAGAACCGCGCGCGCCATCTTTCCTTCGGATTTCACATCGAGTTCGGTTCCCATTTTTGCTAACACTTTTTCCCATTGCCCATTTCTGCGCCTCGCGATTTTTTTTTTTTCCTACATTCCTTCTTCTTTCCAATCCCTATCGATCGCTATCTTAATCCCAAGGTTAGCGAGAACATGACTGTAACTGTTTCTTCTCCCTTCCTCCCCCACGCTAGCCATTTCACTCTCCTGTAGAACCCTTTGAAAGTACCGTATTTTGGACCGGGTTGCTCTCGCCTTCTTTTCCCACTCCAAAAACCGCCAGCTCTTTTCTTGAGAAGATTGGGTCCCTTTGGACCCTTTCCTTTAATCTCGCACCTCTCGCGCTGCGCTTTCTCCCTTGAGGTCTTACATTGTAGAAATCATGTTGGCACGCCTCCTTCTCCCGTCCCCCGTTTCTATTTCTCCGACGACCCTTCTCTGCCCGCTCACCTGACCCCGAATCCTCTTCCTCCACCTCCATCCACTCCCTTTTAGAGCAAGCCCCCCCTCGTCTTTCCCCCCCATTTCAGAGTTCACCGGTTCTCCCTAAAGCACCTATCCCAATGACAGCAACCTTCACTTCCTTCTGCGTATACCCCTTTGGCTGACTCGTCATGTCCCAGATGACTGTTTTTAGTTTGGCCCATCCCTGCATCAGACTTTAGTCTAATAGATTGTGTCCTCCGAAGCTCCAGGAGATCGGAGGACTTTGTGTTGATCCCTCCCAGCCATCTTCTCTTCCTTCCGTGTTGTTGTTTCTCTCTCTTCCCTTTCTGGAGAATCCGATCTCCTGGGTCCCCGCTTCGGATTCAAACAACATAGTACGTACTATTGTTTTCTTTTTGATTTGTTTGACCAGTTTTCTTCTGGTGTTTCCCTCTGATTCCTGCCACTGTTTTAGTTGAGAGGGTCGCGCCTTTTGGTACCCTTTCATTGAAGCTTTCCCTTCTCGGTCCCCTTGGTTAACCTCCTTTTTCTTATTCGACGCAGTTTATTTGCTTGCAAGACGATGCGCTGATATCCTTGGTGGCTCCTGAGGATTTTTCATTGAGGCGGGCAGGCGCCGCCGTTCTTCCTTGACCACCCCATCTGAACCGGCTGCGGTTGCGTATCATGGCGTTTCCATTTTCTGAGAAGCCCTGGAGAACGTCGGAGCAGAGCGATTTTCCGTGATCCGGCCCATAGTGCCCTCTTGTCTCGTCGACGAATCTGGGTTGAGTATTTTTCGTTTCCTTTTGATTAGCCATCAAGGTCCCTCCCTTTACTTCCAATGTCTGTGCCTTTGCTCCTCCCGTAATGCTTTTGCGAATTTGAGTGTTCCTACTTTCGTTGTACGCCTCTTTCTCTGGGATAGCGATCGAGAGTGAGGTTGGCAGTTTTTTCTCCCTGGTCTCCCTACCCAAACTCGGAGGCGCGTCCCTTTTCCCTAAGATCTTCTGAACCTGGGCGCGCACCAAGATGAACGATGGAAACCCCCTTTGTCTTTTTTACGCTTCCTCCATCTTTTTTCTTGCGTCTCCACCCCCCATTGGCTGGTGCGGTTCTCCGAGCTTCTTCTTTTCTTTCGGAGCGTGATTAAGCCGTTGCATTCTTTCCCTTTTTGCGGTAGTTTCGCTTTGAAGAAAAATAATGATTTGACCTGAGGAGGTGTTCTTCTAGCGCGCTTAATCGTGCTCCACTTCGCTCTTTTCCGTACTTCAGCAGGGAGTGAATAAACCGTTTTTTGTTGTTTTTTTTTTTTTCGAATCCTCCGGTCAAAAGAGATGATGTGTATCTGAAATTCGTTCGAGGACCCAATCTCGAGTTGATGTTGATTAACCGCTTTCTGCGCCATTACTCCAGGTTTCGAGACTCTGCCTTTCTCTCGGCTTTGGCGTAGGTCAGGATTGCCCTTCTAAGAGGTAGGAATGCGCCGACATACTGGTTTTAAAAACGCCTTTTTCTACGTTTTTCCCCTTCTCTATTCCAAGACTCACAAGATCTTCGACCCCTCGGATCTTTTTTTTAGTTCGGTGACAAAGTCGTTTTCATTCCCCCTTCTCTTCCGTTTTTCCTACCCCTTAGCTTTCTTTGCATTTTGTGGCATTTAGATCTTACACACCCTCTCCCCCTTTTCGAAGGTGCTCCGAGTTTTGATGCCTGAGATCCCCACCCAATACGACCTGTATTGTGAGCTTCGCCACCGTTAACCCGATCCGGAGATGGGAAGATTCTTCCGAATCGTTTCTTTCAAATCCTCCTTTTCTTTAGTCACTTTTGTCGTCCCAGACCTCGCGCCTATACAATCAGAGAAATTGGCCTCCTTCCCAATCTATTGCTGTCATTTACAGGGTACGTGGTGCTGTTACCCTGCCCTGGTATTTTTTGTTAGCTCTTTGGGCCGGTCGGGTCCGGGGTACCCCCCTTTAAACGTTCCTTTTCAGGGCCCAGGCACCATGACTCAACTTTTAGCGAGGTGGAGTATTTGTGCTGGAAAGGAACGAGTCCATCTTTTCAGCTTTACGTAGAATTCCTTCCCTCCCTCCGTTGGTGTTTGGTCTAGTTTTTTTACTAATGCTAATGGGGGCTTCGTTCTGAAGTCCCCCCCCCCCTTTCCACCTTTTGATATTTTTTTCTCGTTTCGTCATTTGCCGGCCTTTCCTTCTTTTTTCTTCCGCCCGGGACATGGGGTCCATTCCCTCCCAATTCATTAGGTTTTCCCCCGCCCCTACCTCTAACTATTGGAAATAAGATTGTTTTTTTCCGCCGCCCTTGTTTTTTAGTTCTCCTTCGCTCCTTATGCTTTCGCCACGGTGTAACCCGAAAAGATCGCCCAGGACCCTAGTTTCAAATCCCCCTCGAAATCTGATGCTCGAAAGTCGGGGGTTAACCTGTTTCCTCAGCCGTTTGACACCTACCACTTCCCCCCATTAGTAATTGTTTCTTTTGCGTGTGCCTTCTCAGCGCCCGGCGCCTCTGGCCGTCTCTTCGATTTTGATTTCTCCCCCATGAAATCCAGCCGTCCTGTTCCCCGCCCTTTCCTGTTTCCAAACGCCTTTCATGCCATACTTGGGCTGCCCATTTTTCTGTCCTTGCCTAACCTTGAATTCTTCCGCTCCCTTTTTTGCAAAACTTTTCAATTTGGAAGAAGCGCTAATAGTTTTTCCGGTTAGTGGTTCTTTCTCTAGGCCGCGTTGCCTTCAGGGTCAGCCCTCTTCTTCCCTCCCCAAAGACCGCGACACTTTAGTCGCTCGCCACCTAGTCAGGACCCTTGCCAGGCGGTTCATTCACCCTTCTTTCAGGAATTGTATCTCCTTCGGAATGTACTGATTCCCCTCCCTTCTTGTTCTGCTTGGTTGCCCCCGTGTCCTATCCCTTGCTGAATGTTTTCTAAATACGCCTTCCGCCTCTCTTTTACGGAGAGCTCTCGCAAGCGACCACCTCTCCACGCGGCACTTCTTCCTCCTACTCCCCTCTGGACAAAAGGCCCCCTTTCTGCCCAACTTCCCGGCTTTTCCCTTTTGCCCCCTCCTCTAAAGCTCGGCGGAAACCCCGCACGCCCTTCTTGTGAGCCCTTTCCCCTCCTCACCTGCCCCTGCCCTATCCTTCGCCGTCCCTGAAAAACTTGTTGTTTAAGAGTTTCATTTGCTTTCCCACAACCAACTTTCTTTCCTTCTGGAACTTGCCTCCGCGATTTTTTTCCTTCCCCTGCCCCACTGCAACATCCTATCCTCTTTCTCCCCGTAATTCCTTCTGGGGCACAATGTCTACTAGATGACCCCCGTCTAGGTTAAGTATCGCCATTGCACCTCTCTTCAGCTCATGGGGTTCCCCTTCTGACTTTACTGGCTTCCTAACTTTCCCTCTAAACTCCGCTTTTTTCTTCTCGAAGCACTACTTTTCAAGCGATTCTCGTCGAGCGCCACTCCGCCTCCCTTGCTGTCCCGACTCCTCCATCATTTGCGCGGGCCACGCCCTTCCGCCCCGCTTCGGTTTTTCTCCGAAGAACGGCTTCGCATGTCCCGCACCTACCGTAAGTCTTCCCAACTCGATATCCTTGAATCCTTGCTCCAATCCCCCTTCGTCGAAGCGCTCAAAAAAGTCTTTCTCGGCCTTCGACCGCTAATCCTTCAATGACCGTCCCTCTTTTCCCTTTCCACCGACCCCTCCACTCTTTCCCAAGTCAGAATCGCTTAACTCTTTTTTCCTTTGAATTTCTTGGCCCAATCCCGCCCCTTCTATGAGTACTATGATGTTCAGCCTCATTCAAAGGAGATCGGGAGTTTAGTGATGACTCCT
>Ga0179593_1377690_pt1 | contig 10499 bp, 18 predicted proteins | sample CZODoug2_1_08_16_FD_185931 | JGI IMG/M metagenome (GOLD analysis project Ga0179593, IMG submission 185931) | Vadose zone soil fungal communities from Angelo Coast Range Reserve, California, USA - CZODoug2_1_08_16fungal (PacBio error correction) | ecosystem: Environmental > Terrestrial > Soil >... | reverse complement strand
TCTTGCTACTTTTCCTCCCTTTGTGCCTCGGTCTGAATACGCCCTGAAAAGGTGATTCTTCTTCTCTGTTATATAGTAGCATCCAGGTTTCACCTTTTCCGCCCTAGTCGAGCTCATTCCTTGCGGAAGTGTCGGTCCCCCCGTTGGTTGTACGCACTTCATTCTCGACGCTTTGTGGATCCTTTTCCTTCTCCTGGGCTGTTCTCCCCTTTCTTCCCTTATTTAACACTGAATTTTTTTTCTTTCTCCTACAGGGAATTCTTACTATTTTCTTATGCTTTTATAAGGCTTCTCCTGTTTTCCTAATCCTTCTCCTCTTTCCTTCGGTTCTTTGAACAGTTGACCAGACAACTTCCCTCCCGTGCTCAATGACCTGCTTCCCCGTCTTGCCCCTTCACCTTCCCTTAGTTTCATGTCTGTTGTAATTGTTAACCTTTCCCCTCCGGGCGTCTAGTCGTGAACGTCCTTCAAGCAGTTCTCCTTCTTGAGCCTTACCTGATAACCTCACCTTAATCGGACCTTCATCCCCTCAACCGCTTCATCTCCTTTCGATTTTTACAGCCAGAGTTTCTCTTTAGTCATCACGCGTTTAAAAGAAGATGTCCTCCAAGTTGGTCTTGTTTCCTCATAGATCCTAGTTTCCCTTTTCCATGGTATTCCCCTTGTCGTAGTCTCTTTCCCCCTTTGCTCTCATCTTTGAACTGGTTCACCCTCGCCTTATAAGGTTGTAAGAGAATCCTTATACATGTCTTTTTCTACTTGCAGACTCTTTTTCCCCAACCACTCCTTTAGCCGTTATGCATGCTTCTTCATTTTTTCCGCCCTTCCTCCTTGTTTACCCACAGGCCGCCTTTACGAATCCCCCCTCCTCTTCTCGTATCTTTCTTGTTCCTGCATTAAGATTTGAGAAAGTATGCTAGTTATTGATCATTCCCATATGCGCCCTTCATCTTCTTCCTTGCGTATTTCAGCATTCCCCCTTCCCTCCCCAATACCTTCCTTTTTTCTCCTCCATCATGTTTTGCTGTTTTATGTTTTCTTCAGAGGCTGCCGTTTTTTTCCCCCATCCTCTCTCGCGTTGTATTTGCTTTTTCTTGCGCTTTCTACGGCAACAGCCCGCAGATCTCATTTCTTCCTCTATGAAGGTATTTCACGCCTATTCTCGATCATCCATGGCGGCCGCCTTGGTTGTATAGCTTTAGGCCATTTAATTCCGTCGCTCTCCAATTTGAAACGGTTCCTATCCTATCCTTCCTTTCCCTCTGAGTTTTCCTTTTATCTTTTCTCTCTGTCGTATCAATTGTCTGAGTTTTCATACTCTATCTTGTTTTTGTTTTTTTCCCCTCTGGCCTCTTCAGAAGGCATTCCTTTCTGGCATTCCCCCTTTTCCTTCTTTTTCCCGTGCCCGTCCCCGTTTCCTGATCAGTTAATCTCCCTTTTTTACTACATCTTTCTTTTCTTCCTCCTTTCCTCCTCGCTTTAACCTCTTTTTCCTGCTACAGTAACGTGTGTTAATATTGTATCTGCCAAAAGGTGGCGTTAGCAAGTTCTCGCCTCCAAAGCCGTTTCGGTTCTCATACGCCTCCCCTCTACCCCACTTGACACATGCTCCTCCTTCCTGTTCCCCTTCTTGCTGGTTTTATTTTTCCCATCTGATTTAGTTGGCTTGATCAAGCTCTGAAGATTCGTCTTCTGAAAAGTGTTCCCCCTTTTTGCGGATCCCTCCTTTCATTGTCTCAAGAGGCCCCCTTTAGTATCTTTTAGCGGGGCCTCTTTTTTCTTCCTCCGATGTGAAATTTCGTGTATGATCGGTGGTTTGACTTTTTTTTTGTTCATATGCTTAACGGTGTTTTTTTCCCCCCATGTTTCTTTAATAGTTGCTTTCGTGGTGATAAGTTGTTTTATTTCTTTTCTCTTCAGCTAATTGGAACGCTTTCAATTCCCCTTCTCCTTTTTTTAAAACCCGTGTACGTTAGGATGAGGCCCCTGGTCATGTAATCATACGTCCGCCCTTCTAGTCTTCTTACAGGCACGCTAATGTAGGTTTAGTCCGTCTCTTCTTCTGGATGATTTTATCTCTCTTTATTTTCTTTTCTAAACAAATTCTGTACTACTATGTCGATCATCCTCTCCTTTTCTTTTTTACTGGCGTTTTCTTCCTCCTCTGGTCACTGCCTGATCTTGGCCCTTGTCCTTATTTCCTTAAGTCCCTCCTTCACTTTGTTTTACCTCCCCCTGCCATCGTTCGAATCCCTTTTGGAAATGCTAGTTTTTTTTCTTCCAAGAGCCGCGACTTTCTCAATGTTGACCCCCTTTTCCCCCTTGCCTTTCAACAATCCTCAATCCAAGTTGCACCCCTTCCTCTTGCCCTGTTCTCTCTCCTATCTCTTTCGTATGTTTTTTCTTGTCCATTGTATTTTATTTTTGTTATTAGACTGATCCCTGTCCCCCTCCTCCCTCTTACGGGAATCTCCGCTTGTTTTTTTTTTTTTTCCCCCAGCTACGACCCGGCTGACCCCTCGTTCTCCTTCAGTCCTTCTTGTGACTATTTTCTTTCCTACCATGCCCCCTTTCTGGATTATCGATATACCCAGGTGTCTTTTTATATTTTACTTTCATCCATTTCCGCTGTCAAGCAATTATTCTCTTATGTCTTCCTCTAATCCGTTCTCCTTCGAATCGACACGTTGTGCCCGTCCCTACCCGATCTCCCTCCTTGGCGAGTCCTTTTTCCTTTGATGATCGACATAGTTGTGAATTCTCTCTGAGGGTATGCCAATCTACGTTTTGTCCTTATTTGCCTGCCGGCGAACTTTTCCTTTCTGCTGCTGCAGGAATCTTTCTTCTAGCATTCCACCATGTCTCCTCTTATTTCACTCCTATCGTTCCTTTGTTCTCTCGACCCGATTTTTTCCTACCCTTCCCTTATTTCTTCTTTTTTTTGTCAGGCGCCTGGGTATTTTTTTTTGCCTAACATTTTTTCTCTCTTCCCTTTCCGATCTTTTTCCCCTTGCCCCTCCTTCGATAGCTCCTGTGTTTTGTCGATTCTCCATTGCTTTCCCTCTCCCTTCTTTTCCACTTCCTTCGTTCTGATTGTTATATGTTTCCTTCTCCTGCTTCCCTGAGACGGTGGCTCGAATGCACCCATCGAAGTTGTCTTTTCTCATACGCCTTTGAACCTTTTTTTCCCTCGAGTCACAGTCCTTTTCTCCTGTTCGGAGAGTTTCTTTCCTCTACAGTTTTTTTCCCGTTTCGCTCCTTTAGTTCAGTCCTACCTTTCCTTCCTGTGTTTCTTTGTTTTGAAATCTCTTGTTTATAACATGAAAGGATTTTTAAATCCTTTCTTTAGTGCTAAACGATACGTGTGTAGATCTCAATTTCCAATTCCCGGTCTCCATTTCTTGATTTTTTAACAGTTTTTTGTTGTCCCAATCCCTGGTCTTTCCCAATGTTTTCCCCCTTTCCTATGTTCCCATGTATTTTTGCCAAAAGTCTCGTTTTCATTCCTCATTATAACTTGTAAACACTACTGGTAGGGAGCACTTCTTCCCTTTGATACGCTACTTTTCTCCTCTTAGCTTGCAATCTCCCTGCTAAAACCCCCCCCCCCTTTCACACGCGCATAACTCCTGCTTGCTTTGAAATTGCTCTTTCTCTAGTTGGTTCGTTCCCCTGTTTTATCCTCCGCCCAGTGGGTACCCACTCGAGATATACTCTTCCCCCCCTAGTGCGCCCTCTTTCTTTTTCCTGTGCCTTCTGAATTCTCCTATCCTTCCTTCCTCCCTCCCTTTTTTCTCTCCTCTTCGGTATGATGCTTCCTTTATGATTCTATTCGTCAGTGAGTTTAGATGCAGATATTAGGATAGACAACGCCGTAGTCGACGATGAAGCTCTTATTTGCCACTCGTACCTTTTGTCTCAAGGACTCTCCTACACCACCTATTTAATCACGACATCAATCTCTCTTTACCTCTGGTCCTTCCTCTTTCAGGAATTTCCTAAATAAGCTTGTTCTTTCGGTTGATTAAACTTTCTCAGTAGCTCTTATTTGCCTCCCCCGTCAAGGTTCCTGTAATGTCCATCTCCTTGCCCGGATTTTCTTTCTCTGAGTCTGTCCTTCCCTCTCCTCTTTCTAGATTTCGTCTCTCTCTGTTTCTCTTTCTTTAACCGTTTTCCCTTCATTTGTTCTTTTGTTTCTTCTTTTTATCTCAGAATTGGCGATGACCCTTTTCTCGTTCGTTTCCCCTGTTATCACCAGCTTATCCCCTTTTTTGAAAGTTTAGTCCTCCCTCCTTATATGAGAATGCTCGGTTTTCCTTTTCTGAGGATTTATCAAATTTCCCCTCTCGCTGTGTGCCGTCTCCTTCTTTTTTTTAGATGTGTCTAAGAAGTCCACGTTATTTCTGTAGATGAGGTCCTTCTCATTTTATAGCCCCCCGGCTGATAACTGTTCTCCCCGGCACGCCCATCTCTCTTCTCCCTTATCGGCCGAACTTTGACCTCTTCCTCTTCCCCTTTTTTCTGTAGACGCTCCTCCCTCCCCCAAAAGATCTCATTCTTTTTCTTCTTTTGTCAACCGAGAACTCTTCCTCATTTCGGCAAACTAGCCGCTTTTTTCTGACAAAATTACTTTTTTTTTCCATTGGGCGGTTCAATTTTCCTACCTTATCGGCCGTTATTCTTTCTCCCTAAAATTTTACTAGTTCTCTCCTTTCCCACTTCTATTTTCTTCAAGATTCTCTAATATTCAGGTCCCTAGGGAAGATAGGTCCCGGTTCAGGAATTCGTGGTTCCAGGTCGTGATTTTGCTCTCGGTTCCCTCTTTGTCCAGCATTTCCCCCTTTTTGTGCGGTTTGTCATGATATCATTTTACAGGTTCTCCTCTTGCCTTCTATTCTCTCCCTCCCCTTATTTCCTGTCAGTTACAGCTCCCTCTTCTTTCCCTCTGAAACGCTTCACTTTCGATCTCTGGAAACCTTTCCTTATGTTTTGCGTCTTTCTTACCAGCCATTGCAGACGGCGGTTTTCATCTAGGTCTCTCCTTTACTCGAGAGTCGTCCCTGTGTGCGCGTCCCTGAGATTGATTCCCCCCCCACAATATACCTTTTTCAATCTAAGCTTTTTCGTGTTGAGACCTGGATCAGTTTCTATCCGGTATTTTAGAGTTCCCGCTTTTGAACGGTTATTTCCCCTGCCCATTTAGTCCACCTTTTCCACTGCCTCCTTCAATTCCACCTGTGCCTACCTTTGTTTTTCACTCCTCCCACCCTTTCAATTTCTTTCTCGATGGTTTTTCTCCCTTTTTCCTTGGCCACATGTGTCCCCCCCACATCTCTACCACCATAAAGTTGAGACAGTTTATCCAGATCCTTCTCTCGCGTTGTAATCTTTTCCATTGTCGGTCTTGCATTGTTACCTGCAGATTGTCCCTCCGTCCCCGTCAATTTTCGGTCTCTTTTCCCCCCCCCGCTCGAAAATTTCCCCCCCCGCTTTTTCTTTCGAATTTCTCTTTTTCTTTGCCCTTTCTTCACGGGTCCTGTTTTAGGCCGGATAAGATCCTTTTGTCCCGGTCCGTTTTTCTTCACGGTAGTATGTCCCCTTTGGATCAGAAAATGTAGACTGGTCCCTTAGACCCTTGGTCTTACGTCCCCAGTACGTCCTCCTCAGATCAGAACGCCTTAGTTGCTCCGTAGTCTTCCCCCTTTCCCCTCTTCTAACACTTTCCCTTTGTGGGGTATGAATCAACTAAGGTGAGGGGCAGCATTCCCCCTTCTCCTCTCGGAAGACTCGGTTTTTTTTTTGACAATACTCCTTCTTTCACCTCCGTTTTTTGTAGAGGCCCTTTTTCTTCCTTTCACCTTTATATTGCAGGCTCTCCTTGTCTTCTGCACCCTTACACTTTTTTTTCCCGCCTCGCTCTACTGCGTGTTTGAGAGAGTGGTCCCCCGTGAACTGATTTGGGACTTTTCTTAGGGCTTGAGCTTTTCCTTACTTTTCTGGAGACCCGGGCTAGGCTCGTGCCATCTACATTGCGGCTTTCCGAAGCCATCCCCAGGACCAACTTTTATTAGTTCAGGTTTTTTTCAGGTTTGTAGTTTTGCCCGAAGTTTTTGAATCACTATGGTGTCGACTTTTCCCCGCTTGCTTTTTATTGTTTTTCTCCTTTACGGATTTTGGGTCCAATCTTGCTCCCCTCCGCCATTATAAGGATTTTTTTCTGTCTCTCGTATCGTTTTCTCCGTTTCTCCCTTGTTTCATTACCTCCCGGTGTCTCTTTACTCTCTTTTGATTTTTTCCTCTTTCCATTCCCATTTCCCCACTCAGCCCCGGTTCTATTCCTTCTCGTTTTCAAAGTTGATTGCCTTTACAAATTTTGTTACCCTTTTTTTGTAATTGTCAATATCGTGAATGGGGAGTTTCTTTCGGTTTACAAGATCATGGCAGTCCCTTTTCAACTCTCTCTTTCTCCTTCCTGCTAAAATCGCCCTATCCTCCTCTGGTGAAACTGTCCTCACCCGTTGCCATTTTTTTTTTTTCCTTGTTTTTTTCTCCCGATAGAGTGGATCCTTTCTCTAGTGTAATAGACCTCAGCCCCTTGGGGCCTCTCACGCGTGATCTTACATTCCTTTCTTCTAGTCCTCCCTCTGCCATGTGTCTTGTGTCCTCTTGTCCTTCCCCTTCTTGCTTGATCCTAGTATACACCGCGCCCTTTGGTGTTATAATCCGTGAGAGACGTTGCTCTCTCTCATCTGTATGTCTGGAGCGTAGATCTTTAGAAGTCATCTTTGTGTGTCGTAGACTTTTTTGAGCCTCAAGATGATCCTCTTCCCTGTGTTCCTCTTCCCCAGCTGGGTGACATCCACTCCGGGCAAAGCACCTTTAATCAATCTTTTACCCCCCTGACAGTATAGTCCGAGCGTTTTTATTTTTTTTCCTGCTTTATTAAAGGTTTTTTTTTCTGCCCGTTTGTCTTTCTCCTCTTGCTGGAGTAACCCTTTTCGATCGCATTGTCTCTTTTTATCCCCCTTTTCTGACCTCCACACCTTTTTTTGCATGGCCAGGCATTTTTGCTTTTGATGGACCTTTCGAGACCGTATCTAATTTTTCGTCTTGTCCTAGGAGTTTAGTTCCTCCTACTTGCAGATCTCTCCTTTATTCTTGCCTCTCGGCGTGTAGTGCCAGCTCTTTGCCTGCTTTGCTTGTGACTTCCCGTGCTTCCACCGTCCCCTTTGGCCCGTCGCCCACGGCCAGTTTCCGTACAAACCGTAGTCGGAAGTCTTTTTGCCGGATGTTGATATTGTCCTCTTTGACTTAGAACCGTTTTGTTTGCGATGGGGTCATCTCTCCTGCGAGCATTTCCTCTCTTTTCCTGAGCGGCTGTTTCGGTGCCCCTACTCTCGTGCCCGGTCTTCCGCTGCCCAAGTTGTCTCCACGGCTTCTCTAAGCCCTTCCTTCTCCTTGAAATTGAAGCTCCTTTTCCCCCCTCCTTTTTCCTTAGAGCTTTGAACTGCAATCAACCCCTATTCAGGTGGATAGTTTGCAGCGGATCTCATCACTTTTTTCTTACACAGGTGTCCTTTCTTCCACCCTTTCTGTTGGTAAGGCCCTCCCTGGTCCTAAAGCACTTCCCTCTCTCTCAAGTGTTAATACCCTCAGTGTTTTTACAATACCCCGGCTGTTTTTTTTCCCCTCTTCTTCAAGATGTAGGTGCTTTGCGCTTTGCAATACTTATTTTGTGTGTTTGACCTTTTTCTCCTCTTTTTTTTGTCTTTCGGGCTGCGCCAGTCTGCACGCTTTACGGGCCTCCCTGAAAGCCGTCCTGGCCGCTTTTCCCCCTGTCTTCCCATTTTCCATTTTCCCACCCTCCCTTTTCCTTAACTTCTCATTTAATTTCAACACAGTACCCCACTAATCTCGTCGCTGTGTCTCTCAGAATTTTTTCTTCTTCTCAATGAAATTCCTCTTTGAACGTCCTTTCCCCACCTTCCTCGATAGGGTCTTTTTCGTTTTTCTTTTCCTTTTGATCTGGACCTACTTTCCTCCTCGGTCATTGCTTGGCGGGCAGACTAGTGAGTTTTCAGGACCCATGTCACGTTTTTCGATTTTCGCTCCCTTTGCTGGGCGTCCCCCTTCATTCTCACAAACCACTCCCGTGGCTTGTTTTTTCATCAAGTGAGTGTTTGTTTTCGCTTTCCGCCTAGTGACCTTCCTCAAAGCGTTTTCGCCATCGAGCCCCTCGTCTTTCATTTAGGGACTACCTTTCTCTTCCCTTTCACTCTCTTGCCTTCACGTGATTTTTGTATACCTTGGTGTTCGCTAATACTGTCTTTTTGAAACTTCCCCCGTCAAATCTCCTTTCCTTCCCTTTGTGCAATGGTCTTCCTCACTTTTCAATATTATCTCATATTATCCCTTACTCTGGACGCACATGTCGTTATTTTTTTCCCTCCCTTCGATCTTACTTCTTTTTTCCCATTACGCGTACCCTTGTGTTACGAATGTGCCTTGTTCTGTATTTGCAGCTAATGCTTTCTTCACACTTCCCCGGGAGTTCTTTTCCTTCCAATCGTTGCCTAGTTTACCGGCTACCCTGTCTTTCTGCTCTGACCTTCCGACACTCCGCCCCTGTACGGTTTCCGTTTCCTGTTACCCTATTTGTTCCAGGGTATCTGGGTTTATTCTTATCGGCCCTCCGTCGCCCTGTTCGCTTGACTGTCCTCCCCTCCTGTCCCTTTTCTCGTCCCCTCCGTCCCGTATCCCTTTGTGTGAAACTATTATCTTAATGAACGACTGTTATTGGTGGCAGGCCTTTCTCTTTTCCCAGTTTTGCCATTCACCCCCCCCGTTTTTTTTCAGCGATCCGGTTTGTCCTGAACCTTCTCCTGTGTGGTTGATTCCTCCCTTTTCCGTCTTTGCTTTCAGAATCATCCTTTCGTCTTTCCAAATTACATTCCCTCTATTCGTTTCTTTTTTCTCCCTAAGGGTGTTTGGTTTGATTGGACTTTCTAACTCCTTTATGAAGTCCCTGGTGCACTTACTTATTTCTTTTATACCCGCCTCGCTTCTTCAGCTTTTTCTCTGATATTTTGCACTTTTCCCTCTCGTGACGTCGTCACTAATTTTTTCTCGTTATGTGTTTCCCGTGATTCTCGTAAACGGGCCTTGAGCGCTGACATTCCATGTGTGTGAAGTTTTTGGCTTTCCTCTTTTTTTAACTTGCCCCCTTTTCGCCTTACAGTACTCTTCCCGTTTCCTTTCGCCTACTGTAGGTTTCGGTCCTTGTCTCGAAATCTTTTTTGTCTTATTTTTTTTTTTTCTTTTTTGTCTGAGAACTACCTTTTTTCCCCTCTTTTGTGTTTCTCATCGGTTCTTTTTCCCTGCTTTTCCATTTTTCCTTAGTCCTCCCGGCTACCTTTTTTCTTTAATCCTTCTTCCTCCGCTCTTCTATTGTTCCATTCCTCCCACCTGGGACATTTAAAGTCCCGTTATTTTCCTATTTGATTTGTATTTTTTTACGTGCCTTCTTCTCTCCAACTCTGCGTGCCACACTGGGACCTTTATTTTTTTCACAGTACTTTTCTCCCCTGTCGTGGTCATCTTTGCTTAATTCGTCCCTAACCCAGCCCTCCACGTGTAGGGCGTTTAATACTTTTGTTTTTGGCCCTTTCGCCTTTTCTTCTCTAAGTACTCTTCCACACCCCATACGGTCATTATTCCGCTGAACCAATGCCTGCCTTCTGTCCCGCCCTGTGGGTTTCCCGACCCTCTCAATCTCCTCTTGCACGCACCGTGGTTATCCTCTCGCTGATTACTCCGTTTTCCCCTGCCCCCCAGGTGTTTTATTTTCGGTACCTTTTTCCTTTTTTTTTTTCGGATAATGGTTGGTTAACGATTTTCTTGGACTGCAGTTTCCTTTTTCTCTTTTCTCCTCCTTCTAGCGTAGCTCTCCTTTTTCTTCTCGCATTTTCACTATTATGTAGCCGACGTCCCTGACCTATCTTCACACGCTTTTTTCCCTGTTTTACTAGATGTTGCCGCACTCACAGGCAAACGTCGATCATCAAAGCTTCCCTTCCTTCACTTTCGCTCCTTCTTTTCCCTGCCTCTCCTCCTTTTTCCGAACATAGCCGTGTTCTTTCCCTCACTTGGGAGTCCTTTTCGATGGAGAGTGCAATTTCGTCCAACTTTTTTGCCCCCATGACATTGGCCATCGTTTCCCTTTAGTGCGATGCTTCTTTGCGCTTATTTATTCCTCCCTTTTTTGGGTGCGTCATCTTTCTCTTGATACTGTGTGAACCCCTTGGAAGTAGATCATTTTGTACAGTTTCATCTTTCTCTTCTTTTTTTGTTTCTTTTAGATCTCTCCTTGGGCGGCTTTTTCTGCGCCACTGATTCAGGCCCAGTTCTCCCCGCGTCCTCCCACTTGGCCACGGTGTTAACTGTCCCTCTCTATTCCACCGAGTGTGGATGTTTCTTTTTTCCTTTTTGTGATATCTTAA
>Ga0179593_1319439_pt1 | contig 10499 bp, 13 predicted proteins | sample CZODoug2_1_08_16_FD_185931 | JGI IMG/M metagenome (GOLD analysis project Ga0179593, IMG submission 185931) | Vadose zone soil fungal communities from Angelo Coast Range Reserve, California, USA - CZODoug2_1_08_16fungal (PacBio error correction) | ecosystem: Environmental > Terrestrial > Soil >... | reverse complement strand
GCCTTCCTAGCCTAGTTTGTTGAACACCAGGCCCGATCCATTTTGACGTATCCCCGTTTTATGCCTTCACGGACTTTCGTATGACCGGCAGAGTTCGACAGCGCGATCGAGTATTTTTTTTGATCTGGCCTGGTTGTCTCGCATGCCGCGTTTCCTTTGACAGAGGCTGGAACGAGGGAGCGTCTACTGAAAAATATGGTCCCGATATTGGCCTCCAAGACCAATTCCCCCCGTCGAAGCCTGCCCCAGTCATCCGCCCCCCTCTTTACCCAGCTATAAGACAGTGTACTACCTCCTTTATTTGTGTTCTGTATCCCGGACGATTTACCTCATTGCACCCCTCCCCTCATGTCCCCGATTTTCACCCCCAATGAAAAGAGACTCCGTGAGCTCTAGTTTCTATTTTGAAGGTGTCGCACTTTTTTCTATGTGTAGTTGTTCCCCCTCCCCTGGAAATTAGTAAATCAACCGACTCAGCTCTTTTTAATGCGGCACACTCCATGGTTCCTTCGTCACCCCGTTCCATGCCTCAAGTTCTTAGAAGTCCTGGCAGGTAAGGTTTGTGCTATGCTTCAGCTCTCTCTGTCAGAGGGTTTCCCGGAAGGGCACGTTTTTTTTTCAGCCCCCATCCTCAAGATGTCGTTTTTTTTATTTTACTGCCCTCCGGTAGGTGGCAGAGTGCTGGACGTTCTGCTTTCCCCCCTTCTTTCGGGTCTGTCAGATGTGGCAGGTTTTCTTCCCTTTTACCAGTCTTGGCCTAGCGCTTTTCCGTTTGGCGATCATACGGTGATGTTCTGTTTCTGGTTCAGACCTTATCACTCTGCTTGCCTCAAGTTCCCTCTGTCGCCGTGCTCGCGCGTTGAACGGGTATACGACCTCAGCTGCGTATGGGGCTCAGTCAGTTTTCACCTGTTCGTATCTTTGCTTGAATACCGACCTCTTACTCTGCCCGGGTGCCAATTCATCTCCCGACCAACTTTCTCGGTAACCGTGACGCAACGGTCGGCGACTGCGGTCGGCCTCTGAAATTAGATGATCGATTTTTTCCGACGTTTTTTCTACCAACGCAAAAGGCCAGCAGGGCGATATTTCAGACCCATTGTTTTACTGAATCCCCGCGCCCCCTGCTACCCCCACATCAAGTCTTCTTCAGGGGGCCAGCCACATCTTTTCTTTCACTGGCAGCTCAGATGCTGACCTTCACGGCTAGCGTGCACTTCCCTCGTCTGCCCTGTCAGCGCTGTTCCCTCGCGTCGTTGCGTCGCTCTTCCGCCGACTTTTTTTCATGTTTCCCGCTCTACCTCCCCGGAATGCTTGGAACCACCTAACTATCACGAGGGTTTTCCTTTGATGCACAGGTCAGTCTTTTTAGTTCATGCATTAATTCGGCGGGGTGTAGCTTTGTGGTCTCTTGTGGAGATGTCGTCCCTGGTTGACATACCGTGCGCCCAGCGGTCCCAGAGGCAGGCTTGATCAGGCCCCGGCCGGACGAATCGCCCCCTCTCCAGACCAAGCGGATTATTTTTTTTGGGGCGGTAGGGTGGTGGCCCTGCTCTTTTAGCCCTGATTCCGGACACTTGCTTTCGCTTCGCCCCTCCCCCCACCTTTTCTTCCCTTTTTCTCCATCGTCCGAAACCGTAAACTGCACCGGGTTAGTTGCCAGTTCGTTCATCTTCTTGTCTCTTTCCTTTTTTCCTAGCAACCCTCCCAGTTTTCTCTCTCCTCCTCCTCTTTTTTTTTTGTTTTTGACGATTAGCTAAGATGTTCGAAGAACCTCTTCACAGGAAATTAACTGAAATGTTCCCTTTTTCGGCGGTATAGAGCACAATAAGGGAAAATGTCCTTCCCGTGCACCCGTCTAAACTTGGATGCACCGGATTCCCCTTCGGGTTGACTCCCCCTTTTTCGCGGAGGAAGGTCGCACTATGTTTCCTTTTTCTTAGTGGGGGGAGTTTTTTTTGCTTTTAAGGGACCCACCATCCCCCCTCCCCATCAAGATTTGGATATTGAGGGTTGTTCCATTGTCAGCAGACGTTTTTCGCGTCAACTGTTTGCCATTGTTGCGCCGGGCGGATTTCCGCAAGTCGAAGGCTCCCCTATCAGCTAGCTTCCCCTCCGGTGCCGTCTTGGGCTTGACCCTTTCTCGAAGAAGGTCCCCCCGTCATCGTCCCTTTTTTTCCAGTGATGTGCTGGTGACGGGTGAATGTGCGTCATTTTGTCCCTCAAGCACTTTTCTTGATGCGATAGTCCAAATCCCTTAGCCCAGATCTCATTGTACCCCCTGGCGGAAAGTTTCTCCTAGGCGTGGGCCCCCAGCAGTTACGAGGTCGCGTTTAGAGCAGGTTTGCTAGATTGCGCCACTTCCTGGGGGGTGGGTTGGCCTTCGGTTTTTCCCCCTCGCCCGGTGCGATCGTTTTTGCATTTGAACCGTTGCACCTTTTTTTCAGTGATTATGGTTCCTTTTCCCGACAACCCCTTGGTCTGAGGCCCCTCCGGCCAGGCTGTCGATCATATCCGTCACGCCCGTTATTGCACTCTTTTTCTGGATTTTTTTTTCGTGTTAACCCCTTGCCCCTTCTGAGACCCGACTAGAGCGCCTTTTTCTCCCGTATGTCTGACGGCGCCATTCTTCCTCTTTTCCGTTTTCCTCTGAGCCTGGCACATCGGAGGAATCTAGACGACTGTGACGCGTGTACGCCCCGCTAACTCGAGTCCTTTGCATTTCATTCAGAGCTTCCCCCTCCCGGCTTAGTGTCCATTTTTCGAGAGCAAGAGCCACCGCGCTTTTTTTTTTTTTTTTTCCTCTGCGCAAAGCTTAAATCGTCACTCAGTCGAGCCCAGGCTTTATTCGAGACCCTGCTCTCCCGCCTTTTCAGGCCGTGGTTGTTGGGGATGGCTGGCACCCTTACCTCCTGGCCGATTTTTCATCCCCCTACTCTCTCTCGGCGTTCTAGTCCTAGGCACAAACCGCTTGCTAGTGACATGTTTTATCATCTTTTTCCTCCCCTTTTCCGTTCTGCCCCTTCGGGCGCAGTTTTTCCTACCCTAGTCTGGAGCCCCCTTGTAGTTGCTCCTCCGTCCAGGTAGCTGGCAAGACTTTACAGCATGCTCCCCACGCAACCCATAGTCGGCAACCTCATCTCGTTGTGTTCGTAGTTTGTAACTATCTATGAGATGGCAAGACCCCCACCAGAACACCCCACTCCCTCTCCCGCCACCCAAGTTAATTTGCTTACCCTGAAAGAGAGAGGCCCGACTGGTCGCACATGGCGGAGTCACCCCCCCCCCCCTTACAATTTTTCCCTCCCCCTTTTTCCCTTTGCTTAAGGCGCCCTGCGTGCCGCCTGTTTTTTGTTAGTCTCTTTCGTCATCCTCTCGAGAACCCCGCCCAGGCCCTTTTTGCATCAGAAGCTGGCCGGTTTTTCATTTCATTTTTTTTTCCTTAGGCTTCCGATCCACTTCTACCAATATTCGGGGCTCGCCAGCTGGTTTTTTTTTTAAACCGATCAGGAGAGTTTTTTTTCTCCCCTTCTTTCACGTTTTGTTTTGTTTCCGAGCTTCTGTCTCCGGTCTTTAATGATGTTAACACCCATCTTAGGTTGCTTAGATATGGGACATGTATCCCTGGGGGGCATTTTTTTGACTTCGTTGTCGACCGATTCGAACGCTAGAACGATGAGGGTTGATATTGTTGTGTTCCTGTAGACGATGACTCCGTTCCGAACGGAGACAGGACCTTCCGGCAGTCCCTGCGAGCTTGAAGACCTCTATTGGCCGACAATGAACCCCCTTCCCCAGTATGAAGTCCTCCCCTTTACCCTCCGTTCCCATGTTGGAGAGCTAGATGCCGAGTGTCATGACCCCATTCTGTGTTTTACGGAACGTGTGGTGATTCTGGGCTGCTTTGCCATAATCATGTATTCGATCCCCATCTGCAGAGAAACTTTGACGCGTCGCGGTATTTATTGTTTTGTTTTGCCTTCTGGTCACTGCTTTTTCCCATAACACGGGCCTGATAACACATTGCCCCACCAGCTTACTTTTTTCTGACTTTCGCGTACATCTCTGTGAAGGTGAACCTATTGATCACGTCATTCCCTTCCCCCGCATTCGTTTTTTTTTGCCTCGTCCAGTCCGCCGGGCCTTCGGTGTCCCGTGTCCCCGGCTCTTTCACATAGGTCCTTCTACACCTCCTTCATGAGAATGTTGCCCTGTGGTAAGTCTTCAGATGCGCTAGAGTTTCGCGCACGTTTTCTTCGGCGGTTGCTCGGCCACAATTCACACTATTTGGGCCGTTCGGGAGTTGTTGCCGTCCTCGTGGCATCGGCTGGTCACTCTGTAGCACCCGGTTACTTTCCGCGCCTATTTTTTTTGCCGTCATTGTCCCCGCGTTGAATTATGACCAGCGCGTGGTCTCCGTACTCGGCCCCTATCGCGATTTGCACTTTCTTAACTCCATCTTTCCCCTCTCGTCGCGGCGGTGTTTGGTTACAACCCGGAAAATTTTGCGCACCGAAGCGGCAGCGTCCCTCTTCCTTTTCGTCCTGGTCCTGACTATGGCCCTGCCGGCCTGTTGCTCTGCATCCGACGAGTTGAGGAACACGACGCACAGCCGCGAGCATAATGCCACCCTTTTTTCCCACGCCCTCGCGCACCGAACAGAGCCAACCCTCACCCCTCCCTCCGGCGGCAGCGGGCCCAGCACCTCGCGGCTTTTCATGGCGCCGCTTGCTGCCTATTTCCCTTACGGTTTCATTCATTATTCGCCATGGCAATTCGGTCAAACTTTCAGTGCGTAATTCGTCCGGAGAATTCAAAGACGGATGAACCCTATCGACGCTGATGCCGCGACCCCACTCCCCTATTTTCAAGTTGGATTTTAAGGATCGGGCTTCCCTCCTTTGCCGTTTCCACATCCCGTCAAAAGACAAATTGCCGGTGGTGTAGATCTTGAACAGCTGCGGTTCTTGCTCCTTCTCGGCATCCGCGCCGGTGCCACTCTCCTCGGACGCCCCTCTTTGAGGGATTCGCGACAACCTGACCGACCTTCTCCTCCCAGAGGTTTCAGGGATGGTTGTTCTTTTTTTTGCCCTTCATTCCCCGTCTCAGCTCTCGGCCCTCCTGCCGATCACACCCCTACTCCTTTTTCCAGTTTTCTGTGCCGTTTTTACGGCTGGTTTCCTTCTTCCCGGATGTAATTGCATTTTTTCTGCCGGTTCTTGTACGTGTTTTCTCAACATTTATCTCTTTTTTTTGTTGCCGAGTATACTCTTGTTAGAACGCACCCTAGATACGGGCCGTGCGTCGGGTCCAGTTGCTGCAATTACGAACCCGGTGGCCTTACCTACCCTGTTCTCCCCTTTAAGGTCCCGGTGTTATTGGCGAGTGTTCCTGGCGTTCATCCTCCTTCCCTTGCTGAGCCACCACCATCCCCAATCAGCTTCCCTTCGATGTCGATTCAGGGCCGCCCTTCACGGTTTTGATTGAACGGCTTTCTTTTGTTGTACTGACTGTTCGGCATAGGATGACCGCCAGCGTAGGACTTTTCCCCAGACCACCCGCTAAAGTGTTAGGTTGTGTTTTCCCATGCCCTCAGAATTACCGGCTCCAGCAGAGCGAGAACTTCCCCGTGTCTCTTGTTTGATGTGGTTGATGCCGTGTGCTACCTACAAGCCGCCTTTGCGACCTAGATAATGAGATGGGAAGGTCGGGAGTCAGTCGTTCTCTCTATCCCAGCGGGAGGACCTGCGACTCGGATGACGGCGGGGTACTAGGTGAAGCTTTTTTTTATACAGTGTCTGTGACATGTTTGAGTGCCCCTGCCCGCGCTTTCTTGATGGTAGGTGGATCCCTTGGCGTGATTTTTGGTGACCTGTTGTGTATTTGCCTTCCGTGCAGCACTGCGTTGCCCGAAAACGTAAGATGTGTCCGACCCGTTTTTTATAGAAGAGATGCACCCCTGCGATTTACTAGCCTTTGGTCTCTCCAGAAAAACGTTAGAGTCTGGACTCCCGGGTTGTGCATGATTAGTGACACCCAACCATTTGCCTGGCTTGGTTCGAGGGCTGCTCCCCTCCCTTCCCCTCGCATAATGCTTTTCCCGCCTGACAGCCATTCCTCTACTGCGGTCGTATGTTAAAGTCCCCCCTCCGAGCCGGCGAAGTTGGATTCCTTCTTTAGTATGCTTGTCGAGCCCCGTTACTCGAGCAGGTTTGCTCAACCTTCCCCAGTCCCTCGACGTCCCCTCCCCGATGGTTTGGTCCCTTTTAATGGAAGCAGTCGTCACGATGTTCTGTAGGTCGCAACGTTCCCCTCTCCTTCTTCATCTGACTAGAACCGGCTTTCTGAACCCGCCTTACCTTATGTTTTGCCTTTGTCCCCTGACACGGACTGGTGCCCCCGATTGTAAACCACATCGACGAGCCTGATCGGGTTCGCAGGTGCCAGAAAAAACGATCCTGCCCTTTCGTCCTGTCTCCTGGGTTTCCCCTTCCCCTTCACGGTTTTTTTCGCAGCCGCCGGTTAGACAGATGCGAGCGTACCTTGGTTCTTTTTTTCCTTTCCTGGGCAAGGCGAGGTGACATCCCCCCCGCCTTCCCCCTGAACGATCCAATTAAGCACTCGCGCGCGTCCTTTTCCCCCCTCTTTTTCCTTTTTTTTAAGATCGACTCCATGAGGATTTGTTTTTTTCATTGCAATAACCCCCCCCCCCGTCCCCCGTCCCTACAGCGGCTGCACGGCAGGGCTCGTCCCTGATGTTTTTGTGGAACTGTTGCCTCTTTCAACTTTTGTGTGTCTCCCCCTCTCTGGCAGGTGGCTGTATTTTTAAATGAGTTCAGCATCGTCTCTGTATCGACCTGGACATCACACACTCTCACGCGTATCTCCTCATCGGTCCGGTCCCTTTTTAGACTTAACGTCGAAGCCATCCACCCTAAAGTCCGATTCTCTTCACCCTGATGGGGTTTAACCCTTGATTGAAGGGAGCATCTTCTATCTTTCCAATCCCACGAAGTTTTTGTTGTGTGCCGTTGACCCTCGCTACGGTCCTCCTTTTGAACCAGCTTCTTTAACGTTCGTCTCTGGTTTTCTCCCCCGTTTTGCCCCTTTTTGCACTGTAGTGATGGCCTGGGAAGAGCTTCACGAACGTCTCTCGGAGTTTTCAGGTTGTTTCCTTGGCCGGTTTATTCTCTTGACCCTATTCCGCCAGAGATAAGACCTGCGGTGGCATTTTTTGCGACTGCAGGGCCCGTTTCCTGCTTCTTCTGGATTCCCCCATGAACCCTCCCCAGTATGACCTCCCGGTTGGCCCCCCCACTGTTTTCAATAGACCTCATGATGAAGTCTCACGTGTCCCCCTTACCCTTTTTTGACGGACCGGCTTTTTGTGTCTTGAGTTAGATAGTTACTTGAATCATCCAGATCAATGTATCGATTCTCTTCCCCCTCCCTGCAGTGTCGAGTGCTTTTTGAGTATATCTGTCCTCGCCGAATGCGGAACTGCCTTTTTGAACTTCCTACCTTTCCCTTCTTGATTTTAAGGTCCCAACCACCCCATTCTCTCAGATCGTACCCTTCTTGCCTCAAGGGCCTCCCCCCTTTGGCATTTGCCGACCCCGTTTTTTTTCTACACTTTGCTGTCCATTCCCCTGTCCCAGTCCTGCTTTGGCACCGCCCCCGTAATCGTCTTTTCCCCGGTTTGTGTGCTGGTGTCTTCGTACTGGAAACAGTCTGCCTTCTCCCCCCCCCCGCCCGCTTCACAGGCCTTGTTCTGGTCTCTGCGTCGGTTGTTTCGCCTGGTTCTCTGACCCTATTTTTTCGGTCATTTGGCTAGGTTACCCTCCAACCCTGGCTTCGTGGAAGTCGTGGAACCGTTCCCCCTCTTTGCGGGTTTCCTAGCTTCAGGTGCGCGTGTTCCGAGTTGTCGTCTTGTAATTCCCTTAGTCACACGCTTGCGAAGGAACGGCGCTTGTGTTGCGTGTTTGGCTACGAGTTTGGTTTCACCATAATCTCTTTTTGATCATTCCCCAGAGGCCCTCCTTTACGGCGGCTGGCTTGATCCCGCTAGCCTGCCTGGGCCGGGGGCTTTAATCCCCCCCCCCCCCCCCCCCCCAACACGACTCGGGCGTGACTCGTTTTCGTGCAACAATTTTCGCTTCTTGTTTTCCGCGGTCCTCAGCCCTATTTTTGTCTGAGTTTTCCCCCGTTCTCGCATCCGAACAACCCTTGCACCAGTTGACCCCGCCCAGCTCCCCCCCCACGCCCCAGTAAGAGAGGCGGTTCGCCCCCAGGTCTCCTCCTCTGCGACCTTTCCCTCTTCAGGAACATTCCCCCGCGTCGCCATGGACGCGATTGTCCTCGTCTCTGGACTTTCAGCTGTCCGATCGCACCCAGCTTCCATTATACATCCCGGTCCCCCATGCCACTCGTTGCACCAGCACGCCCTTGATCCGGGATCTTTTCTTGCCGGCCTTATGAGGAGCTACGTCAACCGCTTCGTTCTTTTTTTTTTTGTCAGTTTTTTAGTGAGAGGGTATTCCATCTATCCTTCCCGCCCAGCTTAAAGACTGCCTTCTTGACTGGCGGCGGCCTCAACCTGACTCGCTTCCCGCAAGCTGGTCGAGATGGGCGTGTTTGGGTGTTTGCACTCTTCTCCCCGTCCCCCTCCTTTACGAGGATTTCTTCATTTTTCTTCATTCCCCCGTGGATCCCTTCCTTCATTTGAAAAGGTCGACGTCAACTGGAAGAAATTGTCCGATTTCCCAAGCCGACTTTTTGACGTTATCCGCGCTTTGTTCCCCGGTTTTCTCGACGACGATCTTTTCCCTCCCTTGTTTTAGAGAGTTCCCGATGTTATTTAGAACCTCCCGAATTTAGCCGATTCTTGGTCGGTGCAGGACAAGGTTTTGACTCGATTCTGTACACTTCCCCCAGGCGTCAGCTCGTTTGTATTTTGCGTTTGCGTGGCGTCCGTCGTCCTTTCTACGGGACTGTAAATCTGGCAAAACCCAACCAGACATCCCCGATTTGCGGGATTTTTTGGTTTCGGATTTTTCTTTCTAATAGGAACTACGACAACACGAGATTAAGGGCCTTAGTGGGGAGATGCTCCTTCCGACGGACCCTTTAGAAGAGAAGCTAAGGACCCCCCACCCCACACAGTACCGTTGAGTTTTTGAAATTCGCACGAAGGCCGTGCGTCCTCCAGAGACCTTTCCCTGGCCATTTATGTTTCTGGTGGAATTTTTCGCTAACATACAGAAGATCGCATTCTTCCCCTGAGATTTAGACAGCCCGCGCTTGGTACAGAGTTTCCAACGGTCGTTTGACTTTTGACCCCCCCTGCCCTAGATGGTACAGATTGCGGCAGCGGCGCTATTGAACTGACTAGGTGGTCTTGCGCCAAGGAGCGGCGTTTTGGTCTGGTTTTTCTGTGCTTTTGTTTTGATCTCGGCGTGACACCCTGGTTTCAAACTGTTCGGCGTAATATTTGGGGGCGGTCACTGGGGCTCGACCCACCCGGTGTGAGCCGCCTTTCCCCCACGAGCTTTCGAAAATTTTCCTACTTCCGAAGAGACTTATCGGCCTTTGCAGCTTGTCTGGCTCTTAGTTTTCACCCCCCCCTGTCCCCAGTCGTCCCCCAATCTCATCCCGGTCCCCCCTCTTTGCCCGATGGAAGGTCGCCATTCGCCCTTCTTGTTCTCGTTCCCCGCGCTCCCCTTTCTGCACACATCGCGAGTCCTATCCATACTACTTGTTCCAGCCGATCAATAGCCTATGCTCCGTTTTTCTGCAGCCCTAGCGGCAACCCCCACGCTGGTGGAATGGTCCGTCCCCTCCAGAGCCCTCGGCGGTTCACTTTCGCCGGTCTCTCCGTAAGGCTGACTTCCCCCGGAATTAGCTCCTCCTTTAGTCTTGCCTTTGGATGACCCTGCCGTGACTGTTTCTTGTTTAGGACACCCTCTGACGTAGGCCCTCTCCTTCTCCCTTCGGCAGATGCAACAAGTCTGACAGGCGTATTTGCCTTGCTTTCTCTTTTTGTCCGTTGCCCCCATACCTTTCTGCATTCCGTCTCGGTTCGTCCATGAGCGCCCTGTTGCGTTTCCTCCATTAGAGGGCCCACGCAATTTTTGCAGAACCGATTCCCCGCCCCACGCCCTCGAGTTTGTGATATGGTTACCCGATAGCCTACTTGAGTATGCTGGCAATTTGCCGAACACCGCTTCCGCCCCCCCCCCCTCCTGAGGCTGTTACCCCAAAGCGGTCGCTTTTCTTCATTTTTTTGAAAAGGGCTTTCCTACCTGGTCCTGGTTTTCATTGATACAAAGCCTGAGCATCGGGCTGCATGCGCCCTCGGTTTCTTCTCCGCGCGCAGTTCTTTCATCCACACCTCAACCCTTCGGCTTCTTCCCTAATCTGGGGTCAGCACGACTTCTTGCAGCATCCACTGTGTCTTCCATCTATCTTTTCGAAGCTGGTGTTCACCCCTTTTTTTTTTT
>Ga0179593_1224691_pt1 | contig 10499 bp, 9 predicted proteins | sample CZODoug2_1_08_16_FD_185931 | JGI IMG/M metagenome (GOLD analysis project Ga0179593, IMG submission 185931) | Vadose zone soil fungal communities from Angelo Coast Range Reserve, California, USA - CZODoug2_1_08_16fungal (PacBio error correction) | ecosystem: Environmental > Terrestrial > Soil >... | reverse complement strand
CATAGATTGTTACTGTGATGCTCTTTCGAAGATTAACCCACTCATGGTGCTCACATTCCCCCCCTATTCCCCTGTTTGAGGGGGTCGGCTATTCCTCTTTTTTTCCTTCCCCTGCTTTTTTTCTCTTCTTTTGATGCTTTCCAAGGATTGTGATGGATTCCCCCGGAGATTCGCGGTTCAGTAAGAAAATAGTGGAATTTTCCCGGATGATAGATCCTCTCGGAATCTCTTGCTCTTACTTACAAGGACTCGAGTGTTCTTTCTGCCTTTCCTCCGTCTCTTCCTCTTCCTATTTTCAGGGGGTCTCTTTCTCTTTTTTCATACCCGGACCCCCCCACAGGACTTCCCTGAGGCATTCCTCACCTTTTTGGTCTTCCTGTCTCGTCTACTGACTTTGATTCTCTTTCCCCGGATTGAAAGAATGAGGGAGGGCTATCGCCCTTACTGTGTCTCTTTCTACTTTCCAATGATCCTCTCCCTCTCTTTTTTGCTCACGATTAAGGAGAGTCCTTAGTAAGCGTGTTTTTCTACTAGTGAAGCGGAAGAAGCCGTGATCGGAAGGATCACTTATTCGCTTTCCGTCCGTACTCTACTCTTTCTTTTGATGGAAGTTCAGGTTTAATTCTAGCTTTCTCGTCGACTTTGAGTTAGCTTTACTCTTATAAAGGTCTGCCTTTCGCCCCCCAATGGCACTTGTTCCGTTTTCTCCCGTTGGGATGTGAAAGTTTCGTGATCTGTAACACATTTGCCTTCAAATGATGAGTTTCTTAAGTTAGGGATCCCTTTGCTTTTTCCACCCCCCAGTCTCTAGTCGGAATCGAGCTACCGAACGACTACGTGCTTCTTCCGCGAGCATTCGGATCTCCTTCCCTCTCGCAGCTCCCCGCTCCTAGGTCAGACTTCGTCCTCTGGACAATTTGGCTCTATTCTTTTTATTGCTAACTCGTTTTTTTCTCGCGGAAGAGAACCCAGCTTTTAGGCTCCTTCTTAGACCACCTCCTTCCCAAACCTCTTGCGACAGTTTGACTTCCTACTTAATAGCCTTTTCACGTAGTCTCTTCCTAGACATCTTTCATGTCCTCTCAAGAAGCGTGGCGTTACCTGCTTCTCATACCCCCTCCTCTATTCAGGCACGGCAGAGGTATAGCCCCACTCGCCGAGGATCAGGAGATGGGGATATGATAAACGCGGTCTTCTCAGAGGAGCTCTTCGCATCTGACTTATATGCGACTAGTCTCTTTCCATTATCCCTCCATTCTTTCGCTTACACATGGTCCAGAAGGATTTGAACTCTCTTCTCGAACCCTCCCCCACAAAGTGGACGTACGGGCCCGAAATGGATGAGACTAGAGTTGACTAATATCATGCACTTTTTTGCCTCCTCTCTCTTTCTAAATATTAGAGGGATCTTTTCTTAGTTGGTGTTATTTTCGCCCTTTCGTCCGTGGAATATCACTCCCCTATAGTAGAGCGCTCCTCGCTGCGCTTTTTTCGAGCTTCGAACACGTTTCCTACCTGATCTGGGTTTTTCTCCCTGGTTCCAAGGTGTAAATATATTATTTACTAATTTTTTAGCCATTTGCTTTATCGGGGAAGACGTATCAACCCCCATCCGTCGCATTTGGACTCCCACTCATCCTATTTTTTCTAGTAGAAGAGTAGCGTGCTCTTCCCCGCTTGTTCTCGAATACCTCCCTCCGCAGGAGAAATCTAGATTTCTGAAAGCGCGCTCCCCTCAGCCACTGTTTCATATTTTTTTTGTCCTTAGCTTCCTCAACTCATACTCAGCCCTCTAGTCCGTGGATCAAGAGTTGTTATCCGTAGGTCGTTTCCCCTCATTTACCTGTAATTTTTACTCATAGACCCTTGTCAGAACTTTACTACCTCCTCTCGGAAAGGTAAAGTCTTTCATCTCCAGAGGTGCACCGCCTCCTAGAATTTGCCTCAAGCTTTTTTGATCTGCTGCTCCGAAAATATCCTCTTCTTCTTCTCCTTGTCCCGCAGAGAATAGCCAGTGCATAACTATATTTTAGTCTCGACAGGTAAGAATTGTGCCTTTCTGTCCGACGTCCTTCGGTCGTTTTTTGAAGAAATAGCCCGTCTTGCTCTGATTCAGGTTTTTTTGGTCATCCGTTTCTTTCCACCCCGCCTCCCCCAGGGTTATGAGAGACTTTCTTCCGCTATTTTTGAGAAGATCTGTTCCACAATCCTTAACTTCTTCCAACCTACGCATTCCTCGCAGCTTTTGACGATCGGTCCTTAATCTTCTGGCAGTTGCATATCTCGGTAGGAGTTACTGTAAGTCCTCTCAGACCTCGAGGGTTCCCGGTGGCACCACCCTCCCCTTTCTGCTCCCTCCATTACCGACTGCCTTTCTTTTCCTTTCTCCGTCAAGTTCTTCTTCCCAGCCCCAAAGTCGGTCGGGGAACCTTCTTCTTTGAATGTGTTGAGAAAGGTCTTTTTTTCCTGCCTTGTCTCTGAGATTTCTTCACCCGCAGATCTCAGAGCTTTTCTGAGACGTACCACCCCCCCTTTCTCCCCCGTTATGAGAACTTCACGCTATCTAGCTTCGACAGAGAATCCTTCTTTCCAGTGCCGAAAGGCTTCTTCCCTCGTCATTTTCGTACGTGAGTATGAGATAGCCAGTAGAGCTTTTCTCCCCGACGGTTCGCCCTGTTTCTTTCAACCCCCAGAAAGCGTGAGATAGAACTTCTAGAGGGACAGCTGTGCACTCAGAAGGGTTGATAGTCTATAAGTTTCAGCGTAACTTATTACTTATGAATTCGAACCGTTTTCCCGAAAGGGCTCTTTTCTCCTCTGTGAATCAGGATATAAATATTGAGCCTCTCTTTTCCCCCGCCGCGAGCAAGTCGTTCAAAGAAAATTAAGGAAGTCTTCATTTCTTAGAACGACACGATGCCTCTCTTCTAGTAGATCGGTCTTCAAAAAGTTTCCATCGCTCTACGAGACCCTTCCTGTTCAGATCCCTTCGCTTTCTCCCCTCCCAACCATTGCCAGATTTACCACTAGTTTCCGACCCTCTCTTGAAGGAGACGACTTCCTCCCCTGCGTTCATCTTTCGTCGCTTGTCCCCTCGTAGAGGAGATTTGTCCACCCCGACTCCTTCTCAGTATCCTGAGAAAGGTCCCCATTCTCGCGCTCTCGGCGAGCAAGCATCGCCGGTCCCATGGAACCTGAACTTCTTTCTCTTTTTGGCGACATGACTTTGCCATTCCTCTCTTGCCTGGAGGAGTTTTGAGTAGTCGAAGGCATTCTCTTCAACCGGTCTCTAATTTCTCATGGGCGGTTAATGAGAGGTTCTGCCCGTTCATCGGACCCTCGTCAGACTTTGCCCTAAGCGCGCATAGTAAGAGTATTCTTCCTCGATGTCTTTCTTCTTTGGCCTCTCCTTCTGATCCATGATTCATCCGCATCTGAATTCTGAAGCAAATCGGTTTCTTGAGCAAAAGGGCAATCCCACACGGAAGTGGATCGATGTTTTCGGATTGGGTTCCCTTTACCCCCTTTTATAATGGTCCTTTTCTCCAATCTGTCTTTTACTTCCAGAGTTGCAAGATCTCATCTTATTTTCCGAGAGACGTTTGGAGATCCACGGCCCTCCTTTTTCTTTCCCCCTTAGGCTCTCTCGTCTCGATCCTTTCATGAAGGATCTTATGGCGCAGGCGCTTCGTCTTTCTGATGCAGGCAAGAAGACCCAGCTCAGCGTTAAAGAAATCGCCACTTTTTCTATTCTCTCAATCCATCTTTTCTTTTTCTTCTCGATCCAATCTTGCCTGTCGGGCCGGACTATCTGCGTATTCCCCTTTAAGCACGGATCCTCTTTTGCGAAGCGCAGCCGTTTTTCACTTTATGGCGCGACAGAGCTGTCCTTCATCCCCGTTTTGTGGCCGTTCTGATGCAGCCCTAGAAGCCATTAAGTCATGATTTCTCCGACTTTCCCGTGGCACCGGCAAGGTAGTCGCTACACTTTTTTACAATATCACTCTGCCGGTTCCTTCTTGTTTTTGAAAAACTGTTCCCGCTTTTCCCTTACTGACTTAGAAAGATTCAAAGGCAGGTTTTTTTCGTTACCAGGCAACGAGGGGTTCCAGAAAGATGCTGATTATCCTTCTCTTTTCCCTTCCTTTCCACTCCCAGACATAGAGGCCCTGCCTATGGCCCCGTTGAGAGAGATGCCTTCGGATAGTTGCCTTGAAGAGGCCGTTTGCTCTCGAATTTCCCCGCCATGGGATAGCGCGGACTCCGTCTCTCTCTCCTGTCCTTCGAAGCAGTTGAGATCCGGGACTTTTCATATGTTCTCTTGAACGAAGTGGTCCCCCCCCTGGAGAATCGGCCGCGCGGAGAGTTCTCGTCTCGCCCTCTTTACTTCCTTTCCTCCCGATGAATTTGGTTCAGTATGGGGGTTTTTGGTTTTCTTTCTTCTCTGGAGTTTTGTTTGAGAAATACCTTGACAGCGTAAATGGCCGCGCCGTACCCTCTCACCGGCTGCGCGGGTCTCCTTTTATACCGGCAAAGATGCGGGAGCCCCCTCTCTTTTTGCTCTTCGTTTCTTATTCTTAGGTACCTCTCTTTCTTTTCTCATGGACTTATTCTTTTAGAAGAGCATAACTTCTGCTAATCTTGTCTTTCGTCTCAGCATCGGCATACCGAATTTTTACTCCCTTCCTGAATTTTTCTTTCGTCCTCTTCGAGGAGATTGACTGATTCTAGACGTCGTTTCTCCCAGCACGTAGCTCAGTCACACAACGCGATCGTTCTTTCCCTAGAATTAAGGAGTCCTTTCTTTAAGTCGTCTACTATCTTCCCGATGATAGCGGAAAGTCCTCATGTCACTTTATGCTCCCCTACTCTTTTTTTGATTTCCTTCGACACTCTTACTGCATTTTGTTCCTTAACTTACAGTCCACTAGAAGTCTCGTGCTAGACGATCTTGCTAGGGCCGCAATACTTGGACTGACCTTACCTCTTCCCCCCTGACTTCTCCTTCTCTTCATCTTTCTCCATTATTTGGTTCTCAGGAGAAGGTCGACTGCCAGTAGTTTACAGCTCGCTATTATTCGTGAGCTCGCCTTCTTCCCATTAGGCCACTATGTTCAACCCCTGCCACGTTACGTTTTCCCCCCCTCCAAATACTCTGGTTTTTCAGGGCGACGTTTACTTCCCCTCTTCCAAGGTACTAATGTCATTCTCTCCAGAGGTAGCCCATTTTGGTGCTGGTGGCCCCCCACAACCCTTTTTTCCCCGATGTCGAATCCTGTCCAGACACGCCTCAGGATTTTATCCTCCTCGCCCTCTTCTAGTCCTTCTATGCTCCCCCATGAGAGGCAGTGGGGCAGGGAACTTTTCCGTTGTATGCATTCTTCTTCACAGCTTTTTTTGTCGATTCAGCTGAATCGGATCGATGGTGGTCTCCCAACTCCTTTCCAATGACGACAGAGGTTTTTGCCAGATTCTTCTTAATTGGGATCGTGATTTAGGAACGCTCCAGTAGGCCGTCCTGAGTCCCTCTTCTGGCGTTACCTGCCTAGATGATTAAAGACTTAGGATGACCTTTCTCCTTAAGGCCCCTCTCCATCCCTATTACTCCTTAGATGAGTACCTTGAACTTCGTGTTCTTAGTTCGTGTGGAGATGGGACTGACCCATCTTTCCCTTTCATTAGTACGGCTGCCAATGAGATCATTCTTTCTTGCTTACACGTTACTCTTCCTTGCCCTACTTTCTTTTTAGACACCAGGCCTTAAGGAAGATATTGTGCGACTTCTCAGTTGCGTTCCCACGTAATGCGGCTGCACTGTCTCTCGTTTATATATATCTCTTTCTCCATTACTTTGGGGATGGCCTCTCTTCGAGAGGGTTCAGTCCCAATTCCACGACTCTCTCTGCCTGCTTCTCTATGTAAGCTTTCTTCAGTTTATTTACTTCTGGGTTTGTCTGACTCGGAAGCGTCTTCCATCTCTCTTTTTTCCTAAAACTCTTGGTGCGTCGAATATGGTACCGAAGCGGGAAGAAGTTCCCTCTCACCCCCCCCGATTTCTTTCCACTTCTTTCGTTTTCTCGAGAGCCTTCCACCTGAGGCTATCGCGTCGACGACGTAGAGGTTCTCGTTCCCGCGCTATGATGAATACTCAACCACAGAACTCCTTTTCCCAATTCAGGCAGGTAGAGACACTCGCGCTCATGGTCTCAAATTTCTTAGATACCCCCCTCTTGCATTTCTACATTTCCTTTTACTCTCATTAACCGAGTGTTGGGAAGATGAGGTCTTTACAGACGTGCTCTTGTCCAGCCCCACTTTATTTGATTCCATCCGACGCTCGCTTAACGTGACAGAGAACTGCAGTAAGCTCGATATCCGCAACCTTTCTACGCTTGTCGCAAGCTCCGAGTATATTTTGATATTATCTGCCTTTCGCTCTCCCAAGCTCCCCCCGATTATTGTGAGATCGACTCCCTCTTCACAATCTTCCTCGGAAGGCTTCTCCCTGGAGAGTCCTCACTAGAACTCTTTCCTGAAGCAGAAGCTTCAACACCTTACTATCTTGAATCAGTTATTTTCTTTTCCCCCAATTCCCATAAACTAGGATTTTGCTTTAGATTTCCAGTTCGGCGTAACTATAGTGTTATGCCTATCATCCTCCTTTCCTTTCTCCCTAGAGGATGGATTGATTCGCTGCTCGAGGGCCTCCTCAGCTCGGCTTCCTATAATCCCCTTTTTTTGAGTTCGGTCCGTGTTGCAAGAATCAGATGCCCGTTGTGTCCCCCCATCACCTTTATTTCCCGCATTTCCCCCCCTTCTGATGCTTCTTGTAATTCCGCTCGTGGCGCAGGTCCTGCATGCCCCACACCGTTCTTTCTTTGACCCATTACCGTTTTCTTTTTTTTTTTAACCTTTTTGGGTGTTGTTCTTCTGCCTGACCTCCTCGCAAGAATCATCTTTGTCTAGGGTAGGGTGCACTACTCCATACCCCTTTTCCTCCTCTCTCTTTGAGTCACCTCAAGAATAGTAGTTATGACTTTCTGCCCTGGACTCCTTGCGCTCGTACTTCAGCCCCTTTTTTCATGCCCTGGACCCCGGCAGATAGTTTTCGCCATGAAAGTAGATCTTCTCCCCTTCTCCGGAAGTGGAGACAGCGTTGCGCGGCATCGGTTTTCTCCTTCATAAAAGACTTCTTTTTTTTGCCTATTCTCATAAGTGATTGGCATTTTCTTTTTCCATTCCAGAGTCCTTTTTCTGATCGTCGAGCTTGGAAAGAACGTAGAGGTTTCAATTCTGACGTGTCATGCACGATCATTTGCCGGTGAAGATTGTTCAATTCCAAGTATATGAAGGCTCTCTGTATGTGCGCTCCCCTAGACGCGCGATCAAACATTCCCTTATAGTATTTTAAGTTCTGTACTCCCTCTGAAGAATAGCGTCTGAGAAGCAGGAGGAACGTTCTCCCTCTGGTGTGACGGTCCAAATAGTGGGCGCCATAGCAAAGATTTTTACCCCGCACCCCGCCTCTCACAACTCCTCTGTCATCACATTATTTACTTGATCCTACGTCTCATGTAAGAATAGGTTTTCCCTTAGGGTACGGGGCCCCTAGTGAGGTCTTCTTCTTCCCACCTCTCTTCCTTCTCCTCACTTAAGCGGAAGTTCTTCTGTCCTAGTCTCAGACCCTCTCTTCACATGCTGTAAGCTCTTTCGAATGTACAAAGACCCCCTCTCCTATAGTTCTTTCGACTTCCATCCTGGAAAGGACAGAGTGATTTCTTAATTTTTCGTCTTTCTCGGCCAGTCGTTTTCTCCGTCTTCAATCTGAGCTAGACTTAATGGCGGTTCCATGAGCGTCGCTCCCCAGCCGGAATCAGTTCCCTCTCAGAAGAGACGTCCCCAGATCAGTGAATCTCTTCCCTATGTATGGAACTTCTCCGCGGTTCAGATCATCTTCTCCTAGCACTGAGGAGGAAGTGTTGAATTGGATTCCAGGGAACCGAGTGAAATTTATCATCTTTATTTTTCGTGGATTTGCCTTCACTTTCCAACTCCTTGCACCTTGATTGCACTTTTGTGTTTATCCTCGCCGCCATTTTATTCGCATAACTCTTGACGCGTGGTACGGGCGCGGGCTCTCACTGGAGCTTAAATTTGTGTTTACGTATCCTCTCTCGTCTGAAGTTAAGCAATTCTCTTTGATTTGCATCCTGCTTTGGGCCGGTCTTCTCCGGTCCAATTACTGTCATTCACTTACTAGCCCTGGCCTGCCTTTCTTTATCCTATTCTCCTCTCTCTTGTGTTGATCTATAATCTTCGTGTTTCTGATTACTTTTCATAGGTACGTGTATGAAGTTTTTTAAAAGGGAGATCAAACGTTTTTTTCCCCTTCTCCAGCATTCTTTTCCTATTTCTGGACTGCTCAGAGCTGGCTACGGCCGCCCTTTCCCTTTCCAGCTTGGACTAGAACGAGTACTTAACTCTCGTAATCGGGCACCTCTTCTCATTGCTCTCTCCCCCATGCCTTTCATCCGAGGTGTATTATTTGGAACCTTCTTATGTCGAAGATGCCTCTTTGACCGAACCCTACTGTGAGATAGTGAAAGCTTTGTTACTCAAAGAGTGGCTGACTGCCTCATGCTTTCCCGCCTTCTCTCTTGACTCGAGGCAACATAACCGTTCCATCGAGAGATTATACTCTGCCAGATTTTGGTCGTATTCCCTTTTATTCTTCTTCATCTTGTTCTTTGTTTCAGAGAATTTAAAAGCCAGTTCCTTCTAGGACGCTATGACGTTTGCCGCGAATTTAGCAACCTAGGAATTTCTGTCATTCTTCGCTCGCGCCCTACTCTTCCAGATTGTGAGTTTAAATGAGGTACACTCTTTTGAGTCCTTTAGTTACCGATCTCGCTCTCTCTGTACTTTTTGAGGGTCTCATTATTAGAGTTTTTTCCTACATCAGCCGCGACATTGGCCCTCTCCTACACCGTTCTTGTCATCTGAAGTCGTCTCCCTTGACCATCAAGTCCTGGAGGACCCTAGGTTTTTTCTTTCTTGACTCTTTCCGGCGGTGCTACCCAGTGTTAGGTGAGGAGCCACGGATCCCCTCCTAGCTTCACCTCTCCTACTGTTCCCAAGATCACTGATCCTAGACTTCTTCCAGGAGTTTTAAGTTTTCTAAGGACCTGGATGTTGATGAGTCTTCTTGAGGCTGCTTAGAATACTTGGATCTTCTTGCGCCTCTTCTGCCACCACATCGACCTGAAGGATTTCCAGTCACCACGTCTACTTCGGTTTTATTGAAGTCTAAGAGAAATACCAACTCTCTGTGGAAATTTCCCTGTCTTATTCAATTTCGATCTCCCAAGCTTTGATGTACTTTGATTTTTGACGGACAACGATGAAATGGCGCTCCCGACTCTCCGGCGATTCGACGTTGAGCTTCTCTTCTACCCCGAGCTTCCGCCTTTCCTCCCGCGCGGAAGGTCAAGAGTATTTTTTTTTTTTCCTGGCTCCGCTCATCTCCCCCCGAACGAGTTTCTCCATATTCCCCGCCTACCTTTCTTCCCCATTGAAGGTTTAGTAGTATTAGTCGTAGTCTTCCGCTCTAAATTCATTGCACCAGAAATTTTTTGACCACTTTCCAAACTTACGTTGTTCACCGAAATTACGTTGTTTATTCCCTCCAGGCGCTGTAGACGCTTCCCCCCCTTACCCGTCTATCAGTCCAGTCCCCAAGGTTTAAGCACCTCATTTGATTTTACCAACTTTCCATATTTTCCCGTTAACTGTAAGTTACCAAAGCTCTGATTTTTCATATCCCCTCCTATTATCTTTCGGTATATAGCAGGTCACCACAGTTTCTTGCCCCCATCTTCGGGCGCAGGAATTTTAAGTCGTTATTGCATCTTTCTTCCCTGGAGGACGAACTTCCGTTATTTCCTCGAAGAGCCGACGTTGGAGGCGGTGTTCGCAAGAAGGCTTTTTCCGATACGCGAGTCTTGATATGCTGTGATCGTTCTCTTTTCCCGCTCACGCGGAATGCCAGATTTTTAGGTGTAGGAAATGTTCTGTAGATAACTCCCCCCTTCATCGGATAGGCTCTTCAGTCGCGTACTGCCCCCATCGGAGTACGTCGTTAGATGAGGATGGTACCCCCACGTCGCCCTGAGGGATGCGTAGAGTTTCTTTCCCGTCCTTCTTCGCTTCCCTGAGGATGGATCGTACTTCGGCTGACATTCCGCACCCCTTGCTTTCGCGAGTACAAGTTTCCTGTTTTCTTTCCAAGCCGCGTTCTCCCACCCCCGCTGCCCCTCCAGGCACCTAGACTCGCTTGCTCTACACTCTTATGCCATTGAGAGTCTTTGATTTTTACAGACTCTCGCGGCTCTTTCGAGGTTGTCGGAGATGTTGTCCTAGCACGTTAAGACTCTATGATTTTTTGAAGTGGGAGAGTGCTCTCAATTTTGTCGACGCTTTTTTTTTTCCCATCTTCCCTG
>Ga0179593_1755031_pt1 | contig 10500 bp, 16 predicted proteins | sample CZODoug2_1_08_16_FD_185931 | JGI IMG/M metagenome (GOLD analysis project Ga0179593, IMG submission 185931) | Vadose zone soil fungal communities from Angelo Coast Range Reserve, California, USA - CZODoug2_1_08_16fungal (PacBio error correction) | ecosystem: Environmental > Terrestrial > Soil >... | reverse complement strand
GAGAATCCTCTTCTCCCGAGAGAAGGGGAGTCATGTCCCTCTTTCCCTTGGCGCCAGTTACGAAGGCTTTTCCTTCACCCATGATCGGGGGCGCTCCGAGACCCCCTCCCCTTTTCTTTGCCCCAATTAATGGCTTTTTCCAAAATTTTAGGGGGTGATTCATAGACTACCCCCTTTCAGACCGGCACAAATCCCCCCCTTTTCAACCATTCCCTCCCCTGGAGTTACTTAAGGGGGCCCTCCTTCCTCTCCCCCTCGCTGAGCCGGGGGCCTTTCTTGACGGTTTTGGTCCCATTCCCTTTGCGGTTCACAAAGGGACCACTTCCCCCCCCGTCATAATTCAAACCATTCCTTGAATTCGACGAAGCGTGTAAAGTTTTCCGGCATGTATAAGGGAGACTCCTCCTCCTCCAATCGCGCAGTTTCCGTTACATTGGCTTCCGTGGCCTTTTCAAAGGTCCCCCTTGTTGCAATGTGTTTTCGTCCCCCCCCCTTGAAGCGTTGAAGGGACAAGGTTTTTTCATCCGCAGCGGACACCCCTTGCCCAGGATTATACATCTTCTCGCATTCTGGATCGACTCCTTCAAGTCTTGGACGAGAAGTTTCCCCCCCCCGCCCCTGTGTTCAGGAGTTCAAAACTCTTTTCCTGGCCCAGCGCCGGCACTTTTTTTTTTAACTTCTTCAGCCACGCCTGAGGCCTGGTAGTTTTCCCCCTTGAAGCGGGAATGCCTTTCATTTTCCCCCAAAGGTTAACGGACATTCCCTTTTCCAAGCATTCGAGATGGAGATTGGCTCTTTCCCTTGCTTCTGATGGCACACTTTCCGCCCCCCCCAAATTGACTGTTTAGCACACGACCCCTCCCCCGGAAACTCTTCGACCGCTTCCGTGAAGGAGACATTTTTCCCCCCCTTTCTTTGCGGAAGGTAAAGGGCCCTTGCCCCCCTTCCACACACAGACTAAATTTTCTCTCTTTCCCCTTTTTTGTAATGTTGTACCCCTTCCCTTGCAGCACAACGTCCTCCCCTTCCCGTCGGACCAAGAGATCCTTACTCCCCCTGGTTCCCCGAGTCCCCTTTATGGTTACGCCCATCTTTGTGCAAGATCCCTCCTTCAAATTCGGACGAAACTTCTGTAACGATCGATAAGTCTCTTCCCGCTGCCCTCCTCTCCTTGACAGGAAAAAGGAATTCCTCCCTCCGCCTCCCAATTTCCGATTCGCTCCTTTTTAAAGATACATCGAAGTAAACCGTCCCCCCCCAGCCGCGAGTTATCCTTCTGAGTCTTCTTGAGTTGAAAAAGCAGGCACTGATTTTCTTCCAACTCGTCGTTGTTTTGGGGCTAATGTTCCTCCGGACCCGTGCGTCTTCCCTCTCTCCAACGTAAATAGAAGTTTCTATTCCCTCTATTCTCTACCCTGACGCTGCGGCATTGATTTTTCTTTTTTTTCCGAAAATACCTTCACTGCCCCCTCTCATCAATAAGCTTTCCCCTTTTGTGGAAACTGACGGCTCCCTTTTCTTAAGTAATTGAGGAAGCTTTCGCGTCCCCCTTTGGTCGAAGGGACTTTCCTTCCCTTATCTAGGCAAAGCATGAGTGCTTTCCCCTTTTTCCATCCGTCTTAAGTATAATCCCCATGTAGGATTTTCCCCTTTTGGTACTGGAACCCTTGTCCTTTCGTAGCATTTTCACGCGATTGGTCCTTTTTCTTTTCTTTAAATGCCGAGCAGAATTATCTTCCTTTTAACAATAAGACTTTTTTTTTAAGCGTACTTGTCGGCTAGGACCCCCACGCTGAGGCCAACTTGTACGAATCGACGTCAACATTTTTTTCTTGGTCTACCTTTTAACTTTCCTTCCCCAATCCGAAATAGAAAAGTCCTCTCCCCCTTCCCTGAGATGGAAAAGATTTTTTTCCTTATTCGTAGAGAAGCCAGTTGCTTACTCATCGGATTGGGATCGCTCTCCCTCTCTCTCGTAACGGCGTACATAGGTGCCTTATAACGGCGACAAGTAATTCTTTCATTAGTCTTTAGCGCTTGTAGACGATCTCTTTCTCCTAAGTATATCGAAATACAATTCCTTTTCCTCCCAGCCCCACCCTCCCGCTCAACACTCACTTCTATCTTTAGTTCTTATTGATTCGCACGGGGTCGCGCACCTTAGACAACAAAACCCCCCTCCTTCATGGCAGAAACGGTTTTTCCCGAGTAACCCAGAGAATTACACGACTCGTTTTTTTTGTTCTGAAAGCGCGGCTCCCGACGGTTCCTTCCTCTTTTTTTAACTAGTTCCCCCCTCTCCCTCCGGGTGCTCATTGGAATCTTTTTTTCCCCACATGAGCATCTTTCCCTTGCCTATTCCTCCTTCTAGACGTAGGTCCCCTCCTTTGCTTCGCTGGCAGAAAAGGGTTTTTTTCTTTCCTTTGTCAATAGTGAAAATCCTCCTTCCGTAACCCCCCTTTTCCCAGGAGTTACGAAATATTTCAATGGCGGCAAAGCTCGCTTTCTTGCGGCGCCTCGGTGTAGTTGAACGGCCCTCTCCTCTCTAACTGACGTTTTGTCTTGGGGCCGGAAACGTCCCCCCCTAACCGCAAATTCAGTCTTTCCCCCTGCGCAAGTCTTCCCTTTTCCTCTGCTCCTGAAGTTCCTCCCCCTTTTCGAAGGAGTTAGTGTCTCCCTTTCTTTTTTATTTCAGAAAGAGGAGCCCCCTTTTTCCCCGCGCCAGCGTCGCAATGCTTGTTTTCCTTCTTTCTTTCCCTGTTCAAGTTTAACCCCACCTCCTTTGGCGGACGCAGTAGCATTACCGCCTCTCTTTTTTTTTCCCCCGATGTGACACGCCCCCCCCTCTTCCTTTTTCTCAAGGGCGTTGATTAGACTCTCCTGCACCTTTTTATGAAGTTTTGAACTCCCCCCTTGCGGTTAATAGAGTTTCTTGACGCCGCCGATCCCCCTTCCTCTTGGAGTAGATCCTCTTATCTGGTTCGACTCCGCCACTGGAATGTTCATCTCCCCTCGCGGATTTCACTGCCCCATCCCTTTCCATGCAAATTTCCTCCTCCTCCAAACAGGGAGGCCAGATCATCGCCTTCTGTCTGATTGGCTGAAAGCGACCCCCTTCCCCCCCCCCCAGTACCTTCGTCGATTTTCGGCCTCTTTAGGCCTTGCGCACTTTCTCTTTTCTAACGCTTCGGCGAATCCCTTCGTTGGAAATGATTTTCGGTTTCCCCTTTGTCCCGACTTAGGCTTCCTCTTCATATCACAGGCGGTCTCCCTTTGATCTCGTGATGCGTTTTCCCCAGGCAAAGGGCCCCCTCCCCTTTTTGAGATGCACCGGGATTTTTTCTTTTTTCTGGTCGAGATGACCTCTTTTTACCATCCCCCCATTCTTCATTGGGGCCCCTCGCGACCCAAGTTCTCCCTGTTTCCCGACAGTCAGGGGGAAGGAATCTCCTTTAGTAGGGAAGACGTCCCTTATCGAGCATTCGTTGTACGTCACTACCCCTGACGGCGAGAGTTATTCCTTGCGTGATATCTCGAGGTTAAGAATTGTTTTAGGAGGAGAATTCCTCTTCCCTCTGTCCTTTTCCTCGGTGAGTGGACTATTCCAATTTTTTTTTTCAAGGAGGAATCATGCTTTTTTTACCCTCTTATCGTTTTCTCCTCCGACTTGGGTGTAGGCCCCTCCTTAGTTATGGGGGTAAACAACTTCCTTTCTCCGAGTCCAGCCCTCACCCTCCACCGGACCCACGGACTCCCTGCAGTCTCACGACCTTTCCTTTGAATCGCCCTCTCACGAGATACACAGGAGCTTTCTTTTTTTCCCCCGGTAATGAAAAAACTTCTAGGATGTTCCATGGGTACACACGTTTTTCCTTTCCCCCCCCCCCCTTACTAGTTAACGAGCCGCAGGTATAAGGGCCTTTCCCTGACAATCGCCCGAATACCCTCTTTTTTCGGACCCGAAGGCCCTTTGGTTCTGGTCGCCGTGGAAAGGTCGCCTTTTCCCCATGTGGGGACGGAGGTGCCCCACTTCCTTTTTGCAAGGTTTATTTCGCCTTTTTCCCCCGAATCTTAACCCCCCCCTTCAGTGGAGGCTCTGTTGATCAAGAAGAGGAGCAAGTCCTTAGTACCCGGTACCGAAAATAGATGCACCTCCCCCCTGTTCTCGGGCGGAGTTCAAAAAAGCCCTTCCCCCATAAAGCGGGCCGTTTTTTCCTTCCCGGATAAGAACAGAACTCCTTCGCTACGAAAAAGGATCGAGGTTAGTGCACTTCCTTCCTACTTCTTCCTCTCCGAAACTCTATTTTTACTTTTTTCCACGGAATGATTCCCCTTCTTCTTTGTCCGAATACGGTTGGTTCCCCCTTCCCCCTGCGCAGGGGACGCCCCCCCCCATCTCCTTCTCCCAACACCTTAGGCGACAAGGACACCCCGCCTCACTGATGAAGAGCCTCAGCTAAAAAGAAGGACGTGAGCCCGGTCCTTTTTTTTTTGGTGGCGGTCCCGGCCCTTGCGCCCCCCCCCTTCTTATCTTCCTTGGGAACATGCCGTCAACTTCCTCAACAGATGCAAAGCAAGGTTTCCCGTCCTGAGTAGATTGAAGAACTGGGACATCTTTTCCCCCTTTTTCCACAACCACCGCGGTTTTTTTTTTGGTAGTACGGCCTGTTTCCGGAATTTTTACGAGTTAAGCACCCCCGGACTTTAAAGAGGAGATAGACCCTCTGAAACGCTGCCATCTCTCCCCCGTTTTCCTGCGCATTGCCGCCCCCCTCCCAAGAATTCAATGAAGCCCTTCTTCTTGTAACGATGAAATCGCCTTCACCGTCGTGCCTCTTCCCCCCCTGGGTGGTAATTTTTTCCTTCTCCTTTGCGTAATCCCAAGGCAGTCCCCCGTTTTGCATGAAAAAGTTTCCCTTTTTTTTTTTTTTCGGCAGTCAGTATCATCAGGCACCTGAACCTGTTTCCCTATAAGTGAGGGTGCAGCTCCCTTTTATTTTGTCCGATAGTGATACCGCCGCCTGGCTCTTCTTCACTGCGGGCGGTTTTCCTTCCTCACCAATATTGCTAGCAAGGACACGTATTTCCCCCTTTTTTTTTTTCCGGTCACACTTCACCTCTCTTTCCCTTCTTCTGCCGGCGCTCATCCCCCTTTTTCTCTTTTCTCCTTGATTTCTCGCTTTGATCATGCTGGAGGCAAATCTTTTTCTCCATCAGTATTAGGATAAGGTCTCTTTTCTTTTTCCCTGTGCGTACTTTTGGGTCAGGCGTCGAGGTCGTACATCGATTTTCCGCTCTTTCCCTTTCTTTTTTTTGCCGGACGTTACTTCTCTCTTTCCTCCTTTTTTTTTTTTTTCGAGAAGATAAGCGTCCTTTCGTATCGTTCCTTCCATTCCCATGAGCGAAACTTCTCTTTTTTCTTCAGCCGCAAAGGTAAATCCGACTCGTTTCATACGATGATGCGATGCCCGCCTCGCTCCCTTTTTCCTCTTTGAGCGAAGAGAAGCGCACCGCACTTCGCCTCATCTTCTTGGGATAGCGGTCCCTTCCTTTTTTCAATTGAGGACCGAACTTCTCCCCTTTGGTCCTTCAGAGAATATTTTCTTTCCCCTCCCCTGTCCGGTATTTACGACCGGCAGTCTTTATTTCCTCGCCAGAGGCTTTCTTCCCCTCATATTCCCGAATCGCCACACTCATTTCTCCTGTTCCAGTCGCCTGTTTCTTTCCCCCTTGCCCCAAAACAACCGACTCTTTTCCCCCAAAAACCACGTTTTTTTTTTTTCTTTGCCGCTCCGAATTAAACGCTCCGCATTACCCTTTTTTTCTTTCAGGCGATGTATATTTAAAAATCTTCCCCCTCCTTCCCATTGAGGCTCTTTTCATTTTCCTTTCAGTTTGAGGGCCTTCCCCCCTTTCTTATCCGGCCAGTTACAGAGAGGACGTCTTTTCCTCAGAGTGGCGACCCGTTTTTGTTTTCTGAACTAGTGCAAATCCTCTTCACCTTTCCTTACTCAGTTTCACCAGGAGTTCCCTCCCCCTTTCCCCCCTTCCAAGTTCGTGAAAAGGGCGGAATATGGTTGCTTTCAATGAGAGAGATACCTTTTTTTGTGCCCTGGGGCCCCTGACCCTGTCCTTTCCCTCACCTTCCGGCAGTGACCCCTTTCTTTCTTTTGAATCCAATGTAAGTGCGCGAAGATTCCCCTTGCGAAGCAGATTTGGGCGTCTTCTCCCCCTTGCCACAGAGCCCCTACTTCCCGGCGAAACTTCCCTTCCGGATTGTTGCTAATCATTTTTCCTTTCAACAATAGCTGGCGGTTCTTTCCCTCCCGAGCGCCCATTTTTCCCCTCCAGAGATCCGTTTTTTTTTCTTCAGGTAGAAGCGACCCCCCCAAACGATGCCGGCGATCGTCCCTCCCCCCTTGTAAATGACTTTTTTTTCCCCCGCCAAAGAGGCAGGCGGTTTCCTCCCCGGTAAGGGCGCCCTTCGTTCTCCCCTTTCGATCCGTTGCCTTTTCCCTTTCTGAGGTTATTCTCAATCCCCCATATAGTCACGAGGCGGATGGCAACGTCCCAAAGCTTCTGATAGGACTTCCTTCCTCGAAGTGCCAGCTTCCCGGTGAAAAGTCCCCCCCTTCACCTTAGTCCCGACTGAGAGATTGATTCGGCGGCTTCCTTATAAATGAAGGACTCTTCCCTTTTTAGGAGAATTCCCTCCCTTTTTTTTCAATGATGACGTTCCTTTTTCCCTTTCGGCTAATTTTTTTTAGTACGGGTCTTTGTGGAATATCGGTGAAGGCGTCTTCTCTCCAAGGATGTCGTGAGACTCCCCCTTTCTTTTTTTTCCTTTGCGTGGGTTCTTGCTTTCCTTTCCTTCCCCTACGTTGTTTAAAAGAATCGGGAAAACGCGTCCCCCCTCTTTTCTAAGGAGAACCCTCCTCTTTTTTTCAGTCCCCCCTTTTTCTCTTTTTTTTTAGCCTCGTAGAGAATCGTTCCCACCATGCGGATAAGATGTGATTTCCTCCCTTTTTTTTTTCTTCTCTCTATCTATTTTTCATACTACTCCCTTTTTGCTCTCTCCCTCTTCATCGCATGCATCCCTCTAGGTTAGTGCAGATATGGACATGTACCTCCTTCCCTCGGGAGGAAGGGGACTTCCTTCGGGGCCCTCTCTCCGGGTGCGCTTGGCACACCAATGCCCTTTCCCCAAAATTAGGAAAGAGGTTCATCTCTCCCCGAAAAAAGACAACCCCTCCGGTGGCCTTCTTCCCTCCCCCTTCTGGATTGAAGATACACGAGATCACGGCTTTTTTCCGGGTATCTTTTTTCTCCTTCGGGACAAAGGGTACACACCCCCCCTCATCATTCCAACATCTTTTTTTTCTTTCCCTGTTCCGCAGCGAAGGCATGGATAGGGCGCCCTAGCAGAATAACAATCGCCCCCCCTTCTCCCACTTCTTTACTGTGTCCGCTTTTCACAGGTCGCGGATCTGTTTTTTTGGAGGACGGTTTTTTGAAGGGAAAGGTTTCTTTCAGTGCATCCGCAGCTTTTCCCCCGGCTTGCTTAGACCATAACTCTCCCTCATTAGGATAGGACGAGTCTCGATGCTCCCTTCTCCCTTCTTTTTTCCCGTTTCCTTCCACGACCGTACGCTTGGGGGCGGAGCATGGGGGAAATGGCCATCGGTACCCCTTTTTTCCCCCCACGAACTCTGCCTTCCCTGATGAGGGGCTGTCACGAGCGGGCCCTCTAAGGAGATTTTTTCCCTTAACAGGGGTGTTAATTCTTAACGCGCTGGCGATTGGCTCTCTTTCAAAGTGACTCATGGCCCAAAGAGAGGGCCCTTTTTCCCTTCAACTCTTCGCCCCCGTCCCTGACAGCAGCGGGCGTGTCACGGGCCGGAATTTTTCTCCCTCCTCCAAAACGTAAGTTTTTTTTTTTTTTCTGTGTTCAAACCCGGCCTCCCACTGGCAACAGAGACCCGTGCCGCCGCACTGTACGGTTAAACTATATTCGTAAATAATGGTTCTCCGGAAGAGGAGAGTGCAACTCTCCTTCCCAAAAGTCAATTCTTACTCAAACCCCTTTTCCCCAGGAGCTGCTGACCCGATCGCCTACTTTCCTCGCAAGTTACGCTCGAGAATTGCCCCAGGAATTCCCTTTTTTCCCATTTCAGATTCTCTCCCTCGCCCAAACTTCGGCGCGCGCGTTCTCCCCACCTGGTTTTTTCTCTACTAACAAGGCCCTTTTTGCAAACGTTTCGGTTTTGGTTTCTCCCCCCGTGGAATATCAAGGCGACGAACAGTCGTCCCCCTCCTCCCCTTTTGGGTGAGAGAGAGATTCTCCACCGCCGCTGCGATTGCTTTCTTGCTCAATACCGGCAAGTCCTCTTCCTTCCATTAAGATCGGCAAGGCCCCCTTTCCCTCTGTCACTTAAAAGAGGGACCCTTTCCTTTCGCGATCCCCGACCTGATGATTTTCCCCCTCGGTGCCGGCTTATCCGGAGTCATGCTTTCGGGCCATCGCAGCATTCATCTTTGCCCCTGGTCCTGGTCCTTTATCCCGGTGTTCCCCCTTTTGACGTCGGAGTCGACCTTTCTTTTCTTTTTCTTTTCTTGGGTACATTGCCGCTCTCTTTCCTCATCATAAGTTGGGTTGTTTCTTTCTTTACACAGTCTCTTCCAAGAGCGTCCCCTCGACGCCCCATTAGCCCGGGATACCGGTTCCATCCTGCGCCCGCATTATAAGTTCTCTTTCCGCGAAGATTTGACGCCCTCCCCCCCTCCGGACAACGCTGATGATCCCTCCCTCCCTTTTCTCGCGTCTCCAGTGCCTCCTTTTGCGTAAGGGTCATCTTTTCTTTCTTCTAACGCGCCGTCAGTTGCCCTTCCCACGGAGATGATTGATGAGCTTGTTCTTCTCCCCAGTATTCCCATCAATTCTTTTATCCACCCACCCCTATCTCCACCTCTTCCCCTCACTTCTATTACGTTGAGATTCCGCAAGGGGTCGGCACGACCCTTATTTTTTCATGCGAACCCTGTGGTCCCTCCTTTCTTTGGGTCTCACACTATACTTACACGCTCCCCCCTCCTTACTCTCTGCGCGACGGTGAAGGCTTCAATTGAGACAGGAGTGCTTCATTTTTCTTTTCAAATGCGAAGTAGCGGAACGTTTTTTAGCTTGAACCTTCGCTTATGCTATCGGGTCGCTCTCTCCCCTTTGTTTCGGAAGAGTTCCCTTTGAAGAGGGAACATCCTCTTCTCCTCGTTGAACACCAGGGAGTTATCTTTCATGGCGGTCCCACCCTGCTCTTGTTCCTGAAATTTCCTCTTCTTTCCTTGTTGCTGAAGTTGAGGCCCCGTGAGCTAAATTGAAGTTTTGTCTCTTCCATCCGTACCGACAACCCCCTCTTCGGACATTATCCGTTCCTTCTCTTGAATAATTAAGTACTTCCCTTCCTTCCCCCCCTTTCTCCTCATTGAGTGGCGCCTTTTTCAGAAATGTCCATCCTCGGCGGCCAAGACGCCAGCGCTCTTCTTTCTCCATTGTCCCCTTTCCCCTTTTCACACACTTTTTCTTTCCTTTTCTCTTCCCGCGAGAAAGTGGTGGATAGAGCATTCCTTTTTTACCCAAAAAAGTGGCCGTTCTGCTGACCCCCCCCATGTAAATGCCTTTTTACCCCCACTCGCGGATTTAGGTAACGGGCCTTCCCTTGCGCATAGGAGTCGAGCGAATGTCTTTTCTCTTTCTTAGACTTTCCCCCCCTTAATGGCATAGCTTTTGCACGTACAACTCCCTGCACACTCTTTCTTAGCCTTCCCCCCCCCCTTTCCCCAGCGCATTTCCTCCCTACCCGGTGTTTGAAACGCCCCCCCTTATCCAATGTACCTTTTCTTTCGATTGCGAGTTTCCCGGCCCCCGATGGTCCTTTCGCCTTCTTATCATGTCTCCGGATGACCCTTCTCTCCCCTTGGAAATGATGACGTGAAGTGTGTCCCTTGGCAGATCACTTTTTTCAGTACCCCTTTCTCCGCCCCAGTCTCAGACTTGGATTTTCCCCTTTCCTTCGGCATTCCCCAGTCCCCCCCTCCTTTTTTCCTGCCAACGCTTTTTTTGGGGTGCGGGATGGACTAGTTTTTAATTGTTTTTACCAGAATTCGCCCTAGGCCTGGGTCCACCACTCCTCCTTTTCGGGTTTTTTCCCCAGATAATATTTTTCCTTCCTTCGGAGGAAGCTTTAGAAACTCCTGGATCATTATCTTACTAACCGCTAGATCTTCTAGGAAGGATCTCTCTCCTCCCTCGTTGTTGTTGGCTATCCTCCTTCTAGGCTGAATCACCTTTTTTTTCGTTGCCGATTATGGACCTAATGATCGGATCTGTTTTCCCCTTCTGGGAGTTGACTTTGAACCCTCCTCTCCCCGTGGGTCATTAGGAAACTTTTTATTTCTCTCTCCCCCCCCTTCCGAGGTAGGTGGAATTCCCCAAATTAGGAAAGA
>Ga0179593_1726919_pt1 | contig 10500 bp, 9 predicted proteins | sample CZODoug2_1_08_16_FD_185931 | JGI IMG/M metagenome (GOLD analysis project Ga0179593, IMG submission 185931) | Vadose zone soil fungal communities from Angelo Coast Range Reserve, California, USA - CZODoug2_1_08_16fungal (PacBio error correction) | ecosystem: Environmental > Terrestrial > Soil >... | reverse complement strand
CCGCTTCCTATTTACCACGGTCGACAAGGCCCAAGGTGTCAGCGATTAGTAGGAAAATAATGACACCTCACCCGACTTACCCAAAATTCTTATATTCTGCCTGTTTATAGACGCCCCCACTCAATATCCCCCCCGCGACACCTTTCAAGGTCTTGGTTGAATAAAGAACTCCAAACAATCCCCTACATTCCCCTTTTCCAGACTTCGCCCAATCGTTCTTACTCTCCCATGTGGTCTTCCTTTTGGAAAATGTGGCCTGGAGTAGAGTCTTGTTCAGTTCTGTTTGCTCCGACATGCGAGTCCTTTTCAAGCGACCCGTTAAGTTTAGTATGTTAAAAACTGAGCAGTTTTATATACCTTTTATATAAGTACCCTCTCCCCCTTCTGGTTGGCCCAGAAACCCCTTGGTCATAGCAGTACTTCTTTCTTTGCACGATCCCCAGGAATTTATAACCAGTGGAACATGACAATTCCCCATCGACGATAGCTCTCCTTCTGCTTGTTTTCCCCTTCAAGCTCCTCTATTTTTAACTTCTTATCACCCACCACATCGACCTCTTTTCAAATGAGGACCCCCTTGTTATACTACGTACGTGTTCCCCTCGTCTTTTAATTGTCCTTTGATTATCTCCTTTTTTTGACACCCATTCTGATGGTATCCCCCAGAAAAAAGAAATCCTATTACCCCCCCCACGCCTTTAACCCCAGGTCCTAGCTATGCCATCCGAAAACTCACATAACTCCCCTTCCTGCCATACTAACAAATAAATGAACGGTAAAAAGATACGACCCCTAACACATATTGACTAACCCCTAAACAACGACACAATTACATCCTGTGACAAAATTTTCCTTCCTTTTACTGTTATTTTGCTTTATAGTCTTTTTTTGTTGTGTGTTTCTGTTTTTGTTGCGTGTGGTCCGTGCCTCCTTGTCCACAGTTGTTTTCTTATTTCAATCTATAAAGTCGCGTACTTTCTTAGCTTTTCTCCCTTCTCATTCACTGACCACCGCCTCTAAAATACGAGGAAGAAATTTTTGCGGAATTAATTTAAACTACCCTCAAGTCTGCTTTAAACAAACATTTGACCTGCTCTAAGATAACCCGTGCGGACTTATTCTCCCCCACTCGTCCTCCCCTTCCACATATCAAAACTTTTAAGAGTGATCTTTTGCTGGACTTCTCCATTAAGAAGGTTGGAGTGCTTTTTCGATTGCCTGGAATTTAGCATAAAGCTTTTTTACTTTTCTTATGTATTTTCATTTGTGCCCTATCCCTTATGATTCCCCTTTCTCCTCATTTTCTTTGCCCTCGTGTTTACACTCGCGTATGAAGACTGAGCCACATCACTGGGCAAGTGCACTTTGAGATACAGAGATTTCCAGTTTTCTCCTCTTTCTTTCTCTTTTCCCCTTCGTCCATTTTTTTTACTCCAAATATGTATTCGTGACTGTGTTGTGAGGGTAGGGGGGAAGAGGCAAACCTTTTTTATCTCTACATTCTACGTGTCTCATTTTTTTTTCTGAGGCGCGTGCCCTTTCTTTCCCCCCCCCCGGTTTTTCCACTTCTGGAAGAAAGTTTTTAAATACTCAAAAACATTCTAAACTGTACAGTTCTCTTCCTTCCAAGAGAGACAATTCCTTCAAGCCTTTTTGAGAGATCGTCACGCCTCCACTCACGTCAGCCTTCTTTCTACCATGACCGTCCGAAACCACTCCCCCCTTTTTCTTTTTTCCCTCGCTAAATTGCTTCCCAATTCCATTAGCGAAGATGTTTTAACAGTGAACGAATATAATTAGATAATTTTGACCGACGACTTGTGGACACCCCCAAAATCACATGCTTTGATAGTACGCTTTTAGTTGTTCTACTTTTCCCTGAAGTCTGCCCGTGAAACAAACCAAAGTGTAGAGATCGCAAAGAGTTCGTGCTCCTCCGAGATTCGATCCAGTCCACACAGCCGTTCCATCGCTCCGCCCACGACCTTTCTTTCAACTGACCAAATGGCCTGGTTTTCCCTCTCCCCTCTTTTTCTCTCAGACGTTGTTGTGTTTTATTTAGTTTCTCTTTTTTTCATTTCGTGCCTCGTTCTTTTCCTGTTTCTATACTAGAGGCCCTGGGCTCTTTCTTAACTCTTCCTCTTACGAAATTGATTATCGAGATACACTTGCAGGTAAAGGCGTTTAGCTTCCTCCAAGACCTTTTTCCTTTTTCCCCTTAAGCTACCTATCATTTCAAGTCTTCGTCGTTTCACCTTCCTTTCTTGTCCATCCCCACTTCGGGGAGTCTTGAGTGCAGGAACATGTTTGCAAGCGTGCCTCTTCTGATGTAGGTTTTTCCCGCCCATTTTCGAGCGTGCTTCTCTTGAGTTTGCTGTGGGGACGCTCCCCCCCCTAATCGTGCATGGTTCCTTCTGAGGAGAGGCACGATGTGAGTGGTGGTGAACAACGTTGTTCAGGCCGTGGAGATGATCAAACAGTTTTTCGTTTGAATTCCGGCGCCCAGCTACCTTTGACCTGAGCTAGCTGAAGTTTCTTTACCCACCTTCCCCCCACCCCAATACAAAACACACCTAGTACACCTTTTTTTTTCTTTTCACTGTCCAGAATTGCAATAAGCTGAGGATCCCAGAGATGACTAATAACTGACCTCTCGACTGTCTAACTGTTCCCCCCTTTCTTAAAAGTTTTTTCGCAGGCGGCCCCTTTATAGGAGCCCTTATTGTTCCACGAGTCCCCTTTGCGTTCTATTTATAAATTAGAAGAAGGACAAAAATACCTAACATAAGGCCAGTACACCCCCTTTTTCTTGCTCAACTTGCCACAAATAGCTTCCCTCCATACGTCCCCCACTTCGTCGACTTGCTTCATTCCTTAGGTAATCACACCATCGTTTTTGATTAATATTGAATTTTGCTCAGTGCTCGGTTTCGCTAGATCCTCCCCTTGTATTCTTTACCGGGACAGGGTGATGGGGCGGAGAGCTTGTCCAAGTATTTACCCATTCGTATTGCTGTTTATTTCTTTTTGGAGTGAACTGAATGAGACTTTCTCTTTTTCCATAAAAAATACCCCTTTTCAATTACTATCTCTTAGAATTAGACTGGGAAAAATTTGAACCCCCCCCCGCACCAACACCCCTCCCCCCCCCCCCCCCAACCCCCTATCGCATTTTCTCGAGCCATTCCCCCCTTGCTTCTACCCTTTGTCACATAAAGGGTGTTCCCTTGTGGTCATTTTCTGGATGTCATGTGGTATGTCGTCGTTTTTATGTCAGTTTCTGTTGCCCCTTTTTCCTGATTTTTTATTTTTATTGGATGTCCTTTCCCCCCTACCTACCCCTTTACACAATGAGTTTGGTATAAGATCTTTAGATTGTGTAAATCCTTCGAATATTTGTCCATCCTTCCCGGACCAAAAGTACCCCCAACTTATCCTGAACGAGCCGTACAATGTACGTAGAGTTCCAATTGCGTGGCTTTTCCCTCGCGGTCCTAGTTATAGGATATTCTCCCTATTCCTCTAGCACCCTTTTTCCTTTTCCCGACCTCCTTCCGTCTGGATCCCTTATAGCGAGTTCCCCTCAGTTAACTTGTTCTTTTACCATTCCCCTTTTCACAGTTCCTAAGCCCCCCTGATCTTCCCAGTTGTTTCTTCCCACCATAACCCTTTTTATTATATATAAAACTGCCGTTCATTACCACAAGATTTTAAATAACGTCATTTTTTTCCCCCGTTTCCTCCCGTTTCCTCCCCATCCTACCTTTCAGTCACATCTTCTCGGCCAAGATTTTTTAAAATTCAATGTCGTACTTCCTCCTCCGACATTTTCCTTTTCTTTCCTTTTTTTTTTTTTTTTTGATTTTTTCCTTAGTTCTTTTGAGGTTGAACTTTAACCATCAGTTGCCCGTGATAGCGTGTACCGTGTTTCTTTCAGTCCTGTCCCCTTTTCCCAGTCCCTCCCCCGCGGTAATTTGGTAAGTGAGTTTAAGGCGTCCCTTTTCTACTGCCCCTGGCTTTCAGTGTAAGGACTTTTACCACCCCTTCCTCCTTCCTTGTGTTGAGATGTAAAGAATTATCTTACAACTGACCCCGGCCCTCCCACCGGGGCCAGAGAAACCTAAATGACTTCCCCCTTTTCCTCACTCTTCAAACAGAAGGATTACACACCCCCAGTGTTTCATTCCTCCCCAAGCCCCAACCAATTGGTACAACGCTACTCCCCTGCTTTCCCACTAGCAGACACACTACAAGAAAGTCCCCTCTATCCCGTAATCCTACAAATTCCCTTCACTTACAATTGGTGCCCCCACCCCTTTTCTGCGCCCCCCTTGCTTAGAGGTCATTGCCCTGAGTTGTGATAAGACCTCTGTACTTTTATGTACTGCCCTTACCCTCGCCCTAATTCCCTTTGGTTTAACCTTTAGCGTTTTATATATCTATCCCCTCCCCCAATTCACTGGATGGTTTTCCATCGAAAACAACTATGCAGCATTCCCCCTTATACCACTTTGACACATCAACTTTTGGCCATTTACCCTTCTTTACACTTTCCAAGACTTTCCTTCTCTCATTATGTAGTATTCCCAACATCCAAGCATTGTCTTAGTCCCCCCCCTGCCTCCTACACACATCACTAGATGTATCCAACCCTGGATACTTTACGCCTTTGTTTTGACATTTTTGTTCCTGAACATTTTGGTAACTTTTTGTGAGGCCAGTGTTGGGGAAATATGTTGAAATTGAAAACTGCCTCCTTCCCCCAACCCCTTTTGTAACATGGTAAGAGACGAAATCAGTAATAACATAAAAAGACCCCCTCTGGCTCCCCTATACAATATGCCCCGGCCACCTTCCCTTTTTTCCCATATTTCCCTCCCGCCCCCCAACCCGCTCATTTAAATTTGACAAATTGAGCGTTTCTTTTCTCTTAGTCTTCGGTTTTGCCACGACAGCTTGACCGTTCATTCCCCCCCAAGACGAGAGACTGAGGTTTCGTGAGGACAGATAAGTGTGCAGCTGAGACGGATGGTAGAGATTCGAGAGTAGTTTGTGTATGTAGATTTTTTTGATAAGACTTCTCCCTCCAAGTACAGAAAGGCGGTTGCTGCTCAAGGCTACTCGTGGGAGCCTTTCTTCCCCCCCCCGCCGTCTCTCGTCTCTCCGGACCCTGCCCCTCGAGTCCACGCTTTAAACAGGCGGCACGCACCTTACTTTCCTTCACTGTACCCCGGTCACCCCCTCCTGTGTGTAACAAGATAAAGAGGAACCTTCGAATTAATTTAAAAGTACTTGAATATTTTTTTCCTGGTACACCCTCATTGGAATTTCCAAGCCCCCCCCCCCGTTGCGGAATTATCCCCTCCATGTGCAAGTGCAAAAATCATATTATCCCAAAACTTTTCTCTTTGTTTCGATGGCATCCTGCTTCCCTTCTCGAAGTTTTTCTTCTCCCGCTTGCTTTTCTTTTCCGTTTTGCAATAGCCTTTCTTTTAGCATTGTGTTCAAACCATTATCAACGTTTATCCCGAACCTCCTTGCACGTTTCCACCTCGGCGTATGATCGCCTAAAGGCCTTTTCGCTATTTTCAAGACAGTGACTACCTGAGTGAGGATTCAGGTATGATCCTACCTCCTGGACCTTCTCTTCTATTGTCCCATTTCTTTCCTTTTTAATAAACCCTTCGTTTTTGTGCTTTTTCGGGTGTCCCCTGGACCCACTTTTTTTCTCTCTACATGTATATTTATAAGGCGCAGTGATCAGGATTCATGAAGTTTTTTGTTTCATTCCCCGAGCCTGGGACGCACTTGTTCACCACCACACATCGCCCCCAGTCCAGTCCTCTCCTGAATGATCAAATCAAAAGTGTACACCCGAGACTTTTGAAAGCTCCCACTCTCCACCCCGGATAAGTCCAATTTTTCGAACCTATCCGTCATCTTACGCTTATAAATTTTAAGGAAGAAGGATCATTTGCCCAGAAGAATTTGTAAGTTACCACATCTTCTACTTCGTCAAGACGAGAGCCAACCCTCCCTCCCATCGGTACTCCTTTTCTACTTCCCCAGTTTTTTATTTCCTTAAGTAGACAAATACAGGGACATTCACCTCAGGGATCGAGACAAATTGATTTCGTCTCGTCTCTATTCAACAAATAACAAAGAGTTTATTTCATCTATCCAGCCCGACCTATTACCCCCCCACTCAATTCGAATGTAAATATATCCTCATTCCTAATAATACTGTTCGTTCTTTGAGAGAGATGAGTATCCTCCCTTTTTAATTCTTGCTTTTAGCGACATGGCGGTGGAATGGTCTACTCTTCTTCCCTGCCCCTTGCTTATCTCCCCCCCCATTGCCGGGCCCTTTTGAGTTGGTTCATGCAAACCTAATGGTCCAGCTAAAAAGCCCGTTTCGCTAATTTCCTTTCGTCTTCGTCCTTCTAGCCCGCTGATTTTCCCCCTTCAATTCGTCTTTCGTAAAGACTAGGTTCCCAAATTAGCAGCCCGTCCCCTGCTGATGAGTTCGCCCATTTTCGAATCCATTCTTCGTGCTTTGCTTCTGGGGTATCCAGTTTCCCGTTCTTTGTCTGTGCTGCCTTCTTCTTTCCGGGACAGTTGCTGGGGTGTGAGGTTTCTTGAACAATTTTCCATGCTCGTGGATGCTTAAAACCTTGTTTCCTTTTGACTCCTGCCGCGACGCAGCCAATTTACACGTAGACTCCCTTCGTTTCCTCTTTACAACCCCTTCCCCCTTCACACACCACTTCTAGGACCCCGTTTTATCCCCTCGAGCCCGATGGCAATCAAGAGTTCAAGGTCCCCTAGTTCGCGGCGAGCTACTTCCCTCGATTATTTTCTCCCTTTCTAAACTGTCTTTTTGACAAGGTTAGCAGTCTGCCTGGGCGAGCCTCGCCCGCTTTTCCTTGACTTCCTTCTAGATAACTTTTTCTTCCTCATCTTCTCGTTCCAATGCATAATACACCGAGAAAGTCCAAACTGCCTTGCTCCCTTTTTCCCCATACAATCGACCTAAGCTTTCCGACTGTCTTCTTCCCTAGCCCACTCTCCCCACCTCTTTTTGGATCCAATCTTTGAACTTTCTACTAGTTCTAGGGGTACATTATAGATCCCTCAAAAACGGCGTATATGGTTCTTCCCAACCATGGTTTTTTTCCTTACCCTCCTGATTTTTTAAACGGACTTTAACTTTCCTCCCAATTTCTCTTCTGCTGTTTGTTTGGTAACATTTCCATTACTGAGCCTCATCCTTTCCCTTCCTACTACCAAACTAAATGCCCAAATTACGTTATATCTTGACCTAAACACTGGATCTACGCAACACAACCCCCTTTCCTTCCCACCCCCCCCCCCCCCCCCCTTACGTCCTCGCAAGTTACTCCTTAAACTGACCCATTTTGTCACATATCCTGTTTTCTTTTTGTTTATTTTTCTGTGGTCAATGGGCTGGTTCCCTTCTTCGTTTTGACTTTTCATTTCATTTGCGTTAGGAATTTGATTGTGGTTCCTTGGTTATTTCGGATGTCCCATTCTCCCGACAATTGTACAAGGTTTTTTTGTAATATGTATTTTTTCATTTCCCACTCTCTGGTTTCATTACCTGGACCCCTTTTCCACCAATTATCCTTCCCTCATGATTTCAACAACTAGTTCTTAGTACCAATTGTTTCCAGTCTTTTACCTCGAGGTCTGTCTAGGATATCGAAGTACCGTCTCTCCTTCTTCTCCTTGTACGAAAAACCTGCCTTAACCGCAAGATAGTCGATGGTTTTCCCTGTTCTTTAACTTGTTTATCAATTCACCTATTTTCCCCCTTTTGACCTCTAATCCTTTTCTTCCCCCAATCTTTCCCCCAAGAACTTTAATAGTTCTTATATGATATCTCCTCAAAATGTCTTCTTTCCCCCCCAACATCTTTCCAACTTAACTTCTGTTTCGTTTACTTTTTCTTACAACAGTCCCTCCTTTGCCCCCATGACTACTACTGACAAGCATTTTACAATTCAGCCAATTGTAAGTCTTCCTCCGAAATTTTACGATTACGTGATCTCTCCTTTTTCATTTTCTTTTCTTTGCTTCTTCTTACACTTGTCTGAAATTTTAGTTGATAAAGTTTCTTTGGCAGTCTCTTCCCCTGTCATACTCTAAGCCCAGTTTGCCTCTGTAGTGCCTTCCTTCATTCTTTTTCCTATCTTTGGGACGAGTAAGTTCTTTTCAGGACCTGGAAGCGCGCGAGTTTGCCTCATCCCCGTTTGTTAGAAGAGCCATCAACGTTTGCCCCCCTCTAATTCCCCCTGGGTGGCAATTTCGCTCAACTAATTTCACGCATTCCATTCCCCCCCCCCCCCACATCCTGATGTCATTTGGAAGTTTTTCCAATTAGAACTGCCACCTAAAACAGTGTATTCAGCCTTTTCATTCTTGACCTTATGGTTAATATCAACTAAAACGCACCATCCCCCCTCCCTTTAAATCTTATGTCTCCCAGCCCTCCCTATCAAATTTAGTTAATTAACTTACGATTTTTGGCTGGCCTTTTTTTTTCAAAAAAACCCGCGTCCATGACTCTCTTCATTGCCCTCTCTTTCTGTTTTTACTCCATGGTGTACTTCCACCGAAGAAAAAAAAACTTTTTTTCGTTTAAGTTTTATTTTCTTGTACCAATTAAAACGCGCTTATATTACTTATTTCCTTAAGCACCCTCTTCTTCCATTCTTGTACCACTTTCCAACCCCCCTATTGGTAGCATGATCTTCAGTGGAAACCTTAACCCAAATGAATTTACCGTTTTCCCTTTCCCCTTCACCCCCCCCCGACGTACTTTCTTTCTGTCTTTCATTACAATTCAAGATCCCCCAAATTGTAGGAGACATCTCTTATCCTATAAACATACCTCCCCCCGAGGCCCAATTTTCCTTAACCCCCCCCCCCCCCCCCCCCATTGGCTAAGACACGTTTACATTTTCTGCCGGCTTAATTTTGGTACTTTTGCTGCCCAGGAATTGGAACCCTATCTTGTTTAAATTGCCCCTCTCATCCCTCTATTCCCCCCCCCTCCCCCTTTTTGAAACAATATGTATTGTTAGATGCATGCCCGATGACATAACACCTTCCCCTGTCCCCAATCATTCCCTTACTTTATCCATCCCCCCCTGACACGTCCCCCCCCCACCCCCCGATGGCCCTCGCAACATATTGTACATCCCCGAAAATAAAACACACCGACAGCCCATTACCTCATTGTGTACAAAATTGCCGCGCTTTCCCTTTTACGGTCTGCTTCTGTTTTTTTTCTAAGGTCACGGTTAGAGGTTTTTTTTTTTTCTGCTTTTTTCTGTGTGGTTCGTGACTCAAGTTTGCCCCCTCCCCTTTTTTTCTTTTTACTTTCTTCTTACATCTCATTTTCTCCTAGTTTATTAGGAGTTTTAATTATCATTACTTTCAACCAAACAGCCCCCTCCCATACAGAGACTTGCTTTGGTTTTTTCGTCCTTCCTTTTAAAGTCCTTTCCTTCAAGAGATTGATTTCAACATCACAATTTGTCACCCTCCCTGAAACATACCTTTCCTTAATTCTTCCCCCGCAACTAGAATGACATCAAACAATTATTACCCCCCGGACCTCACATAGTTGTCATTGATTGGCTAATGCATCAATACCCGTTCCTTGAAAGTATGCTTTTTTCGATTGCGTATTACCAGTCCCCTTTTTTCCTTTTCTATTTTTGCTCCTTTCCTTATACCTTCTGATTCTAAAGTTTCCTCTTTTACCGTCAGGACCCTTGTACTAGCGTCTCTCTCCTTCCAGGCCGCCTTCGCCACCCTTTGGAACGTTTCTCCACCTTCTAGATTATTCCCTCTCCTCCTCTTCTTTTGACTTCCTTTACTCCGTTGGCCATCTTCTTTTTAATAAACTGACTATTTCTTTGTGTGGTTTATGGGTCTTCCCTTGCCCCCCCCTTCTTTTTTTCTACATTTCTTTCAGTGTATCCCTTTTTTCGCAGTTAGACCGCCCGATTACCACGACACTTTTTTGATCTCTACACTCCTGTAAGCATTTGTCCTCCCCTAGCCATCCCCCTCTCTCCTTCTCAAGCGTCGCACCCTTTTAATCCCGATTACTTTTTGAGAGATCGTCACCAGCATCCCCAAAGATCTGCCTTGATTCTCAATCCGCGAACCCACCGAATAGTAAGCTCTCCTTTCCCTTCTTCCCCTTTTTTCTCCTTCTTCCCCCCTTAATCCTTAAGTTTTTACTCAATCCTTAATATGAGAAGGACCTCACTACTTCCTTTTTCCCCAACGTTACTGCTTTCAGGTTACTTTTTGCTTTCCCCTCTCTGACATTTCTTTTCCCCCTTCCATTCGCCACATACAGTGACCCTTTCCCCCACTTAGTTTCTTATTAAGCACAGATCGTCGAGATTAGATCCCCCATTCAGCCTATATATCCTTCACACTAAATGCTCCCCTTTTCGC
>Ga0179593_1472678_pt1 | contig 10500 bp, 16 predicted proteins | sample CZODoug2_1_08_16_FD_185931 | JGI IMG/M metagenome (GOLD analysis project Ga0179593, IMG submission 185931) | Vadose zone soil fungal communities from Angelo Coast Range Reserve, California, USA - CZODoug2_1_08_16fungal (PacBio error correction) | ecosystem: Environmental > Terrestrial > Soil >... | reverse complement strand
TTTTTTTTTTGTTGTGGTTTTTTTTGGTGTTGTGTGGTGTTTTTTTGAGGAAAGGTTTCATGCATTTTGCTTGTTACTATACACTTTTTCATTCCCTCTATGTTCCTGTTACGACCGTTACGCGGATCCCCCTGTGACCAATGAAGATTTTAAAATTAGTCAACCCCACCCCCCCCTCAGGAGCATGTCCTACGGCAGACCCCCCCGAAGAATCCCTTTTCCCAATGTCTGTTGCGCTAAGTCCCCATACTTCTTTGACAGATGTTTGACACTGATTTCCCTTAAAGAGCTTTTTTCTTTTTTTCCTGTTACTGAGTTCGTCTTGCAACCCCTCCTCACACCCCCACTTCTCATCACTCCCCTATTCTTCTGTTCAGAGGAGCTGACCCCACTTCTTCTTTCTCTCCCTCCTACCTGCAAGTCAACTGTAGCCTCCGTTCTTTTATCTGCCACGCCCCCCCCAGTTTTGACCACACCCAAGTGCCCCCCCCCTCTTCCCCTAATTTTTTTCTTGGTCGTTGTTAAGACATGTCATCCAGTCCCCCGATCCTTTCCAGGCTTTTCACGCCCTTTTTCCCCTCGTCTATAGAAACCCCAGGAGCCCCACCCCCCCCTACCCCCTAGCAGCCCCTCTGACGCATCCCCCTTCCGTCTCGATCTAGGATTAGTCTCCATGTCCTTTATTAGTGATGAAGAAGTCCCACCTTCATTACTTCACCGTGTAGTTGCAAAGTCCCCTTTGAGGTCGCAGACTCTTAATGTTTAAACTTCCCCTTTGCCGGGGAAAGACTCCATATCCGCGTTTAAGCGCTTCCCCTCCCTGTGCCGTTTTCCCCTCGGAGCCGGGTCTTCCTTTTTCCCCCACCAAGAGTCGTATCTTGGTATTATTCGAAGTTAAGCCTTCCCACCTCACTGTATGGTACCACCCATCACCTGCGGCTCTCGAATCCTCTTTTCTGGTGCTACAAAGTCCCGGCCTCTTTGTCCAACACGCCTAGGCCTGTTCACCCCCCACCCGGCATTCTACTTGTCCCCATGACCGCATTTTTCCCTCCTTTTTTCTTCGAACCGACCGTCAAAAATTGTTGCCGACCCTGTCCTTCTTCTTGCGCTCGATTCCCTCTTTCTGCGAATTGCCTGTATTTTCTTTAAGGAGTGAGACAAAGTTCGGGGTTGTCTCTTCCACCTTGAAAACTTCCCCCTGCGGTCCCTCCTTTACTGCCCGTTTCTGCTTCCTTAATTGAAGATCAGGACATCCTGCGAACACATCTCTCTCTTCCATCCTTTTTTTCTTGAGATTTCTTGATGTGGTACACCCCTCGTCATATGCCAGTTTTTTTCTCTTGACCGCATGTATTGTTTTCCTCTTTTCCGATCCCTCCGTCTTTGTCTCCTCCTGGACATCAACCCCCTTTCCGGCCTCAACTGCCAGTCCGCTGAACTCGAGTGAGCTAGTTTCTCAGATTGTGAGTCCCCTCTCAGGTCGTACTTGATAGGAATCCCCTCATTCTATCCCCCCATTGAAGGATAGTGCATCTCGTCTCAGTTTTTTAACTTCCCCCCCTCGTTTTGAGGCCATGAGCGTCCCAGTATTCACCTCTTTTGCTGCTCGACGTTCCTGTTTATTTTTTTTCCCTCCCCGATGATGGTCCTCTCCCTTTTTATCCGAGACACCTTTTCCTTCAAGCTTACCCTTTCTTTCCCCCATGCCCACCGAGCTTTTTCCCATAAGGTTAAATCACGAGGACCCCGTGGATCGGGCCCCCATCCTCCCCCTTTTCTTTGTCCCTTGTGCCCGGATATTCATTCTCCCAGCCTTTCCCTTTCCCCCCCCCCATTCGTATTCGGTCTAGCTCCCACCCGGGATATCTGATCAAGGAGATCTTCTTCATCTTGCCTTTCTTCGGCTGTGATAGTTTGTGGTTACTATTCCCCCCTCTTGGCCGTCTTTCCCTAATTGGGCAAGAGTTCCCCTCCTTTCTGAATTAGACCTGTGATGCCTTCCAAGGCCCCGCCCCACCCCACCTCACCAATGATCAGTTTCTCTTTGCCTTTGGCCTTCCCTTTTTCCCCAACATGCGAAATTCCCCAAGGAGCTGGCGAACTTTCCTTTTTGTACCCTGCATGCGTCTCCCTTACGAGTTTCCCTGCCGTTTTCGCGCAAGCCACAATCTACGGCCTCGTCCTGTCTTGCGGATTCTCCTCCCCCCGTTGAAGTTGTAGGTACTGTCGTTATTCACCCCCTGAATCCAACATTCCCAAAGCGTTTTCCGTTTACCGTCGTTGAAAGCTGATAACTCCACATCTAGGTTCATTTTTTGACCGTCTGCGCAAAACCCTTCCTCCCCTGAGGTGTTCCGTGATTTTTTCCTTCGGTATTTAGATGCACTGCCTGCAGGTGAAGTTTCGGTTTTAACGCAGTGGCATGCGAGCTAATGTTTTTGGTACCTGGAGAAGAGCCTTGGTAGGAGTCTCAGACCTGCTGCCATCAAGCAGCCCTTTCTTCCTTTCCCTACTAGACCAACGCGCACCTGCCTCGGCCACTCAAAGTTTACCCCACCCCACCCACCCAAAATAAAGGGTCGGACAAACCCCAGTTACAAAACCACCCCCCCCAAAAAGGGTGTTTGCACAATCACAGGTCAAATACCCCCACAAGGGTTGTTCCCAAGGCACCAAAACCCCAACACCCCAAAACCCCACCCCGCCCACCACCCCGACCACCCCACATCCCCCCCCCCCCCCCCCCACCTCTGACAACGATCCTTCGGATCCTTTTTTTGGACTTTTGGTTGCCATGAACAATCTCTCCTGCTGCGATTGCGAAGGCGTTGTACCTTTTTTTGTCTCCCCTTTCTATTTGACAATGGCTGTCGGCAGGTTAATGTAGGAGAGCGGGTGAACCTTCCATTTGTATCGACTTCCCCCTCCGTTTTTCTTTTACTTGTGAGATTTTTCCAGGTTTTCTAGTCCCCCGAAGCCCTCCGTATGACCCGTTTGATAGAGAACATAGGATACTTAGCGACTTTTCCCCCATTCATCCCTTTTGCCTCCTCCTTCCTTCCCCTTTTACAGCTTAGACACCCAACCGCCCTCTTTGTGGACGCCGCCCCCCCATTTCGCGCCATCCATTCAACCCCCAAGATGACTTTTACCATTTCCCCCTCTTGTCTGATCGTCTTGCTTAGCCCCCCTCTCCCCCCCCCTTTTTTTATTCCCCCTTGTAGAGCTTCTCAGGTTTGGCACCTTGGTGCCCCCCCTGCACTTCACAGCGCCTGTACGCTCGGTAGAGGACCCGCGCAGCCTCTTCCTTTGACATACCCTGAAAACGAGGCAGCCTGCCACAAAACCTCACCCCCTTCCCGTCCGTAACTCCACTTCTTTCTCTCCTCCCCCCCCCCGATTTGCATCCCCTACCCCTTCACTTTTACCCCTCTAGTCCTTTTTCTTCTCGTTCTGCCAGAGCCCAACCCGGTTGCCTCTTTTCCTCCTGTTGTTTTTGTACTTCCTCAGGAGGTTTTTTTAGTGTCCCGGCAGTTATAGCCATCCCCTCACCCTTGTCGGGTATCCCTCTCTCTTTGGCCAAACTTTTACCCCGCATTTTTACAACGTCTACGTTTACCTGAGTTCCTGACATGCCCAAAACCGTTTCTCTTCCTCTTTTCTAACCAATGCCTGTTTTTTTCCCCTCATATCCCAACTCGGCTACTTCCCCTCTCCTCTTCACCCCTTTTTCTTTCTGAGACGAGACTCGCAAAGTCTGAGTTGGGTTTCTCCCCTCCTTGGGTTACCTCTTTCCCCCCAAACGTTGTTTCTGTCAGTTGGGCAGTCTCAAAGGGAAAGTTCGTTGACTTGAGATTAACCAGTTGTATTTTTCTATTCCTAGGTATCCCCCGTCCCCTTTCCGCGGGACTTCACTCTCTAAACGTTTGCCCTTCTCGTCGTTCCCAGCACACATTTCAGGTCCTCTCCCCATCCTGTTTCCCTTTTTTTGGCCTTGCGTAAGCTGGACCGTCCCCTATTTCCTCCTCCTTTTCAACATTCCATTGGTCTTGTCCCCCCTTGGTTTGCCTCTTTTCCGTTTTGTGGTCCATCCCACATTGGCTTTGCTCCGAATTTGTTTTTTTTTTCTGCTCTATGCCATTCAGAAGGCTGCTTTGCCTCGTGGGTTCCTCTTAGAGCGTTAAGTCTTGTCTACCGTCAGCTTCTGGCTCCTCCCCCCCGCCGCTTTGGCAAATGTGAGTGTAGTTGTGTCTCTATTCTTGCCTCGGTCGTCCTCATCGTTTAGACCCCAATAGTTGCGGTACCAGTTTTCATGCTTGTTTTGGGTTGATGAAGGCGAAAAGTTTCATGTCCGATGATTTCGTCGTTTCCTTGGTCTTTTTTTAAGGATGCCGACGTTTTTTCTCCTTTTGGATTTTGACCTTTGAATCTGCAACTCTTAGCCGTTTTTCGAAGACGTCCTTCTGACTTTTCGAGCGTGTAACCAATTTTACCCAAGTGACATGTCCTGCCTTCAACCAGTCCCAACCAGACCGCTCCATTAGCGTACCACTTTTCCTTTCAGTCTTTCCTCCCGTCCCTTCCTAAGCCTTAACCCCCCCGTTTCGACCCCACCGGGAAGGTATGCGCTTCCGATTTTTTTCTGCCCCCCCCCTTCTGATCCAGTAATTAACCCTGAGAGAAGCCCCCCCCCCATGAGAGGGTCTTTCGCGTTGCTTGAGACAAGTAGTTCCGTCTTGATCTGCTCGTTCTGAGACCCCCGATTCCTGGATTTCTGTTCCTCCCCCTTTCCCCGTACATGGTAAGAATCAAGTCTTAGAAAGAAACCTGAATTTAGCCCTTTCATCGCAGACCCCCCTCCTCTCTAACCTTACTTTCCCTGGTGGCCCCCCTCAGTGACTCCCCCCTCCTCCAGTATTTGCGGAATTTTCTAATAGGGTCCCCGTAACTGAGACGTCTTTCTTCTTTGTGAATGGTACTGATTTAATGACCGGACCATCTGAACTGATGCCGCAATCTTCCCGCATATGTGTGGCTTTATCTTTTAGCATCCATCCCCCCCCTTTTGCGTGTTCCCTCCTGTTGCTCTTCCTGAAGTTTTTGGGGATTCTTTGACCCATTTGGCAGTTCACGTCGTCCCCCCCGCTCATGCTTTCTTTGTTGCGTTATCTGAATCATTTCAGAGGTCGCTGTCGCGCTGTCCCCCCGCTTTTGGCCCCCCGAGCTGGACTCCCCTTGATGGCCACACTCCTCTTCCCGCTCCTTCATAGGCCCACGCATCTATTCGTTCCTGCATCTGTCTCTCCTCTAACATTCGTATGATTCTTCCCTCTTCCAGACTGGTTCCCCCCTTCATCGTCACTCTGGATTGGTCCCCCCCCTGACATTTTTTTTTTTTCGCCCGGACAGATCTTCGTGACCCCCTCCCCAAATTTTTGCATTTTCCTCGCCTCCGACGCGATCGGGTTTGCAATTGGCCCTCGGAGATTAATTTAGGATTTCAGGGGCCCCTCAACCCCTCTCTTGCCGCTTGATACCCTCAGGCTTGACCTCCTTCGGTGGCCTCAGTACTGGCCACTACGGTATTTTTCAACACATTCAACACTTTCCCTTGCTTCGATTGCTGAAATCCGCGTTCTTTTTTTTGGACGTCCTCAGTCCCCTGGAAAATTCACAAGATTGGTCATTTCCACCCCTGGCAGTTCACGACCCCCTCTTTCATCTCCGGAATTGAAGTTCCGTATTTCCCCCCGGAACCCTGATTCGTTCATCCAAAACCAAGTTACTCTCTCGCGATGGTATAGCCAAGTGTGGTCCTCAAGTAGCTATTTTTTGATTTTAATTCTATTCTCCCCTCCTTCTTGCGATCTTCCCTCGAGTCCCCCCAGTACCCCCTTTCCTCCTCTCAGGGGTTCTATGCCTCCATATGTTACCCTCTCTCTATTTCACTTGTTTGTTTTTGAGTTTAGACTCCCCTTTGAGTCCTATCCTGTCCTTTCATAACTTCCGCTCCCCTTTCAGTATTCTTCCCCGAATGTTTTTTCTGTTTTGAATATCCCCTTTCTTTGCGATCCTCAAATTTCCCCCAACTCAATCTCTTCTATCCCCTATGAAGGTTTCCTATCTTATATCTTGTTAGGCACTCTTTTTTTCAAGGACTCATCAGGTTTTTTTCATCGACCCCGGGCCAGCCTTTTCTCTTCCCTCCTTTTCCGTTTTAAATTCTGAGGGTTTTACCAAAGATTGTGGCCGGTACTTCTGCTCCTTCCCGCCGCACCTGCTTTTTGCGCTCGCAGCCGCAGGTTCTGTTTTACCTCCCCCTTTTTTGTTCCCCAAACCTACCCCCTCTGCCACTGGTGGTGTGCTTCCATCCAAAATAGCCGTATTTCGGCAGAAGGCAAGCCTCCTTTCTGATCTCCTTCGGGCTAATTCCCCCAAACGGGACTTGTGCAGGCTCGTAGTTTAGTCACCAGGGTCCGGGCCCCTTTCCGATGCCGTAATGAAAGTTGCCTTTTTTTGATCTCCCCCTTTTCCCAAGTGTATCTAAGATTTCCCGATAATGATAATGTTTTATGAAAGTATGATTATCCCCCTGAGGTCTACTAGTGACTGAACTGCTTTTGCACACGCGCCTTACTTTCTCCCTCCGGTGATTCCTCTGTCCGACACCGAACCATTCCTGTGATCTGATGCGACGGGTGGTCCTTCAGTTAATTAGTTGCTTCCCTCCACCCTTACATATTTCGTCACACTTTCCTTTCCCTTTTCCTAATTTGTTCCGCAGCTGACTTGGAGATACTCCCCCCCCCCCACAGCGAAGCCTATGTCTTCCCCTGATTATTCTTCCATCGCCCTTTTCGATGGAGGGATCGCATCCTTTCCCCACAACAGCACCCTTCAAAAAGATCACGCTCTTCCTTGTCCGCGTTTGCCCGACACTTCTTTCCCCCCGCCACCGCTTCCTTTTTTCTTTGCGAATTCCCATGAACTAGTGTTTAGGGCTTTTTTCTGCGTACTTGTTTGAGGACTGCCCTTTGCTCAGAATGGGTCTTTACTCATTTTATCTTTATGTTTTAAGGGTTTTTATGGTTTCAGGGAGCATATCACCGTTATCAAGTCCCGCTGCCCCCATTCAAGCAGTCCCATCGCTAATAATCTGAGCCAACTATGAGTCTCCCTAGACTTCTAGATGTCCTGGTTTCCTGGATCTTGTTTTCCTGTTTCTTTTTTTTTCTTTTTTTTTGTTGTTTGTAGAGTTGGCCCCCCCTCCCCCTTCAGCGGCCGTCGCGAGACGAAGGATGAATGTTTTTTCCCTCCCCTGTTCCCTGGTTACTATTTGCGCTCAGACGGATAATTAATTTTCTCAGGTCTCGATGCACCCTTCAAGTTTTTTTTGTTCTCGTCCTTGCTCCCTTCTTTGCCTGGGCTTGCACCATTGGTCACTTGCTATCTTTCCCTTTTTTACTGAATCCCTACATCCTTAGTTTTGAATACGTTCTTTCGCCCTTGGAAAATTCTCATCCTAAGACAAGTAGTCAACTACGACCCTCAAGTTCAGGAACCAAGGCCACTTTCGCTCCCCTTTCCACTTCGCCCCTTTTTTCCCCCCACCAAGCATTACTTTCAACCTTTTTTTCTCTTGTAGTAGCCGGGCCTAGGAGAATATCCCCTGGCACATTTCTTCCCGCACCTTCTGTGTGCAACTGCTGGCTTGTCCCTCCTTCCCTTTCTTAATTTGCCCTGGCCCGCATCCCCCTTTCCCCGAACTCGGCCCCGGAACCCCCCCTCACCACCACCCCGACCTCCAGGTTTCTCCCTCCACCTAGCAAAGCAAAGATTTATTTTACCCCCGATTGAGGCATAAATGCTCCCTCTGAGTATCTTTTACTGTCCATATCCAAGGATCTGCTCCTCTTTTTCCCCCCCCTGTTTTTGTTGCTGCCTGTCGACTCTCCCCTCAAGATGTTGAGAACTGGAGTTCATGGAGACCGCTCTCCCCAGTTCGGTTTGCTCCTCGCCCTCTTGTCAACCCCCCCCGTCTTATCCACTCACCTTCCAAATTGACCCCGGACAGAACTCACCACCCTTATTTGCCTGCTACCCCCAAGTCCAGTTCTTTTCCCCGCCCTCCCCTCAGCCTCTTTCAACAACTTTCCCTCCCCTTCCTTTTTTCCTATTCTTTTTTTTTTGAGATTCCTAGAGAATGTCACTCGCGGTTAACCCCCCTGGAACTTTTCTTCCACGTTTTTGCCCCACGTTGGGTTCACTTCTCTTTTAAGGGAGCAATCCCTTTCAACTTTCCTTACGTTCTTGCTTTTTTTCCCCCCTTTTGCTTTTGCCAGATTTCTTGTCCCCCCTGGACACCGGTTTTTCCTTTCCTTATCCTCAGTCGGTCCTATAACCCAGACCTCCCTTCAAGCGTCCCCTCCAGTTCCACCTTTGCATATTGAGCACTCGTTTTTTCAATCCCTTTCATCTGTCATGCTACATTTCCAAGGAGGAGGCTTTCCCCTGCCCCACAATGTTACGGCTTACGATTTGTTACTTAAAGACACCTCGGTTTTGTCGTCCATTGCTCCTTTCTCCCCTTCCCCGAGCCTGAAGGTTTGTTTGTTTTTTTTCTGGGTTGCCTTTCCCGTTGCCCCTCTTCCGCCGGTTTTCTGCATGAACTTTTAATCCCTCAGTTATTAGCACCTTGACCCCTTGACGAGGTTCCGGACCTTTCTTCCCGACAAGTGTTGCCATCCTTTGTGCACTTGAGTATCCTCATCCGGCTACGTCCGACGCACTAATCCATTCTATTGTTTCTTTTCAGTCTGCTTGGGTTTTTTCAGTGTCTTTTCTCCACAGTGACCTTTTTTGTCTTTCCCTTTCAGCGTTTATGCCCTCCTTCCTTTTTCCTTTTTGAGCAGTCCCTCTTCTTCGATTGTCTGAGGGGCATTTTTTTTGCACTCTAGCCGTTTTTTTAGGCCCCTTTAATTCTGGCTGTTTTCTCCTCGAGTGAAACAACTGAACACTAATCTCCCGTTGTACACGTGCGCCAAAATCATCACCCATTCCCCTTCCCCCCCTCGAGGCATTATTCGCCGATTAGATTCTTCCCAATTCCGAACCGGCGCATTTTTTTCAACCCCCCCCTCTCCCTTTCGCACACCTCACCGGTTCGTCTGTTTTTCAAACCTAGAAAGTTTGAATTCCCCCCCCTTCTGCAGGCCACTTTTTGATCGTTGCCGTTTGTGCCGCGGCAGTTTCGTTGGCGCCCTTTAGCGGCTTGATTCAAGCTGTCCGCCCCGATGGTTATCTGTTTGACGTTCCTTTGACGGCTGCCACTTATTGCCCACTTTCACAGATTTGTCCTAGTACCATTAAGTCTCCGTCGCATAATTTAGCTAAAACGTTCTTCTCTGAGTTTTTCGCAGAATCTTCCCATAGCCACCGCTTTGCTTCCCATTTCTTTGACCAAGAGGGCACCTGCGACTTTTTCTCTTTTTGCCTTGTACTTCTTCTTTTTATCAGAAGATTCATGAAGATCAACATCCTACCGACGGCCCTTCTTTTTTGCTGCTCGGACCTGGCTTACACCTTCTGTTTTTCTCAGTATTCCACAACCAGGTTGTTGCATATCTGAGGTTGCTAAGCACTCATTTTTACCCCCCCCCCCGTTGTTATTTGGCCCGCAATCACCGATTTATTTTTGCAGTTTTTCCTTATCTGATCAGCCGCCGTTCTTCCTCAATGCTACCCCAGGCTCATAGGGCTGGCCTCTGCTGGTTTAGTTCATACCCTGTTCACCTCCGAGATCCCCCCCCCAACTCCCACCTCCCCGGAATTCTCCTCCACCATGAAGACTTTCTTATTTACCCGTGATGATTATCCCTTTTTTTGCGAGGAGCCCCTTCCCCCTTTTCCGGCTTTAAATAGGAGTGGTCCTTACCCTGGGCTTGTCGAGAAACTTAGACCCTTAACCCAAGTACTTGGAGGCTTTCCCCCCCATACACTTCTCCTGCCGTCCTCTCTGGTCCCTTCATGGCCCTTTGCCCCCCTCCGGTAAGGCCCCCTTGGAACCCCCCCTCATGGTCCGTCCCTAGTTTGTCCTTATGAACTAAGACTTCCCTGCATCTTTTTTGTAAAACACACCCTTCTGTGTCCCTCTTTCCGAGAAAGTTGAGTTGCCTAATTTACGGATGTTGAAAACCCCACTTATAGGGTCACACCTTAAGATGGCCTCCCTGCCTCGAATCCTCCCATGGCTCCGCCTTTGTCTTCCCTCTTCCCATCCGCCCATGAATTTAGGAAACTCTTTCCCCCCCCTCAAGGTTCTTCTTCCTTTTTAGAGGCGCGACTTTTATTTCCCTTTTGATTTGTTCCTTTTGGCGCCGTAGCCTTTGAGTTCTTCCTTCTCCCCCCCCCTTTCTTGCTTAAACCTTTCCCCCCCTCTCTTCCGCGATAAGGATGACTCTAGTATGGACTTTAAGGAAATAATGTGCAGTCCCACCC
>Ga0179593_1446749_pt1 | contig 10500 bp, 13 predicted proteins | sample CZODoug2_1_08_16_FD_185931 | JGI IMG/M metagenome (GOLD analysis project Ga0179593, IMG submission 185931) | Vadose zone soil fungal communities from Angelo Coast Range Reserve, California, USA - CZODoug2_1_08_16fungal (PacBio error correction) | ecosystem: Environmental > Terrestrial > Soil >... | reverse complement strand
TTCTCTCCTTTTGCTCATGTCGCATCTCTTTCCCCCATCCTGCCTGTCCTCAGTGAGTATCTTTTTGATTTTTTGATCATCAGAGAAATTTACCCCGGACCCAAACCACGGCTGCAGAATCGATCTTCGTCACACGTCAGTGGGCCCGTGCTAACTGGTCTTCGTTTAGGTCACTCTTTTCTTCTTTCTTTGCCCCTCGACAGTGCGCAAACTTTTGAGATCCGTTCCCCTTAATGAACCCCCTTGCCCTAGCACTGAGTCTTCTCTCATTATCCTCCCCCTCTAACAATATCTTCTTGCCCGTCGTGGATGTGTCTATATTCATCCGTTCCCCACCTTTTTGACTATTATTCGGGTGCTACGTATCTGTTTCACCTTCGTTGATTTGACTAGATTTCAGGATGTCTTTTAACCCTTTTTGGAATTCTTCTGGTCCTTGTTAGACACCCTCCTGTGCTCTTTCCTCACCCCCCTCGTCGCAGAATTTTGACATAATTCCCATCCGTTTGTCCTCCTTGGTTCTCTCCATCCCTCAGCTGAACGCGCTAAGTCTTTGCGTCTTCTTCGTTTGTTTGAGAGCCTTATTCAGTGGTGGTTTTAGGTTGTGACTTAGTATCTTTTTTCCACTACTTCGGCTCACGGGTTCACCCCATGCTTTCTTTACCCGGCGGCCGATCCCCCCTCGAATAAGCTTTCCGACTTCATGAGCTTCCCCCGCCCCGCGCTGCTCGGAGTAAAGCCCCCGGTTCCCATTCTTACTTTTCATTCAAATGGAGTCCTGATATTCCCTGCCCCTCACTGTGTACCCCCAGTATTTTCGTTCTCACGTTTTTTTTCTCGACTAGGCCGACCTGATCCCTTCCGCAAAGAGGAATCTTTGTCTCTCTTTCCTTCCCTTTCAAGGTTAATAAAAGATATGAAGATCTTTTCGTCTTTAGTCCACCATCTCCCCTGCGGCGTTCCCTTTCGAGCATGTATCTGATCCTGTCCGCCTACACTAAAGAAAGGGCCCGGAGGTCAGTCTCGGTTTCTTTTCCTTATCTTTTGGTTTTCCTTCTTCTCCTTCCCCAACGGCCGGAGCCGAATTAGCTTCGGTTGCTTTCTCCGCTGGACCAGACTATCCTTCCCAACCTTCTCTCGTTCCTGTTATCCCACCGTCCTCTCTCAAGGTTTGTCCCGTCCGCATTTTCCGCTTTTTATTTCCTATCGATGCTTGGCCTCTTCATTCAGAACTTATCCGAGTTTTCTGGGTGAAAGTGGCCCCAGAGATTATGGACACTCATCGGACCTTTTTCTTCAGAGAGTTTTTTGTGGCTTTTCATGCGACCCTTTTTCTGAATTTTACCTTTTATCCTTTTTCTCGGCGTAAATGTCCTTCGGTTAGTTTGCCTTATTTCTCCATTTTCTTTCTTCCCCCTCTTTATGTAAAACCCCCCTCGTCCCCCAGCCCCCCTGGCGGTCTTTAACGTAGGTCAGATCAGTAACACCCCCTCTTTTCCCTTCATGGTACCCAACTTTCACGGTCCTGTTTTCTTTCTTAGTTGAACACTTTTACTTTTCCCCAGTTCGTACGTTTTCCTGTGCTTTGCAACTGGGATGAAAATAGGGCTTTTCGTTCCTCCTCCCCGAGGGGAGCCTTCTTGGATACCGCCCCCTTCGTTTTATGGTCTGGACTCGTCGAGAACCTTTCAGCCGACTGTGAGCCCCTGCGCTGGACTTCCTCCCCATCAGACCCTCTATCTCCCACCTCCCGCATGCACAAAAACTTGTTTTTTATCTACCCTCTCCCTTTTCTTCCCCGCACTTCATCCTCCAAAGTTGTTCGACTTTTTCGAAACCCCACCTTTTTTTATCCTGGGCCTATAAGATCAACGTGTGGAGTTTTTCTTGTTTAAAAGGTTTCTCATGCGGATTCCCTGAGTTTACATCCCGCCCGCCCAAATTTGGACCCCCCCATACTTCCCATATCCTCTTTCCTTTCTTGCGTTCTTTAACCAGATTGGTGAAAAACCTCCATTTTTTTTTCCTTCTGTACACTTTTCAAGTTTTTCCCTCTACCCCAGTACTCTCTTTTTCTCGATCTCTTCTTTTCTTCAATCCCCAAGCGTCCAGGGTCCATAGCCACACCCCTGCGCTTTTTGTTCTCTCTTTTGCTCCAACGCAATAACACAAGTCCCACTCTCTTCTCACCTGCTGGCAGTAGTTGCCTTTCCCCTCGTCCTTTCAAGTTAAGTCTTTCTCTTCCCCTTCTTTTTTTTCGAGTTCAGAACCCTTCCAGTTCGCGTTTTTTTTTTGTTTCTCCTGTGTTCTTTTCTGCTTGGGGTTGTCTTTTTGGTCCCCGGCTCTCTGGCTTTGTCGATGTTTTTTTAACTGCCTTCTGTTCTTTTCTTTCCGAGTATCTGGCTGCGGCTTGTATTTTCTCATTTGTCTGTAGCGACGTTTGTTTCTTCGAGCTCTATTTAGTAACCCTTCCTTTCCCGTCCAGTGGTTTTCAGTAAGTACCATTCTTCCAACCTTGAGTCATTGACCCTCTTCTCTCCCTCCAACTCTTCGCCTTTTGGTCCGACGTCTGAGCCCAGTTTTTTTTTGGCGGTGCGTCCTGCCCTGGCAGACTTTTTTCCTCCCTGTTGGTTGAGAGTCTTCTCCTTTTTCCTCCCGCGTGGCTTTTTTTCTTTCCTGACTTTTTCGGTCAAGTTTCCGCCGATTTGATCGTCTGTCTTTTTCTGTCCCTTGTATGTTTTGGTTATACTTCCTTCCCCCCACTGTGGACCGGGGCCTCCCTCCACAAAGCTCTTAGAATAAGACACGGCGATACTCTCCCTCTCGCCATTGTCGTCGTGGTTCCCTCCTTCCCCCAATACTCCTGAAACAGCCCCACTCTTCGCGTCGGTGCTTTGTGCGCTTTATGACCCAAAAAACACCAAACCACACAAAAACCTCCGGTGCACAAAGTTCCATCGTAGACTCTCACGTTTTTCTTCCCCCCCCATTTTCAAGCAAAAGTGCTTTCCACTTTCACCTTTTTTTTCTGGCTTTTTGCCAAACCCCTTTTGCGATGAAGGCACGAAACTTTCCTCTTTCACCTTCCAACTAGCCCACCTGCTCCGGGTTTTCTTTTCTCTTTCGTTGCGTTTTTTTTTCTTGTTTTTTCGCGCACCGGCTAGAAAATTTTTGGGTTCCTATTGCCCCCTTTCTCTTGTCTTCCCCGCTCCGAAGATTTTAACCCCCTCGTTATTACTTTTAGCCAAGCAGCCGGTCTCGAAAATGTTATCTCTTTCACCCTGTTCTTTTAGCCCCAACTCCTTTCCCTCGAGGTTTTTTCTGTATAACTTGCCTTAGAAGCCCCTCTTTTTCGCGTACGGTTCTTCCCAGTCCCCACCTATACCTCGCAGCATGGTGGACTACAGGTCCCCCAGCTAACCATCCTACCTACCTTTGTATCCTCTCTTTCTTCTACACAACACCCGCAATTCAGGTTGGTTGTTTTGTCTCCCTAACACCCTTTCTGGAGTTAATTTTTTTCTCATATACAAGGTGCTTTTCGGTCTGTAAATTCGTTCAACTTTTTTTGGCCTTGCCCCCTAGATTGCTGTTTATTTTTCCCTTCCCTCTCTCTCCACCCCTTCTGTGGCCTTTTTTTCGCGCACTCCAGACCTCACTTGACTTTGGTTCTGGGCACCTTCGTCGCGAACTTTATATCATTTTCTTCCTGTCATGCAAGAGACCCTCCCGTGCCCGCATCTTTCAATAGCTCCTTTTCTTTTCTCCCTTTCCCCTGTCCGATTCCGCTCTGGAATCATTTACTGTGGGATAATGCGGGTCCTTCCTCTCCGGGGTTACGATAGAATATTTTCGCAGCCTTCTCTTGGCTTGTCGAAATCCTTTTTTGGAATGCTCTACTCTTTTTTCCTTTATCTTTCCAGGGGTCCCCAGGTGGACCTGGCCCGACTCCCTATACATGACTGAGAGAAATGGCTTTCCCCCCCCCAAATTCGCAATTTGACGTTAATTCCAGAGCGTTTCTTTTCCTTCGCTGCTTGGTCCCGGTCTGGGCTCTAGTGTTCATTACCTCGACGGCCATCCCCCTTTGATTTTCTAGACAAGTCTGCTCTTGCATCAAAGCTACGTATGAGTTCTGAAGGCGTTTAGTTGATTTTTTCCTATCTCCTTCATGACGTCTGCTGTAATAGCGCGGTTCTAGTTAGTATCCCCTCCGTTCCTTGCCGAGCTAAGCAGTTTCTCCTTTTATTTTATTTCCGCACATCTCTACGTTGAGTCCGACGAATTTTTTTCCGAGTGTTCTCGTCTTTTTTTTCCTCTTTCTCTCTGTCACCTTTTCTTTTTTTTCGCGTTTTCTGTAGTTTCTTCTCGTCAGTTCGTGTAACGCTACGGGCCTTCTCTTCAATAGCAATATGTGTAAAGTGGATCCTCTGTCGGTCCCTGACTTATATCGGCAATATTGCAAGCCATTTTTTTCACATGTGGGTGGCTTATCTTCCGGCTTTTTGAATGCCCAGTGAGTCCTTTTAAGGGCTCTCTTCGCCCTTATCGTGGGGCCGGGATCCCCACTTTTGTATGGGATCTTTGCCCTCCCTGTACTCCCGTTATCTAAGCTTTCTTGAGATCTTTCTACGTTAACTCTTATTCCAACCCCGAACCCACGGTCTTCTGTTTTCTCTCAACGTGACACTCTCTCAACAGCTCTTCCTTAATGGTGCCTGGACGTTTCCGAACGAATTCCTCCTTTCTTCTTCGGCTGCTGTTATGTTTTCTTCGTTAACGTCTCTTCTTTCTTTCCTGAACTCAGGTTTGTCTCATTATCATCTGCGTTTCACGGTTCCCCAAAGTTCTTCGAAGCGGCTTATCTTTTTTTCCTTCTTGGAGTGGACCCGCTGGTATCAGCATGTCCATGACTTTTTTTCTTTTTTTTTGCCAGCTCTTCACCGTTGGACTCCTCAATTGATCGTTTGCTTTCTCGGTTGTACTTTTACCCTCTCTTCTCCTTTTGTCATTCTTTTTTAACTTGCCTTGGGAACTCTCGCCTTTTTGGCCGGTCGATTAAAAACTCCTCTTTCTCTTCGAATCGCTCGACTACGCTTTGAACACTTGGTTCTTCTACATGCTCTATGACTGATCCTTTTTTGTCCTGGTTTTCTTCATGATCTCTCTTTCCCTATATTTCGAAAGGGTGGGCTAGTCCCTTTCTCTCCATTAGGCCCAGATATAGTCTTACTTTTTTTTATCCCTCTTGTGGTAGAGCGATATCCTCTTCTCTTTTTGTAGTGACGCGTTCTGAACCCGATCCTTGTCTGACCAGATCGCGGCCCCTTTTCCTATCTTTATCTTTCTCTACTACCATTGAACAAAACCTTTGCTTAGGCATAGCTTCGATTCAAGCCCGGTCCTTTCCTTCTACCGGCCGGTGACGATGCACGCTCGTTTCTTGCGGCTCCTGCTTCAACAGTCCCTTGCCTCCCCAGCTGCCACCCAACATTAAACTTACCATCCTCCTCTACTCCTGATCCAAGCTCCTCTGCGCTCAACCGGGTGCTCCGATCGCAAGGAAATGTTCAAACACCCCCCTTCTCTGCAGTCGAATGTTCTTCTAAATAAGCCGCCATTGATTAAGTTTTTTCTGTGCCTTTGTCGACACGTTTTGGTCCAGGGATCGGCACGGAAGAACAGGCTTGTGTTCGGTCCTCCCTCCCACAGCCGGTTCCATATCCTTTGTCCCCAACCCTATCCCCGCACCGTTTTCTTTAGGTTTACACCGTCTTTCGCTTCACCATAAGGATCTTGTTTCGTGAGGCGCGCGACCTTGACGGTTTCCCGGTTCTCTTCACTCTTATCACCCTCGTTTCCCTAATGAGTTTTTTTTCAAGCGTATTTCTCCTCTCCCCTGGTGGACGGCGCTATCATTTTCTCCCCTTTTGCAAGCTTTTTCTACGCCACCGCTCCTGCGGACTGGACCGCCTGTCCCTCTCCTCCTTGTACTTCAAACTTGCGTTACGATAGTCATCGTCTCTGTTGGTCGTTCATGCACTTTTCCTGGAAAACTGATTTAGTTCCTTTTTTTGCTCAACTGGCACAGATGTTCTTTACTTTCCTTGTTCTTCAGCACCGAACTCCCGTCGACGCCCCTCGAAACACAGATGCAGGCTTTTTCTTTTTCCTCGAGTAATCTGATCTTTCCCTCCTTTTTTACTAAAACCTTGCCTTTTTTTTTCTTTCTTTTTCCCGTCTTTGGTATGAATGCTCCGACTCGCCGGCACAAACCTTCTTCTCCTATCGACAAGAAAGGTAGGTTGATTTGTCAGTATGTCCCTGTATAATTTACCACCTGACTAGTCTTGGATCGATTTCTTCCCCCCTTCCCACGAGCGTTTTCAATTTCCCTTCCTCTAACGCCCTTGTCGCTTTTTCTTCCGTATCGCCTGTTGGCATATTCTCGCTCACTTCATTAGGGCGTCGTTTTCTATGTTTTAGTTTGTTTTCTGCGGTGTGAGCCCTTCCTTCTTTCTCTTGGTGTCTTGTTATGTGTTTTTCCGGCGAACGTTTTTCCATTTTTTCCTTTTGTCTCTCTTTTTTTCTCGGCATCCTGTATAATTCGGTGTTAAATTTCACCCACCATTGCGCCATGGTTCGCGATTGGACATGCTTTACCTTTCCGCAAAACCCATCCTTTTCGTACCACAGCCATTCGCGCTCTTGCGACACGAGTTCAGACAAGTTTGCCCCCTCGGCGTAAACTTTTGCCCTTTTCTTCTCACTCCCCCCACCTGTACTACGTTTCTTTTCTCCTCTTCAGTTACTTATACCTGGCCCAGTGCCCTTGGTACTGCGCCTGCACTTTCCCCTTTATTGAAAAAACTTGGCTTCCAGTCGCGCCATTTTGATTTACGAGTCAATTTTCTCCTACGTTTTTGCTGCCCGCCCCCCTTATTTGAGGTCTTATTCTCAACAGCGCAAGCTGCCTGGGAGCCTGCTTTTCTTCCACCCCTCAAGCAAGTGTTTTTTTTAATCCAAAGATGCAAAAATAGGGACGTCTTTCACCTTCCTGCCCTTCTTTAAAATCCTTCCTCCGCCCCCGTTCTTCTGTCCCCCTAACTTTGCTTTTTTTTTTCCTTCTGGTCAATTAAGAGCAAAAGTTGTCTGGTTTCTCCTTTGCGCTATCGGGTCCATTTCTAGTCGCCACCAATCTGCGACTCGATTGTCCTTGGCATTCCGTCTCTCCACCCACCTTACTACTGCGCCATCCAGCCGATCTCTCCCCCTGAACTCGTCTTCAGTTTTCCTTAACTCATTTTCCTCTCGGGTGCTTTGTGATGAGACCTTTTGCATAACTGCTCCCCGATTAATTGGTGTAGACTCGAAGGCGTGCCCCCAGTCGTAGGTTCTTTAAACTGCACTAGTGTGCAGCTTTGCTCTCTCTTTTCGCCACTAATAACTTAGCCCATGGCGCCTTCGAACTTATCAGTTTTTCATATTCCTTTTTCTCCGCTCAGTTTCAGGGTCTTCCCTATCTACCACTTAGTTTTCCCCTGCTTCGAGGAATAGCCGACATAAAGGGTCACTTTGCTTCCCTTGGGTTTCATCGTCCGCATTGCTCTTTCTTGAATGGGCTTTCGGTGTTTCATTTATTCTTTTTCATTTTATTCGACTTGGACGAGTGTTTTTCTCGAGTAATTTTTTTTCCGAATTGAGATAGTGAGTAGATTTGTATCGTAGCGGCCGTGTTTCTGTGCTCCGAGATTTATTGAGGTCCTTCACGGTTTAAGTTTTTGCCTCTACCCTTGTACTCCCCCACATTCTATCTACTCTCTTTATTTAAAATTTTTTTTTTACTATTTCTGCCGTCCACCTCAGTCGCGATTTCGTCTCCTTACAACTGTAATTTCCTCCCCCCTCCGTGTGTTGAGTCTGCTTTACTTTTTGAAGGCGTCTTTTTTCGTCTCGTTTTTACCTTTCCATTGATCTCGCTTCGGTGTCTCGGCCAAGGGAAGCAATGTCTTTTCCGGGCAGTCCCAACCCCTTTCGGTGGACCTGGCTGTAATTCACCTGAAGAACGCTTCGTCTCAATACTCGCTACGAGACCCTCGCCTGACTCTTTAGTCTAATTTTTTCATAATTAAGAGTAGCTCCCCCTCCTTGGCCCCTCCCTTTCTTTTTATGTTCTTTTTCGACCGCCTCCTCGGTGCCAACCGTTCCCTGCCCCCAATTCCGGCCAGGAGGACTCTCCCCCTTTTCCCTCAACCTCTTTTCCCCTCTTTTTCTTCGTCTTCTCTCTTTTTTTTCCAACCCATCCTGTAGTATGAAGTGGTTTTTTTTTTTGAGTTGGGTCCTTCCAACTTCTTTTTTGCCTTCAATCTTCAACCTTCTTCAGGGTTCTCGCGTGTTTCGCGGCGTTTTCTGTTTTTCCTTTTGATATTTCTCCCCCGCTCCCCCTTTTTTCTGTGTCCTTTTGTTCCCTTACGCTGTATTCAAAGAGCCTATTTTTTTCTCCTCTTAACCCCAAAGCGTGAACACTTTTTTGCATTTATGCCAGCGGTCTTTCCCCTTTACCTGCTAGTAATGAGTTACAAATTTTCCTTTTTTCCCGCGGTTTTTGCTTTTGGGGATCGGCTTCTCTTTTCGAAATGTTTGTGCCGGACTGTAACACGTTTAACCCTCTCGCAGCATGTGCGACCCTTTTGTAACCTCATACTCACTTGCCCCTCCTCAACTTTTGTTCTTCATTTGCCTCTTCATCACCCCCGCAAATTTGGGTGGTATGTTAGTGGAACGTTGAGTGTCGTTTGCTCCCCTTTTCATGTGAGTGTCAAACTGATTAGTTTTCTTTTTGCATCTTTGGTTTGATCTAGCGTCTTGCTTTTTTCTTCTCCGCGCAGGATAACCCGTCTGTGTTTGTTTTTCCCTAATCCCTCCTCACGGAATTTTCTTGGATAGTCTCTCCTTTATCCTTATTTAGGGGAAGGTGGATGGCCATTCAGTTTTCTTTTTTTCCCTGTCAAATTACCTTTCTCGCACCGTCTTTTCCTTAGTTCTGGTAGAGTCTGAATGTTGCAGCTCCGCATAACTTCATCTTTACGGTTTTTGTTAACATGTTCCTCCCGACATTTACGCGCGGTGTGTTACACCCTTTTCTTGCCTAGTGGCTGTCGAGATTTCTGGTGCTTCCGAACGCAGTGGGTTTTATCTCTCCATCTCTATGGAATATCTCTTCGACAATTTTTTTTTGCCCTAACCGAATCCTTTCCTCCTTCTGAACATCATCCTTCGACTTTTTTTTCCCCGCCACAAAAGAGAATGGCTAGTTCTGAGACCTTTATGCGTCTCCGGCTACGGTTGAGAGCTGCCAGTTTCGCTTCCATAATGTCCTTTTCTTTAGCTGAAAATTTTTTTTGGACCATATGTCATACTCAAACGAGGTCATTTTCTGCGGTCCCTCTTTTCGCCTTGCGCCTCGTTTTCCTTGTCTGTGTTCCCTCCTCTCTTCTGCACTATTTTTATGCATTTGTCCCCATTCAGAGAGGGTCATACGCGAAGTCCCTCCCCCTCGTTATTCTTCTGCTGATAGAAGTTTTAACTTCGCCGAGTGCCTGGTTAGGATCTGACCTCAATGTCCCCATTCCACCCTACTTCTTCCACTCCTGGCTTCTTCTTTCTCGTTTCAGGTCAGATAGTCCTCTTTCTCTCGGTAACTCCGGATGGATGTGGTTTTCTTTTCTCGAGCTTCATTTTTAGTGATGAGTCCAGGTTCAGTCCCACTCTGCGTCTGTTCACCTTGGTCGGTAGGCCCGACCTCCCAATTCTCCTTTTTGATCCTGTCCAGTTGAGGTGTACCAAGGCGGCGCGTTCAGATCGGACTTCCATAGTTCTATTTCTTCAGTCTTTTTTTTCAGGCTTCTTCCAGACTTGTGTTATTTTCCCTTCGCTGCAAATCCCCTTGACAGTCTTGACGCGCGTCAGCCTTTCTCTGATGCCACCTTTAGTATTGGCATTCCTTTTTCAGACTTCTCCCCGGTAAATTTTTCACTTGGAGCTTTTTTCCGGACTAAAAGAAGCCGACTCCAACAGATCTTACTCTCTCTTCACAGAGCTTTTTTTCCACCACTCCTCTGACGTCCCTTGCTTTGCGTTTTCGTTAGTTCCAATTATATACTGTCACCTGTTTATGTTTTCTTCCCCGCCCCCTCACTTGCTTGTTTTCGGTTTCCTTCTTCCCTGTTTAACTATTTTAGTTTCATGAGCCGGCCTGATTTCTTTCCTTTCGGGACGGTGTGAGTTTTCGACACGACTTTTCGCTCGGTCCTCTCTTTTTTTTGTTCCTTAAAATATGGAACCTATCTCTTCCCCGTTGGTCATCCTAAGGATCGTTGTCTTTGCGCTTTTCTTAATTGCGATCCCCGAGCCGTTTTCTTCTTTGGCGGGGGTTATTTCTGAGTCACGTGGGGGCAACCATTCTTTCATGTTGCTCCCTTTTGCCTTGAACGTCAACGA
>Ga0179593_1335456_pt1 | contig 10500 bp, 6 predicted proteins | sample CZODoug2_1_08_16_FD_185931 | JGI IMG/M metagenome (GOLD analysis project Ga0179593, IMG submission 185931) | Vadose zone soil fungal communities from Angelo Coast Range Reserve, California, USA - CZODoug2_1_08_16fungal (PacBio error correction) | ecosystem: Environmental > Terrestrial > Soil >... | reverse complement strand
CTAATAAGTACCTTTTTTCTTTTATGTTGGTCCTATTTTACGACGTTCTGCTCTGGCTTTTCCCAGGAATAGGAAAAATCTATTCGATCCCTGTCCTCCCAAGCTTTGATCGCCCCGTTTTCCGTTATGCCGGGCGTTTTTCGACTGCCTGACCCCCTTCGATGAAGGTGTCGTTACACGAGTCCTCCGACCATCTATAGTAGAGCCCTTGCATTATCTGTGGTCCTTTCAAGGCGAGGCCGGCAATGTAGATTTCTCCAGCCTCCTTACTGGTATCTTCCCATTGCTCTCGATCGGTCTATCTCTCCTTAAGCGCCGGTTAAGGACCTTGTTCACCTTTTTTTTTGACGTTCCCCGCCGCCCGGCCTGCTGCTGCCCCTTGTTTCCCCCCTTTCGACTCCATTCCTCTCTGCCAAGCTTTCTCAGACAAGAATTTTTCTTCTCCTCTGCGTCTGGTCAACAGGTTGGTCTTGCGTCCTCCCCCTATGTGTCCTTTTTTCCCGGTGAGGGATCGGGAAGGCGATTCTTCCCCCGAGCGTGATGAGGCCTCCTTTTTTCCCCCCCCCCCCCCATCTCTCCTATTCGTCTCGGAATCTCAGTTCAACCTCTGTCCTCCGCCCCGAGTTTTTTTCCCTGTCCCTAGACATCGCTTTCTGTTTTCGCCCGTCCCGGACGCCTCTGCCCCTTTCAGTTTGATTTTTTTTTTTTGGGCGGCTGTTTTAGAGTGAATTTTCTTGCGACCAGGTTGCAACCATGGTAGCACATACAGGGCCATTTCTGCCAGGAGAATATTCTTTTCCTCCTGGTGGAGATCTCTCGGATTCCTCCCTACTGGGTTGCTCCCCTCACTCTCCCCGTTCTGATAGGTCCGACTGTCTTAAAGGATGTCTGACCATCCCCTCCCTTTCACGGCTTCACAGTTTTTTCCGCTTGGCAAGGGGTTGCTTACATTCCACTCCCCCTAGATATGGGTCTCTTTTTTTTGCTATAGGTGACCGGGTCCGGTGGTTTACGCCCCCTTTGGGCCACCAAATTCTGCAGCCATCCTGCCGTCTTCCCCTCTGAATTGCTTCCTTCTATCCCTCTCCTTATTCGTAGTGCTACGCTTTAATGAAGTCTGACGATCCTTTTTCCCCCCCCAATCCCCTTCTTTTCTCCTGAGTTTGCCAGATCCCCGTCGCGGATCTCGCCTTTCTCCCCCCCTCAATTACTGTGGACTTTAAATGGTAAGGGACTGTTTGAAACAGTACAGTTTCTTTTTAGTCACGTACGAGCTCCAACACCCGTCCCCTCAACGTGGTCCCCAACTGGCGCACCTGCAGTTTTGGCTTCTCCCTCTCTATCTTTTTTCCGAAGCCCCTGAGTGCACGTGACCAGCCCCCCCCGGAGAGGACCCTCCTCCCTCGACTTTGTCCCTGACCCGCGCGCTTTTTCCCTCGACGCCAAAAACCCCTCCCTAACCCCGCCCAGTTGCAGAACGATTAGCCCCTTGCTTTCCCTTCGACCGCTCGCGACCCGGACCTTCTTTTTTGATCGCAGCGGCGCACCGGACGCCACGTCGCGATTTTCCCTGCTCGAAAGACCTGAGGGAATGACGAGTGATCCCGTTGCATGGGAAGGCTCAACTTTAACTGACGTGACCTATCTAATCCTTGTCGGTAGGCTGTTCTGACCGCTCTGTCCTACCCCAGCCCTTTTGTAGTTTTCTTTTTGAGATTCCCATTTCCTGAGTTCCACAGGCTTCTGGAGTTTCCTAGCTTTCTATTCCAGTTTCGATAAGTCCCTGAGTGTTTGGCGTCCCCCTCTCCTCTGGTGTCGATCCAAATTCTGTCCCCAATCGGTTAACTTTGGAGCTACCCCCCCGAACGCTATTAGTACTCCTTTAGCTTCTTCTCCTCGTTTCGACCTCGCCAAAGCTAGGTTCGCTTGGCGATTTCGGCCACTTTGAAATCCTCCCCCCTCTTTCCTGAGCAGCAAGCTTCTCTAGGGCGTCTCTTCCAGTTTTCCTGAGCGGTCGCTTGATAGAGACCTCCCCTTTCGTTTTTTGCTGGTGTCAGGTAGTCGATTAAGCCCCTAACGTTTTGCTATGCACCTTGGCTTCGAGGCGTCGTTTTCCGGCCGCCATTCATCCTCATTAGCCCTACCTCCCCTTTTTTTGAGAGATGCCGCTGCTTTCCCCTATTTCCCTGCGACGCTCCTACCTCTTATCTCCAAGATTTTTTTCCCAACTTGCGGTCTCGCCCTTTCCCAATGTCTTCTCTCAGCTTTTCCCAGCATTAAGCGATGCCCGGTGTGCCGCATTCAAAGCGCGTCCTGTCTTTGACTTCCGGTAACTTTCTTTGCCTGGTCGGCTGTTTCGGCGAGTACTTCAAGTCGTTTTTTGCCTTTTCGTTTCAAAATAGCCTCCTTCCAGAGTGCTGGGGCTCCTACGACAGTAAGTCGATTATCTTGGCGTATTCAGGCTAGCGATGCGTTTCCGATCAGACTTTTTTCAAGCCGATTCTGGGCAGAGATTTCGTCCCCCGCGTGCGAACTTTCCCCCGGAAGCGGCGGCTTCGATGCCCCGGGCTCCCAGCCATTTCTCTTCACATCGGCCTAAGACGCTGGTGAGAGTAAGTTTTCTCTTTTCTTCCCTTTATGTAAATTTTTCCCGTGGCTATGTCCTCTAATTTTTTTTACTCCTTCCCCCTCCGATCCTCTGAGTTGCTGCTTGTCCCTCCTTTCGCGCCTGGTAATCTTTTCCATACTCTGTTTTCCCTTGATCTATTCGTTTCGTCTTCCGGCTTCTCTGGCTGTAACCCCCCTGTGAAGACTTTATTTCAGTCCCCCTCGACGAGCGGCCTTAGAAGGACTGGGTGCGTTTATGCTTGTTGTCGTCTAGGACGCGTTTGTCGTTTTCATTTCTCCTTTTTTAATTTAAGGTTCCTTTTAGTTCAATTTTTACGCCTCTTCGCGTATTTCCTGATTGCTCTTGTTCGGTCTTATAGGAGACCCTTTTTTCCTTTTAGCCCGGTTGTAGTGTTTTTTATCTTTTACGTGCTTTTTTACCCAGCCCTGGTCCTGGTCTAGCCGCCACTAGTTCCCTTCGAAGACCCAGGGCTTTTTTGCTACCCCCTTGCCCTGAATAGCCCGCGGGTCTTGCCTGGTCGCCTGTGCACTGAATCGGACAGACCGAGTGCGCTCTTCCAGCTCTTCTCTCCGGTAAAGTCATTGCCTCCCTCTCCGATTGTCTCTTGTTCGCTTGCGTGGGAAGGCCCTCTAAATGCTGCACTCCGTTTTTATTCCCTTTTCCGTTTTCACAGGTTGGACCGCCTTGGGAACGCCGTTCATTCCCGACAGCTCTCCCCCATTGCTTTTAGTGGTCCCTCGGTCGTTCCCCTGCCATCTACGGAGATTCCACGATGATCTGGTGGGGGTAATGGGAGACTGATTTCCATTCTGTCAGTACCTGACCTTTGTGCGCTGAGGGTGCCCTTAGGGCGGACGCTATCCTCCCAGGTCACCTTGCTTTCTTTATTAGATTTACACATTAGTTTTCCGAAATGGGTCGCCCAACTTGATCCTTTCACTTAAAAAACTCAGCAACAAGTCACATACCCAATGCCATTAGGCGGCTGCCCCCTTTCCGAGAGAAGACGCGGCCAACCTTACAGGCAGTTTTATTCGACCCCTTATGAGGAGATTCCCTTCTTGTGCTTCCAATCTTTTTTTCCCTCTTTTTGATATAAGATCACATCGGCGAGCTGTGTGGTTCTTCTAGGTTCCTCCCTTTTCTGGCCCCAGAGAAGATCACCTTCCATACCTCCCCCTTTGATCATCGGGTTCTGCCCTTACTCTACAACCGACTTGTTGAGGTTGGATACGAGTCGGCTTCGCCTGGTCTATCATTCGAGAATATACGGTTCGTCTCTTGACTGCGTTTCAAATGTTGATGCTCCCTTGCTCTCCACATCTTTGCGTTGAGGATTCCTCGTCGCTGAAGGGTGACCAAGATATCCCGCCGAGATTATCTGAATCAGTTAGTCATAGCATGGATGAATCCCCACTCTCCCATGGTCCCTCTCGGTACCCCTTGATTCGCCCTTTTTGCAAGTGCGCAGCCCCCTTCTCGCCCCCTCTCGAAGCTCCTTTAGCTAATTCTTTCTTCAACCTGAACTTGCGCACATGAGCTTTTTGCGGAGTCCCTCCACATCATGGGTCGCTAACTGGCTCGCCGCTTATTTCTCCTCGACATGTTCTTCCCGGATCTCCCCAAAGTCTTTCCCTCTCTAAGAACATCTCTCCGGTGCAGTCACTTTTCATCATTATCAGTTGGTGTTTTGAGCCGAGATTACCGTAACCGGTCTTTTCTTTCCTATCGCCTGACGCGCTGGAGAGGGTCCCGGCCCCTGGTCGAGGCTCTCCTTAGCTAAGGCCGTCAGCGACCCCGTTCTGTGCATTTGAGTGGCGCCGAGACCTGACATTCGCTTTTACCCGCTCTGCTCCATTCCGTATCCGAGCAGCTTTGCAGGAGTTGATCGAAGGGCGGCGGCTCACATTGCTTTCTAATATTTTTGTAATTCCCCCTCCCCCAGCCCCTGCTACCGCGATCTCCTCTAGAAGTGTGTTCCTTTCTATTCATTCCCTCGGCTCGGCCCTCCTGCCGCATGGTGCCCAGTGTCTATTTGAATCAAAGTCCCCCTCTTTAAGCGATTTACATATAGTTTTTTTCGACTGATCATCCCTTGCTAGCTTGCGTAATCACTCACGTCTTCGTTTTTTGTCTCCCCAAATACCGCTAAGTTGGATTCGGAGGGGATTCCTTTTTTCTGCTGGCCTCCCTAGATTTTCTGCTCCGAGTTGACAAAACCCCCAAGCTCTATTTTGCTTCTTCGTCTGAATCGGTTTCACCTAGTTATCCTCTTATCCCCCGTCGGGCAGATTCGCCCTCGACCTCTGGTATAGCGCGACGGCGAGCTCGTTCCAGCTTCTTTCTTGCGGTTTTCCGGTTTTGTTAAGTTTCCGAGCCCGGGGCCATGGCCCCTTAAAGTTTCCCCTCCTGCCGCTTTTTCGTACCCGTAGGTGAGAGTGGCGGATCTTTTGTCCCTCCAATGGTGGTAAAAAATCAGTTCTTCTCTGTCCTCTTCTTTTTGAAATTCTCCCTTCCACCCCTCCCACCAGTAAGCTCGGGCACCTTCTTTTTGACTTGGTCCAAGGGTTGCCTGACGCTTACCCTACGCTTCAGGGATTTTTGCGCGGTCGTGCGCTAATTGCGGGGCTTTTAGGTAACAACTTTGTTTCGGTGGGGCCGACAAGGGTACAACGCAAAGTAGTTCCTTCGTCTCCTGCCTTTCCCCGCGCCGAACCTTTTTCAAGATTTCTTCTCTCATCCACTCTGTGATGTCTCCTCAGCCCACTTTTTCTACCGGTAGTGTTCTGAAATCTGACCCCTTTTTTCTCCGCGGATCTGCAGTCACACAGAAGAGCTTTGATCTTACTCAGTTCGCGTCTTGAAAAATGACCGCGCTGTTTCCCGCACGTCATGCCTCTCAAACACTTTGATACTTCTTTTGTAGCACTGTCTCCTCCTACGGCTATTCAGATTGGTATAAGTCGATCTACGTTACACGTCCCCCCTTCGCCGTTTAACCATTGCGAAGAGATTGATTCCATGCCCACTTTCCGTTCGCTACTACACCAACTACAAGCCCCCCCCCTTGGAGCCTTCTCTCTTTCCGCTCGATATGTCTACCAGAAACAAAGATAAAAGGTCGTTTTCTTCCCATGCCTCCGTCCTGCAAATTTTGACTTCCCCCCTCTCGCTCTAAACTTCCTTCCCTATGGCTTGGCGCTTGTTTGCCTCCTGTTTGGCTTAGGAGAGACTTCCCTTCTGATAATAGCCCGCTTTTCTTATGGGGCTCTCGAGTCCTAACCACATGATCACAATTCTGTTATCATGTCTTCCCTTTCCGGAGCCTTCTTCGGCGGCCATTTGTTTCGAGCTTGCCTCTGCAAGGTCTTACCCCTTTCCTTCCTGTTCAGATTCGCGCCGTGTGGACTCTCAGGAATACTCTTACGAACCGTCTGAGATTCAATATCAGCTTCTGATACCGTCCTCTTATCGCTCTCTTAGTTTGCCGCACTCCCCAATCTATTTCTGGATTTGGAGTTTCCTGCACGGAAAACCTCCTCCATACGCGCCTTTACAGCCCGCCCAGGGCTGATTTTATTGCTCAGGACTCTACAAGAGCGCGCTGTTTTATGTCTTAACCCCGACAAACTTCTTCAGCCGTTGACTGTTGATCGGGAGGCCTATGAAGACCAGCGAACTTTGTTCGCTGGGCGATCGTATCCCTTTTGCTTCTCCCTCTCCAAGCTCTTCCTATCTTTTCCTCCAGTTTTTTTTGTGAGATCTAGCGGCTCCAGGGCGGCCATTCCGCGCCACACCTTACCGCGATATCCCGACCACGAGGAGTCAATCGTAGTCGCCAGGTCCAGTTTGACTATCCTCTGCGAAACCGCATTCGCGTGCGTCTTGAGTTTGCCTATTCAAAGAGAGCCTCTCGGCGTTAGACCACCCCAAGGTATCTCCCGCCCGCTCGGTCGGATCTGTAGCGAGTACTTTCCAGTAATGTCCTTTCCGTGGCTTTTACCCCTCCTCCTGTAAGATCGTGTGGTCATAGACTTCCTATCCTCCTCTTCCTTAGAAGAAGCGCTGTTGGATAGCACGTTTCTCCCGCAGATGTAGGGGCCTCTTTCCATTGCTCATGTCTTACTCACTTTTCCTTGCTTTTCCCAATGAAGGGGCCGATGCAAGATCGTACCCCCTTACAATCCTAGGCTCCGCTACGGAATGCCAGTCCCTACATCAGCAGCTTGTTGTTGCCTTTCTTCTCCTCTCGGGCCCCTTTTCCTGCCGCCGCGGTATGAGCTCGTTCCGGGCTTTCTCCCTGCAGTGTCTCCCTCCGGTGATAAATATGTCTCGGAAGTGATTTTATGCGGTCTTTTGGCACTCTGCAATGTGCACCAGATCCGATGGATCGTGGTCTCGTAGGTCTATATCGCGCCTTGCGAAGTTAAGTCTTCCTTTTTTCATCTGGTTGGTGTCGTCGAGTTTTTTTTTAATCTGGTCGTTTGTTTTTTTACTCTCATTCTTCCCTTCGGATCCGTGGTCTTCTGTAACTTAAGGCTCGCGTTCGCGCTTTACATTCTCGCTCGCTTCAGGCGGAGCCCCGTCTTTTTATATCCCCCGGTTTGGTCTCGCTGGACGTTCGTTGAACCAGTAACCGCGGTAATGTTTAGAGAAGGCCATGATGCCCCTTCGAAGATTTCAACGCGGGGAGTGAAGAAGCTGCGGCCTTGAGGATGCTCCCGGGGTGTAGTTCACGTACTTCCTCAAGACCCTTGCATGGAGCTGCGCTCGATAGTTTTGACATGAGGGGTGAGATCCGTAATAAGCGCGGCGATTTGACCCTTTCATTTGCTGAATTTTTCCCTGCTGCCTCCTTCTGCACCAGTGGCGTTTCCTTGCTCTTCACCCCCCTGTGGACCAATTGTTCCCACCGGGCAGTTGAAGAGTGACCATTCCTCCCATCGAGTTGCGTGTACTCTTAGAACCCCTTCCCCTTAGCAGAGACCCCCGTGCTTTTATGGGCCCGGTTTTTCCTTTTATTTCCTTTTTGATCATGAGGCCAGATAAACGACTGGCGTATTTTCTACCAATCTCGAATCCTATAAGTCCAGTGCCCCTACGGTTGTCCGAGTTAGCTCCTTTGGCCACATGGTTCTCCCCGGGCTCCGCCCCACATCACAAGAAGCACACGCCCGCACATCCCGCGGCGGGTCCGTGTCGCCTCCAGCCCTTCCTCTCTGTCGTCGTTCCCCCTTGCGGCGACTATGTCCCCTGCCCTCGTCACACTTGATTCGAGACGATCCCCTTCTTTTTTTTTTTGTCTGATCGTTTCTCAGTCACGATTCGGATTGATCAGTCAAGTTCCACCTACCTTGCGGTCCACCTCGGTCTGTATTGCTCCTTGACGATTTTCACCGGTTGATCCGCGCGGCTCCATATATCAGGTCGCAGTGCCTGAGATTATTTTTTTTACCTTTGATTGATCTTGCACATTTCGCGTTCGTTTACGGTTCGTCGTTGTATCCTTGTCCCTATCTCCTTTTGGTTTCCTCTATAGAACAGTTATCTGGTTATTTCTTAGAATTACCTTAGGCGTCTCTTACCCATTGCCTTTCCTGCTCCCTATTTTTTTTCACAGCCCCTGAATGATAGGTCTCAAGGATTTTCCCGGCCTCGAACTGCAATAGCGGCGCCCGTGGTGTTTTCTTTCGAGGCCAAATATTTTCCACGAGTGTATCCCGTCTCTTGAAGGATCATCAATGTCCCCCTTCTTACCCTTCGGTCCCTGGTCCCTGAACTTTTGGCCGAAAGCCCATCATCCGTACTTATATATTCTTTCCTCCTTCAATAGTGGGTTAGAGATTCTTAGGTCACCTGTCTCGGGGCATGATAGAAAGAGCGTGGGCCTCTGCTGGTGAGATCTTCAGGTCCAGCGGTTCCTGACAAGGTGATGACCTTTATTGTTTCGAAAACTGCTACCCTCCGTTTGTCTTTTCTACGATGTTCGGGCACATCTGAGATAAGTCTGACTGAGATATTTTTGGTTTCGTAGTCTTTATGGGCAATCTCTTCAGTCCATCTGTAATTGCCCTATTGTCCTTCGGGCCGCCATAATAAAGATTATAGACCCCTTCTTGCCAAGACAATTCTGTTAACCTTGCCCCGTGGGTTTACCGACGCCCTTCCTTACTCACTCCAGTTGAAGGAATAAACGGCTGCTAGCGACAGGCCCGCGACTGATTGACATGTTCGCTAGTCCGGCTCCTTCCCTTTTCCCCCACGTCTGTGGTGAGGAGGGAATTCAAATGCGGCTGTTGCCCTCGGTTTTTTTGACTCTTTGCTCCTTGGCCCCCAGCTGCGTGATGCGCCCGTAGCGCCACCATGATTGCCTCTTTCCGTTGGACTAGGTATCAAAGCTGGCCGCTCCAAGGACTCCGTCGCCTTCAGCTGGTACGCTTAAGCTGGTTTGCCCGCGCGATCGGTCTGGTACCGCTCGTCGTTGCGTTGTTTTTCTTCCGTCTGCTGGTGTTACCAGAGGAGAATTTCGGACCATGGGTTCCCCTACAGGTTTGCCTAGAGGAGTCCCTCTTTCTGTTGGCGTCCTCTGTAAAGACGACCGGTAGAAACCCTTTCAGTTCTTTTGTCCTCATGTATCCATTTCGATATCACCCCCCCACCCCGTCATCATGGGCACTCTGGCGTTGGAGTTTACTTTCCTCTCCCCCCCCTCTTCTATTAATTTGAGTGTCGTGCGTCCTGCGGTGCCAAGTCAAAATTTGTTATTTTCCCAGCAAAAGTCGCCTTGCCCCCGGCCTTTTAACCCTCTCCCCCAGTCTAAGAGCCATATCTTACGACTTCCTTCCCTCTCCCCCCCTGATTTTTCTCGCGGAAGAGCCTCGCATCCACTCGTATCGCCTGTGGTTCCAAATCGACAGAGCAGCACGACGCGTTTGATCTCCCTTCGTTCCGTCCTTTTGAGAGTATATTAGAATTTTCCAGTTCCTTCTGCTAGCCCCCTCCCGCGTATGGTTTTGAAAGGACGCTTCCCCCCCAACAGGGCCTCAAGAACTTGTAGCACTGCTCTGCACGCATCCTTGCCCTCCGCGTATTACGCTCGCGCTGTACTTCACCATTTTTTTCCTGACGACTAGATCTCGTCCCCCTGACACTTTTTTTTGCGCGGGAACACCAACCAGCCGACCAGACCCAGGGCAGCCTGCGCTTTTCTTTCTCCTATAACTTAAGCCCACCCTCCTTTCACAGGATTTTTTTGCGCCTGTCATTTCCACCTCAGCATTGTCGACGTCACCTCCTCGCCTTTTTTCCGCATCGACGATGGAGGGCGATGCGTCCGTTTCGACTTCTTCACAGACGCGGTCGCCCTTAGCGGACCTCGAATGTCCTCTTCCCCGGGATGAGCAATTTGGACGAATTCTCTTCCACCCTGGCCCCTTCAGAGCGTGACAATGTCTGCCCTTCGCGAGCTCCCCCTTTCGGCGGTAGAGGGGTGCCGAGCTTGCTCCGGCCCTTGTTTGAACAGGTTGAACGCTTTCCTTATTTGCTCCGTCTGACTTTTTTTAGCAAGTCTTCATACTGAGGTCAAGTATTTAGATTATACCCGCATTCATTAATAAGCATAGTCGATTGTCTGCTAGACGTTTTTTCCCGCCAACGCCGTCATGGTTCGTTGAAATCCTTTCTTGAACGAGCGACATCTCAGACCAGGTCAGATCCTGCGTTGATACCGGAGTTTTGAAAGAGCGTCGAGCGTCTTGCTACGTCTTCACCCTCCTTCTTCCCGTTTGTCTGCGCAGATTCGATCTGAAAACCGGCCGGTGCGAGCATTTTTTCTCTTCATCTTGGCGATCTAGGGGCTCTTCTACAAATCG
>Ga0179593_1304294_pt1 | contig 10500 bp, 10 predicted proteins | sample CZODoug2_1_08_16_FD_185931 | JGI IMG/M metagenome (GOLD analysis project Ga0179593, IMG submission 185931) | Vadose zone soil fungal communities from Angelo Coast Range Reserve, California, USA - CZODoug2_1_08_16fungal (PacBio error correction) | ecosystem: Environmental > Terrestrial > Soil >... | reverse complement strand
AGCGTTACACGGCTTACCGCGTTCACTCTTTCCCTTTCCCCCTCCCTAGTTTTGAAGCCGTCCCCCCCCTTTCCGTGCTCCTCCCAATTTTTCCCCGCAGTCCCTTCGCGATGACGCAGTGCCGAGATTGTAGCCTGATTTCCTTCGTAAAGCGATTTTTTCAGTGAATTCCCCTTTTCTTTTTTTTTACTCCTTTGTACTCTTTTTGGACCTCAGCCCCGACCGCTTATGTTATAGGTTTTATATAGAGATTTTTGTCGCCCCCAGGCCGCGACCATTTTTGCAATTGATTCTTTACATACCTGCCATCTCTCCTTCTTCGAAGCCCCCCTCCTCTCTTTTCCTTTCTTTTTAATTCTGGTATCTTGGCGAGCAATTTTTTCTCCACCCAAAGACGGGATTAAATAGACGACGGCTTGATCTCGTTCTCTCAAATTTGATCCCTTGTGATACGTAGTCCCCCCTCGTAGTGTCCCCCCTCCCCTTCTTTGTCTCTTTCCCTGCCCCTTATTGCTCGGTGGGAAGATGAGTTTGTTTGGCCCTGGAATGTTTTACCCTTTTATTCGGGATAGTCTCTATTTCCCTGCTGCCTTTTTTTTCGCTTCTCTCTTCCTGCTCCCCTCTTTCTTCTTTTTAAGATTTCCTTTTTTTCCTTTACTTGCGAATGTCTCTCCATCAGCAAAGTTGGAGACCCTCTCCCCTTTCTCGTTGCGATTTTCTGCCCTGCTCCCATCTGGAGAGAGTTCCGGCAAACAAGTCTCTTTCCCTCCTCGGCGCGACCTGCCCGCACCCGCATTTTTGTCCCCTCCCAGATGGTCCATGAGATAAGCTACTGCTCTTTTCCCCTCCCCTCTCTTTTTTTTTTCCCTGATGGTTGATTTTTTTTTTCTCTATTCTCTTCAATACTGTCCCCTTTTTTCCCATTTCTTCAGGCCAACACCACGCCTGTGAGGAACTTGGTTTTTTCTTCCGGATAGTCCTCGCTTTTTCCCCTAGCTTTCCTATAGTATCCCCCCCCCTTCGAAGATTTCCTACACTGGTTTTTCCTTCTTTCCGACTCGTGCGAATACTTCACCCGGCTTTCCGTTCCTTTTTCCCGTGAACGGCGTCCTAGTTCCCTTCTTTCCAGTCCGATGCCTGACTACCCCGCCCGTCTCCTCGCGTTGCAGCCGCCGAATTTCTAGCGTTTCGTCCCCTTCTCCCCTCCCCCCCCCTCTTTCCTTTAAGCATTTCAGCTTCCACCTTGGCCCTGTCTCCCTCCTGCTCCTTTCGCATGAAAGAGGCGTTTTTTTTCCCAGCTAAGTTCTGAAGACGAGATATGCTTGATCATTGCCCCCTGCAGCCTAGCCCTGCTTCCATTTTCCCCCTCCCCCCTTCCCCTACAATATCGGATACTTCAAGCACGATTTGAACCCGACGGCGTTCCAAGTGGCGGATCTGCTGAGTCACTCCTCCTTACTCGTCTTTTTATTCGCCCTCTTGATGAGTATCTGCGCTTCCCGAACTTAGTTAAAGGATGCTGAGCGGAAACAAATTACTCCCCGAATTCGCTATTTGGTCAACGTGAGTCTATTTGCTCTTTGTCTGGGGGGTGGGGGTTACCTTTGAGAGGCCTTACGTTTCTCTCCCCCCCAAGCCTCTATCTTTTTCCTTTTTTACCAGAGTAGGCACTTTTATCCCCCACTCCCTTTTTTACCCTCCCGTGTTTCCTTGTGGTCTCCCTTTTTGATTGGTACATCCTCTTAAGCCGCATCTTGACTGTCCTGGCCTGTTACCTAGTAGGAGTGTTCTTTACCCTTTCCTGTTCCCTTACGATTTTCCATAGAACCTATCCTCCCCTCCCCCTGCCATCCGCACCTCGCTTCCTCCTCTTCTCCGCAATCCGTGACCCAATAGCTCGAATATTTTCCCCGCCAATTTTTCTCCGACTTGAGTTACTTTTACTCTTTCTCCCCGTTCCCTTCTGTGGAAACTCTTCTTTTCTTTTCCTCGCGCCGATTCTCCCGTTTTCCCCTGTGATCCTGCTACGCGGCGCTTCACTAGCCGGCCCTTTGCTACTCTTGATCGCTGCTTTGTGGCCTTAAGCACTACCCTTTTAAATCTTTTTTCTTTTCCTACCTGTTTTTTTTCGTACTTCCAATGGTATTTTGTTTGCGGGAAGTTAACCCCCCCATAGATTGGTAGCGGTTTTACCCTTCCTTTCGCTGATTTTCCCATTAGGGTCCCCTTTTCCCCCCCCCGTTGTTGCTTTGTTTGCGCCTGGCGAAAGATCCCGACGTGGCCATCCCCTTTTTAGTCGGATTATCCGAACCTTCCTTATCTCTCCCCCCGTATTCCTCTCCGAGTTTTTCCATACGTTACGGCTTCTGAGAGACTAGTTTTTTGTTCGAGAGGTGTCTTCATTTTTTTTTCGATGTGAACTCTATGCTCCTTTCTTCTCCAGGTTTTTCCCTTCCCCCCCAGCAGACGGTTTCCCTTCCTCCTTCTCTCCCTCCGGTTTTGCCTCGCGGTTCAAACTCCACCAAGAACTTTGACACCTCTTACTCACCCCATGCTAAGTGTTCTTTCTCCCTATCCTCGGTCTTGATAGTCTTCCTCACGTCGCGCTCCTTTTGCGATGTTGATCTGGACCTTCTCTGGTGAAAAATCTAGCTCGATGAATTTCGGGACGGCCTTTCTTCGGGCTGCCCTTCCTTCCCCACCGCCTCCCGTCTATATTCAGAAAGGGCCCACATCCAACGGGGAAAAGCTCTTCCCTCTAGCGGTAAAGGTCCTCTTTCTTTTCCTTTCGCTATTTGAAATGAGAATGAGGCTCTACTAATAGGTGGTTCCATCAACGCAGCTCATGATACTCTCTCCCCTTCCCTCTCTCTTTTACTTGGCTCTTTTATAGATTCCCCTGCCCTTTACTTTCACGTGCGAGCTTTTCCATTCGTAGGGAGGTTCTGTAGTGGCGACGCTATTCCCGTAAACAGCGGGTCTGGCTCTCCCCCCTCCCCTTTGGCGCGGTTCTCACCCCACTTACTTTTTCCCCCTTTTAACATCGTGTTCCCCCACGTTGACAACCACCCCGGGCCCCTCCTGGACCCATTTTTTTTCCCACTACGAGTTTCCCTCCCGCCGTCCCCCCCATTTGTCTACCATGTGAGATGAACTGGTTGATCACATTGATAGGATTCATTTAAGCGATCCTCTCTTTCCTCCCCCCCACCAGGCCCCTTCCTCGACCTGTTGACCTGAATTTTTGCCCCCCTTCTTCAGTATGCTACGATGACTGGGAGAACCTCCATGCCGGTTTACCAGTACCAAGGCGGAGGCCGTTGCAAGGTTCAGGGATTTTGAATTATTTGTCCCTCCTTCCTTAATTCTTTTTCTTTTGACACATAATGAATCTTGCTTCCTCTCGTCGTCGCGAGTTGGAATTCGCTTTTTTTTTTTTTTTCCCCTTCGTGCTCCCCCTGTTTTTTTTTCTCTGGCGACGCAGACCGAAAATCGACTCCTCAAAATCTTTCTCTCTTTTTTTTTTCTCCCACCCTTTTTCGGTGTATGCTTCCCTTCCTCTCCTCCCAGTCTCAAGTCGTTCCCGTGCGTAAGATAAAGCCCATTGTGTGCTGAACCCTTGCATGCCAAAGCCTTCTTCTATCTCTTCCCTTTTGAGACCTTCCCCTTCTGCCCCCCACGCTTTTTCAAAGTATTTCCCTTTTTTGGCCCCCCTTGACCCTCCAATGAGCAGTAGCCTGGTCGGGACCCCTCTCTTCACTGTGGATCACTGTTCTGTTGCCGAACTTGAGGGAAATAGAGCCACTTCTTTACTCCCCCCCTTTTCTTGCGTCATTGACGATCCCGGGTTGTTTTTTCGCCCCTTTGCTCTTCATCTACCAGGCATTCACGAAACAACTACTAGCCCTTTCCTCTCCGGCCAGACTGCAAGTGGCGAACCTTTTTTTTCTTCCTGGATCGATTCAGTAAACCGCTATCGCTCATCAGAGACCAGCTTCCCCCTAATCCCCTTCGGGCTTCTTTCAAATGCCGCTGCCGCAAGCCCTTTTTCTCAGGTTTCCCCCAACTCTCCTTTTGGGTGACCCCTTATTTTGAACCAAGAATGAAGTCTTCTCCCGATACCCTTCCTTCCCTCCTTTTTTGAGCAGGCTCTCCTTTTGATCAACTTCCTTTCTTCTCTCTCTTGTAGGGACTATCGAAACTTACGGTTACCCGATGACGCTCTTCTTGAACCTGGCCCTTCCGCCTCTTTCTTACCGCCCTTTTGTTGTTTTTTTTTGCTCTCTTCGGCCTTTACAAGGGATATCTTAAAGGTTTTCTCCCTCTGTACCTCGGCGCCGCCGCTCAGCCCCGAAGCGCAGTTAGAAGAGCCGAGATCTGAGTCCTTTCTCCCCTTTCCCGACGCCTTTTCTGGTGACAGCCTAAGCGAGTGTTCATCTAGCCGTGTTCCCCTCCCCTTTCACCTTGCTGATTCCTCCTACGGCTTCCTTCCCGAGCCCAGCTCGATTATGTTATCTTTTACGGTGTCCCTTCCCTCCGTAGTGTCTATGAATAGGTAAAGGACCTCCCCAATTCCCTTTCCCCCTTTCTTCTCATCGATACCTTCCTTCTCGCGCTCGCGGATTTGGTCGTTTTCTGAATGAATGGGTCTATTGAGCAGTTTAGCACCAAGAGTCCAGCTGACCTACCCGCACGCCTGGGAGACGTAGTGGCCTTCCTTGTGGAGGCTCAACGGGGGATAGAAGATAGATGGTAAATGCTTCCTTGCTTCCTTTTTCTTTTTTTTCTTTCCCTTCCAGGCCCCCTTTCTTGAGCAGATTTTTTCCTCTCCTTGGCGTGCATGGTGAATTTTTGCTCGGTAGAGAGAGGTAGCGCCGTCGGCGTCTAATTCCCCATGCTGTATTCCTCTCAAGGCCCAGCATTTTCTTGTAGAGGAGAATGTCGCTCCAGAAGAAACTGGGTGAGCACCATTATATCTTCCTCTCCCTTGTCTTCGCCCCCCAGCCTCCCCCTACCCGTAAGCAGCACAAGGAAGCGCTGCTCGAGAGCCCGTCAAAACCGGGATTTTCTTTTCTATTCCTGACTCGATGCCCGGCAGCCCCTTTCCCACTCTTCCGGTTTCTGGACCTGAGGAGGTCTAAGCTGCGCATGCTTCCCTGCCTCTCTTGCTCCACTTCCAGTCCCCCCCACAGGTAATCGAGTGACTGCCTTTTTTTTTCTTTTCCTTCCCCGCTTTCATTTCGCAGGGAATTCTCTAACGAGGTATTCAAGAAGTTCGCCAATTAATGTAGAAAAATGTGAGCTGCCATTTCCTATCGAAGCTCTTTTCCCTTTTTCTTCCCTGTACTGGACCGGATTGGTCTTAAGGATTTCAGAACTTGTTCCATTCCCCGCCGATCCCCTTCGTTGTCGCCTCCCCCGATGTATGATTGGGAGGATGCCAACAGCACGCCCCCCCCCCCAGAACTTTTTATGCTCGACACTCAAAGTCTAAAATCCTGTCTCTCTCCTACAGATCTAAAGCTTACTTTAGAGAGAATCTCTTTTCCTCGGACCACCCTGGCAGCCGTTGCTCCGATTCACCCGAACTAATCTCCGGTGATACCTGGCCCGTCGATCGAAGACCCTGTCCGTGGATTGCGGTGAACCGAGTCACCCCGCCTGAACCCGCTTGGACCCTCGTTCCCCGGCCGTGCTGCGCGTCTGCGTTCAAGAAATTTTCAGGCGTGCCGTTTCCCCAAGATTTACCCCGTCCCCTCACGTCCGACGAGGCGCGCGCTGCGCGGCGATTACTTTTTGGTGGAATCCACCGCGCCCTTCCACCCTTTTCGGCCCTTCCGGGTGCCACTTCGTTTAATTCAAACGTTTGAACCTGGTGGCGCACGATCTGCCCCAGCCGGGAGGAGCGGGGACTGCTGACCGTACGCTCGGATGTTTGCCTGGCTCAGCGATTCCTCGGTGACGGCACGTCTTCCGCGCTAAGCGACATGTTTATGCAACATTCGCGCGCAGTGAGCCTCCAACCCCACCTTTTTGCGTCCTCCTCCGGTGTTGATCCTTATTTCCTCACGCTTGTGAAACGACGTCGTGGCTTTCCTCCTCGCCTCCGACCCGCATTCACCGGTTTATGTGATAATCGGTGTTCAGCCGTCTTAGACTGTATAGGTCTCTCGCTTTTCCTTTTTTCCCGTCCACCTACCACCTCTGCTTTCTTTTCCTTTGTTTGAGAGCGGATTTCCCAAGTGGTTGGGAAAAGGTACCACTCGTCACGACCTCTAAGCGTCCCTAATTCCGGCTCATCTCTCCTCAGCTGTCCAGCGATCCCTGAAACCGGTGATGCGGGGTGGAGTGGGCGAAAGGATCTCACGTTTCTTTCCCACGCCCCGTGCGAGGGCTGTGGCCCCGTTGACGAAATGGTCTCTCTATAAAAACGGTAGCGTTACTCTTCTATGCGGTTAATTGTTCGTTGCGCTATTTCTTCCTACCTGTCGCTTTTCGAAGTCTCGATTAGATGTCCACCGCGGAAGATGTGAGCAAGGTCCCCCATACGACGCCGCGTATGTTTCCCCCAGTCGCCTCACGCTTTGGGAAGATCGGCTTAAACCAGTTTCCCCCCGACGTGAATTCTTTGGAAGGTCCTCCTCTCCGTCGTCGATTTTCTTTTTTTATTCGAAAACAATGCCCGGACTAGCGAGTCAACGCTCCGCAGATCCTTTTTTTGCGACTCTTTTCGTTGGTTGATCCCGAGCTGGGACGAATACGCGCCCTTCAGAAGGAAGAGCATCTCGGCCCAAGACTACTGGGATCTGAAAGGGGCCGAACCCGTCTCCCCTCCGGATCGGTTTTCCCCAGGATAGTCTGGCGATGTGTCTTTTTAAATTTTAGCCTGGCTTTTTTAGCCCGCTCTTGGTCCTTTTCACGCCCTTCTCGCTCTCCCCTCTTTAAGCGCTGGAGCTGATTTGCTGATGCCTTCGAGGAACTTCGTCCCTTTTCTTGATGGTATTTATCCGAGCACGCCTGGCATGTCGTTTCTCAAAGCGATCGGCGTTCGGGCTTTTGCTGATTAAAGCAAGTCCGGAATCCTCCTCTCCCCCGGTCAGTCTTAAAAGGGCAGCACGAAAGGGACCAGCACACTTTTGCTCTGCGCCCTAGGTCTTCCTTTTCCCGTCCCATTTGTCGACAGTAGCGAGCTTATGACCATTCTTGTTCTTCCCATATTTTCCTCTAGGACCCCATGTGCACACAACTTCGTACTATCCGAGCCTCCAACACCATGCAGTCCCCCCTCCAACATCGGGAAATAATGTGGGCTCCTCCTTTCCCCAGGATTCAGTATTAGGCATCCTGGTTTTTTTTTTTTTTTTTTGGCACCTGAAATCTTCCACCAGTTTTTACAGACCCCTGAATTAGTGGAAATGGGTTCAGTAGCTGTTGTCCTGATATTTTTATCGGCCACTCCTACCTACCTCCAGTGGGATGTTCGCGTCGCGAGACGCGTCAATCGCCTTTTTTTTCTAAATGAGTGCGTAGGCTGGGCTCTCGTCCTTCGCAAGTAAAAAGCTTCATCGCATCCCCTAGGAACGTCCATAGATTTGCCCCCACCGGTTGATGATTCCTGAGGCAATGATAAGCTAACATGTCGTCGTTAAGGTGCTTCTCCGATCTCTCAAAGCATTGTGGAGCTGCCGCGCTACATCGCCCCTTCTTTCCCACTAGCTACTACCTTCCCGGTTTCCACCATGTTCCCAAGCATCTTCCCCCCAGGGAAAGAATAAACTGTTCCGATCCGGAAACTCCCCTTGGTCAATCAGTATGTTGGGACACGATTCCCTTTCTTCTCCCAGGGTGCCCGAACTGATGAGAGAAACCTGCATCCCAGAACTTCCCTCCGCTTCTCCTTCCCGCGGCTCTGACCTTTCTCGCCTTGCCCCGAAGCCAAATGCGCTCTCCGTCTCCAGGCATGCGATAGGGTCTTTCCCAGACTTGCCAGTGGACGACTTTTCCCTTGGTCGGCCTTGGTCTTCGCTTCAGTCCCACGCTTTTTTCCTTTGACACGGAAATCCAAAGCCCTTTTTTCTAATTTTTCTCTCCAATGTTTCCGCTTTTGGTGAAAAGAAAGCGAATTTTCCCCTCGCGCGTTTCTTTTCCCCCCTTTTCGCTATGCCTCGCTTACTTTTTTTGTTTCCCTCCTTTTACCCCGAAGCTAGGATAAGGATTTTCAGGCCTTCCCTTTTTTTTTTTTTTTTAACTTGGGCTTAGTTTCGTTCCTTGTAGGGACTTCTTCGAAAATAGCTTTACGACTCTCTTCCCTCATACGGTCCGATTATTTCTCTCTCTTTCCCCCCCCTTCCAGACCCTTGTTGTTGTTGATCTATAGGCCTTTTCCCTTTACCTACTTCTCAAGCGTTGTGATAGAGTACTATATTCTTGAGTCCAACCGTTCTCCTGAGAATTTTCTAATTATCCCCCCGAAGTGATCAGCTCTCTTTACTTCGAGAGCATCGAGCCGCCGTTACATTTAAGCTTCTTTTTCCCTCCTATTAGTCCGAAAGCCCAGTCGCGTTGGACCTTCCTCACTGGCCTTGTAAGCAAATTCCTCTTAATTTCCTAGTTGAACGTCTCTTCTAGGGTCCTGTCCTTTTTCAGATCGCCCCTACTTTAATCTTCTCCTTCGTCCTTCTTCCCTTCCTGATTCTTGTCCCTCCACGGATCGCAAGAAGTGCTTCTCCCCGCCATTGGTTAGTCGATTACTTCCTTCCGGAGAGATGGAGATCAGTTTCCCTCCCCCCCCCCTCCTCCCCTTTCATTTTCGCGCCATTCCTTCTTGCCTTGGCCCTCTCCGTTTCTCCTATTTTCTTTCTTTGGAGCTAAAATAAGTCGCCTCCAGCCCTTCCCCTCTTTTCAGCCCCCCCCCCCTATAGTCTTTTAATTTCTTTTAAGGATTCCATCCCATGATGAGTGCGCCCAATTTTTCTTTCCCTATGCTTTTGACCCTTCCTTTTCTTTCTCTCGTGCCCTTAAGAGCTCTTTTCCCTAGTGAGATGTTTTCCTTCCACTTTTTTTCGTTATTAGCCCTTCCTTTGAAACGAAGTATGTTGCCTTTGAGAGTAGACTGTTTGCAACTTTTTTCACTGTATTTGATTCCCCCCCCTCCCCTTTCTTCCTTTCTCTTTTTCTGAATATGACACTCATACTTGTCGTCACGTCTCCCAGCAACAGGAGACTTTGATCGAGACGTCCGCGCCTTCCCGCTTCGACTTTTCTAAGCTGTCCCCGTCCCTATGCAGCCCTTTCCTGAAAATTGAATGTGCAACTTTCCGGTTTTTGGTCCACCTTGCTTGCCTGGTTCATTAGATGCTCTCCTATTTCTCTCCTTTTTCCCGTTCGGTTTTTCCCATTATTTTTTGACTGCCTTTTTTTTGATTCCGGATCTATCTTTGTCCAGTGAGAACTGTTCCCCTATTTTCTTCCCACGATGGAACTCATTTCTGCTCGTCCCTTTCCTTTTTTCCCCCGGGTGTTAATTCGTTTCCCGTTGCTAGTTTCCACGTCCCCAAGTGTTCTGGTCCCGTGGAATGGGAAACCCCTGAACGTCTTTGTTTTCAGCGGCAAGATGTTCAATGCTGTTTGAACCTCTCCTCTCCCTTCCGCGTTGATTAACTTCTGTCCCGATCTGGCGGTTCCCACCATTCACTCCCCGTACGCAAGTACTCCCGGAAATTTTCCCCCTATGCGCTAGCGCTCCCCCCTCTCTCCCCGGCACTCATTCCCCCTTTCGATCTCCCTCAGTCGGCGTGACCTTGAAACCTTTTCTCTCGAAGCTGGGCGTGCACGTCGACAAGATATTATCCCTGCCCGCTCCTCGCACTCTTGTAACCTTTGAGGGCAGAGTGCACCGTTGTAGTCACCGCTTCATGATAACTTTGGCCCCTCTTCCGCGTCGGAGCTAATCTGTCTTTCCCGAAAATTCCCTGGCTGTTACTGTTCCCCCCCAACACCGCGTCCCGCCTCCACTAAATGATTTCGGACGCGGCTGCTTTTCTTTCCGTGAGCGGCGAGTAACTTTTCGCGACTCAAAGCGCGAACTACGCGGACAGCTTCGCAATCCGTCGTCCAACCCTCTTTCTTTCAAGTCAACCGGTGGAAAAACTGGTGAAGCCGCGACACACAGCAGGTACGGCCTTTTGACCTGTACGACTGGCGTTATTTTGCCCCTTGCCCGGGATCTACGTCGAAGCGGTGAGGATAATTGACCCCTCGCAGCAAGTCTACTGGATGCAACATCGTCGCTATCGCAATCCGTATGCCCCATAGGTCACTCGACAGGTTGGATAATCCGTTTTCATCTGCCGATCCGCTACAGGTGGGAAGGACGTCGTGTCCGATTTCTCTTTCGGCGTACCCTCCATTTTCCCGTGGTTTCCATCCTGCGGACGATGCTGAACATAGCCGGCTCGTCTACCGATCGAGTCCTCCCTATTGCTCCCTTTTCCGCCACCC